>Ga0214468_1000715_pt1 | contig 10484 bp, 13 predicted proteins | sample RVTome_9_FD_187334 | JGI IMG/M metagenome (GOLD analysis project Ga0214468, IMG submission 187334) | Soil microbial communities from uranium-contaminated site in the Upper Colorado River Basin, Wyoming, United States - RVT155D38 HiSeq ...
CGCCTCCAGCCGTCGCCGCCTGGCGCCGAACGCGCGGCGGCGCCAGGCCACGCCGCCGCTCCACAGCAGGTCGGAGGCGACGAAGGCCGGCCGCCCGGCACCACGCCGGCCAGCGACGCGGCGGCGCAGCGCGTCGGGATCGAGCCAGCCGCCTTCGTCGAGGGCCAGCAGCCAGCCGTCGAGCACCACACCGTCCTCCATCAGCCGTCCCGGCAGCTCGTCGGCGAGCTCGCCGAAGGCGGCGAGGGCGTCGGCCATCCCCTCGGCCCGCAGGCGGCTCAGGCGTCCACCCTCGACCCAGGCCTGGGCGCGCACGCCCGGCCACCACGGCTCGAACAGGTAGTCGGGATCGTCGAACGGGCCGGGGCCCGGTGTCGGCTGCATGACCGGCACCCGTTCGGGCAGGCCGGCGGCGCGCTCGGTCGAGATCGGGAGGTCGAGCTGCTCGTCCGGCACGAGCCGGATCAGGCGGTCTTGCGCCGGCGCTGCCGGGGCGCCTTGGCCTCCGCCTCGACGGCCTCGTTGCCGGCCTTCACCGTGCGACGCTCCTGTCGCGCGGCCGCGACCGAGGCCTCGAGGGCGGCCATGAGGTCGGTGATGTTCGTCGCCTCGGCACGCTGCGCCGGCTCGGGCGCCTCCCCGGCGACCTTGCGCTCGATCACCGCCATGAGCGCCTGGCGGTAGTCGTCGTGGTACTCATCGGCGCTGAAGTCGCCGGTCATGCTGGCCACCAGCTGCTCGGCCATCTTCTTCTCGGAGGGCTTGATCTCGATCTCGTCCTCGGGGAGGTTGAGCTCGTCCATGGCCCGCACCTCGTCCGGCCAGTGCAGCGTGGTCAGGAGCATGGTCTTCGAGAACGGGTTGAGCGCCGCGAGCTGCTCGCGGTCCTTGAGCACGATCTTGCAGACCGCCGTCTTGCCCTGCTCGGTGAGGACGCTCTTGAGCAGATAGAAGGCCTTGGCGCCGATCGTGTCCGGCTCGAGGTAGTAGGCCTGCTTCACGAACTCGGTGCCCGCGTTGTCGCGATCGGCCTTGATGAACATCTCGATCTCGATGGCCCGCATCGTCTTCAGCGGGACCGAGTCGATGTCCTCCTCCGTCACGACGACGTACTTGCCCTTGCTCCACTCGTAGCCCCGCACCGTCTCGGAGCGCGGGATGATCTCGTCGTGGTACGGGCAGTACACCTTCATCTGGATCCGGTTCAGGCAGCTGGCGTGGAGCAGGTTGAAGCCGATGCCTCCCTGCTCGGTCGCCAGGTACAGCTTGACCGGGATCGTGACCAGGCCGAACTGGATCGCCCCCCGCCACATCGATCGCGCCATCGCGTGTTCGTGCTCCCGTTGCTCGTTCCGCCCGCCGCCGTGCCCTGCGGCCTGCGCGGGGGCCGACTATACACGGCCGGTGCAAATGCCCCACCACCCACCAACCGTACCCATTCGTACCATGCCGATGGGTCATGGACCGATGGCCGGCCGCTTGGCAGACTTGGCGACGTGACCGACTTTGCCGGCGCGCCGCGCGCCTACATCCTCGAGGACGACCCCGACATCGCCGCCCTGGAGGCGGACCTGCTGCGTGACATGGGGTTCTCCGTGGTCGCCTGCACGCGAATCGTGGAGCTCGGCGACCTGATGGAGCTGGCGCTGCCGCACCTGCTGGTCATCGACGTCATGCTTCCCGACGGTGACGGCGGCGACATCACCGAGCTGCTCCGAACGGCCTGGCCGGGCATCCCCGCCATCTTCGTCAGCGCCGCCAGCCGGGAGCGGCTGGCCGAGCTGGCACCGATCGGACCGGTGGTCGCCAAGCCCTTCGACCTCGACGAGTTTCGCGCCGCCGTCGAGCGCGCGCTGGAGACCGGTCAGGAGCTGCGCACCGCCTCATGAGGGGCGTGGCGGCCTCACACCACGCGCGTTCCCTCCGGGCCGGTGACGGCCACGAGGGCCGCGAAGGTCGCCCCGGTCGCATCGGTCAGCCGGTAGCGGTGCTCGACGGTCGCCGTCTTCGACAGCATCGCGTTCACCGGGCAGTAGCGCGTGGCCGACAGCTCGATGGAGCGACGCAGGGCCTCCGCCTCGACGTCGCCGCTGACGCGATGCTCCACCGCGATCGCCGTGAAGACGCGCGGATGCTCCGTGGCCGCCTCCCCGCTCACCGCCACCTCGTAGGAGGTCGCGCGCTGGCGCTTCTTGCGCATGATGCTGGCGACGTCCATGGAGGTGCAGCCGGCGAGCGCCGCCAGCAGCGTCTCGCGCGGGCCTGCGGCGCTGTCCTCGCCCTCCGGCGGATCGGCGTCCATGACGATCGGCTGGTCGTGGGACGTTCGCGCCTCGACGCGGCTGCGAGCCGGGTCGACGGTGGCGTGGATGGTCATCGGCATGGTGGGGGCAGCGTAGACCACCCCGCGGAGGTGCGCCCGTGCGCGTGATCCGCCCGGCTGCGCTGTACCCCGGTGAGCGACGGCGCCAGCTGCTCGTCGCGGTCACGATGCTGGCCGCCGGCTTCGTCGCCGGTCAGCTGGCGCTGCGGAGCTCGACGGCGCCGGTGTCGGGCGCCATGGCGGGCGCGGCGGCGATCGGTCTCGGCGTCGGCGCGGCCTGGCTGCTGCGCGTCTTCCGCCCGACCCGCGCCCGGCGGCTGGTCGAGCGGCTCATCCGCGACCTGGCGTCGACGTTCGACGACACCTACACGCTCGTCGTGGCGCCCCGGCTGCCGGTCCGCGACGCCGACCGGCTCGACGCGATCCTCATCGGTCCGGGCGGCGTCCGCGTGCTGACCATCCGCGACTGGGAGGGGCGGTACCGGGTCCGGGGCCGCGTCTGGGAGTTCGACGCACGGGGCCGCCGGGGCTGGATCCCATGCCGCACGAACCCCAGCTTCGACGCCATCGCGCTGTCGAACGGCGTGGCGCGCTGGGCCGCCGAGCACGACCTCGGCGAGCTCCCGGTGCGGCCGGTGATCGCCTTCCCCGACCCGGTCGCGCGGGTCGTCCTGGAGGAGCCGGAGGACGAGATTCTCACCGCCGACAACGCGCCGTGGTGGGCGAACAGCATCGGCCGCGTGCGGCGCCTCGACCCGGCAGACGGCGCCCGCCTGCTGGAGGCCGTCCTCGACGCCGCGGAGGGCGGCGCGGGCGCGGGCGACCGCCGGCGCGTCCCCGGCACGGCCTGACCTCAGCCCCCCGGCGCGGGATCCTGCGCGGGCGCACCGTCCTCGAAGACGACGATGTGGGCCCGGTCACGCCGGACCGCCGCCACCGGACCGCCGTGATCGAGGCGCGGATGCGCCGCCGACACGATCCGCAGGTTCGTCATCGGCACGAAGGTGGTCGCGACGTTGAGCAGGCCGTCGCTGGGCCGGCTGCCGACGGGGACGTACACGGTCCCCGTGAGCCACAGCGGCGGGAGCCCGAGCTCGGCGCGGACCGGCTGCTTCGGCACCCGCATGTCGCTGCTCGACGCCTCGGCGAGCTCGGGCGTGAGCATGACGAGAATCTCCTCGACCGCCACGAGGGCGCTCGCCGCCCTCCGGGGCGCATCGGCGTCGTGCTCCTGGATCGTCGCGCCGTCGACGGGCACGTGCGTCGCGGTGAGCTGGTTGAGGATGTCCGCCACGCGGTTGAACCGCGTCTGGATCGTGCCGCTGACGCGGTAGCCGGCGGTGATGAGCTCCACGCCGACCGGCCGGACCGCGGAGAACCCGTCGATGGCGAAGGTCATCGGGCAGGCGTGCGCTCGCTCACTCGCCGATGGTAGCGGGTCCCGGTCTCCGGATGCATCGGACGGCGGCGATCATCCGCCGGGCGACTCTCCCGTGGCCGCGATCCGCTCGGTCTCGCCCCGCGCGCCGGTGGCCAGCAGGATCCGGCCGGATGCCTGCTCGCCGAACAGCGCCTCCACCGAGGCCAGTGTGTCGGCCTCCGCGGGCACCTTGTCGTCGCGGATGCGGACGATCCGGGGGAACCGCATCGCGAAGCCGGACCGATGGCGCCCCGAGCGCATGATCCGATCGAACGCGATCTCGACGACCACCTCCGGGACGACGGTGCGGTAGCGGCCGTAGTCGTGCAGCGTGATGCCGGCGAAACGCTCGGTCATCTCCGCGATCTCGGCATCGGTCAGGCCGGTGTAGGCCTTGCCGATGGTGAGCAGTCGAGCGTCGGGGGCATCGGTCTCTCGCACGGCGAAGGTGTAGTCCGACAGGACGCCCCGCCGCTTGCCGTGTCCCCACTCGACGCCGACCACGACGCAGTCCAGCGTCGCCAGCGCCTTCTTCAGCTTGAGCCAGCCCAGGCCGCGGCGTCCGGGCTGGTAGGCCGAGTCGGGGTCCTTGACCATGAGGCCCTCGTTGCGCCGCTCGCGCGCCTCGTCGAAGTGACGATCGACCTCCGCGGCGGACCGGGCGGCGGCGACGTGGGAGAGGAGCATCCGCTCGCCCGTGCGATCGGGCAGGGCGAGGCCCTCGAGCGCGGCGCGTCGCTCGCGCAGCGGCGCCTCGACCAGGTCGCGCCCGGCGTGGTGCAGCAGGTCGAACGCGACGAGGACGACGGGGACCTCCGCGAGCAGCTCGGCGGAGGGCCGGACGCGCCCGAGCCGCGTCTGGAGCGCCGCGAAGTCGAGCACCGATCCGGCCCGCCAGGGCACGAGCTCGCCGTCGATGACCAGCGGGGCCGCGTCGGCTAAGCCGGCGGCCGCCTCCGCGATCTCGGGAAACGAGCGCGTCACGTCGTTGAGGTCGCGGCTGAAGAGGCGCACGCCGCCGCCGGCCTCGAGGTGCAGCTGGGCCCGGATGCCGTCGTACTTGTCCTCGATCCAGGCCTCGTCGCCGACGCGGCGCATGACCTCCGCCGCATCGGCCACTGGCGAGGCGAGCATGAAGCGAAGCGGGCGCCCGACGTGCAGGGCCGCGGCGTCCAGCCGCCGCTCGGAGGCCAGGCGCGCCGTCTCGTCGATCGCGCCGGTGAGCATGTGGGCCCGCCGCACCGCGTCGAGGTCGGCGTCGAACGCTGCGGCCACCGCCTCCTCGAGCAGGCCCTCGCGCAGGCCGATGCGCGTCTCGCGGGAGGCGATCCGCCCGATCAGCCGCGCCTCCTCGCGCGTCGCTCGCTGGAACAGCGCCGTCATGTGCGCCACCCGCTCCTCGGCCGATCCGGCCCCGGCCACGGAGCGGAACCCGGCGGCGACGTCCGCGATCGTGAGCCGGGGCGGCTCCGGGACGCTGCCGGCCAGCAGCTCGGCGGCGGCGTCGCCGAAGTCCGAGTGGCGGAGGTACGCCTCGCGCAGCGCCTCGTCGGCAGCGCCCGCCGCGGCGGCCAGCGCCGCGCTCTGCTGCACCCAGCCCAGCCCCAGCCTGGCGGCGGGGTCTCCCAGGGGACGGCCGGCGAAGAAGACGGTGGCCGCGGCGAGATCCTCGGGCGACAGGTCGCGCAGGCGAGCGGCCAAGAGGTCTCGCTTGGCGATCTTGCTGCGCGTCGCGGCGACGGCCCCGGCCGTCTCGGCCAGGCGGGAGAAGTCGGACGATTGCGAGGCCATGGACGAGGCGCAGTCTAGCGGCGCCGCCGTCCGGCGGGCGTCAGCGCTCCTCGGGCTCTGGGAGCTCCTTGGCGCGGGCGATGAGCTCCGCCACCCGGCGCCCACCCTTGCGGCCGATCTCACGGAAGTGCTCGTTCGAGTACCGCTCGCTGACGGCCTTGCCGCCCTTGGCCCCGATCTCCTGGAAGAATTCGGCGCCGTACCGCGCGCGCGTCGTCTTGCCGCCCTTGCGCCCGGCTTCGCGGACGCTCATGTTCCCTTCGTTGGGGCTGCCGTTCTGGTCCCCGCTCCGACGGTCGGCCATCAGGCGCCTCCTGTGCTGCGTGTGTTGGCGCTCGGGCGCTCCCTCGCCGAAAGGGAAAGCAAGTTGCGTACCGCGACGCTCGGACCCCGGAATCCCTGGCGGAGCGCGGCGCGGCGACCCTGGGATGTCGCGCCCGACCGCTAGAATGGCGCGCCGATGCATCCGATCCTCCGCAACGTCGTGATCGGTGTCGTGGGCCTGATCATCGCCGGGGCGCTCATCGCGCTGGCGCTGCTGGGCCGCGACACCGACCTCTCGATCCTGGCCCTCCTCGTCGCCGGCCTCATCGCGGCCGGCGTGGGGCTGTTCCTGTACGCCCAGGGGTGGCTGTGGGGAAACCGCATGGCGCGGCAGCGACACGCCGGGCAGTCGGTCCTCGTGGCGCTCGGCGGCGGGCTGATGGCGCTCGTCGCGGCCGCCGCGCTCGCCGGGCTGCTCATCCTGATCCTGCTGTTCTACCTCGGCTGATCCGGCGGGCCGCTCGCGAGGCCGCACGCGTCGCTGCTACGATGAGCCGGCTCCGTGCCGGCGCCCCCATCGTCTAGAGGCCTAGGACGCCACCCTTTCAAGGTGGAGATCAGGGGTTCGAATCCCCTTGGGGGCACCATCCATTCGCTCGGACGCTCGGCCGCCGAGCGCTAGACGGGCCCGTAGGTCATTCCGACGGCGGACGCGCTGACGACGCGCGACCGCAGCTCGTGGTCGGTGAGCCGCCGCCCGGCACGCTGGGTCACCGCCTCGTGACAGTCGCTGCACAGGACGGCTGGCAGATGATCGCCCTCGCCGCGGAGCCGACGACGATCACTGAAGAACCGCGTTCCGGGCGCGGTGTTCCGCCCGCAGTTGGCACATCGGTCGAGGTTCATTGCTTCTCCTCCCTGCCGCCGATCTACGACGAGCATGCCCGCACTCGGATGGCCGGTCAATGAGATCGCCGCGCCGCAGGCGTGGCGTGAGGCTCGGTAGCGGAGGGTGATTGCCCAAGGCGGCGCGGGACCCGGAGGAACACCGACCGCTCCGGACCCGAGATGGTCGAGGTTGGGCGGCGGGCGAGCCGGCCGCCGAGCCGCAGGCGTGGCGTGAGGCTCGGTAGCCGGAGGCCGCCCGCCCAAGGCGGCGCGGGACCCGGAGGAACAGCCGACCGCTCCGGACCCGGGATGGTCGAGGTTGGGCGGCGTGCGAGCCGGCCGCCGCGTCGCAGGCGTGGCGTGAGGCTCGGTAGCCGCCTCCCCACGCCTACCGGACCGGATCGGTCAGATGTGGTTGATCTCGACGCGGTCGCCGCAGTTGCCGCAGTACAGCAGCAGCAGCTTCGGATCCTCGGGCACCGGCCGCCAGGAGTAGACGTCGGCCTCGGAGATCTGCTCGCCGCAGCGCGGACACTCGTAGCCCATGTCGAGCCACTGGTCGCGGGGGACGTTCTGGCGGCCCATCAGCGGCGCGCGGGAGGCGGCGGGGGCTCCCAGCCCGGCTTCGGGCCGGCGGCCTCCTCGGCCTCGCCCTCGGGCGTGTCGGCCGCGACGATCGCGGCGCGCGTCTCCTCCACCTTGGCCGACGGGGCGAGCAGCGGATACGACATGGCGTCGTAGCCCGGCCAGCGGCCGACGTCGCCGTCGCGGATCATGATCATCGTCTTCGTGAAGGCGCCGGTGACGTCGCGGACGGATCGGTCCAGCACCTGGAAGGAGCGCCCGGTGACCTGGCGCAGCGCGGGCGGCAGGGTCTCGGGCAGGTACGCCGGGTTCGGGTTCTCGGCGAGCGCCAGCTCCAGGGCCTCGACGACCTGTTCGTCGGGAAGATCCCTGGGCATCGGGCGGCTGACGTAGGCCATCCGCGGGTCGCGGCTCGGGCCCTTGAAGGTGCGGACGAGGGACTTCAGCATCGGCGCCGCGATTGTAGCGTCCCGGCTCCGGACCGGGTCGCCGCAACGTCGGTTGCTATACTGGCGTCCCCTCTAGGAACCGACCCGGCCGCGCCGCGCGCTCCGATGAGCCCGCTCCGACCGCGCGCCCGATACGCAACAAGGAGCTCTCCGATCACCGTGCGCGTACGAAAGGCCGTCCTGCCGGCGGCAGGCTTCGGCACCCGATTCCTCCCCGCCAGCAAGGCCGTCCCCAAGGAGATGATGCCGCTGGTCGATCGGCCGATCATCCAGTACGCGGTGGAGGAGGCGGCGGCCTCGGGGATCGAGCAGATCATCATCGTCATCGCCAGCGGCCGCAGCGCGATCGAGGATCACTTCGACTCCAACCCGTCGCTCGAGCGCTGGCTCGAGGAGCGCGGGGACATCGAGATGCTGCGCACGATCCGGCGCATCAGCGAGTTCGGCACGGTGGCCTTCGTGCACCAGCGCGAGCAGCTCGGCCTGGGACACGCGGTGCTGATGGCGAAGGACCTCGTCGGCGACGAGCCCTTCGCCGTGCTGCTCTCCGACGACGTGATGCTCAACGCGAACGGCGACCCGGTGACGAAGCAGCTCATCGACGCGCATCACGCCCATCGCGGCTCGGTGATCGCCGTCCAGCGCGTCGATCGCGAGGACGTGACCCGCTACGGGATCCTCGAGCCGCTCCACGAGGAGGGCCGCGTCGTGGAGATCCGCAACCTCGTCGAGAAGCCGACGGTGGAGGACGCGCCGAGCGACCTCGCCGTGCTGGGCCGCTACGTCCTGACGCCGAAGATCTTCGACATCCTCGAGCAGACCAGCCGCGGCGCCGGCGGCGAGATCCAGCTGACCGATGCGATCAGGAACCTGATCCAGGAACAGCCGGTCTTCGGCTACCAGTTCGACGGCACCCGGCACGACGCGGGCACCCGGCTCGGCTGGCTGAAGGCGAACGTGGCGGTCGCGCTCGAGTCCGACGAGGCCGATGAGGTGCGCGCCTACATCCGAGGCCTCGACCTGCGAGACTGACGCCGCACCAGGGGCCGGGTGCACCGGGCCGGCCGGCTCGGGGTCCCGCAGGCCGCCACAGGAGGAACGCCGCGTGGAGATGATCGGCAGGCTGATCAGCGGCCGATATCGACTCATCGCGCCGCTGGGAGACGGCGGGATGGCCACGATCTGGCGCGCGATCGACGAGCAGCTCGACCGCGAGGTCGCCGTGAAGCTGCTCCGTCCGCAGTTCAGCGCGGATCCGGGCTTCACCGCCCGCTTCAAGCAGGAGGCGCGCAGCGCGGGTGGCCTGTCGCACCCCAACATCGTCAGCGTCTACGACTACGGCACCGATGGGGCCGACGGCGACCAGTACATCGTCATGGAGCTGGTCGAGGGCCACGACCTGTCCGCCATCCTGGCCGACCGCGGTGTGCTCTCGACAGATGACGCGGTGCGCGTCGCCATCGCCGTGGCCAGCGCGCTCGAGGCGGCGCACCGCAAGGGGATCGTCCACCGCGACGTGAAGCCGGGCAACATCATGGTCACCGACGCCGGCGACGTGAAGGTCACCGACTTCGGGATCGCCCGAGCCGTCAGCGAGGCCTCGATGACGGTGACCGGCACCACGCTCGGCTCGGTCCACTACTTCAGCCCCGAGCAGGCCCGCGGCGACGAGGTCACCGGCGCCTCCGACGTGTACGCCCTGTCCATCGTCCTGTTCGAGATGCTCACCGGGCGCCGGCCGTTCGAGGGCGACTCGGCTGCCGCCGTGGCGCTGAAGCGCCTGAACGAGGACCCGCCGCGGCCCACCGACATGGGCCACCCGATCCCGGCCGGGCTGGAGGCGATCCTCATGCGCGGCCTCGCCCGAGAGCCGGCCGACCGCTTCCCGGACGCCGGCGCCTTCGCCGAGGCGCTCCGGGTCTGGCGTCGCAACCCCGACGCGGGCCCGGCGGTGGCCGGCGCAGGCGCCACGGCGGCTGCCGCCACGGCCGCGGCATCGACGCCCCGGGCCGGGGAGCCGACGGTCTACGTCCCGCCGCGCGTCACTCGCCCCGCCGACCGCCAGCCGGTCGCGCCCCCGCGCCGGGCGGAGCCCTACCGGGCCGAGCGCGACCGTGGCCAGCCGTGGTGGATCTGGCTCCTGGCGCTGCTCGCGGTCGTGCTGCTCGGCGCGATCGGCTTCCTCGCCGTGCAGCTGCTGGGGCTCGGCGGCGCGGAGGAGAGCCCGTCGCCCTCGATCGCGCTCGTCACGGTGCCCGACTGCGAGGACGTGGCCCTGACCACGCTGCGACAGCAGGCGGCCGAGCGGGGGCTGGAGGTGACCGACCCCGAGGAGGAGCCGTCCGAGGACGTCGACGAGGGGCGCGTGATCCGCTGCGAGCCCGAGTCCGGGGACGACGTGGAGGAGGGGTCGTCGATCACGCCGATCGTCTCCTCCGGAGCCGAGACGGTCGCCGTTCCCCGGCTCCGCGGGCAGACGGAGGCCCAGGCGCTCGTGACCCTCGACCGTGCCGGCCTGCAGCTCGGCTCGCGGACGTTCGAGCCCGACCAGACGATCCCGGAGGGGGCGGTCATCCGCAGCGAGCCGGCCGAGGGCGTCGACGTGCCGGCCGACAGCCAGGTGGACCTCGTGATCAGCGAGGGGCCGACGCCATCGCCGAGCCCGACGCCGACGCCGACGCCCACGCCGGTGCCGACCCCGGAGCCCACGCCCGTGCCGACCCCGGAGCCCACGCCGTCCCCCTCGCCTTCGCCATAGGGGGCG
>Ga0214468_1000716_pt1 | contig 10477 bp, 9 predicted proteins | sample RVTome_9_FD_187334 | JGI IMG/M metagenome (GOLD analysis project Ga0214468, IMG submission 187334) | Soil microbial communities from uranium-contaminated site in the Upper Colorado River Basin, Wyoming, United States - RVT155D38 HiSeq ...
CCGGCGTCCTCGAGAGGCGTCACCTGCTCGCCCCGGCCCGAACCGAGGGCCGTACCTCCGACGAGGCAGAACGGCACGTCGCTGCCGAGGCCCGCGGCAAGGTCGAGCAGCTGGACCTGCGGGGTGCGCAGGCCCCAGAGCAGGTCGCAGGCCAGCAGCGCGGCAGCGGCGTCGGCACTCCCGCCGGCCATCCCGCCCGCGACCGGGATCCGCTTGCGGATGGTCACCGCCACGCCCGTGCCGGCCGGGTCCAGCCCGGCGTGGTCGGCCAGCCTCACGGCGGCACGCCAGGCGAGGTTGGTGGCGTCGGTGGGTACGTCGGACACCTCGACGCCCTCCCCCACCACGCTCAGCGTCGTGGCGGCGGCAGGGGCGACCGTGACCTCGTCGTAGAGGCCGATCGCCTGGTAGACGGTCGCGAGCGGGTGATAGCCGTCGGTGCGCGCAGGCCCGACACCGAGGAAGAGGTTGATCTTCGCCGGTGCCGCCACGGTCACGGGTGCGGTCACGACCGCTCCACCCGGTGCAGCGCCAGTCCCTCGGCGACGCGCGCGAACTCCTCGACCCCCAACGACTCACCGCGGGCCGTCGGGTCCACGCCGGCATGGGCGAGGGCCGCCTCGGCCGCCTCGGCGGACCCGGCCAGCGCCTTCAGCGTCGAGCGCAGCATCTTGCGACGGGTCGCGAACGCCGCGTCGATGACGGCGAACACCTGCTCGCGGGCGATGTCGACGGCGGGCGGGTCCCGGTGCTCCCACGCGACGAGACCGGAGTCGACGTTGGGGGCGGGCCAGAAGACCTGGCGTCCGATCGACCCCGCACGGCGCACCGAGGCGTACCAGGCTGCCTTCACCGAGGGGACGCCGTAGGTCCGGGACCCGGGCCCGGCGGCGAGCCGGTCGGCCACCTCGGCCTGCACCATGACAAGCCCCTTGCGCAGGGACGGCAGCGCGGCCATCAGGTTGAGCAGCACCGGGACGGAGACGTTGTAGGGCAGGTTGGCGACCAGTGCGGTGGGGGGCGGGCCGGGGAGCTCGGTCACCCGCAGCGCGTCGGCCTCCACCACCTCGAACCGGTCGACGTACCCCGGTGCGAAGCGCTCCACCGTGGCCGGGAGGGCACCGGCGAGGACGGGGTCGATCTCGATCGCGACCACGCGCGAGACCACCTCGAGCAGCCCCAGCGTGAGCGACCCGAGGCCGGGGCCCACCTCGACGACGACGTCGCTGGGGTCGAGGTCGGCGGCGCGCACGATCCGCCGCACGGTATTCGCGTCGATCACGAAGTTCTGGCCGCGCTGCTTGGTCGGGCGCAGGTCCAGGGCAGCGGCCAGCGAACGTACATCCGCCGGACCGAGGAGTCTCGGTCCGGCGGATGTCGGGTACTCGTCGCTCACCACGCGGATGAGCCTAGACGCAGGGCACGGCCCTACTAGCGCAGGCCGAGCTGCTGGGAGCAGTGCGGCCAGGCGCCGTAGCCCCCGTTGGCGTCCCGCAGGCGCGTGGCGACCGCGATCTGGGTCTCCCGGCTCTGCTGGTGCGGGTAGCCGGTGCCGCCGTAGGCGCGCCAGGTATCGATGTTGAACTGCAGGCCGCCGTAGTAGCCGTTACCGGTGTTGATCGCCCAGTTGCCGCCGGACTCGCACTGCGCGAGCCGGTCCCAGACGCTCGAGCCGCCGGCGAAGTTGGCCGTCACGACCTCCTCCTCCTTGGTGCCCACGCGGACGATGGCGTCCACGGGGTCCTCGAGGACTGTCGAGCGCAACGCCTTGCGCTTCACGACCTCGCCGTTCTCGAAGGTGAGGCGGTAGACCACGTTGCGGCTGCCGGCCTGTCCGGAGCGCACCACGGAGGTCTCGCCCTCGTACATGTCGGAGTCGGCTTTCTCGACGGTGGAGAAGTCGATGTCCTCACGGACCTTCTTCTTGACGGTGCGCACCTTGGTCACCACGATCCTGTCGCCGGTGTCCACGGTGGCCTTCTTGCGCGGGGAGACCCGGTCGTCGTCGTCGACACGGATGCCGAGCTCGTCGAGCGCCTCGCGCACAGTGAGCGCCGGGACGGTGACCCGCTCTGCCTTCTTGGCACCGTTCTTGACGACCAGTCGCTTGGGGGTGACCACCGACAGGTCGAGGCCCTCACGACCGATCTCGGCGCTACGGCTGACCGAGAGCTTGGCGCCGCTGAAGCGGATACCGATCTGGTCGAGCGCCGAGGTGACGTCGGTGGCGGTGACCCAGTAGGTCTGGTCGTCGCCGTCGACGCTCAGCTGGAGCTCGCGCGCGTAGCGGACCGCGATCCGCGTGCCGTCGTTCACCTGGGTGTCCAGGCCGGGCGCGACGACGTCGCGCTCACCGACCTCGATGCCTTCGGCGGCCAGGACGTCCTCGACGCTGCCACCGAGGGTGCTCACCTGGCTGGCCTGCCCGTCGACCGAGAGGGTGACGGTCTTGTTCATCGCGGCGTAGCCCACGGTGGTGGCGACGACGGCCAGCACGACCGCGGCGACGAGCGCTGCGAGTGCGGTCCGGCTTTTGCTGAGAAGTGCGAGAGAACGCCGCACGATGCTCCAATGGTGGTACTCCCCGGGCCGCAGGATCCGGCAGCGCACGCGCCAGGCCCGAACGGCCCGTGAGGGCTCGCATGGTGCTCAAGGACTGGTGCAGAGGCCCACGGCATCAACGCGACGAACTGTCCGTCGCGTGGCATGAACCCCCAGACGCTGCCCGAAAGCTTCCCCGCTCCCGGCCAACAGTCACAAGACGATAACGGTCATCCCCACCCAGGCCAAACCCAAACCACGCAACGTGGGCGGGATCACGGGGTCCAGACCACCCGGAAGGGCCACCTCGGTCTGGTCCGAACGGGTCAGGAGGCCGGTCCCCACCTCCCGCCGAACGCGGCGTCGGTGTTCGCATCGATCGCCGCGCAGAGGTCGCCGAGGTCCGCTCCGAGGGTCTCGGCCATGGCCCGGACGGTGAGCGGGACGAGGTAGGAGGCGTTCGGACGCCCCCGGTAGGGCATCGGGGTCAGGTAGGGGGCATCGGTCTCGACGAGGAGACGGTCGAGCGGGGTGGTGCGGAGGGCCTCGCGCAGCGGCGCGGCGTTCTTGAACGTGACCGTGCCCGCGAAGGACAACCACGCCCCGCGGTCGAGGCAGGCCCGGGCGAACGGCGCGTCGCCCGAGAAGCAGTGCATCACCACCCGGTCGGGGACGCCCTCCTCGTCGAGCAGCCGCAGCACGTCGTCGTGGGCGTCGCGGTCGTGGATCACCAGGGTCTTGCCGAGGCGTTTGGCGAGGTCGATGTGCCGCCGGAACGACTCCTGCTGTGCGGGGCGGCCGTCCTCGTCGGTGCGGAAGTAGTCCAGGCCGGTCTCCCCCACCGCGCGGACACGGTCGCTGCCGGTGGCGAGCCGTTCGATCTCGGTCAGTGCCGCCTCGAGCTCAGCGCGCGCTGACAGGCCGGGCGCCTCGTTGGGGTGCAGGGCGACGCCGGCGACGATGGCGTCGAACCGTTCGGCGACCTCGACGGCCCAGCGTGCGCCGGGCAGGTCGCAGCCGATCTGCACGACTCTTGGCACGCCGACGGCGGTGGCCTCGGCGAGCGCCTCCTCGGTGGGGAGCCAGTCACCGTCGGCGATGTCGAGGTGGCAGTGGTTGTCGACCACCGGGTGGGGCAGCGGCTCGGGAGCCGGGGGCCTGCTGCGGTCCCGGGCCTCGCCTGCGCGCTTCCGGGTGGGTGCGTCGGGCATGCGGCGGAGTCTACGAGGGGTGGGTCACCGCTTGTGCACGGCGTCGTAGACGACCCGCTTGGGCAGCCCAGCCCGGCGGGCGACCTCGAGGATGGCGTCCTTGCGGGTGGCCCCGTCCGACTCCTCCTCGGCAACGAGCGCGGCCAGGGAGTCGGGGTCGGTGGGTACGTCGGACCGGTCGGCGGCGCCCTCGACGACCAGCGTCACCTCGCCCCGCACGCCGTCGGCCGCCCAGTCGGCGAGCGCGGCGAGCCCTGAGCGTCGTACCTCCTCGTGGGTCTTGGTGAGCTCGCGGCACACCGCACCCCGGCGGTCGGGCCCGAACGCCTCCGCCATCGCCCGCAGCGCAGCCTCGGTGCGGTGCGGTGCCTCGAAGAACACCATCGTCCGCTGCTCGTGGGCGAGGGCCGCGAGCCGCCGCGCCCGCTCCCCGGCCTTGCGGGGAAGGAACCCCTCGAAGCAGAACCGGTCGACGGGGAGACCGGAGACGGCGAGCGCCGTCAGGACCGCCGACGGGCCAGGGACCGCGGTGATCGTGATGCCGCGCTCGACGGCGGCGGCCACGAGTCGGTAGCCGGGGTCGGAGACGCTCGGCATGCCTGCGTCGGTGACCACGAGCACCCGCTGGCCAGACTCGAGCGCCTCGACGAGGGCCGGTGTGCGCGCCGACTCGTTCCCCTCGAAGTAGGACACCACCCTTCCGGCGACGGACACCCCGAGGTCGGTGCACAGGCGCCGGAGCCGGCGGGTGTCCTCAGCGGCGACGACGTCGGCGCCGGCGAGCTCGGTGGCGAGTCGAGGAGGGGCGTCCTCGACGCGGCCGATGGGTGTGGCGGCGAGGACGAGAACTCCGAGGGTGGTCACCGGTGGGATTGTCGCATCCTCCGTAGCATGAGCGCGTGACCGTGACACGTGAGCCCGTGCAGCCTGCCCGGCCGCGGACCCAGGGGCTCTCGCGGACCGCGGACGGACGACCGGTGCCCAGCGCCCGCCGCCGGATGATGCCGCTGCTCCGCGGCGCCGACCGCCGTGGCGGGTGGATCGCCGCGCTGGCCGTCACCGCGCTCGCAGGTTTCCTCCGCGTGTGGCGCCTGGGGTATCCCGAGGAGTTCCTCTTCGACGAGACCTACTACGCCAAGGACGCGTGGTCGCTGCTGCAGCACGGCTTCACACGCGGGTACGTCGACAACGCCGACGGCAGGATCCTCAACGGCGAGACCTCCGGCCTGTTCACCGACGGGCCGAGCATGATCGTGCACCCCGAGGTCGGCAAATGGCTGATCGCCCTCGGTGAGGGTGCCTTCGGGATGGACTCCTTCGGCTGGCGGGCTGCCTCTGCCGTCGTCGGCACGCTGATGGTGCTGGTGATGGTGCGACTGGTACGCCGCCTCACGGGGTCGACCCTGCTGGGATGCACCGCCGGGGTGCTGCTCGCCTTCGACGGCCTGCACTTCGTGATGTCACGGCTCGCCCTGCTCGACATCTTCGTGTCCTTCTTCCTGCTGTGCGCGGTCACCTGCCTGGTCCTCGACCGTGACTGGGGCAGGATGCGGATGGCGCGGCTGGTCCCCCCCGACTGGCGCGCGACCTACGACGACTGGGGCCCGGTGCGGGGTCTGCGGCTGCGACCCTGGCGTCTCGCGGCGGGCGTGCTCTTCGGGCTCGCGGTGGCGACGAAGTGGAACGCGGTGTTCCCCCTCGCGGCGTTCGGGCTGCTGGTGTGGGCGTGGGACGCCGGGGCGCGGCGCTCACTGGGCGTGCAGCGTGCGTGGCTCCGGTCGGCCGTCGCCGACGGTGTCCCGGCCTTCTTCCACCTCGTGGGCGTGGCACTGGTCGTCTACGTCGTGTCGTGGACCGGCTGGCTGGTGCACGCCGACGAGTACGAGCAGGCGCTGTCCGACACGCAGTACGGCTCGTACTGGGGGTCCTACCTGGAGGAGGACGCGGACGGGTTCGTCCCGGAGGCGGCCCAGTCGCTGCGGTCCCTGTGGAACTACCACCAGGACGTCTACACGTTCCACACCCGCGGGCTCGACGACGCCGACCACGTCTACGCCTCGCACCCCGGGTGGTGGCCGCTGCTCAGCCGGCCGGTCGTGGTGGACGCCGACCTCGACATCGCGCCGGGGACCCAGGGCTGCGACGCGCACCCGGAGAGCACCTGCCTGCGCCAGGTGATCCTGCTCGGCACGCCCGTGCTGTGGTGGGGGGGCGCACTCGCCCTCGGGTACGCCGTGTTCGCGTGGGCCGCCCGGCGCGACTGGCGCTACGGCCTCGCGCTGGTGGGGGTGGCCTCGACGTGGCTGCCGTGGTTGAGGTACGACGACCGGCCGATCTTCTCCTTCTACGCGGTGTCCATGGTGCCGTTCACGATCCTGGCCACGACGCTGCTGATCGGGCGGCTGATCGGCTCGCCGCGGGCGTCGTACCGACGCCGGATGGTCGGCACCGTGGCCGCCGGGACGTTCGTGGTGCTGGTGATCGTGAACTTCGCGTGGTTCTGGCCGGTCTACACCGACGAGCTGATCACCACGCGCGAGTGGCTCCAGAGGATCTGGTTCCGACGCTGGATCTGACACACCAGGTGTCAGCGCGCGTAGATCTCCTCCGCGACGGACTGCTTGGCCTCGACGAGCCCGCCGAGCGCCGTTCCGAACCCGGCCTCGCCGTGCGCCTCGGGTGCCACCTCCCCGGGCGTGCCGATCGCCCAGCGCGACCCGCGCTCCACGAGGTCCTGGTGCGCGACGTCGTCGTACCCGGGCTTGACCGGGAAGGCCACACCCCAGGCACCCGCGGCGGCAGCGGCCACGTGGATCGACTGACGCGTCGTGAGCCACCGCTGGCCGCGACGGGCCGGCAGCCCCTCCCGCCAGATCTCGGTGAAGGGGTAGAAGCGCATCCCGGGGAGCTCCCCCTCGAGCATGTCGAAGACGGTCCGGTCCTGACCGGGGATGGCCTCGACGTAGCCCACCCGCTCGGGCTTGAGGTCCCACGCCTTGACCGAGTCGACGGCGCTCCGCGCAACGGTCTCCAGGTCACCCTCGACCAGGTCGGACTGGAAGCACAGCATCGTCGACGGGGTGTCCCTGCTGTCGTAGACGTGGTCGCCGTGGCCGAGCAGCCCGTCGTCACCGGTGTTGCGCAGCTGCGGGTGCGAGAGCAGGTCCGCGGACGCGGCGTCCCGGACGTCGACCAGCGCGAAGCCACCGGTCAACCCGTCCAGCAGCTTCCCGGAGCCGGCGGTCGGCACCAGGCTCAACCCGCTGGTGACGGCGCGGATGCCGGAGTCCTCGACGAGCGCGGCGCCCGCGGCAAGGAACGCCACGTGGCGCGGCCAGATCGCGTTGACGTACCCGCCACCGATGACGTGGAAGACGTCGGCGGACTGCAGCACGTCGACCCCCGCGGCGCGGTGCGGAACGCCGAACCCGGGGGTCCGGACGGCCTTCGCGGCGAACTCGGAAACCTCCTCGGGGTCCTCCGACGGCGCCGCCCACGCGATGCGGAAGAGGGTGTCGGTGACGCGCAGGTTCGGGTGCAGACGACCGTAGAGGAGCTCCACACCGGCCGGGTTGGGGCTGTCGAGCCACACCTCGGCGTCGGGCTCGGTCCGCGCGAGGTGACGCAGCCAGTTGGCCGCGACCAGCTCGTCGCCGTAGTGCGGGTACCCGCTCGAACCGACGAGATAGATGCGACGACCTGCCATCGAGACTCTCCTCCGCTGGGGGCCAGGACCGACGCTGGTACCCGGCCTTGGCGAAGGCTAACGCATCGGTGCGCGACGTCTCGACGGCCTCAGGCTGTCCTGGGTGGGCCGGCGACCCCGTGCGCCGTTCACTCCCTCAACGAGCAGATCCCTGGCATCATCGGGATGTGCGCGACCAGCGCGATGAGGGTGCACCGGTGGAGCTTCGGGTCCGCTTCGCAGCGGATCCCGCGAGCGTGCCCGGTGCACGCAGGTTCGTCGCCGATGGCCTGCGGACCTGGAGCCTGGGCGGGCTGGTCGACGACGCGACCCTGTGCGTGAGCGAGCTCGCGGGCAACGCCGCCCTGCACAGCTCGAGCACGTTCATGGAGATCGCCCTGCGCCTGCGTGGTGCCGCGGTACGGATCAGCGTCGAGGACGACGGCGTCGTACCGGCCGAGGCACTGGTCCCCCGGGCCAGCTTCCCCGATCCCGACGACGAGCTCGACACGCTCGTGCTCGAGCACGAGCCCACGACCGGGCGTGGGCTGGCCATCGTCTCGATCCTTGCCAGCGACTGGGGCGTGGAGGAGACCCCCGGAGGCCGGCGTGTCTGGGCAGACATCGACGACGTCGCCGACGAGCACGGGGTACGGCTGCCCAGCAACCACGTCGAGGCGACGCCGGACGGGCCGGCCTCCGCACTCCCCGACGGCTGGGTCTCGGTCCGGCTCGCCGGGTGCCCGGTCCGCCTGAGTCTCCGGCAGGACCAGCACCTCGACGAGCTGATCCGCGAGCTACAGCTCATCTCCGGAGACCACGGCAACCCGCGGTCCCGAGCGCTGGCGCAGGAGCTCCAGGGCCTCCTGAGCGGACCCGCCCACGCCCGCCACACCGGACGGCGCATCGCCCAGAGGGCGGCGGCGGCCGGCCTGGAGCACATCGACGTGGACATGGCCATGCCACGCGAGTTCAGCGCCGAGGTGCAGGCGCTGCACGCTGCGGTCAAGGCCGCCGACGTGCTCTGCGAGGAGATGCGCCTGCTCACCCTGGCCTCCTCCCCGGACCTCCGTGACCTCAGGCAGTGGATGACCGAGCAGCTCACCGATCAGATCGAGCGCGGCGCGGAGCCGGTCAGCTGGGAGGAGTGGTCGACGCACCAACGTGGATGAGTTCACCAGCGGTGGGATGACGCGCCGGCTCGCGGACACTAGCTGACCCACTTCGCGCACCGCCGCGTGACGGGGCGCCGAACGGCCGGCCGTCTCGAGGACGGCGGGCGCTCCTCACCTTGCTCGTTGTGACGGCTCGTCCAGCCGAGGCAGTGTCGGCCAGCGATCTGACGCCCAGGCGGGCCAGCTCTCGTGACCTTGCGGTAGTTCCGGGAGTGTCTGTCCCGCGAGCTCCTCTGCTGTCGGGGGCCGGAAGAGCGCGAGGAATCGGGCATGGTCCTCGTTTCTCATCGCGAATGTGACGTTCGGCGTCTCGCGCCATCGTCGCTCGGAGCGGGCGCGCCGCTCGCCCTCGGACAGCTCGAGGTAGTGCAGCACGAACCTTGATCCGGCCAGCTCTGCGATCGACCGGATCGCGTACCGCTCCTCCGCGGACCAGCAACCGAAGTCCAGGATCACCGAGCCACCGCCGCAGAGAACCTGATGAGCGACCCAGATGAACCGTCCCTCGAGAATGTCCCGCTTCCCGCCCGCGTCCGACTCCCCGAACAGGGGAGCCATCCACTCACCGGGAGTCAACCGCAAGGCTCGGTGCTCGTCCGCGAGCCGACGAGCCAGCGACGTCTTGCCCACGCCAGGAAGGCCGACGGTCAGGCGCAAGGTGGGTCGCGACGTTACGAGGGGATGATCTCAGAGCCGCGGACGCCGCGGCGGAAGGACGAGTACCCAAGGCTTCGATCTGCCTCGAACCCGAGCTGCACCCGGATCGCGGACCAGCCGGACGGCGTCACAGGCCACGAAGACGCTCACCTCATGCCCCTGGTCGATACCGGCGGATCAGGAGGTAGGCCTTGCAGCCCAGGCAGACCCCGGTGGATGCGTTGAGAGCTGCCACGCCGAAGGTGAGTGCGGTGAGGCCGAGGCCGGCAACATCGACGCCAAGCGCGAAGCTGATCAGCGCGAGAGCGGTGAACACGAAGCCGACGAACTGGCCGAACCGGTGCGGCCGAGCATCCTCCAACTCGGTCGGTGCACCGATCCGCGGCCAGATGGCACGGGCAAAAATCTGCGCCCACAACGACCACTGAAAGCTCACGAACGCGGTGAACGCAAACACGGCGACCTGGGAGGCGAGCAGGCCGAGACCCAAGGGTCGAGCAACCCCAACGATGAGCAGCACCACGGCAAGCACGCTGGCCGTGGCCCCGGCGCTGAATCGCAAGAGGCGCGGATCGACCTGGGCGCGGAGCGGGCACGCCCGAAATCCGGTGCTCGGCATCCGGTCTCCAGGGACTGGGGGTGACCGGATCAGGATACCCAGCGCAGGTGGACAACTCGTCGGTCCAGTGTGTGAACCCCGGGAGCCTGACCCGGTAGCCCCTTGAGCCTGCTATTTCGCCCAGTCGACGCCGGGCACGGGTTCTCGGCACAGGCCGAAGCGGGTTTGGTGGAGCTGAGGGGATTCGAACCCCTGACCTTCTCATTGCGAGAGAGCCGACTCCACGCTTCGCGGAATCTCGAAAGAACTCGGCGAAACCTGCTCTGACCTGGGCCGACACTCGACATCGGTGTCGTTGCCGACCACGACACTACCCGAGGGGCGCGGATGATCTCGGAGTTCCTCGGGCTCATTCCGCGGAGTAAACGCGGACGGTGGCTATCGCCGCATCGGCCAAAGTTCGACTGCGGTAATTGGCGGTGAAAAGACGCGGGTCGAACAACGCCCGGATCACGTGCATAATGCCGATGTGCGGACGTGTGCCCAGTCAGCTGCTCGGGTACCAAACGTGTGCGTAGAAGTCGAGCATGACCTGACCTCGCTGCTGTCGGTATGCATCGCTGAGGTAGATCTCGTCGTTGCCGTGGTA
>Ga0214468_1000717_pt1 | contig 10471 bp, 5 predicted proteins | sample RVTome_9_FD_187334 | JGI IMG/M metagenome (GOLD analysis project Ga0214468, IMG submission 187334) | Soil microbial communities from uranium-contaminated site in the Upper Colorado River Basin, Wyoming, United States - RVT155D38 HiSeq ...
CCCGCGCCGCCTGACGGACCTTGCGTCCCAGGAAGACGACCGTCCCGATCAGGAGGAGCAGGCCTTCCAGCCGCCCGAGCACTCCGTTCGCGCACAGCGGGACGAGCGCCACGCTCGCGGCCAGCATGGCGACGGTGTCCCGTTTCGTGATCGCGGCATCCACGGTGATCGGCGACACCACGGCGAGCGCTCCCACCACGAGGAGGGCGTTCGCGATGTTGCTGCCGATCACGTTTCCGATCGCGATCCCGGGGTGGCCCGAGATCGCCGCGCCCACGGATACGAACAGCTCCGGCGCGGAGGTCCCCAGCGCGACGATCGTCACGCCCACCAGCATCGGCGACAGGTTCCAGCGTCGGGCCAGCGCGACCGCGCCGCGCACGAGGAAGTCGCCTCCCATCAGGAGGTACACGAACCCCGCAACCAGCTCGAGCCAGTCCAGGCGGTCCTCCTAGCGACGGACCGGCGGGTCGGCCGCTTCCGGACCGGACGGAATCGAGCCGGGCGGGCTCGTGCCGAGGGGGTCCGTTTCGGGCGGGGGTGGGGGACGGTCCTCGGCGAGCGACAGGTGCCGGGCCGTCAGGACATCGGCCATGCGGTTGAAGGTCCGCGCGAGCATCCCGACCTCGTCCTCGGCACGCACCGGCGCCCGGGCGTCCATCTCTCCCTGTCGGATGCGGTTCGCCACGTCCGCGAGCTCGTAGAGTGGACGCGAGAGGTGGAGACCGAGAACGATGCCCGCGAGGATCGCGAAGGCCGAAAGCGACAGCGCGAGACGGATCATCCGCCCCCGCAGCGCGAGGATCGGTCTCCGCTCCTCGGAGGCATCGACCTTCACGACGACGCCCCAGCCCGGACCCGGAAGGAACCTGGTGGCGGCCCATACCGCCTCGCCGCGGTAGTCCGTGGCGCCCCTCCACACGATCGTGTCGCGCTGGTTCACGGCCAGACGAGCCGGGTTCCCCGGCGTGGTCGGCAGCCGCGCGCCGGTCTCCAGACCGTCGTGGCGCGTCGGGTGGAGCACACGGGCCGACTCGTCCTCCGCCTGGACGATGAGCGTCTCGCCCGTCTCTCCCAGCCCCGTGTAGTCCCGCGCGATCGCCAGCAGGTCTTCGCCGTCGAAGCGGGCCACGAGCCATCCGATCCGCGCCCCCTCGACCCGGAGCTCGAGGCGATGGACGACCTGGGGGCCTCCGGCCGGATCGAGCCTGAGACCGACGAGACGGGGCGGCCCGGTCTCGGCCGACCCGCCCGTGGGATCCGGCCCCGCGGGCGGCTCGAGGTCGCCCACCGCCGGATCGCCGGTCGACGCCACCGCGCGACCGAGGGTGTCGAGGACGGCCAGGAAGCGGACCGAGGTGACCGAGTGGCGGGCGTCGGCGAGGATCCGGGTCATGCGGTCGCGCTCGGCCGGCTCGCCCGAGCGGGCGTACGCGGCGAGGCTCTCGCGGAGCTGGGTCCGGCTCCCGATGAGCTGCGCCCGCTCGCCCCACCCGCGCGTCGCGCTTTCGAGGTCGTCCTGGCGGCTCTCGGCCAGCGCGTCGAGCTGGTCGAGAGCCGCCTCGCGAAGCAGCGTCCCGGCCTGGGAGTAGGCGGCGGCGCCCAGCGCGAGCATGGCGCCGAGGGTGGCGCCCACGAGGGCGAACACGAGCTTCGTTCGCAGGTCCATGCTAGAAGCCTGTTGAAGAACTACGGCGGGTCGCGTTCCGGTCGCCACGGCCCCAGATCCGAGGCGGGGCGGGGCACCCGCCGCAGGCGGGTCTGGCGTAGCCGTAGCTACTCCGAGGAGCCCGAACGAGGGAGATGGGGCCGTGCCGACCGGAACCGGCGTGCCCGATGACCGCGTCAACCCTGTCGAACGGCGCAGGGGGGTCGCGCGGTTGATCCATCGTCTCTCCTCCTCGACGTAGCGCTGCTACCCCGACCCGTCTTCGACGGGTACCCCCGTCGTTCCTCCCCTGAACCGCGCGTGAGGGGCACCCGCGAAGCGGGTCCGCGCGCGGCCCGCCGTAGTTCTTCAACAGCCTGCTACGGGAGCCCGGGGACTTCCTAAGGGCTCTCCTGCATCCAGCCCCCCGCCTCGAGCGTCCGGCGCACCACCGGTTCGTCGCTCGAGAACCACGCGAACCAGACCGAGTCGCCGGGACGCAGCTCCATCCCGTCGTGCACGGGGTCGCCCCGGCGGCCCCTCCGGCGGACGAGGGGCAGCACCGGCGCGCGCGGATCCGAGAGCAGCGGGAGCTCGCCGATCCTCATCCCGCCATGGCCCCCGAAGGTCCATGCCCCGGTCTGGATGCGGTCCTGGCGGAGCTCGTGCGCCCAGCGATCGAAGTCGATGCCGGCGCCGAACAGGACGCTCGCGCCCGTCTCGCGGACCTGCTCCGGGAGCACGTGGGGCGCCGTACGGCTGATCGCGACCAGCCGCCGTACCGCCGGGGCCGTTTCGCTCATCCGTCCCGCGAGCAGGAGGTTCACCCCCTCGTTCGGAGTGAGGGCGACAAACGCGCGGCGCGACTCGACCGCCGCCTGACGCAGCGTGCGCTCGTCACTCGCGTTGCCGAAGATCACGCGAAAGCCCGACTCCTCCGCGTGCCGTGCCTCGGAGGGGTTGGCGTCGATCAGCACGATGGGCGCGGCGGCCCCGTTCGCTTCGCGAAGCGCGTGCGCCAGGGCGCGGCCGAGCGCGTTGGCGCCCACGATCGCGAACCCGTGGTTCGAGGGCATCAGCACCTTGAGCCAGCGCGCGACCAGTCCGGCGGTCCCCCCCTGGATGACCACGGTGAACGCGATGACCAGGAAGACCATGGCCCGGAACTGGGCGCCCTCCGCGGCCATCCCCTGATGCGCGAGCTCGTCGGCGAACAGCGACGAGATCGCGAACGCCACGATGCCGCGCGGCGCCAGCCAGGCGATGAACGCGCGCTCACGCAGCGTGAGCGCGGTCCCGGCGGTGGATACGGCGACGTCGGCCGGACGCACCAAGAGGATCAGCCCCACTACGGTGAGCACGCCGCGCCACCCCAGGGCCCGCACATCTTCGAGCGGAACCGCTGCGGCGAGGAGCACGAACAGGAGCCCCACGAGGAGGATGGTGAGCTGTTCCTTGAACTCCGCCAGCTCGCGCGCGCCGGGAGTCCGGATGTTCCCGACGACCAGCCCGGCGATGGCGACGGTCATGATCCCGCTCTCGGGCAGAATCGCGTTCGAGGCCTGGTAGAGCGCGAGCACCGACGCGAGCGTGAAGATGTTGTGGTACTCGCCGGGGACCACGTTCCGAAGCCGCATGAGCCCGGCGATCGCGAGCCCGCCGGAGACTCCGATGACGAGCCCGAGCCCGAGGGTGTAGGGAAGCCCGAGGAGACCGGCGGCAGCCCCCCGCGTCGACGTCGCGAGGATCATCTCGAGGACCACCACGGCCAGGACGGCCCCGATGGGATCGATGAGCACGCCCTCCGCCTCGAGGATCGTCCGCACGTTGGGGCGCGGCTTGATGCGGCGTGTGAGGGGATTGATGACGGTTGGCCCCGTCACGACGATCAGCGCGCCGAGGAGGAGCGAGATCTGCCAGCTCCACCCCAGGACGAAGCGCGCCAGGAGCGTGCCCCCGAACAGCGTGACCAGCGCGCCCACCGTGATCAGTCGGCGGATCGCGACCGCGTCGCTCCGGAGCCTCCGGGCGTTGAGCTGGAGGGCGCCCTCGAACAGGATGACCGCGACCGACAGCCCCACGATCGGCTGCAGGGCCTCGCCGAGGATGTCGGGACGGATGAGATCGATCCCTTCCGGTCCGAGCAGTACCCCGGTCCCGAGGAGGATCACGATCCCGGGTACGCGCAGGTGACGCGCGATCGATTGGGCCAGCACCCCGGCCACGAGGGCGAGGGCGAACGTGAGTGCGGGATCCTGGAGGTTCATCCGGAGCCTGTCGAGAGACCCCGGCGCGTCGCGTTCCGGTCGCCACGGCCGCGGATCCGAGGCCGGGCGGGAAAGACGTGATCCTCCCTGCTTCGACGAGCCCGAAGGGGCACCCGCGACAGCGGGTCGGAGCTGGGGCCGTGCCGGCCGGAACCGGCATGCCCGATGACCGCGTCGACCCTGTCGAACGGTGCGGGGGGGTCGCGCGGTCGATCCATCGTCACTCCTCCTCGCCGTAGGCTGCCCGACCGGTCTTCGCCCTTCGAGCTCGGGGCTCTCGCTGCGCTCGGAACGTCGTTTCTCCACGGAGCCACGCGAGAGGGGCCCGCGACACGGGTCTGCACGCGGCCCACCGTAGTCCTTCCACGGGCTCACCGGGAGCTTGTCGTGCGGGCCCCTTCGTGACAACCCGCCCGTTCGGCGCGGCCACGCGCTCCGGGCGGCCGCGCGCCGCCCCGGGGAGACGTTCGGCTTGAGGTCGGAAGCGTCGTTCGCCACGTTCAGGGGATCGGTCGACGTCCGGTGGCGAGCCGGCCGTCCCGGACCCCATAGATCGAGCGATCCCATGAGAGACGCCGCCCTGTTCCAGACCTCCGCCCCCGACGCGGCCGCGCGGCCCGCCGTCCGCTATCGCGCCGTGCGCCGCTTCACGGAAGCGCTGTGCGAGCCGCTCGCGACCGAGGACTACGTCGTCCAGTCGATGCCCGACGTGAGCCCCACGAAGTGGCATCTCGCGCACGTGACCTGGTTCTTCGAGACGTTCATCCTGCGCGAGCACTACCCGGGCTATCGGCCGCTCGAGCCCGCCTACGCGTACCTCTTCAACTCCTACTACCTGCGGGCGGGCGAGCGTCACTGTCGCGACCAGCGCGGCTACATCTCGCGGCCGACGGTGGCCGAGGTCTACCGCTACCGGGAATACGTGGACGAGCACATGACGCGCCTCCTCGACGGGGCCTCGGTCGCCGAAGCCGAGACGCTCGCGCCGCTCGTCGAGATCGGGCTCCACCACGAGCAGCAGCACCAGGAGCTGCTCCTCACCGACATCAAGCACGTGCTCTCCGTGAACCCGCTGCGGCCGGCCTATCGGTCCGGGGCCGCTCCGGCCGCGCGGTACGCCGACACCGGGCCCGCGGCGTGGGTGCGCTACGACGAGGGGCTGCACCGGATCGGCCACCCCGGTCCCGAGGCCGGGTTCTCCTTCGACAACGAGACGCCCCGCCACCGGCACTTCGTCGAGGCGTTCGAGCTCGCGGACCGACTGGTTACGAACGCCGAGTACCTCGAGTTCATGGAGGACGGCGGATACGCGCGCGGGGAGGTCTGGCTTTCGGAGGGGTGGGCCGTGGCGCGCGAGCGCGGGTGGAGCGAGCCGTTCTACTGGGAGCGCCGCGACGGCGAGTGGCACGTGTTCACGCTGGGGGGTCTGAAGCCCCTTCGTCCGGAGGAGCCCGTGTGTCACCTGAGCTACTTCGAGGCGGACGCGTTCGCGCGCTGGGCCGGCGCGCGGCTGCCGACCGAGCAGGAGTGGGAGGTGGCGGCCGCGGACCTCCCGGTGCGCGGCCATTTCGTCGAGTCGGGCCGCGTTCACCCGGTTCCGGCGGAGGCCGCTGCGCCCGGCGGGACGACCGCGGGAGGAGAGGGCGCGGACGGTTCGGGCTCGCCGCGTCAGATGTTCGGCGACGTGTGGGAATGGACGCGGAGCCAGTACTCGCCCTATCCGGGATACGAGCCCCTACCCGGGGCGCTCGGCGAGTACAACGGGAAGTTCATGAGCAACCAGTTCGTGCTCCGCGGAGGCTCGTGCGCGACGTCGGCGACCCACATCCGGAGGACGTACCGGAACTTCTTCCCCGCCGACGCGACCTGGCAGTTCATGGGGCTTCGACTGGCGCGCGACGCCCGCTGAGACCCGCCGGCCCGCTCCCCGCTCGCGCGGAGCGGGCCTCGACGAGGCCCGGCTGTTGTTTCCGACCCATGGGCGGTGCGTGCCCGCTCGCGCCGCGCCGCTCGCCACCTCGGCGAGGAGCGCGCTCAGCGTCCCCGCGAGGAGCGCGTCGAGCGCCCCCACCATCGCCTCGTCCAGTCGGATGCCGGAGGCGACGTCGCGGAGGATCGTCCGCCCGCGGGCGAGCTCGCGTTCCCGCCTCCGGTCGCGTGACGCCCCGCGGCGTGCGTGAGGAGGAGGGCGAAGAGGCCTACCACGAGGACGAGCCCCTGGAGGACGGCGACGAGAGCCCAGCAGCCGGGCGGACACCGGATCAGCCGCCCGCGGCCGCCGATGGGCTGCCGCGTCCGAGCAGACGCTCGACCTTGGCGAGCACGATCGGGAGGCGGAGAGGCTTCGTCAGGTAGTCGAGCGCTCCACGAGCAGGACGACGGGCCGGCATCCGGCGGTGTCGAGCTCGCGCAGGGCCCGGAGCGCGTCGAGCCCGTTCGAGAAGCTGAGCGTCGAGTAGCCCCGGTTCGCGAGCGCGTAGCGCAGCATCTCGAGGAGCGCCGGATCGTCCTCCACCAGGACGACATCGGGAACCGCGTGCGGGGAGGCGGGCGGCGTGCCCGGAGCGCAGACCGGGTCCGGGGGCGGCGAGCCGCGGTACTGCGGACCGAGACCGGGGAACCCCGGCGCCGGGATCGCGGCCTCCGGCGCCCGTCCGCTCCCGGCCGCGGACGTCCCGTTCGCGCGCGCGTCCGGCGGTACATCGTCGGTCCCGGCCGACGCGCCACACAGCGCGATCGCCGCGTCCGCCACGCTCTTCGCCGTCCCGCGACGCTCCCGGGCGCGCAGGCTCGCCCTGCCCATGAGCCGCGCGGCGAGCTCGGGAACCGCGCCGTGGCGTGAAAGCACCGCGTCCGCGCCGCGCGCGTACGCGCCCAGGGCGAGCGTGCGGGAAACCTCATCGCCGATGATGAAGACGGCCCGGCGCCCCTGGTCCGCGCGGCCGCGGATCTGACGCAGGAGCTCGACCGGGTCACCGCCGGGGAGGTCCGCGCTCAGGACGATGGCCACGGGATCGTGCTCGGCGATCGCGTCGGCCAGCCCGAGCACGCGGGCCCGCCACACAAGCTCGAGCCCGAACCGGGCGAGCGCGCGCGCGAGCTCGTCGCGGAAGGCGACGTCGGTGTCGACGAGGAGCACGCGGTGGACCCGCCGCCCGGACGCACGGCCACTCGCGTGGCTCTCGGGCGGTCCACGGCCTGACGCTCCGTCCGCTGGTCGCGCTCCCGCGTCGTTCCTGGTCGTCAAGGTCGTCCCGTCCGCTGATCCAACCGGCTCCCCGGGGTGCCGCGGCGTCCCGCGTGTGCGGCGCCCTCCCGCGCAGGCGCAAGGCGGGGGCCACCGGAGCGGGCGGGCGCCCGCCGTGGCCGGACGGCCAAGTCGTTACCGGGACACCGATTAGGCGGGGGGATGGCGGAGTCCGCGAGCGGGCGCGCGCGCCCCCCGGAAGACACCCGCATTCTGCAACGGCTCAGCGGCTCGCGAGAGACGATCGATTCCGGGCTCCGGCGGCGCCCGCGTGCACCTCATCCGCCGCGCGGCCGGCTCCCGCGTCGGGATCCTCGTCGGCCTCGCCGCCGTCGCGCGCCGCACCGCGGTCCTCGGCGTCCTCGTCCCCGTCCCCGGCCGCCTCGGCGACATCACGCCCGGGGGCCTCATCACCGGCCACGAGCGTCGCGTCGACATCAGCGGCCGCGGCCCCGTCGTGGGCGGCGACACACTCCCCGGCCGAGGAGTTCTCGGCGGGCCCCAGTGGAGCGGCCGGCGGGCGCGGAAGGCTGAACACGAACGTCGCGCCCCCTTCGGGGCTCGGTTCCACCCAGATCCGCCCCCCGTGGCGCTCGACGATCCGCTTGCAGATGGCGAGGCCGATGCCCGTCCCCTCGTAGGCCTGGCGCGTGTGGAGTCTCTGGAAGATCTCGAAGATCCGGTTGCGGTGCTCCGGGTCGACCCCGATTCCGTTGTCCCGCACGAAGATGTGCCACTCTCCGGGACGCTTCCGCACCCCGACGTGGATCCGCAGGTCCTGGCGGCCGCGGAACTTGATCGCGTTCGTGAACAGGTTCTGGAACAGCTGGCCCATCTGCGTCGCGTCCGCCTCGACGACGGGGAGGGCATCCACGCGGACGTCCGCCGCGGCGTCGCCGAGCCCCGACTCGACGTTCAGGCGCGCCCATTCGACCGCCGCGTCGAGCGCCAGGGGCTCGAAACGGCTCCCGTGTGTCTGGACGCGCGAGTAGTCGAGGAGGTCGCGGATGAGGTGCTGCATGCGCGTGACGCCCTCGACGCAGTACTTGATGAACAGGTCCGCCTCGTCGTCGAGCTTCCCCTGATAGCGTCGGGCGAGGAGCTGCGTGTAGCCCGCGATCATGCGAAGCGGCTCCTGGAGGTCGTGCGAGGCGACGTACGCGAACTGTCGCAGCTCCTCGTTCGAGCGCACGAGCTCCCTCGATTTGGACTCGAGGCGCTCCTCGGCCGTGCGGCGCGCGGTCACGTCGCGCACGATCCCGCGGAAGCCGACGATCTCACCGTCCTTCGCGCGCACGGGTCCCGCCGACGCCTCCGCGTAACGGCGCGAGCCGTCCGCGCGCACGATCTCCCACCCGAACGCATCGACCGGCTCGCCCGTTCGATAGATCTCGCTCAAGGTGTCGAAGACGTCCGTTGCGCGCGCCTCCCGCGTATAGGCGCGGTAGTTGAGTCCGAGAAGGCGCTCGCTCGGATACCCGAGCAGGGCGGCGAGGGAGTCGTTCCAGAACACGAAGTTTCCGGCCAGATCGACCTCGAAGTACCCCTCCTGGATGGTCTCGAGGATCGTGCGGTACTTCTCGCCGCTCTCGCGCGCGTCCTCCTCGGCGGAGCGGCGGTACTCGATCTCGGAGCGGAGCGCGGTGTTCGAGTGCTCGATGAGCAGGTGCGAGCGCTCGACCTGCCGGTAGAGCCCGTGCATGCTGGCCGCGAGACCGATGAAGATGAACGCGTAGCTGAGGAGCTTGAGCGCATGGGACGCGACCGCCCACGCGTCCACCGCCGACGCGCTGTACGGCATGAACAGCCACTGGATCGCCACCGCGACGATCAGCGACGGGACGAGCCAGACCTCGAAGGGCCGCGTGCGCCAGTTCCCCTTGGTCAGATAGCCCGCCACCGCCAGGGCGAAGAACACGCCGGGGAGCAGCTCGAACGGCCGCGGGAACGCGCTGTCGAGCTTGACCGCCGCGGGGAGGTCGACGAGCCCGAAGAGGGCGATGGCGAGGATCGTGAGGGCCGACACCTCGAGGTAGATCCGGAGCTCGGAGAGCGCCGAGTGGTCCTCGCGGTGCTCGCGGCGCCAGGTCGTCCAGCTCCAGCACAGGAGCAGCGACAGGAACATCCGCGATCCGAACCAGCTCCACGGACCCGACGCGTGCCCGGCCGGGAGCCACCCGAGCCCCCCACCGATCACGAGGAACTGGTAGGCGTCGAGCGCCGCGGTACCCAGCATCCCGGCCCCGATGAGCAGCAGCGTGTCGTTCTTTCGCGAGTAGTAGCGAACGAGCGCCAGGATCCCGACGACCAGCGCGACGATGGCGGCCGACAGCTCCAGCATGGCCGGGATGGTCGGGGAGGCGGCCCAGCCCGCCTCGCGCACGGCGAGGAACATCAACAGGAGCCCGGCCGCCAGCGCGCAATACGCCGCCGCCCTGGCCCCTACACGGTCACGACCGACGCCGTGTGACTGTGGCCGAATGCTGGCTAGTGTGGTGTCCTGCACGGGGTTCAGTGCCCTCGTGTCGCGGTTGAGTCGCTCGCTCCCCTCGGGGGCAAGAACCGGGCTCGCGCGCGCGGTCGCGGGCCGGGCCGCCGGGTGCCATCGTGCGCGGACGACGTCGCGCACCGATTCCGCGACGACACCGTTCCCCTCATACGCCACGAGCCGATCATGCGACCCATCCGGCAGCCGCCGTCCCGTCTCCCGCGTCTTCCCGCCTTCGCGCTCGCGTCGTGCGCGTGGATGGCTCCGCCGCTCTTCGCGCAGCCCGCCGTGGGTGACACGCTCCGCTACTCGGTCTCGATGCAGGGGAACCCGGCCGGGGCGGAAACCGTGTGGCGCGGTGCGGATGGGGCGATCCACACGAGCTTCCACTTCAACGATCGGGGCAGGGGACCGGACCTCGCCACGATCGTCACCCTGGACGGGCGCGGGAGACCGCTCGCCCTCCGCGTCGAGGGGGTCGACTACCTCAAGAGCGAGGTGAGCGAGCGCTTCGCGGTGGAGGGGGACCGGGCCACGTGGGAGAACCAGGGCGAGCGCGATGCCGGCGACGCGGAGGGCGGCATCTACCTCCCGATGAACTCGAGCCCGTACGGGTCCGCGATCCTCGCCCGCGCGCTCCTGTCGGCCCCGGAGGGGTCGGCCCCGCTGCTCCCGGCCGGTCGCGCTCGCGTCGAGCGGGTCGAGACGCGACGCCTGGAGGCCGGCGGCCGGACCCGCGAGGTGACGCTGTACGCGATCCACGGGCTCGGGTTCAGCCCCTCGTTCGTGTGGCTCGACCGGGAGCTCGAGTACTTCGGATC
>Ga0214468_1000718_pt1 | contig 10470 bp, 6 predicted proteins | sample RVTome_9_FD_187334 | JGI IMG/M metagenome (GOLD analysis project Ga0214468, IMG submission 187334) | Soil microbial communities from uranium-contaminated site in the Upper Colorado River Basin, Wyoming, United States - RVT155D38 HiSeq ...
GCGGGCGGCGGCCGGGCCGCCGGCCAGTGCATCGGGGAAGGAGGTGCCGGTGGCCACGTAGGCGACCGGCACGCCCGGGCTGAAGGCGGATCGGCTCAGCGCGGCCGCCGTGTCATAGCGGTTGGCCCCGGCGACCCGGACCTGGGCCTTCACGAAGCGGTCCTCGATCACGTTCCACAGGTCGTTGACGCCGGTGTCCATGCCGAGGCTCCAGATGCCGATGCCGGCCAGGTCGCGCGCGTTGACGAGGTCGTACTTCACCCGAAGGGAGGCGGGATCCTCGTAGTAGCCCTGGCGGTAGCCGCCGCTCCCGGCGTCGGTGAAGACGAACCACGGCACCTGGCCGGTGGCGTCCCACTTGCGCCCGTACTTCTGCCCGAGGACCTTGCCGCCGGCCGGCGTCCCATCGTCGTCCCAGTGATAGCTGAAGGCGACGCTCTGCACCGGCGACCGCACCAGCGAGTTGACGGCCGCGGTCGTCGTGTTCCAGGCACGGCCGTAGTACGGCACGCCCCAGATGAGCTTGCGCGGCGCGACCTTGGCGAGGTGGTCACGCATCGCATCGCCGGAGGCGAAGATGTGATCGCTCTCGATGGGCGCCACGCCGCCGGCCCGGGAGGAGCCCGCGTAATGGAAGTCGTACGCCATGACCATCAGCGCGTCGGCCGCGCCGCTGGCGCTGAGCCCGACCACGTCGTAGCCGGTCGACCAGGTGGCGGCACCGGCCATCGTGTCGACGGTGACGAACGAGCCGACCTTCGCAGCCGCCAGACCGGCCTTGATCTCGCGGACCAGGGTGGTGAACTGGGCGCGGAGGCTCGAGGGCACCGGCTCGAAGTCGATGTTCACCCCATCGGCGCGTCGGTCGCCGACCATGGACACCACCTCGGCCACCAGCCGCGCGCGGTTCGAGGCACTGTTCAGGAGAGTCGTCATATCGGCGTAGTCGTAGTCCCAGGCCATCATGGTGATGGTGGGCACGACGCGAACGCCGCGCGCATGCGCCGAGTTGATGAGCTCCGTCATGGCCGGCGACGTCCAGCCGCTCCATCCGACCGTCGGGACGGACGACGTGCCGCGCGCCAGGGAGCCGTTGGGCTGGACGCCGATGCTGAAGTAGGCGACGGTCGACAGCAGGTCGAGCCTCAGTGATGCCCGCGTGGTGGTGTCGAGCTTCCAGTACGGCAGGAAGCCGAGCACCTCGCGCCGCAGCCCGTTCGGCAGGGCGCCGGCCGGGCCGGTGGCGCCGGCGGTCTCCGCCAGCGGCTCCACGACCTGCGCGATGCCGCCCGCGTCGGCCAGCGGCTCCAGGGTCGGCCCCGCGGGGATCGCCCCCGGATGCTCGTCGAGCTGCTCCGCATGGACCGATGGCGCCAGCAGCTCGGCGGGCATCTCCGGCAGCACGGTGCCATCCGGCAGCGTGACCGCCTCTCCGAGGACGGGCTCGGCGGCCGACGCGGGCGCCGGCGCGAGGACGAGGGAGGCGACAAGCACCACGAAGAGCGATGCGCGAAGGGGACGCTGGGACGGCATGCGGGTTCTCGTTGCGACTGGGACGGCGGCCGGGCGCTCGCACCCGACAGCTCCGAACCCTATCGGTCCATCACCAACCGCCCAATAGTACCTCCGGGCCATCGGGGCTTCCGCCGCCGCTACTGGCCCAGGATCGTCTCGATCTGGGCCTGCACGGAGGCCGAGACGACGCTCGTGCCGCCGAGGATGACGACCCGATCCGGGGCGAGCCGCCGGAGCTCGCTCGCCACGTCGGCCGGTACGCTGGTGCCGGGAACGAGGAGCAGCGGGCCCGGGATGCTGCCGGCCACCGGACCGCCGCCGAGCGCATCGGGGAAGTTGGTCCCCGTCGCGATGAAGGCGACTTCACTGCTGCCGAAGGTGCTCGAGCTGACGTCGACCGCGGTCGCATAGCGATTGGCGCCGAAGAGCCGATCCACCCGACCGCTGGTGGCGTATGCGCGCAGGGCAGCGGCCACGCCGTCGGAGATCACGCTGGTCCCGCCGAGGACGACGATGCGCCCGGGCCGCAGGCGGCTGAGCTCGGCGGCGGTGTCGCCGGGGAGCTGGCTCGGGCTGGTGAGCAGGACGGGACCGCCTCCGCTGCCGGCCGCGGCGACGCCCGCCAGCGCATCGGGGAAGTTGATGCCGGTCGCGACGTAGGCAACGGGCACCCCGCTGGCGAACGTGTCACGGCTGATCGCGGCGGCGGTGGCATAGCGGTTCGCGCCTGCCAGGCGCGTCACGCTGCCGCTGGTGGCGTAGGGACGCAGCGCGGCGAGCACGCCGTCGGAGACGATCGACGCGCCACCGACGACCTTGATCGCGGCCGGGCGCAGCCGAGCGAGCTCCGATGCCGTCGCGGGCGGAACGTTGCCGCTGGTGACCAGGAGCACCGGGCCCCCGCGGTTGGCGGCCGCAGCGCCGGCGGCCAGCGCGTCGGGGAAGTTGGCGCCGGTGGCGACGTAGGCGATCGGGACGCCGGCTTCGAAGCTCGCCTCGCTGACGGCGGCGGCGGTCGCGTAGCGGTCGGCGCCGGCGAGGCGGCTGACGTCGACGCTCGAGACGCTCGGCGTGGTCGGCGGCGTGGCGACGGCCACCGTGGCGGTCCCACCGGCCGGCGTCTTCGAGGTTCGGCCGGCGAATGCATACCAGTAGTCCGGCTCACCGAAGTGGAAGCCGCTGATCGTGGTGCGCTGGACCCACACCTGCGAGCCGCCGAAGTCCGGGTGCGCCATGGAGACGGCCGTGGACGGGCTCCAGCCCTGGCCGTCGGCGAAGATGTCGGCGAAGGCGAGATCGGGCTGGCTGAGCACGCGCGCCGTGATGTCGTCCGCGTCCCCGTAGGCGGTGGCGATGAACGTCCCGCCCAGCTGCAGGATCGGCGTCGAGTAGTTGCGGACCCGCTGCTGCGCCTCGGTCAGGGTCGTCAGCGGCGTGCTCTGCACGTATCGCTCGCCGAAGCCCGGAGCGTAGTGCGCCTGCCCGTAGATCATGGTGAAATTGGCGGCCGGGGTGATGCCGCCCGAGCTCGTCCCGCCGCAGTACTGCTTCTGCGCGGCGCCGTCTCCGGAGGAGAGCGTCCCAAGGAGCGCCTTCTCGCCGCAGTACACCATCGTCGACGACCAGCTGTCGCTGTCCCCGTTGGTGGTCGTGCGGTTCAGTCCCCAGCCGTTGACGCGGTCGGTGTACTCGGTGCCGATGGTGTACGGGTTCGGATAGCCGTTGCCGTGGCCGAAATAGACGATGACGTCGGCGCCGTTGACCGCGGCCTTCACGTTTGCCCAGGTAGCGTTCGGCGAGTAGGCCTTCACCACGGTGGCGCCGGCGGCGGTCGCGACGGCGGCGACCTGGTCGCCGCGCGCACGGTAGTTGGCGGTGAGCGATCCCACCGGGCCGACGATGATGGCGACCTTCTCCCCGGCAGCGGCGACCGGCTGTGCGGGGGCGCCGAGAACGGCGACGGCGGTGAAGACGGCGGAGACGAGGGAGACGCGAAGGCGATACGGCAACAGGGGAACCTCGATGGGCTGCGGTGATCGGCGGGCAGGGCATGCGCCCACCGTGTGCCGATGCTATCGGCGGCTCCCGGAGGCGCCTATGGCTCCATGGTCCGCGCACCGATCCCCCGATCGGGTTCCGTCGTCAGGCGACCAGGCGATCCACGATCGACCGGTACACCGCCTTCTGGCGCTCCCAGTCGTAGGCAGCAGCCTCGCGCTGGGCCTGGAGCCCCATCGCCACGGCGGCCTCCGGATCGGCAGCCAACGCCTCGATCGCGGCGGCCAGCGCGAGCGGGTCGCCGCCGCGGACGAAGCGGATGGCCGCGTCGGTGAAGTGGTGGCGGAAGGTGGCCAGCTCGGTGGCGACGATCGGCACGCCCATCGCCGCGTACTCGAGCAGCTTCGTGCTCAGCGAGTAGCCGAGATACGGCTCGTCGATCGACGGCACCAGCCCGACATCGGCTCCCGCGAGCAGTGCGGGGAGGTCGTCCATCGGCACGCGGCCGTGGAGGATGACGCGGTCCCCCGTCCCGGTGCGGGCGATGGCGGACTCGATCTGGGGCCGCCAGGGGCCGTCGCCGTAGACGTCGAGGCGCCACGCCAGATCGCCGCGTATGCGCGCGAGCCCCTCGATCGCCACGTCCAGGCCGTAGATGCGCTGGAAATTCGAATGATGGATGAGCCGCAGCACGCCATCGGCCATGAAGGGGCGGCGCTCGTGTCGGGCCGGGTCGAAGAGGCGGCTGTCGGCGCTGTTCATCACCACGTCGATCTTGTCCGGCGCCACGCCGCGCTCGATCGACAGCTGCCGGAGCGGCTCGTGGACCGTGATCAGGTGGTCCGCGACGGCCGCGGAGGCACGGGCCGTGGCGGTCACGATCGGCACGAACGGCCGCAGCAGCGGGGCGCTGAAGCGGTCGCGGAAGAACTCGGGCATGTCCTCGTGCAGGTCGAGCAGCAACGGCACCCCGGAGAGCTTCTCCGGCAGGGCGGCGAATGCCAGGAAGTCGGGCACGGTCGCGACCTGGACGAGGTCGTACCGGCGACGCCGATGCTCGCGCGCCAAGCTCCAGCCGGACATGGCGGTGAAGGCCAGGTACTCGGCGAGGTGTCCCGCGAAGCCGATGAAGGTGCGGTTGACAGGCAGGCGCACGATGCGCCGCGCGCCCTCGCGCTCGTCCGCCGCCTCCCCGGGCTGGCGCAGGCAGATGATGTCGACCTCGTAGCCGGCCTCGATGAGCGCGTCGCTCTGCCGCCGCACACGCGGGTCGCCGGGGAAGACGGCGTGGACGACGATCGCGACCCGGCGCGGCGTCATCGGCCCTTCACCTCGTCCCACAGGACATCCTTCTCGGCCAGGGTGAGCCGATCCAGGTCCATGCCGCGCTCCGCGGCCAGTGCCTCGACCTGGCGGTAGCGCGCGACCCAGCGGTGGTTGGCGGCACGCAGCGCCTCCTCGGGGTCGAGCTTCATCCAGCGCGCCAGGTTCACGAGGGCGAACAGGGTGTCTCCGAGCTCGTGGAGCCTCTCGTCGTCGGTGGCCGCGGTCCGCAGCTCCTCCACCTCCTCGCCGACCTTCTCCCACACGCCCTCGATGCGGTCCCAGTCCCAGCCGAGCGTCGCGGCGCGCTCCTGGATCTCGCGGCTGCCGGCCAGGGCGGGCAGCGCACGGGCCACGCCGCCGAACGCGCCGTCGTCGGCCTTGCCCCGCTCGGCGCGCTCGCCCGCCTTGATCGTCTCCCAGTTCTCCAGGACCTGCCGCTCCCCGTCGACCTCCACGCCGCCGAACACGTGCGGATGGCGCCGGACGATCTTGGCGGCGATCGACCGATGGACGTCGGTCAGGTCGAACTCGCCGGCCTCGGCCGCGAACTGGGCGTGGAGGATGACCTGCAGCAGCAGGTCGCCGAGCTCCTCGGCCAGGTCGGCCGGCGTGCCGTGCTCGATGGCATCGACCGTCTCGTAGGCCTCCTCCAACAGGTACGGCCGCAGCGTGCGGTGGGTCTGCTTCCGGTCCCACGGGCAGCCGTCCGGGGCGCGAAGCCGGGCGCTGATGGCGGCCATTCCGTGCGGGCTGGCGAGGTTCTCGACCGGGTCGAGCGGCGGGACCAGCCAGTCGGACGCCGCCAGGGCCGCCTCGTCGAGCTCGTCGAGCCGGCGCATCGCCGTGCCCGGCAGCCGCCGGAGGGGGTGGGCATCGGGGTAGAGCGAGCGGAGCACGGCGATCGGCCCGCGGCGGGCATGCCTCCCGGGAATCGTGTCGCCGCGCGCACCGGAGCGTCCCAGGATCAGAAGTGGCGCGGAGGGGTCGAACGGCATGGCGGGCAGCCGATCGGCCGCCACGACCTGGACGCCGTCAGCCGGATCGAGGCCGGCGCTGGCGACCAAGGCGTCGAGAGAAGGCGGCGACGCGCCGCTCATCCGTCAGCTCGCTGCAGCGGTCGAGGAGGAGAACTGCGGATCGACCCAGGTCTGGATCGGCGCCCGGACCTCCTCGTCCAGCCAGCGCTCGAAGCCCGCGCGCTGGATCTCCGCCAGCTGGTCCTCGTCGATCTCGCGATCGTCGCTCGTCTCGAGCAGCTGGTAGATCACCAGTCCCGAGTCCCCCGCGTCGACCGGGTCGCTGATCTCGCCGGTCTCGCTGAGCGCGAAGACGGCCTCCTCCAGCATCCGGTCGAGCTGGTAGCGGGCGATCCAGCCGACCTCGCCGCCCTCCTGGGCGGTCTGGTGGTTCTCGCTGATCCGCTCCGCGACCGCGGCGAAGCTGTCCGGGTCGGCGCGCAGCTCCTCGACGAGCGCGGCAGCCTGCTCCTCGGGGCTCTCGCGCTCGCCTGTCTTCTGGATGACGTGGTAGCCGAAGGCGGTGCGGACCGGGTCGCTGATCTCCCCGACATCGAGCCCCTCGAGCGCGGTCGCGAACTCCTCCACGTACGGGGAGGCTGCCGGGTCGTACCAGCCCAGGTCGCCACCGCGCGCTCCGGAGCCGGTGTCGTCGCTGTGCTCCTCGGCGATTGCGAACCAGTCGGCGTCCTCCGCGCGTACCTGCTCGGCGACGTCCTGCGCCTCGGCCAGGGCCGCGTCCCACTGCTCGTCGGTCGCCTCCGCCTGGTCGTCGAGCTCCGGGTCGGGCTGCACGAGGACGTGGCGAGCCCGCTCCTGCGGCACGGCCGCCGCGGTCAGCGGCTGGATGACGATCTCGGCGACCCGCCGCTGCGGAGCCGACGAGCCGACGACCTCGTCGCGGAAGTGCGCCAGGTAGCCCTCGATGAGCAGCTGCTCGCGCACGTACGACCGATACGCCTCGTCGCTGACGCCCTGTCCCTCGAGCAGCGCGTCCAGACCACCCTCGGTCGTGCGCTCGCGGCGCGCCACCAGCTGGAGCACGGCGAAGCCGCGCTCCGTCTCGATCGGGCCGACGAGGTCGCCGGCCCCGGCATCGGCCAGGGCATCGAAGTACTCGTCGTAGGCCGGGTCGCCGTCCTCGAACCAGCCGAGCTCACCGCCGGCGGTGCGGGTGAAGTCGTCGCTGACCTCGGTGGCCACCGTGGCGAACTCCTCGCCGCCCTCGATCCGGTCGAGGGCCGCCTGGGCCTCGTCGCGGGCGGCATCCAGCTGCTCCGGGGTCGGCTCGGGATCCTCCTCCGCGCCCTCCTCGCCCTCCGCGGGCTCCTCGCCCTCCGCGCTGCCGGTCTCCGGCTCGACGAGGATGAGGCGAGCCTGGATGCGCTCGGGCAGGGTCACCCGTTCCGCGATCTCGACGTCGACGGCGTCTTCGCTCACGCTCACGTCGAAGGCATCGGCCTGCGCCTCCAGGACGGCGCCATCGACGAGGGACTGCGCGGCGGTGGTCGGAATGCTGCTCAGCCGCTGGGACAGGCTGTCGATCTGCTGCTGGAGGAGCTGGTCGCGAGGTCCGCCGAGCTGGGCGTTCAGCTCCGTGATCTGCGCCACCGTCTCGGCGGTGATGATCCGCTCGCGCACGCTGAGGTCGCTGCGGGTGTACGAGTCGCCGTCCACCGCGGCTACGGGCCGCAGGTGCGACTCCCACCAGCCGTTCCAGGCGGCGGCGCCGAAGATCCCGAGCGCCACGGCGATGGCCACCGCGAAGCCGATGACGGTGAGCTGCTGGGTGCGCAGCTCGTCCTGCCACCGAGGGCGGTGCTTGCGGTCGAGGACCGGTCGGGATCGGATCGTCATCGGCTCATGGTCATGCGGCGGCTCGGATTGCGACCACGTTCCGGCCGCGCGGCGAGGCGAGGCGCCATGCTAGCCGATGGTGTCTCGTTCCGCACGGGGGCGTCGGTCACGTGCGGCGGAGGAGCGTGTCGCGGATGGCTCGCAGTCGAAGCCGCACCACCAGCAGCATCGCCTCGCGCGCGATGCCGCCGGTCATCTTCGAGGCGCCCCTGGTCCGCTCGCGAAAGACGATCGGCACCTGGACGATCCGCGCCCCGCGGCGGTGCGCCCACCAGGTGGTCTCGATCTGGAACCCGTAGCCCGACGCCGAGATCTCGCGCAGCCGGATGGCGTCGAGCAGCTCGGCGCGCCAGGCCTTGAAGCCGCCAGTGAGGTCGCGGTACGGGAGGAGCAGCACGGTGCGCGCGAACAGCGTCCCTCCCATGCTGATCAGCCGCCGGTGCCACGGCCAGTTCACCGTGCCACCACCGGGCATGTAGCGCGTGGCGAGCGCGAGGTCCGCGCCGCCCATGAGCGCGGCCAGCAGCCGTGGCGGATCGGCGGGATCGTGGCTGAAGTCGGAGTCCATCTGGACGACCGCCTGGGTGCCCGGTCGTTCGAGCACCCAGCGGAAGCCGGCGGTGTAGGCGACCCCCAGGCCCTCCTTGCCAGGTCGGTGGAGGACCGAAACGCGCGGCTCGCGCGCGGCCATCGTGTCGGCCAGCTCGCCGGTCCCGTCCGGCGAGCTGTCGTCGACGACCAGCACGTTGGCCTCCGGCAGATGCTCGAGCACGGCGCTCACCAGCGCCTCGATGTTCTCGCGCTCGTTGTAGGTCGGCAGCACGACCCACACCCCACGGCCGGCGGCCAGTCCGACCCGCGGCAGCGGAGCGGTCGGGGTGGCGTCGTCCCCCGCCTCAGCGGCCGATGCCGACATACCCCACCCCGGCATCGGTCCATGGCGCGGCCGCCACCGCGTTGCGCCCGTCCACGAACAGCTCGATCTCCGGCAGGCTCGCCGGCCGCAGCTCGCCGTAGGCCTCGTGTGCCGCCTGGAGGATCGCCACCCGGACCGGGACCGGCGCATCGAGGTGGTACGGCTCGAAGCCCAGCCGCCGCAGGTGGTCGTCGTCGAAGAACGGATCGTGGGCGTACACGGTGGCCCCGGCGGCGAGCAGCTCGTCGCGGAGACGGAAGGCGGAGCTGAAGGCGTCCTCCCGGACGTCACCTCGGTACGCGACGCCCAGCACCACCACCGGCTGCCCGTCGAGCGACCCGAAGCGGTCCTCGACCAGGTCGACCGCCCAGGCGCCCATCGACTCGTTGATCTCGCGGGCCAGCGGCGGGATCCGCAGCTCGGGATCGTCGTTGAACAGGAAGTGCGGATAGACCGGGATGCAGTGGCCCCCGACGCCCACGCCGGGCTGGTGGATGTGGCTGTAGGGCTGCGAGTTCGCTGCGCCGATGACCTCGGTCACGTCGATCCCATTGCGCGCCGCGAAGCGGGCCAGCTCGTTGGCGTACGCGATGTTCACGTCGCGGTAGGTCGTCTCCGCCAGCTTCGTCATCTCGGCCGTCTCGGCGTTGGTCACCTGCCACACCTCGGTGCCCTCGTCGAGGACGGCCCGATACAGCTCGACCGCGCGACGCGTGCTCTCGTCGCTCGTCCCGCCGACGATCTTCGGATAGCGCTGGAGGTCCAGGAAGACGCGGCCGACCAGCACGCGCTCCGGGCTGAAGGCGAGGAAGAGGTCCCGATCGAGCTCCAGGCTGCTGCCCTCGGCGAGCATCGGACCGAAGCGGGCGCGGGTCGTCCCCACCGGCAGCGTGGTCTCGTAGACCACCAGGGTGCCGGGCCCGATGCGCTTCGCGATGTCGCGCGTCGCGGCGTCGATCGGCTCGAAGTCGATCTGGCGCTCGGCATCGACCACCACCGGCACGATGACGATGACCGCATCGGCCTCGCCCAGCGCGTCGGCGCCGTCCCAGGTGGCGGCCCGAAGGCGACCCTCCGCGACCAGCTGCGGCACGCGGTCGATGAGCGCATGCTCGTCGCGATGCGGGGATTCGCCACGGTTGATGGCCTCGACGATGGACGGCGCGATGTCGATGCCGAGCACGTCGTGGCCGCGCGAGGCGTACTGCACGGCCAGTGGCAGCCCGATGTGGCCCAGCCCCACCACCGCGATCCTCATCGAACCACCTCCTCCAGCGCCGCGGCGTCGATCACCTCGCCCCGCTCGCCCGACTCGACCATCTTGCGTGCCAGGAGCAGCGCGATCATCGCGTCCCTCGGCTCCACCGGGGGCGGGCCGCCGCCGCGCACGGCATGGGCGAAATCGCGCAGCTCGACGACCAGCGGCTCCTCGCGCCGGATCGCGCGTCGCGTCATCTCCCCCTCGGCGACCGAGGTCACCGAACGCCCGGTTCCCGGATTGATCCACGTGTCCGGCGCGTCCTGGTTGGCGTAGAAGACGAGATCCTGGGCGATGTAGTCGGCCACGTACATGCCGCGCTCACCGGTCACGGTCAGCGAGCGGCGCTTGGTCGGGGTCAGCCAGTTGATGTCGAGCACCCCGACGACGCCGTTGGCGAACTTGATCGTTCCGACGAACAGATCCTCGTGGTCGGTGTGGATCCGTCGCTCCGTCTCGGCGAAGAGGCGGATCGGCTCCGAGTCGACCAGGTAGCGCATGACGTCGATGTCGTGCGGCGCGAGGTCGACCACCACCCCGACGTCGCGGATGCGGGCCGGGAACGGGCCGAGCCGGGTGGCGTG
>Ga0214468_1000720_pt1 | contig 10458 bp, 9 predicted proteins | sample RVTome_9_FD_187334 | JGI IMG/M metagenome (GOLD analysis project Ga0214468, IMG submission 187334) | Soil microbial communities from uranium-contaminated site in the Upper Colorado River Basin, Wyoming, United States - RVT155D38 HiSeq ...
ACCCCAGAAGAATAAGAGCTCCTCGACCGTCACTGGTTCGTGACTCTCACCGGTCGTGCCCGCCTTGACTACCGCGGGCCGTTCTCCGAGTTCACCGGCGGGGCCATCGGGAGCTGACACATCCCGTCGGGTCGGTTGTCTGGTTTGGGCTGCATTGTGTTGCGTTATCCGGCGCCGGGTGCAGTGGTGACGCCTGAGTGGGGCGTCCAAATGGGCCAAGGCCCCGCTGAGCCTGTCTCAGATGAGCACTGACGCCAGCAGCAGGAATCCGCCGAAACCGACAGTGTCGGTGATCAGAGTCAGAAAGATCGACGAGGCCAGCGCGGGGTCGAGGCCAAACGTGCGGAGGATGACCGGTATGCCACTCCCTGCCAACGCCCCGACGATCAGTACGACACATGCCGACAGACTGACGACCATGGCGACCTGAAGCGGCTCCTCGGATCTGAAAATACCGGCCTCGATCAGTAGCCAGCAGACCACACCGGACAGAAACCCGATGGCCAATCCGTTGAGGATGCCGACGCCGGTCTGTCTGGCCAGGATCCCCCGGACCTGCGCGGTGGGGACGTCGTCGGATGCCAGCGAACGGATCATCACCGCGAGGCTCTGGTTGCCCCCGTTCCCACCCAGCAGCGCCACGACCGGCATCAAGGCCGCCAACACCGGCTCGCTCCTGATGATTCCGGTTTGAGCCTCGATCACGAAGGCCACGACCAAAGCCAGCAGGAGATTCACCCCCAGCCATGGCACGCGAACTCGGAACGAGTTGGTCACGTCGGTGTAGACCGTTTCGGCGACACCAGCGCCGACTGCAGCGGCGAAATCCTCCGTCGCCTCGTCCTGAATTGCCTCGATTACGGCGTCCGTGGTGACCATGCCCACCAGGTGTTCGTGTTCGTCGACTACCGGGATGCCGAACAGGTGGTAGCGCTGGGCGAGCTCGGCCACCTCCTCCCGGTCGATGAGAGTGCCCACCGATATCGGGTCTGCGACCATCACATCCGCCAGCGGGGCTCCCGGGCGCCGAAAGACCAGGTCGCGGAAGGAGATGACACCCTTCAGGTGGTTCCCGTCGTCGACCACGTAGACATAGGAGAGGTCCTCGTATTCCTCGCGAAGCTGTCTGATTCGCTCGATGGCTTCGCCGGTGGTCAGACCGAGGGGGAGAGCGGCGATCTCGGTCGTCATCAGCCCGCCCGCGGTGTCGGGGGGGTAGGAGAGGAGGTCGCGGACCTCGTCCTCGGCGTCGTCGGACATCGCAGCAAGGACGTCCTCTGTTGCCTCGTCGTCGAGCTCGCCGATCAGGTCGGCGGCAGCCTCGCTGGGCATCTCGCTGAGTGCAGCCGCCAGCTCTGCCAGCGGATACTGCTCAAGCAGTTCGACTGCCAGCTCAGGGGCGATCTCTTCGAGGATCTCCGCCGCCTGCGATGCGGGCAAGTCCGAGAGGAGTTGGGCGGCATCCGACTCGGCGAGCTGTTCGATGATGTCGGCGGCATCGCTGGGGGTGGCGTCGACGAGGGCTTCCCACGCCTCGCGATTGGCGTCGATGAAGTCGGCAACCTGCTCGTGGTCGCGGCGCGCCACCGTGAGCAGCTGTCGGGCTAGTTGGCGGGGGCTTCTAAGTCGAAGTCTCATTGTGACCCCGGATGCGATGGACCGGGGTCAGGCTACATCGCGTGGGTGCCCGCCCCCGGTTTGCCGCCTGTGGCCGCCCTTGCAGCGTTCTACGATTTCCGCTCAGGCCTCGTAGGGTCTGACTGACTTCACTCTGACTGTCATGGCTCCCACCGGAGCCTGATACTCGACCTCGTCGTCGACCGATCGACCCAACAGTGCAGAGCCCAGCGGACTCTCCGGTGAGGCGAGTACGAGCCCGGCGACCTTGTTCTCCTGAGATGCGACGAAGTACTCCACCTCGTCGCCGTCGGAATCGACCACGGTGACCACGGAGCCGATCTCGACTTTGCCGGTGTCCTCCACGTCTCGCACCTCGGCGGTGTGGATGAGATGTTCCAGCTTGCGGATACGCGCCTCCATGAGGCCCTGATCGTTCTTGGCGGCGTCGTAGTCGGCGTTCTCTCGCAGATCACCATGTGAGCGCGCCTCCGCGATGCGTTCCTCGATCTCTCGTCGCCCCTCTGTCTTCAGCTGCTCCAGCTCACCCTGGAGCTTGTCGAGCGCGGCTGAAGTCAGGAACGTGGTTTGCTCGGTCATCGGAACGAGAAAGGATATGCAGGAGCTGTGCCTACCTGAACCTCGATCTCGCCTTCTGATTTGGGCCTATCGGGCCCCGGCATAGGGGCCATTGGTCCCTTCGGCACCCAAGCCACGCCCGTAGTTTGATAGCCATGACAGCTACTGCGCCGCGCTCGTGGGCGACTGTCGACGGAAACGAGGCCGCGGCAAGGATCGCTCACCTCCTCAGTGAGGTAATCGCCATTTACCCGATCACCCCTGCCTCACCCATGGGCGAGCTTGCCGATGCATGGTCCCATCAGGCAAAGCCCAATTTGTGGGGAGTCGTTCCCGACGTCGTGGAGATGCAGAGCGAAGCCGGGGCGGCGGGAACCATCCATGGCGCATTGACTGCCGGCGCCCTGAGTACGACGTTCACCGCTTCGCAGGGCTTGCTCCTCATGCTGCCCAACATGTACAAGATCGCCGGCGAGTTGACTCCAGCCGTCATCCATGTTGCCGCCAGAACAGTAGCCACCCACGCCCTGTCGATCTTTGGGGACCATTCCGACGTGATGGGGGCGCGGCAGACCGGCTTCGCCATGCTGGCCTCGGCTTCGGTACAGGAAGCCCAGGACCTGGCCTTGATCTCACACTTGGCGACTCTGGAGTCGAGGATCCCGTTTCTCCATTTCTTCGACGGGTTCCGCACCTCTCACGAGGTCGCCAAGATCGAAATCATCAACGAAGCAACCCTCCGTGACCTCGTCGACGAAGAACTCATCGCACAACATCGACTGCGTGCCCTGAATCCCAACAACCCATCACTGCGAGGCACAGCACAGAATCCCGACGTCTTCTTCCAGGCACGAGAAGGTGTCAACCCCTATTACGAAGCGGTACCGGAGATCGTTTCCCGAGCCATGGGCCGCCTTTCCGAGATGACTGGTCGGTCCTACCGACCGTTCGAATATCACGGAGCGGTCGACGCGGAGACGGTAATGGTCATCATGGGCTCCGGTGTCGGTGCAGCCCGCGAGGCGGTGGCCCAATTGGTAGATGAGGGCGACAAGGTCGGCCTCGTCCAGGTTCGGCTCTATCGCCCCTTTGACGTTGACTCTTTTGTTGAGACTCTTCCACCGACAGTGAAGCACATAGTGGCGATGGACCGCACTAAGGAGCCTGGCGCAGTCGGGGAGCCTCTTTACCTCGATGTCGTGGCGGCCCTGGCCGAGCGAAGCCTCGAAGTCGAAGTCATCGGTGGCCGCTACGGGCTTTCGTCGAAGGAATTCACCCCGGCGATGGTGGCCGCCGCGTTTGCTGAAGCAGGCAATGAGAACCCCCGACGTCACTTCACGGTGGGTATCTTCGACGACGTCAGCGGGCTGTCCATCGACTTCGATCCGGGTTGGTGGGCCGAGGCCGACGACGTCACGAGGGCTGTCTTCTACGGGCTCGGTTCCGATGGCACTGTGGGAGCCAACAAGAACTCGGTGAAGATCATCGGAGAGTCCACCGAGCTCTATGCCCAGGGCTATTTCGTCTATGACTCCAAGAAGTCAGGGTCGCGCACCGTCTCCCATCTCAGAGTGTCGCCACGTCCCATCGACTCGACCTATCTGGTGGCAGAGGCGGATTTCGTGGCCGTTCATCAATTCGACTTCCTTGAAACCATCGATGCCCTCGACATGGCCCGCCCGGGTGGAACGGTGTTGCTCAACAGCCCATTCCCACAGGGGTCCATTTGGGAGAAGCTACCGATAGAAGCTCAGGAGGCCATCGTCGGCAAGGACTTGACCGTCTGGGCCGTCGATGCAGCCACGATCGCCATCGAAGCCGGGCTGGGCGGTCGGATCAACACGGTTCTGCAGACCTGTTTCTTCCACCTCACCGACTTCCTCTCCACCGAAGGCTCCATCGTCGCCATCAAAGAGCACATTCGGAAGAGCTACGGCAAACGTGGTCAGGCAGTGGTCAGACGAAACGAAGAAGCCGTTGACCGTGCCCTGCAGGGCCTCTACCAGGTCATACCTGGCAAGGTGAACAGTGAGAGACGGATCACCGACCCGGTTCCCGACATCGCCCCTGACTTCGTGAAACGGGTCACCGCGATGATGATCGCAGGCAAGGGCGATCTCCTCCCGGTCTCCGCTCTGCCCGTCGACGGCACCTTCCCCACCGGCACTGCCGTATGGGAGAAACGGTCGATAGCTGCCGAGATCCCGATCTGGGACCCTGATATCTGCATCGACTGCGGTCGCTGCGCCCTGGTGTGCCCACATGCTTCGATTCGTTTCAAGGCATTTGCCGCCGACACCCCCATCCCCGACGGATTCCTCTGGAAGGAGTCAACCGGCAAGGACCTCCGCGGGTGGAAAATCGCGGTGCAGGTGGCCCCGGACGACTGCACCGGTTGCGGTGTTTGTGTCGAGATCTGCCCTGCGAAATCAAAGGAGGTGGCGCGTCACAGGGCGATAAACATGGAGCCGAAGGACATTCACCTCGACCGGGAACGACGAAACTTCGAGTATTTCCTCGAGATCCCGGAGATAGACCGTTCGGAAGTCAATGCCGCGTCGGTCAAGGGATCACAGCTCCTCCAGCCATTGTTCGAGTTCTCCGGCGCGTGTGCCGGCTGTGGCGAGACCCCCTATCTCAAGCTAATCACCCAGATGATGGGGGAGCGCATGATCGTGGCCAACGCCACAGGTTGTTCCTCGATCTATGGCGGCAACCTGCCCACCACGCCTTGGACCACCAATGGGGCGGGCCAGGGCCCAGCATGGTCCAACAGCCTTTTCGAAGACAACGCAGAGTTTGGCTTGGGGATGCGTCTCGCCCTGGAGGCCCAACGCGACGATGCGGTGCTATTGGTGACGGCGCTGGCTCCGGACTTGGGCCAATTGGCCGTGGAGATTCTCGACGTCATCGAGAACCCCGACTACTCAGATGTCGATGCCCTGGTCACACGTCAGCGAAGCATGGTGGTCGAACTGAAACGGAAGCTGACCGGCATGGAAGGACCTCTACCCCGCAGACTCGAAGGTGTAGCCGACTCGTTGATCGAGACCAGCGTCTGGATTGTCGGCGGGGACGGCTGGGCCTACGACATCGGATTCGGGGGGCTCGATCACGTGCTTGCTTCGGGACGGGATATCAACATCCTGGTCCTCGACACCGAGGTCTACTCCAACACCGGTGGTCAGGCGTCGAAGGCCACTCCGCGGGCTGCGATCGCCAAGTTCGCCTCCGGGGGAAAGACCACCGGCAAGAAGGATCTCGGTCAGATCGCCATGTCCTACGGCAACGTTTATGTCGGCCAGATCGCCATGGGCGCCAATCCGACCCAGACAGTCAAGACCATCGCCGAAGCAGAAGCCCATCGCGGGGTCTCCTTGATCATCGCCTACAGCCCTTGCATTGCGCACGGGTACGACATGACCTATCTACTCAGCCATCAAAAGATTGCAGTGGATTCGGGATACTGGCCGCTGTACAGGTACGACCCGGCCCGAGAGACCGCGGGCGAACCGGGTCTGCGACTGGACAGCAGAAAGCCAACGATCCCCTTCAAGGAGTTCGCATCGACCGAGTCCAGGTTCGCGATGCTGGGTCGCTCCGATCCGGAGAGTGCGGAGAGGCTGATGCAGCGAGCCCAGAGGGACATCGACGATCGTTGGTTCCTCTATGAGCAGATGGTGGATTTGCACCGGACCGCCGAGTATGTGGAGGTGGAGGAATGAGTGTCGACCTGTCAACCCGGTACCTGGGCTTGGACCTGGCCCACCCGGTCATGCCATCGGCCTCACCACTCACCGGTGACGTGGATCACATCCATGCTCTGGTCGAAGCCGGGGCTCCCGCCGTGGTGCTACCGAGCCTTTTTGAGGAGCAGATCGAGCATGACGCGATGGCAGTCCACTACAGCATGGAGATGGGGGCAGACGGTTTCGGCGAAGCGGCCGAGGGCTTTTTCCCGCAGCTTGACGACTACAACACCGGTCCCGAGGACTATCTCGATCTCATTCGCCGCGCCCGGAATGAGTTGCGGGTCCCCATCGTGGCCAGCCTCAACGGCGTCTCGACGGGTGGCTGGACCTTGTACTCACAGATCCTCGCCGATCAGGGAGTGGACGCTCTGGAGCTCAACGTCTACAGGCTCCCGGCCGACATCAGGCAGACTTCGGACCAGGTCGAACGGTCCTACGTCGACCTGGTAGAGAAGGTGAAGACATCGGTCGAGCTGCCTCTGGCAGTGAAGGTTGGGCCCTACTTCTCATCGATACCGGACATGGCCAGGAGATTGAGCGATGCGGGGGCGGATGCCCTCGTGATGTTCAACCGCTTCTACCAGCCGGACATCGACCTCGAGACACTCGAAGTCGTGCCCAATATCGTCCTCTCCAGCCCCGTGGAGCTCCGACTCGTGCTGCGATGGCTGGCCATCCTTCACGGGCGCGTCGACTGTGACATGGCAGCGACGTCGGGCGTGCACGAGGCGAAAGATGCGATCAAGGCGATTCTGGCCGGGGCGACTGTGACCATGATGGCGTCGGCTCTACTGAAACACGGTCCATCCCGATTGACCGAGGTTCGCGACGGTGTCGAAACCTGGCTGGTCGAGCACGACTACCAGTCCATCGCCCAGGCCCGGGGCAGTCTCAGCTATTCCACTGCGCCCAATCCGGAGGTGTTCGAGCGCGCCGGGTACATGAAAACGCTGACCTCTTACGTACCCACCTGGTGAGCCTGGAGGACTGACGGCTCCAAAACGACTTCAGACTTGATCGAACGTCCGATCAAACAGACGGCCTCAGCCTTTTCGAGAAGCCGTAGCGCCCGGTCCACATTCGACTCTGCAGAAACGAGGACTTCAGGTCTGAGAACGATCGTGTCGATCGAGTAGAGACCGTTTTCGGCGCGCTGGAGGTGTCCCGAGGAGTGGTCTGTGTACTCCAGCACGTCAACGCCCGACGTGGCCGCGATCGAGTGGAACGTCGTCATCAGACAGGAAGCAACCGCAGCAACGAGAAGATGCTCCGGACTCCAGATGTGGCCCGGACCGTCGAACTCGGGTGGAGAGGACACCGGCAATTCGGGTAGATCATCCAGAGGTGCCTCCAATACGCCACCCCTGGGTCCGGTGGCCCTGACTTTCACGTGATAGTCGTGTGCTTCGATCACGTGGTCTCCTTTCGTCAACACGATGATCGGGCGGTCCCCGCCCGCCGACTATCCGCATTGGTCACCTTGTATTGGGACGTTGGTCCCTGTTGGCCGCGACACGGCGCTCATAGCTTTGAGTCGTACACCGATCCAAGGAGCACAACTTGCCGCCATATCACTTCAGCGTGACGGTCCACGAGGAATTCTCGTCGGCTGTCACCAAGACGAAACAAGCTCTCTCCACCCACGGTTTTGGCATCGTCTGCGAAGTCGACATGGCCCAGGTATTCCGGGAGAAGCTGGGCACAGAGCGCCCACCTCACCTGATTCTCGGAGCATGCAATCCTGCCTTCGCCCGCCACTTGGTCGACGTCGACCCCGCGATTTCGGTCCTCCTCCCCTGCCACATCGTGGTGCGCAGCACCGTAGGCGACGCGGTGGTGATCGATTTCATAGACCCTGCCGTTCTCGTTGATCTCTCCGGCGAGCCCAGTGTCCGGGACATAGCCGAGGATGTGCGATCCAGATTCGAGATGGTCAGGGACACGGTGGCGACAGTCCGGGAAGCCGTCGCCTAGCGAAATCGCTAGCTGGTCGATCACCTACTCCGGGGCTTAACCTGAGCCTCGTGCCCGAAACACGTCTGACCAGGTATAGCCACGGGGCCGGTTGAGCTTGCAAACTCAGCGCGTCTGAGCTGGCCCAGGTCCTGGGTCCCGTACAAGATCACTCCGCCGTAGCTCATCCCGATCTGTTGGTCGGGATCGGTACGAGCGATGACGCCGGTGTCTACACCGTGGGAGACGGTCGCGCCCTCATCCAGACGGTGGACATCTTCACACCAGTGGTCGACGCGGCCCGGGACTGGGGTCGGATCGCAGCAGCCAATGCGCTGTCTGACATATACGCAATGGGTGCGGCCCCGATAACCGCTCTGCAATATCTTGCGTGGCCCCGCAATGTGCTCTCGTTCGAAATTGCCTCCGAAGTCGTGGTCGGAGGAATGGATGTGATGGCCGAGGCAGGCTGCACCGTGGTCGGAGGGCACTCGATCGACGGTCCAGAACCGACGTTCGGGTATGCCGTGACTGGCATCGCCGACCCCGACGACATCGTCACCAACGCGGGGGCGAAACCCGGAGATGTCCTGGTCCTCACCAAGCCTCTGGGAATCGGGATCATCACCACGGCGATCAAGAGAGAGGTCTGCCCTCCCGAGGTGGCGGAAAAGGCGATCGAACAAATGACGGCCCTCAACGCCGTCGCCGGCGCCGCGCTCGCGCCTCATCAAGCATCGGCCGCCACCGACGTCACTGGCTTTGGTCTCCTTGGCCATCTTCGGGAGATCTGTGCCGCATCCGGCGTCGGGGCGCTGATCGAAGTGGACTCGGTACCGATCATCCCCGGGGCAAGCGACTTGTTGGCCCGAGGGATGTGGGCCGGTGGTTCACAGAGGAACCTGGACTCCGTCGATCCCGACGTCGAAACCGATCGAGACGTCGAGGAGTGGAAACCCCTCGTCGACGCGCAGACCTCGGGAGGCCTCCTCGTCGCACTTCCGGAGGAGAGGGCATGGGGCTACGTCGAAGACGTGCCGGGGGCAGTGCGGGTCGGGCATGTCACCGCGGACATGCTCATCCGGCTGACCTAGTGGCCCGCTTCGGCTCGTCTGCTCGCCAATCCGCGTGGACCCTTAATCTGTGAATGTGAAGCTTCCAGACCGGCTTGACCAGATAGCCGAGGCACTCTCCATCCCGAGGGTGCAGCGTCACATCTTCCTGTGTGCCGATCAAACCAATCCGAGATGTGCACCCAGAGACGTGACCAATGCACTGTGGAGTCACCTGAAAGCGAGGCTAAAGGAGTTGGACGTGGCGTCTCCTCCTCCCAAGTGGCAGGGTGACATGGACTACGACCCGACCCCGGTGGAACCCGGAACGGGCACGGTGCTGAGGACGAAGGCCGACTGTCTTCGCATCTGCGAGCAGGGATGCATCGCAGTGGTCTATCCGGAAGGCACCTGGTACGCCGGCCTCGACGTTGAGAAGCTGGATCGCATCATCGACGACCATCTCATCGGGGGAAGGCCCGTGGAGGAGCTCATATTTGCCATGGGGGACCTGGGGCGATGAACAAGTGGCTCAAGCGCGCCTCGATGGCGGCCATGCTGTGGAGGATGTTCGGCCCGCGTCTCCAGCCTGACTTCAAACCGCCTCAGCTGCATCCCCTTCGAGTTCCGGGACGGACCGTGTTCGTTGGCGACGAGGAGTACCTGGTACGCGAGCTGGGGCCGGACGAAGGGATGCCGATTCTTCTGATCCACGGTCTGGCTGGATCCTCGCTGACCGAGTGGTATCAGCTGGCGCCGAAGCTGGCCACCGATCGACGCATCATCGTCGTTGACCACCGCGGGCACGGTCTTTCTGCGCGAGGTGATCTTCGATTCGAAGTTGCCGACGACGCAGACGATCTCGTGGGGGTCCTCGACGCCCTCGGTGTGCGCCAGGTGGATGTGGTTGGTTATTCCATGGGCGGTGTCATCGCACAGGCTTTGGCCATGCGCAACCCGGATCGTGTCGCCAAGTTGGTTCTGATCGCGACCTTTGCCACCCACTCCCGGAGCTACAAATGGCTTCGCCGGGTCGGGACGGTTCTGGCCAGAGCCTGGGAACGTCTCACTGGCTTTGGGGCTGCGGAGGTCCGTAGCGGCTATCTGATTGCACGTGGGGCCGTACGGCCGGAGCACGCCCGGTGGATGTGGCGTGAGACCCTGCGGAACGATGTGGAAAGCGGTTCTCAGGCTACGTTCGCCCTTCTTCGCTTCGATTCGCGGGATTGGGTCGGGAAACTCGACCTCGAGACGCTGGTGGTCATTCCCTCCTCCGATTTCCTCGTTCCCACCAAATGGCAACACGACCTGGCCGAGGCGATTCCCGGTGCCAAGGTGCTCGAAGTCGATGGCGCCGGTCATGAGCTGGTGTGGACCCACGCCGATCTAGTTGCCGACGAGGTGCGGGAGTTTCTCGGCTGAGGCTGAGGGCGTTGCTATAGCAACAGGTCTCGGAAACCGCTACCCCATGCTATAGCAACGCCTTCACTCACCCGGCACCAGGG
>Ga0214468_1000723_pt1 | contig 10447 bp, 12 predicted proteins | sample RVTome_9_FD_187334 | JGI IMG/M metagenome (GOLD analysis project Ga0214468, IMG submission 187334) | Soil microbial communities from uranium-contaminated site in the Upper Colorado River Basin, Wyoming, United States - RVT155D38 HiSeq ...
TGCGTTCTTGGTGAGGGCTCTCGGTTTGTCTGCCGGGTCGGTGGTCTTCGATGATGTCGACTCGTCCAACGTTTTCGCCGACGACGTCGCCGCCCTGGCCGAGGCTGGCATCACCCGGGGTTGCAATCCACCCGAGAACACCCGCTTCTGCCCGACCGAGGTGGTGACCAGGGCTCACATGGCCGCCTTCTTGGTGCGGGCCGGCCTGGCGGGTTGAGATCTGGATGATCTGAAAGGTTCATGTCGACCCGGTGCAGGTCGTCATTGGTGAAGACCCGCAGCCGTAATGCCGGCCTACCTCCTCGAGGGGGAGCCCGCTTCGACGGGGAGTCCCGCCCGGCGCCATTCGGGGAGCCCGTCTTGGAGACGGCGCGCCTGGTAGCCGTGGCGGCGGAGGAGCTGGAGGGCTTGGGGAGCGAGCACGCAGTATGGGCCCCGGCAGTAGGCGACGATCTCGGTGTCCGGTGGGAGCGCGGCGAGCCGGCTCTCCAGCTCGTCGAGGGGGACGGACATGGCGCCGGGGATGTGGCCGGCCTCGTATTCCTCTGTGGGGCGGACGTCGAGGACCAGCACTGAGCCGTCGTCGGCACGGGCCAACAGCTCGTCCCGGGTGACCGGCTCCAACTCATCCCGGTCTTCGAAGTAGTCGCGGGCAATCATCTCAACCTCGGCGTACCGGTCGGCGGCGAGGTCACGAAGGGAGAAGAAGAGCCCGCACACCGACTCGCCGGCCAGCCGGTAGAAGACCCTCGTGGCTTCCTTCCGCGTCTCGACGAGACGCGCCTCTCGCAGCACCCGAAGATGAGCCGAGGCGTTCGTCACCGACAGAGCCGCCGCCTGGGCGAGGACCTCGACGCGGCGTTCACCCTGGCACAACAGGTCGAGAAGTTCGATCCGCTTGGGGTGGGCCACTGCCTTGCCGATCCGGGCGAACTGCTCGTAGAGGCCGTCTTTCACTTCCCGACCGGTCATCTGGTTCACCGATACTCCCTGCGATTTCTCGACTATTCTAGATATCTATAGAATAATAGAGGATGGGATGAATATGGAAGCAAGGACGACCTGATGAGATCGACACTGTTCATCCTCAACGACGCGCCCTACGGAACCGAACGAAGTTACAACGGACTTCGTCTCGCCGGGACACTGGCCAAACGAGACGACGAATTGGTGCGGGTGTTTCTAATCGGGGATGCGGCGGCCTGTGCCAAGTCGGGCCAGAAAGTCCCCCAGGGCTATTACAACCTCGAGCTGATGCTCCGTTCGGTGACGCGGAGAGACGGCGTGGTCGGGGTGTGCGGCACCTGCATGGACGCTAGGGGTATCGGCGAGGGCGAACTGGCCGAGGGATGTCACCGCAGCACCATGGAGGAGTTGACCGACTGGACACAGACCGCGGACCGGATTCTCGTCTTCTAACCCCCGACCATGAGAAAGAGTGACGCCGGATGAGTCAAGCCAAGACGGTAGTGGTGCTGGGTGGGGGAGTCGGTGGCGTGGTGGCGGCCACCGCCGTCCGCAAAGAGCTTCCCGAGCCGCATCGCGTGGTTCTGGTCGACCGGGAGCGCCGTCATCTGTTCGCCCCGTCCCTGCTCTGGCTGATGACCGGCAGCCGATCCGCCCGCCAGATCTCCCGTCCTCTCGACCGGCTCACCAAGAAGGGCATCGAGGTGGTCTGCGGTGACATCGAGCGCATCGACCCCGAGACCCGGCAGGTGCGAGTGGTGGAGTGTGCCAAGGAGGACGACCCCCTCGCCCGGCGGCCCGGTGGGACAGCCAGGGATTTGGAGCCCGACTATCTGGTGGTGTCGCTCGGGGCGGAGCTTGCGCCCGAGACAATCCCCGGCCTGGCCGAGGCAGGTCACAACTTCTACACCCTGGCCGGGGCCGAGAGCCTCCGAAACTCACTGGCCGACTTCTCCGGGGGCCGGGTCGTGGTCCTCACCGCCGGCCCCGCTTACAAGTGCCCGGCTGCCCCCTATGAAGCCGCCATGTTGATCGCCGCCCATATCGGTGACCGAAAACTGGATGAGGCCGCACAGGTCGACCTGTATGCCGCCGAACCGGGGCCGATGGGCGTAGCCGGACCGGAGGTGTCGGCCGGGGTTCGGTCCATGGTGGAGGCGAAGGGCATCCACTATCACCCAGAGCACCAGGTGGCCGAGGTCGATCCCGTCGGTCGACGACTCGCCTTCACCAACGGGGTGAGCGCCGAGTTCGATGTGTTGGCCTACGTGCCACCCCATCGTGCTCCCGAGGTGGTCCGGGAGGCGGGGTTGGTGGACGACAGCGGCTGGATCCCCGTCGACCGAGACACCCTCGAGACCGTCCACCCGCATGTGTACGCCATAGGAGATGTAACCGGTATCCCACTCGAAATGGGCAAACCCCTCCCGATGGCCGGAGTGTTCGCCGAGCGGGAGGCCAAGGTGGTGGCCCGCAACATCGCCCACGAGATCACCGGCAGGGGCGAGCGTGCGGTATTCGACGGACACGGGGAATGCTTCATCGAAACCGGGGACGGCCGGGCGGGGTTCGGACGCGGCGACTTCTACGCAGAACCTACGCCCCAAGTCGAGCTGCAACCGGTAGGACGGCGCTGGCATCTCGGCAAAATCCTCTTCGAGAAGACCTGGCTGTATCGATGGTTCTGACTCGCCGCCGCACCCATAACGGCGACGGGTCCGCCCCCCCTCACCAGGCTAGAGCTCAGCTCCGAGGTTCCACCTCGCCGTCAGCGAGGGCCATGCCGCGATCTCACCAGGGTGACCGCCCGAATGAGGACGTCGAGGAGCCACAACGCGACCGCGGTCACCGCGACCAGCTCCCATCCGGCGGCGAGAGCCAGGCCCCCGAGATTGACGAGGATCAGAGGAACCCAGCGACGTCGGGTCAGGATCGACTCGGTGGGACTCAGGGGCGGGCCGAGGAGTACGGGCACGATGTAGCCGAGCGAGCCGGCGAGGACCTGGCCGATGCCGGCGATGACGGCTGCGCCCGCCCAGCCCCCGAATACGGGACTGGCTCCCGACTGCATGATTCCGACGCCGTCGAAGATCGCCCAGGCCGTGAGCCATGCGACGCCAAGGCTCACCTGGATGAAGGGGAGGCGCCCCGACCCCTTTTCCCACAGCCGGGACAGGATCCCGATGAGCACCAGTAGCGCCGACGCGGCGACCAAGAGGTTGCCGATGCCCACGAGGGCGGCCGGCGCCCACAGTCCCGCTGCAATGGCGATGACACCGGTCACTGCCAACCACCACGACACGAGTGCCTCGCGTCCGCTGACCGCGCGGTGGTGCGCGGTAGTGGGGAGGAAAGTAGGTAGGGTCCCGATGATGGTCAGCCCCACCAGCCCGAGGAGGTTGAGATGGGAATGCACCAGACGGGCTGAGACGACCTGGTCACCTACCGTCCCGCTTCCGAGGACTGCGCCAAGAGCGATACCGGCAACTCCACTGGTGAAGGCGGTCACGTAGAAACGCGCCGAGAGGTCGAAGCGACGAAGAAGACTGCGCCGGACCGCGCCCACTATCGAGACCGTGAGTGCGACCAGACCAGCGGCGACCGCGGAGGCGCCGATCCACGTCAGTGCATCGACCCTTCCCGCCACTCCGACCAGTACCAGCGCAGTGCCTCCGGCCACCGCCCAACGCTGGAATGTCGCCAGGGCCCGGGATGGCGCCGGTGCCGACGCCCAGGTGATGGTGAACATCTGAGCAGCTCCCGAGATGGCCAGGAGCACCGTCCCGGCTAGGAAGGAGTGCAGCGGTCCCCACCACGACCCTCCACGGATTAGCACGATCGCCGCCCAAGAAACCGCCACGAGGGCGAAGATGCCCCCGAGACGAAAGGCGAGACGGGCGATGGCGTGCGACTCGATGACCCGTGTGCTGCGGCGAGCGCCCATCAGGTCTGCTCCGGTGCCCACACCGGGTAATCGATGCCCGCGGCCCGGTTGATGAGAAACCCCTGGATCGTCAGCAGCACCACGGCCAGCATGAGCACACCGAGCTGGGGGATCGTGCGCAGTATGCCCAGGGAGACGATCAGTGTCGTGGCGCCGGCGGGCGGGTGGGGCACCCGCAGCCACACCATGAGCCCGGAGGTGAGTCCCAACGACAGGGCGGCGGCGCCGACCCTGGGCAGGGTCACGGCCGTCGCCAGGGCGGGTTCGGCGTCGGTGAGACCGAAGACGACCAGGGACAGGTAGCCGGCGCCGGCACCGATGAGGTGTCCGAAGACGGTGTTGCGAGGTGCCGCCGAGGCCATGGTCGGGGTGTAGAAGAAGAGGAACGCCGTCGGCCCCAGGGACGGGAACACGAACGGGCTTGCAGTGGCCCATGCCGCTGCCGCCATGATCCCGATGGAGACGACCCCGTTGATCAGGGAGAAAAGTCCCATCACGGCGATGGAGGAGTGTCTGCTGACCAGGTATGGGATCCGGAGACGTCGGACGAGTCCAGCCACCACCGAGCTCATCTGACCGCCGATGGGACCCTTCTCCGGCTCAGTCACTTTTGGGAAGGAACCGGTAGAACAACAATGCGATCACGGCCAGGACGGCGCTGATGAGGGTGGCGGACCAGGCCAGTCCGGCCTCTCCGGCGAGGAACGCCTCGGCTGCCACTGCGAGCAGAAACAGCTGGAGGCTGAGGAGCAGCACGACGAAGACGAGCACGGCAGTGCTGATCTGGGTCCGCCTGCGCAAGCTCACAGCGGCTCTCCACGTGCTCCTAGAGCCCAGACGTCGCCATTCCGAACCTCGATCTCGATCCGACCGAGCGGCCGTTCGGGGGGGCCGGCGAAGGGTTTGCCTGACAGGTCGAAGAAGCCTTCGTGACACGGGCACTCGAAATGCCGTTCGCCTGGGACCCAGAAAACGACGCAGCCTAGGTGGGTGCACTTCTGGCTGAACCCGAGAAGGGTCTCGGAGTCGGGTCGCACCAGGATGGCCGGGTCGTCGTCAGTTGGGTAGCGGAACAGGTAGCTGCCGCCCACGTCGACGTGATCCAATTCGACGATGCGGCGAGGTTCTCCTGTGTTGATGGTCCGCAACGACGCCCACAGGCTCACCACTCCGGCGGTCCCGGTCACCGCCACCGAGGCGGCCACCAGGAACCGGGCGAACTCGCGGCGGGTGACTCCCTCTTCGCCCTCAGAGGTGTAGGGGAAGTCGCGGCGCCAGATCGGCCTATCTTCGCTCACGCGCTGGCCTCCAGGGCGAAGGGATCGTCGAGCCAATGCCCCGACTTCTTGCCGATGTATACGTCGACCGGCCCGGGTTCGTCGGCCACGATCGCCACCTTGGTGCGGACATCCTGGTTCCCGAACTGCCAATCCCGAATCAGAGTGCCGCGGCGGGTGCGCTCGAACTCCTCTCGGGTCCCGTACCACAGGGCGTCGGAGGGGCACACCGAGGCGCACATGGGTTTCAGGCCCTCCGAGGTGCGGTCGTAGCACATGTCGCATTTCATCATCTGCTCGTACTCGGTGACCATCTTGGGGATACCAAACGGGCAGGCGTAGACACAGTTGGAACAGGCGATGCAACGGGGTTTGAGCGAAGACTGCACGACGCCGTCCTCGTTCTGTTTGATGGCGTCGGCGGGGCACACCTCGGCACAGGTCGGGTCCTCGCAGTGCATGCACACCTGGGGGACGGTTTGGGTGCTGGCGGCCCGGTCCACGGTGTCCAGGTGGATCATCGACACGCCGCGGTGGGTGTCACACTCGGCGCAGGCCTGGACACAGGCCCGACAGCCGATGCAGCGGCTGTGGTCGACCGCGAAGACGGCTGTTGCCGGGTCGATGGCGAGAATCATCCGTCGTCACCGTGGAGGGTGAGGTCCCGGTCGTCGCGCACGTCGCCCCGCCCGTTGGCCTTGGCCACCCGCACTGCGCTGATCTTGAACTCGGGAATGCCCGAGATTGGGTCGATGTCGCGATGGGTCAGTATGTTGGCCGCCTTGTCGCCCGGCCAGTGATAGGGGATGAACACGGTGTCGGGGCGGATGGTCTCCACCACCTTGGCGGGCAAGGTCATCTCCCCCCGGCGGGACTCCACTCTGACGATGTCACCGTCGGCGATACCCAAATCCCCCGCCAGCCGGGGATGCATCTCACACAAGGGCTCGGGGTACTGGTCGACCAGGGCGCCGATCCGCCGGGTCTGAGTGCCCGAGAGGTACTGGCTGATCACCCGGCCCGTCGTCAGGTAGACCGGGTACTCATCGTCGGGCACCTCCGCCGACTCCCGCCACGGAGTGGGGATGAAGCGCGCTCTCCCGTCGGGGTGGAAGAACCTCCCTCCTTCGAAGAGTCGGGGAGTGCCGGGGTGGCCTTCCTCGGGGCAGGGCCAGAACACCCCCTGCTCGTCGACCACTCGTTGCCAGGTGATGCCCGCGTAGTCGGCGCTGCCGCCGGCGGAGGCGCGTCGCAGCTCCTCGAACATCTCTTCGGTGGAGGAGTAGGGGAAGTACTGGCTGCGGCCGAGCCGGTCGGCCAGGTCACAGATGATCTCCCAGTCACGGCGAGCGTTGCCCGGCGGAGTCACCGCGGCGTTGATCTTGACCACTCGCCCCTCGAGAGTTGTCACCGTTCCCTCGTCCTCCTCGTGCAGCGAACCGGCCAACACGACGTCGGCGTGATGCGCCGTCTCCGACATGAAGAAGTCGATGGCGGCGTAGAACTCGAGGCTGTCGAGGGCGGCCCTGGTGAAGTTGGCGTCGGGGAGCGAGACCAGGGGATTGAAACATATGGACAGGAGGCCCTTGATCTCCCCGGCGCCGATGGCGTCCATGATCTCCTGTGCGGTCAGGCCCTTTCCGGGAATCTCCGACTCGTCGCACCCCCACACCGAGGCGACGTGCTCGCGATGCTCGGGATTGGTGATGTCCCGGTTGCCGGGGAGCTGGTCGCATTTGTGGCCGTGCTCGCGCCCGCCCTGGCCGTTGCCCTGTCCGGTGATCGTGTTCACTCCACAGCCCGGTTTGCCATATTTTCCGGTGGCGAGACCGAGGTTGATGCAGGCGAGCACGTTGTCGACACCCTTGGTGTGGTGCTCGATACCACGAGCGTGGAGGAGCATCCCGGTGGCGGAGGTCCCCCACAGCTCGGCGGCCTGCTCGATCCGGGAGGCGGGGACACCCGACACTTCCTCCGACCAGGCGAGTGTCGCCCCGGCCACCGCCGCCGCGGCCTCGTCGAACCCGTTGGTGTGGGCGGCGATGAAGTCGTGGTCGAGCCAGTCCCTATCGATGATGACCCTGAAGATGGCGGCGAGGACGGCGAGGTCAGTTCCGGGTCGGAGCCCGAGGAACACGTCGGCGGTGCGCGCCGCCGGGGTGACGCGGGGGTCCATCACGATCAGCTTCCCGCCCCGATCGCGTGCCCTCCAGATGTAGCTGGTGGTGATGGGTGCGCACTCGGCGATGTTGGCCCCGGCCACGAACACCACGTCTGCGAGTGGGATGTCCGACCAGGGGTTGGCGGCGCGATCGACACCCAGCGCCTTCTTCCCGGCGGCTCCGGCCGAGACCATGCACAGCCGTCCGTTGTAGTCGAGGTTGGCGGTCCCGACTCCAAGACGGGCGAACTTGCCCATGAGGTAGGACTTCTCGTTCGTGATGGAGACCCCGGAGAGGACCGCGAATGAGTCGGGGCCATAGGTCTCCTGGATGCGGCGAATCTCCTGCGCGGTGCGGTCCAGGGCGTGGTCCCAACTGACCGGATGGAAACCATCAGGGTGTGAGGGGTCGCGCTCCAGCGGTTCGGTGATCCGGTCGGGGTGGTTTCCCTGCAGGTAGCGTTTCACCCCCTTGGGACACAGCTTGCCCTGGTTGAAGGGGAAGTCGTAGCGGGGCTCGAAACCCACCACCTGGTTTTCGGACACCTTGAGCTTGATCCCGCACTGCTGACCGCAGAAACAGCAGTGGGTGTCGACGACCGAATCGATGTCGAGCCCGGCGTCCCAGCCACCGGGTGGGATTCGATTGAGGTGCGGCCCGTACTTGTCGACCAGGGCCTTCTCGGTGAGAGGGATCTGTGCCATCAGCCGAACCCTCCTACGCGGTGGGTCTGAGCTTGGCCCACAAGGAGACGACGACAGCGGGGGCACACGTCCTGATAGTGGCCGCCGTCGGGGAGCCGGTAGTCGAAACCCACCTGGGGGAGCACCTCTTTGAGATCACTCATCTGTAACTTCGAGGCGAAACCCTCACCGCATTCGGGGCAGGTCTGCAGACCGCTCTCGGCACCGGCCTTCTTGTAGAAGGCGATGCCGAGGTTGGCCGGCCGCTGCAGGATGTGAAACAGTTTGCCGAAGGGGATGTAGAGGAGGCCAACGATGACCGTCAGGGCGTGGAGGTTGTTGAGGAAAGTGTAGAACCGGCCCTCCATCCACAGACTCGACGCGGTGAGCATCAGCCCGGTCACCGACACCGCGAAGAGTCCGGCGAGGACGGCGAAATCGCCGGCTCGCTCCACAGCTATCGCCCCTCGATCGCGAAAGCGCCGGATCAAAAAGATGGTCACCCCGGCGATGACCAGGACGGCGGCGACGTTGAGGGCGTGGAAGATCATCCATCCCAGAAGGCTGCGGGAATCGAATGATATGGTGGCGATCGGTCCCAGATAGGCGACGTAGGTGCGCCCGGTGGGGTCGGCCGACTCGAAATGGAACCATCCGAAGGTGAGCGGGAAGGTCACCAGTGCGGCGAGGATGCAGCCCCAGAACAGGAGTTGGTGGGCGATCCACCTGGCCCGGGAACGATTCGAGATGAACTTCTGCAGGGCGAGGTTGGAGACGAGGAGACCACCGAGAACGACCAGGTTGGATCCCAGCTTGCCGCGCGCCTTCAGCGCCTCCCAACCCCGTTGGTTGAGCCGGGCGGTCGGGGGACGACGGAGCCAGACCACATAGCGGTACACGGTGGCGAATACGGCGAGGAGCGTCCCCAACAGGTAGGGGGCCAGGGCGGCGTCGAACCAACGGAGGGCACCCGAGCCCAGGTACACGCCGACAAGGAGAACCACCACGGCGACTACGCCCGAACTCACGCCTTTGCGATCCAGTCGTAGCCGTTCGGTCATGTCCTTCGACCCTACGCGAGTCTCACGAAATCCCCGGAATCAGCGACCCTCGGGAAGCGTGTTCCCCACCACCTGAAAGAGGGCGCTCCATCGGGGCGGTTCATCGCGCGAGTGGGTGATGGGACCCGATGATTTGGCCTCCGACGCTCGCTCAGCGTACGTCGAGCCGCATGAGGACACGCGGGTGACCGTCGAGGACCGAGTCGGTGTGGGCCACCTGCGAGAATTCCGCCCGCTCGAACAACGACCGCGTACCCACGTACGCCATCGTCAGGTCCACTCGTTCGCCACGGTTGTCTACGGGGTAACCCTCGATCGCGGGGGCACCGTATGAACGGGCGAAGTCGACCGCCCCGGCGAGGAGTGCGTGGGCGATGCCCCGTCCCCGATTGCCGGCCCTTACACGGAAGCACCACACGGTCCACACCGGCAGGTTGTCGACGTGCGGGATCTTGCTGTTCGGGCGGGCGAAGCTGTTCAAGGCGGCGCGTGGTGCGACGCCCGCCCAGCCGACGGGTGTGCCGTCGTCGTAGGCCAGAACGCCCGGCGGAGGGTCACGGCGGCAGAGCTCGGCGACGAGCTCACCGCGCTTCGGCCCCCGCAGCTCACGGTTCAACCGTGACGGTATGCGGTAAGACAGGCACCAGCACACGTTGGCGTCGGGCCGTTTGGGACCGATTACCTGGCGGACGTCGTCGAAGACGTCGGCGGGGCGGATGTCGAAGGCCAATACGACATGATCATACGCCGGATCGTTGTCGCCATAGCCTGGCCGCGAGTTCCGGAGATTCCACTCAGCCGCGGTGACGGCTTCCGCGAGCGGGCGCCAGCCGGCATCCTCATCGCATCTCGAATTGATCGATCGGCGTGCAGCCGACAGGTCGGGCATACTCGACATGTGGCACATCCCCGCATGTACGACCCGGAAGACCCGCTGCTGGCTCGTGTTCGCGAGATCTCCCTGGCGTTCCCCGGATCTGGCGAGAAGGAATCACACGGCCGTCCCGCTTTCTTCACCCGCAAGGTGTTCGCCTATTACGGCGGGTCGGTCAAGGTCGACGGAGTCTGGGATTCACACGATCAGGCAATCCTCTTCCTCCCCGACCCGGCGGAGCGGCCGGCTCTCGAGGAAGACCACCGGTTCTGGGTGCCGGCATATCTCGGGCCGTCGGGTTGGCTGGGTCTGGACCTCGAGCCAGGCTCCGACTTCGACGAGGTGGCAGAGCTGTTGGAGGAATCGTTTCGGGCCACGGCTCCGAAGCGTCTGATTGCCGAGCTCGACGAGGAGGGTCGTTAGACAAATCGACAGGGTCCGTGGCACGATCTCGCGAGTGAGCAGCCGGACCGAAGCGCA
>Ga0214468_1000724_pt1 | contig 10446 bp, 8 predicted proteins | sample RVTome_9_FD_187334 | JGI IMG/M metagenome (GOLD analysis project Ga0214468, IMG submission 187334) | Soil microbial communities from uranium-contaminated site in the Upper Colorado River Basin, Wyoming, United States - RVT155D38 HiSeq ...
ATAGCACGCCATTATGGGCCAGGCTCACCTCGCCCGGCGTGGGAATATTGCCGCCGCCAATGAGGCCGGCATCGGAGGTAGAATGATGCGGGGAGCGAAACGGCCGCGTTGCCACCAACGCGTGATCAGGATTGAGCAGACCGGTAATGCTATGAATTTTGGAGGTTTCGATCGCTTCATCGAGACTCACATGCGGCAAAATCGATGGCAGCCGGCGGGCCATAAGGGATTTTCCCGATCCCGGCGGACCGATCAGGAGCACATTATGCGCCCCGGCCGCCGCCACTTCGAGCGCGCGTTTGACATGCTGCTGGCCTCGCACGTCGGCAAAATCCTCCGTATATACAGCCTGACGCCGCAGCAGCGCGGGCACATCACAGGCCGTGGGCGATAGCACCTCCGTCTCATTAAAAAAACCAATCGCCTGGGCCAGAGTGTCAATGCCAAAGACGGGAACGCCGTCGATGACCGCAGCCTCGGGGGCATTTTCGGCAGGCACTAAAATACCGTCCAGCTTCTGCTCACGCGCCATGAGCGCCGTCGGCATGGCGCCAGTGATGGCTTTCACGCGTCCGTCAAGCGACAATTCGCCCACCACCACATAGCGGTGCAGCAAGTCAGACTCCACATATCCGGCTGCCTGCAAAATTCCAAGGGCGATGGGGAGATCGAACGCCGTCCCTTCTTTGCGCAGATGCGCGGGCGCGAGATTCACCGTGATGCGTTTGAGCGGAAAGGCAAAGCCGCTGTTGGCCATCGCCGCTTTCACCCGGTCGCGGCTCTCGCGAATCGCCGTGTCGGGCAATCCCACCGTGGTAAATGTAGGCAGGCCATTGACCAGATCGACTTCGACCTCGATCAAGCACGCATCAACCCCCATTAATGTACTGCTCAGCACCTTTGCCAGCACAATGACTCCTTATGCACCGTCCAGATGTCTCTGCTCTATCCTCGGGGTATGGCTTTTGTATATTTGGCACAAGATTATCGACCTATTTTCCCCTTATCGGCACGGCGCACTAAGCAAATCATCATCGACAAAAATGAATCAACTTTAATCCTACCTTCTGCATTCCGAACTTGACAACGCCGGTGGTTCACTCTACAGTGTTGCGCACTACCCGAAGATCTCTCGTGACCAGAAAGCATGTGTATGTCAGTAAAGGAAATAGCGCATTTCATCGCGGACGACTTGCAGCGTGTCGAAGACGCCATCGCCACCCATCTCGCCTCGGATGTCGGCTTTATTTCCGATGTCGGTCACTATGTCTTGTCCAGCGGCGGCAAGCGCATCCGGCCCGTCCTGCTCATTCTTTGCGCCCGGCTGGGCAATGCCGTCGATAAGCGGGTCTACGACCTCAGTACGGTCATCGAGTTTATTCATACCGCTACCCTGCTGCACGATGATGTGATCGACAATGCGCATTTGCGCCGCGGTAATCCCACCGTCAATGCCCGCTGGGGCAATCAGATCTCCATTCTGATCGGCGATTATCTCTACGCCAAAGCGATGGAGATGGCCCTGTCCGACAAAGACCACCTGGTCATGCAAACGGTCTCCAACGTCACCAAAGAAATGGCCAAAGGTCAGGTCATCGAAACCCTCAAAGAGCGCGATCTGACGATTCGCGAGGATGAGTACTACCGCATCATTGCGTTGAAAACCGCTGCACTATTCGAAGCCAGTTGTACGATTGGCGCTCTGATAGCGGGTTTCGAGCCGCCGCAGCGTGCCAAAATCGCAGCGTATGGCTATCATCTTGGATTGGCCTTTCAAATGGCGGACGATGCCCTGGACTTTAGTGCACCCGAGGATCAGCTCGGCAAGCCCGTCAACAATGATTTAAAAGAAGGCAAAGTCACCCTGCCGATTATTACTGCCTTACAACAGGCCACCCCAGCCGAAGCCGAGACGATTTCGTCGTATGTCCAAAACCCCGAAGCCAGCCCTGACGACTTTCAGGCCATTATCGAAATTGTCAATACTTACAATACGTTGCAATCGACCTTGGACAAAGCGCAAGCGCACATCATCCAGGCAAAACAGCAGCTCAACGAGTTTGCCGCCTCGCCCGCACGCCACACACTTTATCTCCTCGCCGATTATGTCACCACACGCGATGTCTAAGTTGATTCTGGCCTCTGCCTCCCCGCGCCGTCAACAATTGCTGACGCAAGTGGGCGTCTCGTTTACGATTGAGCCCGCCGATATCGATGAGCGCCCCACGTCTGGAGAAGCCCCCCGAGACTACGTTCTCCGCATGGCGTACGAGAAAGCTCAACACGTGTCCTGGAAGCGGCCAACAGCGTTCGTTTTAGGCGCCGATACGATCGTCACCATTGATGATGAGATATTGGGAAAACCGCAAGACTTAGCCGAAGCTCGGCGCATGTTACGCGGTTTGAGTGGCCGCACCCACACCGTCATGACCGGCCTGGCGCTGTTACATCACGACCGGGGCATTGTACAGCAGGACACGGTGAGCACAGCAGTCCGCTTTCGGCATCTTGCAGAGCACGACATCGAGACGTATGTCGCCACTGCAAAACCGCTGGACAAAGCGGGCGCATACGCTATTCAAGACAGCGCCCGCGCGTTCGTCGAGGCATTCGACGGCTGCTATACCAATGTGGTGGGATTGCCGGTACAGCGCACCGTAGATCTCATGCGAGCCGCCGGTGTGGAGGTTCCTTATGGAACCGGAGCATAACGTGCAAACTGCATTGTGAATGCGCCTCGTCCCTGACTCGCAGACCGCAAATCCGTGGTATAGCCGAACATCGCCGCCAGCGGCACGAGGGTCGAAATCGCCTGCATCCGGCCATGGGACTCGACGCCCTCGATGACGCCGCGCCGAGTCTGCAACCCGCCGATCACACCCCCGACAAACTCCTCCGGCACTAACACTTCCAGTCGCATCAGCGGCTCCAACAGAACCGGCTGCGCCGCTTCCAGCCCCTGGCGAAAGAGTTGCGCCGCGAGAATGTTGAACGCCAGTGGCGTACTGTCTTCCGGGCGATAGGTGACACGGCGCAACGTCACTTCCACATCAACCACCGGGTAGCCCTGCACCACGCCGGATGAGGCGGCATCGCGCACGCCCTGCTGCACCGCCTCGACGATCTCCGGCGGGACCTCTGCATCCTCCGCCAATTCGCTGCTAAAGTGAATACCCGTCTCATTGGCGGCGGGCCGCAGGCCGAGAGTGGCGGCAGCAAATTGCGATTTCCCCGCAATTTGCTGTTCAAATGTATCGCTCTTTTCCGCCTCGGCCTGGATCGTTTCTCGATACACCACTTGCGGCCTGCCAACGTTCACTTCGAGATTAAATTCATCTTGCAAGCGGCGGATTAGCACTTCTAAATGCAACTCGCCCATGCCGGACAACACGGTCTGGCCACGCTCCTCATCAAACGTCATATGCAGCGTGGGATCTTCTTCCAACAATTTTTCCAGCGCAAAGGCGAGTTTGGATTGATCCGCCATGGTCATCGGCTCCACTGCGATGCTAATGACCGGCTCCGGAAACGGGATTGCCTCAAACCGCAGCGGATGCGCCGCATCGCACAGCGTATCGCCTGTCGTCGTCTCCCTCAACCCGGCCACGGCCACAATCTCCCCGGCGGCAACGCTATCGAGACGCTCGCGCTTATTGGCGAACATACGCAGGATGCGGGCGACCCGCTCTTGTGAGCCCGTGCGGGAATTGTACACGGATGCCCCGGGTTGTAGCCTGCCGGCGTACACCCGTAAATACGTCAGACGACGGCCCTGATCGAGTGCCACTTTAAAAGCCAAGGCGGCAAAGGGCTCTTTCGGATCATGGGCGCGGGCCGTGCTGGACTCGTCTCGCGGATCGATGCCCACGATATCCGGCCGGTCCACTGGCGCGGGCAAATACCACACCACCGCATCGAGCAACGGCTGAATCCCTTTATTGCGCAGTCCCGACCCTAGCAACACCGGCGCGATGCTGCCGGCCAACGTCGCTTGACGCACGGCCGAGCGGATCAGAGCCGGATCGAGTTCCTCACCCGCTAAGTATTGCTCTAACAACGCATCATCGTATTCTGCGACCGCGTCAAGCACCACCTCGCGCTGCGCCTGCGCCGCCGCCTCCAGTTCCACCGGAACCGGGCTGACTTCCGGGGTCATCCCCAAGTCCTCCCCGTGCCACACGATGCTCTGCATCTCGATCACATCGATGACGCCGCGAAAATACTCCTCCGTCCCAACCGGTACCTGTAGCAACAGCGGATTCGCCTCCAGCTTGTCGCGCATTTCCTGCAGCACCCGCTCGTGATCCGCACCGAGACGATCCATTTTATTGATAAACGCCACACGCGGCACCGCATAGCGGTCGGCCTGGCGCCACACCGATTCTGATTGCGGTTGCACCCCTTCCACCGCGGCAAAAATCGCCACCGCTCCATCCAACACGCGGAGCGAACGTTCCACTTCGACCCCAAAGTCAATATGCCCAGGGGTATCAATCACCGTAATGTGATGGTTTTTCCAGACGCAGGTGGTGGCCGCCGCCGTAATCGTAATGCCACGCTCCCGCTCTTGCGGCATCCAGTCCATCACCGCCTCGCCATCGTGCACTTCACCCAGTTTATGGCTCACCCCTGTATAGTAGAGAATGCGTTCGGTCACCGTGGTTTTGCCCGCATCAATATGCGAGATAATGCCAATATTGCGCAAATGATTCATGGGAGGCATAGGGCATCCCTTTTCTTCGGATAGAGTTTTTATCTAAGTACCTGTATGCAAAGAAATTGATAGATCTCCTCTGGAGAAATATATAAGGCGCATGTTGTCCAGGTACTGATCATACGTGCAGACGATGCCTGCATTATACCAGAGAGAAGACGATATGCCGCGCCACCCACTCACCGCATTGACAATCGCCTGCTCAATCTACTACACTCAGGTATAATATAGGATAAATGTGCCGCACGAGCTGTCCGCAACGGATGCCCATGATTAATGAATAACCTATGCGCCCCCTAAATACGCTGATCCTCGAATCAGCTTGCACCATTGCCAATGAGATTAAAGCCCAAGCAATGTTGATTTCCGGGGATGTGATTCAAGACTACCCCATTCCCAGCGGTATGCTCGAACAGACGGACATTATTCTGATCACGCAGGACGAACAACCGCCTGAACCCAGCGCCGAAATCACTTCTGTCCTGCATCTGCCGCCTATCCCGTTGACCCGCCTGGCGCAAATCAAACTCGCGGTGATTATGGGATTGTCCGCCGGTTATGTCTCCGCTGGCGATAAGATTGTTTGTCTGACCGGAATTCCGGACTTCGGCCATCTCGATTGCATCGTCGTACTCGACATCGGTAAAGAAACCGAACTGCTTACCTCGATGTACGTCACCGACATTGCCCAACACATTCCGTCTGAAGTGTTCGAGGCCATCATCAACCTGGCGGTTGAACTCGCCAGTCAGGGACGGGAAGGGAAGCCCGTCGGGACCACGTTCGTCATTGGCGACCATGCTAAAGTCATGCAATTCTCCCGTCAAACCATCTTCAACCCGTTTCATGGCTATCCGGAAGAAGAGCGTCATTTGCTCAACCCAAAACTGCGGGAAACGCTGAAAGAATTTTCCGTACTCGACGGGGCCTTTGTCATTCGTGAAGACGGGGTCGTCTTGTCCGCCGGACGCCATCTCAACGCCGCCCTTAACTCCTCGGTCGAGCTGCCCCAAGGGCTGGGCTCACGCCATGTTGCTGCCGCCGGCATTACCTCCGTCACGCAAGCCGTCGCTATCGTCATCTCCGAATCCACAGGTGATGTGCGCATTTTCAAGGATGGCGATACCTTCATGGAAATCGAAAAACCGTCCCACTAACTAATTGAGGCCACCTTCCCGTCACGGCCTTGGGATCGCCCAAATCTTGACATACAATGACTCACATATTATAGTGATCCAGCACTCAGCTTAACGCACCATACAAGTTTCAGATGTCGACTCCGATGTGCAGTTCTCCAGCCGGCACACGTGACTTACAAGGATAGCCGTTAATGGCCAAGCAGGATTATTATCATGTTCTGGGCGTGCAACGCGGCGCCAACGCAAAAGAGATCAAACAAGCCTATCGCCGGCTGGCCCGCAAATACCATCCGGACGTCAATCCAGGCGACCGGGTCGCTGAACAAAAATTCAAGGACATTTCCGAAGCATACAGCGTACTGGGGAATCCCGATAGCCGCAGTAAGTACGATCAATTCGGGCACCAGGCTTTTGGCCATCACAGCGGTGATTTTGATCCCTTTGCCTTTAGCCGGGGGCGAGGCGACTTTTCAGCCCATAACCTACGAGACCTCTTCGGCAATCAGGGGGGGGGAGGCGGTTTTTCGGAAGGTTTTGGGTCGATCTTCGAGGATATTTTCGGTGGGGCATCGCAACGCTCACGGCGTCCGGAAGCGTCGAGCCGCGATCTCGAACAAACAGTTACTATTGACTTTCAAGACGCGGTGCGGGGAACCACGCTGCAACTGCGCATCCCGAGGTCCAATGGCGACACAGACCGCCTGCAGGTGAAAATCCCAGCCGGAGTCGACACTGGCTCAAAAATCCGGGTAGCGGGCAAAGGCAAATCCGGCCGTTACGGCAGCCCTACGGGCGATCTCTATATTATCACGCAAGTCCGGCCGCATGCGTATTTTACACGTGACGGAAGCGATATCCTCTGTAACCTTCCGGTCACCCTCGGCGAGGCGATACTAGGAGCCAAGATTGACGTGCCAACGATCAATGGCGCCATCTCCATGACGGTGCCGCCCGGCACGCAAAACGGGCGCACCTTCCGCTTGCGGGGCAAGGGTGTCCCCTCTCTGAAGGGAGGTCAGCCAGGTGATCAATACGTCAAGGTACAGGTGGTTCTGCCGTCCAACATCGATGAGATCTCCCGCGAGCTGCTGATGGAATTTGATCACCGCAATCCCCTCCAGCCGCGTGCCCATATGAGGTAGTCAAGCATGGCAACCCCAAAGAGCCGCGAATATTTCACCATTAGCGTGGTGTCCAGCATGTTTGGCGTGCACCCGCAAACCTTGCGCCTGTACGAACGCGAAGGGCTGTTGCAACCGGAACGGTCGGCAGGTAATACACGGCTCTATTCACGGCAGGATATTGAGCACCTCAGCACCATTTTGAATCTCACCCGTGAGATGGGCGTCAATCTCGCCGGGGTCAGTATTATTATGGACCTGCTACAAAAGTTGCGTGACACTCAGGCGGAAAAAGACGCGCTGATCTCCATGTGTGCCCAGATCGAAGCGCAGCATAGCTCCCGTCGCCAGGAACGCTCGCCAACTTAAAAGCAATACCTGAATACACAGCAGAGTGCGCCGCAAACGAATGGAGAATCCTAATAAAAACAATGCATAGGCGTATTGGCGGCAACGAAATTTCGTGTTACGCTTAGCATAATCATCATATTCATCAGTCACGTACCCACACAGACGTTTCAGTACGGCATCTTACAGAACGCAGCACTCACACCGGCTGGAGAAGTCATTGAACCGTGTAAGCGCTGCAAGGTCAACAAGATCAAGGCAAGCAACGGCTCACTTATTTGTGGTACGCAGTACTAGATTGAGGAATGGATACCTATGGCCAAACGGGACTATTACGATGTCCTTGGAGTCTCACGCAGCAGTTCCGAGGACGAGCTGAAACGAGCCTATCGCAAGCTGGCTCTGAAATACCACCCGGATCGGAATCCCGACGATCCCGAAGCCGAAGAGCGCTTCAAGGAAGCCTCTGAAGCCTATGACGTGCTCCAAGATGCGGAAAAGCGCCAGCTCTACGACCGCTATGGCCATGAAGGCCTGCACAATGCGGGTTTTCAAGGCTTTCAGGGTTTTGATGACGTATTTTCCAACTTTGGCAGCATTTTCGAGGATCTGTTTGGCATGGGTGGCGGTGGACGGCGCGGGCGCGGCGGACGCAGCTCAGCCCGAGCGGGGGCTGACTTGCGTTACGACCTCAATGTGGCATTTGAAGACGCGGTGTTCGGCGCTGAAAAAATTCTCGAATTTGACAAGTTAGAAAGCTGTGTCCACTGTTTGGGCAAACGCACCGCTCCCGGCACGCATCCCACCACATGCAGCACGTGCGGCGGCGCGGGTCAAGTAGAGCGGCGGCAAGGCTTTTTTGCCCTTCGCACCCCGTGCCCGCAATGTCGTGGGGAAGGCACTCTCATTACGACTCCCTGCCCGCAATGCCGAGGCCGGGGGGTGGTGAGCACCTCGAAAAAACTGGCTGTCAAGGTACCGGCAGGTGTAGACGACGGCGCACGTTTACGCCTGGTTGGCGAAGGCGAAGAAGGCACGAACAGCGGCCCGCCGGGTGATCTCTATGTGATGATTTCTGTAGAGCCCCACGAATTCTTCGAGCGGCACGGCACCGACGTACATTGCCAGGTGCCGATTTCCTTTCCCCAAGCGGCACTGGGAGCGGATATCGAAGTGCCCTCCTTATACGAGGAATCGCAAATCCTCACGATTCCTCGCGGCACGCAAAATGGGGAAATGCTCTCCATCCGGGGCAGCGGTATCCCAGATGTCCGGGGTGGACGGCGGGGCAATCAAATTGTCCATGTCGTCGTGCAAACCCCAACCCACCTCACTGAACGCCAGGAAGAACTACTGCACGAATTTGCTGCCACTTTGGAAGGAGACTCGGCGAAGCCGAAAAAGCGCTGGCGTTGGACGAAACATCATTAATTGCTACCCGTGGCCAAACCGATTTGATGCGGTCGCCACGCGGGACGGGTTGGCGCCGCATCTCCCGAGAGGTTGAGATGCGCACATGTCATGGTTGATTCTCTCGGGAAAATGTGCTAAACCCTTGTCACGCTTGTTCTTGAGGCGTTGGAGTGGCCCGTCCCAAGTATGCGGGACTGCCCAAGGGCCGCACAAATCGCGAGGTGACTCAAAATATGGTGCTGGGGAGGACCGCATGAGAAAAGCCGAGATCGTGAACCGCATCGCCGACGAAACCGGCCTGACCAAAGTCAAGGCAGAAGAAGCCGTCGATGCGATCCTCGAGGAAGTGAAAGACGGCTTGCAACGTGGCGAGCCAGTCATTCTAAGACGTTTTGGTTCGTTTCAGGTACGCGAGAAACGAGCGCGTGTAGGCCGCAACCCCAAAACCGGTGAAGAAGCCGGCATCCCAGCACGCCGGGTGGTACGCTTCAAATCCGGAAAACATTTTAAGGAATCCGTCAACGGTTCATCGGCATGAGGTGGAGAGGATGCCTTCCACACGCGACCTGACCTCGCATTTGATCTTTCCCCACTCTAGAGCCGGTATTGATGTGCCCGAACAGAAGCACCTTGAGCCATTTCTTCAGAGGCAACATATCAGTTGGATGTTATTTCGGTGCTAACGAATGAGCATGGCATCGCCGTAGCTGTAAAATCGATAGCGCTCTGCAATGGCACACTGATAGGCCTGCAACATCAACTCGCGGCCCGCAAAGGCGCACACCAGCAGAAATAAGGTGGAACACGGTAGGTGAAAATTGGTGACGAGGGCTTCGATAATCCGGAACGGATAGGACGGATAAATAAATAAATCGGACCAGCCCTCGTGTGCCGTGATCTCGCCTGTACGTTGCATCACGGTTTCTAGCGTGCGGGTGGCGGTTGTCCCGACGGCAACCACACGCCCTCCCGCTGCTTGTGCCTGTTGAATGACGGCGGCTTGATCCGCCGTCACGCGGTAATATTCTTTGGCCATACGATGTGTTTGCACGTCGATGACCCGCACCGGCTGAAAGGTGCCCCACCCGACGTGCAGGGTGACGGCGGCACGCCGAACCCCTCGCTGTTGCAGGGATGTGAGCAGCTCGGGAGTAAAGTGTAACCCGGCGGTGGGCGCCGCCACTGCACCCGGATGGCGAGCGTAGACCGTTTGATAGCGGTCGCGGTCCACCCCATGCTGGCCATCATCTGCCGAGCGCTTGATATACGGGGGCAGCGGAACGTCTCCATAACACTCCAGCAGATCGTAAATGCGGGGCGGGGAAAACCGCACCTGCAGGGTCGCCTCGGAGACACGCGCGACGACCTCTGCCCGCAAGGCCCCCTGTGCCACCTCCACGACCATGCCGGGCCGCACTTTGGCCGCTGGCCGCAACAAGACCTCCCACACCCCTTCTCCCACTTCGTGCAACAGTAACAGCTCGACCTTGCCGCCCGTAGTCGCCTTGTACCCCCGCAACCGCGCCGGCATCACCTTGGTGTCGTTGACCACCAGAACGTCGTCGGGCTGGAGATAGTCGCCAATATGCGCAAACACATCATGGGTAATCTGTTGACGGGTGCGGTCGACGATCATCAGGCGGGATTGGTCGCGTTGGCTCGCAGGCGTCTGGGCAATGAGCTCCGGCGGCAGGGAAAAATCAAACTCGTG
>Ga0214468_1000726_pt1 | contig 10443 bp, 11 predicted proteins | sample RVTome_9_FD_187334 | JGI IMG/M metagenome (GOLD analysis project Ga0214468, IMG submission 187334) | Soil microbial communities from uranium-contaminated site in the Upper Colorado River Basin, Wyoming, United States - RVT155D38 HiSeq ...
CCAGTCGGGGCGGGTGGGATGCTCGTTGAGCCCTTCCACCGGGGCCCAGGTCGAGGCGCCATCCTCGGACACGAACAGTCCGGCATCGGCCACTCCGGCCCACAGACGCTCACCGTCGTCGTGGAAAGCCCAGATCTGCTCCATCTTCCGACCCGACTCCTCGGGCCAGGCGGGAGGGGTGTCGGTCTGCTCCCAATTCACGAAGTCGCCACTGCGATGGATCCCGACTCCGAACCAATTGCTCCCCACCGCAGCGAGATGGGACCCGTCCCGGTCTCGCCCGAAGGCGGTCACCTTCCAGCCGGGGAAGATCGGGCCATCCACCGCCCACGACGAATCGGAGCCCTGGAGCAGGTATCCCCCCTTCTCGGTTCCAACTGCGATTCGGATCAATCCACCTCACCTCGATCGTGAGGAATCTACCGGTCGCCTAGCGTGCCGTCGATGCGCCCGTTCAGCCGGTGGTCCTTAGCCGCAGTCACGGCCACCGTGATGAGCGTTGCCACCTTCGGTCAGAGCGCCTTCGGGGTCCTTGCCTCCCATCTCATCGATGAGTTCAAGGTGGACAGATGGCAGATCGGAATCTTGGTTTCGGCCATGGGGTTCACCGGAGCCGCGGTATCGCCAATCTTCGGTCGCGTCACGGATCGTATCGGCAGTGTCAGGTCCACGGTTGGGGTCCTGGTACTGACCATGGTGTCGATGGCCCTGGTCCTCAGCGCGCCGACCTACGTCGCTCTTTTCGCCGGGGCTCTCGCCTATGGCTTGCCCAACGGATGGAGCAACCCCGCCACCAACGCCCTGATCGTGGACAACGTCCCCCCAGGAGCGAGGGGCGTGGTCACAGGCGTCAAGCAGTCCGGCGTCCAGATCGGGGCCTTTCTGGGCGGCATTCTGCTTCCTTTGATCTCATCCGTTTCTAACTGGAGGGTTGCGTTGGCCTCTTTTCTAGTAGTCCCGGCCGCCGGCCTGATCGGGATGTGGAGACGTCCTGATGTGAAGCGGAGTGCCCCGGCGCGTGGCTCGATCAGAACCCCCGTGCCAACAGCTGTGAAGTGGATCGCGGTCTACGGGATAGTGACCGGATTGGGAGTCTCGAGCATCGTGACGTTCCTCCCCCTCTTCGCAGAGGAGGATCAGGGTTGGTCCACGCCACAGGCCGGGCTCCTGATCGCAGGCGTCGGATTCGTGGCTGTGATCGCCCGCATCATCTGGGGTTCGGCCTCCGAACGCTGGCTCGGCCACGGACGAACACTTCGGCTGCTCGCCGTGCTGTCGACTTTTGGCGCGCTCCTCCTTGCCCTAGCTTCGGCGGACGCGGCACCGACCTGGGTCCTCGTTCCGGCTGCGCTGCTCTTTGGAGCTGGTGCGTCTGCGTGGAATGCAGTCGGCATGCTGGCTGTCATGGATTATTCGTCGACTGACCTGGTCGGGCGCGGCACCGGTCTGGCCATGCTCGGGTTCCTCACCGGAATCGGCCTGGGAGCACCGCTGATGGGTCTCTCCGTTGACCGCCTCGGCACCTACACACCGGGGTGGCTGGTCCTCGTCATGCTCTTCGCCATCGCCTCGGTCGTGGCCGGCAGGATCCACCGCACCGGTACCCTCGCCCACATTTGAGACTCGTCATTGCACGGTGCACGGTCGACTACTCGGGCCGGCTCACCGCACATCTCCCCGAGGCGGTCCGACTGATCATGGTCAAGGAAGACGGCACCCTGGCCATCCACTCCGACGGGAATGCCTCCAAGCCCTTGAACTGGATGGTGGCTCCAAACCTCCTCGAGATGTTCGAGGACCGATGGGAGGTCACCAACACCAAGGGGGAGAAGCTGGCGATCTCGATCTCGGAGATCATCGAGGACGTGACCCATTCGCTGGGTGAGGACCCGGGCCTGCAGAAGGACGGGGTCGAGGCCCATCTCCAGGAGTTGCTCGCCGGCCGACCTTGGGTGCTCGAGGAAGGCCTCACCCTGATCCGTCGCGAGTATCCGACCGACATCGGGCCCATCGACCTCCTCTGCGCCGACTCGCAGGACCGTGTCGTGGCCATCGAGGTGAAGCGCAGGGGCGAGATCGACGGAGTGGAACAACTCTCCCGCTATCTGGCGAGACTGGAGCGAGATCCCCGCTTGGGGCCGCTCCGGGGGATGCTGGTCGCCCAATCAGTCACTCCCCAGGCCCGGGTCCTAGCCCAGGCTCGGGGAATCGAGGCCGTCGAGGTCGACTACGACGGTCTGCGCGAAGTCGAGGACACCGAGCTTCGTCTCTTCGATCTTCGTTGACGTGTTCGAGATCGTCTTCTATCGGCCCGAGATCCCACCCAACACCGGCAATGCGATGCGTCTCGCCGCGGTCACCGGATGTCACCTCCATCTGATTGAGCCTCTCGGCTTCGAGATGGACGACGCCAGGTTGCGTCGGGCCGGAATGGACTATCGGGACAAAGCCGTGGTCAGCGTCCACCCAGACCTCGACCGATGGCGCGAGGTCGTCGACCCCGACCGCGTGTTCGCCTTCACCGTCGCGGCGGACCGGGTCTACACCGACGTCGACTATCGCCCCGGGGACAGCCTCCTTTTCGGCCCCGAGTCGGCTGGGCTCCCTGAAGATGTGCTGAGGCTGGACTGGCTGACCAACCGGCTCCGTCTCCCCATGTTGCCCGGGGTGCGCTCGCTCAACCTGTCCAACTCGGCGGCGGTGGTGGTCTACGAGGCGTGGAGGCAGAATTCCTTTGGCGGCTCGATGCCAAAATGAGTTGGGTAGCCGGTATCCGACAACCGACTACCGACTACCGCTTTCTGCCAGAAGGCGGAAAGCGATCGCCTCGGCCAGGACGGCTTTCTCCAGGTCGCTCAGGTCCTGGCTCTCGTTGGGGGCGTGGTACCAGCTGGTCGGATCACTGGTCCCGATGACCAGGATCGGGGCGTCGGGAAAGAGCTCCCTGAAGGTGGCGATGAACGGGATGGAACCTCCTGCCCCCATCATCACCGGTTCGGCGGCGAACGCCTCTGTGAACGCCCTCGACCACGCCTCGACCGCGAAGTTGTCGGTGTCGAGGGACGACGCATCGCCCTGCTCCTCGTGGAGGATCTCGATCTTGGTGCCCCATGGAGCGTTCTCGACCAGGTGACGCTTCAACGCGTCGAGCGCGGCCATGGTGTCCTCCCCAGGGGCTATGCGAAGGCTGACCTTGGCCCGGGAGGCCGGGACGAGCTGATTGATTGCCTCGGACACCGGAGGAGCGTCCAGGGCCAGGATCGATATCGCCGGGCGGCTCCACATCCGCGACGGGATCGAGCCGGTTCCGATCTGCTCGATCCCGTCGACCACCCTGGTCAGTCGGCGAACCAGCTCTTCGGATATTTCCAGCCCGTCGATCTCCCCGCTCACTAGGCCGGGAATCGTGACGTTTCCCCGATCGTCGTGGAGCGTGGCGAGGAGCCGCACCATGGCGATGAGGGCGTCGGGGAAGACACCTCCGTATTGACCGGAGTGAACCGCAGCCTGCAGCGTGCGAAGCTCGAACGACACCCCCACGATCCCCCGTAGCGAGGAGAGGAAGGCCGGGACCCCGACCTCCCAGTTTCCGCCGTCCCCGATGACGATCACATCGGGCTTGAGCAGATGCGAGTACTTCTCGAGAATCGCCTCCAGGCTCTCCGAGCCGGCCTCCTCCTCCCCCTCGAAGAACACCTGGACCCCGACTGGTGGCTCTCCCTGGTGGGCCGCCACAGCTCCCAGGTGCATGACCATGCCGCCCTTGTCGTCGGCCGACCCCCGACCGTAGAGACGCCCATCGCGCTCCACCGGCTCGAAGGGATCGGTGTCCCATTCCGCGGCAGGACCGGGTGGCTGAACGTCGTAGTGGGCATAGAGGAGGAGGATGGGCGCCCCTTCAGGGCCCGGGATCTCGGCGAAGACTGCGGGGTTGCCTCCATCCACATCGAGGAGCTGGGCGCCCTGGTACCCGGCTTCGTCGAGCATTGCGACGATGGTCTCCGCAGTCCGACGGACCGTCGCCTTCTCGTAGCCCGGCGCACTCACCGAGGGGAGCCGCACCAGGTCGCCCAACAACTGGGTGAGGCGCGGCATGTCTGCCGCCACCCTTTCTCGCAGATCGTCGTGCATGGGCCGAGCGTAACCCCGACCGTTACCGGGAGCCCCCGGCATCGGCCATCATGGTGCCGATGCTCTCGTTCCGACTCCTCGGAATCCCGGTCACGGTTCGCCCCTCGTTCCTGATCATCGCCGGTCTTCTCGGGCTTTCCAGCGGCCGGCTCGCCCTCCTCTTCGCCTGGGTCGGCATCGTCTTTGTCTCCATCCTCATCCATGAGCTGGGCCACGCCTTGACTGCCCGCGCCTTTGGCGCCGAGGTCGAGATCGAGTTGAACGCGATCGGAGGACTGACCAGCTGGTCCACTCCCGAAGGGGAGCTGGGCCCGGGCCGCCGTGCGGTCGTCGCCGCCGCCGGGTCCGGCGTCGGTGTCTTGTTCGGTGGAGCGGTGTGGCTGGTCAGCCGTCTCACCGGGCCATACGACGACATCGCCGGTTTTGTCGTATCCAACCTGATCCTGGTCAATGTGTTCTGGGGCCTGCTCAACTGGGCTCCTATCCGCCCTCTCGACGGAGGTCATCTCCTCACGTCGCTCTTGGAGAAGGTGGCGCCGAAGAACGGGGAGAAGATCGGGAACGTCGTCTTCCTGGTCACCGCACTCGCGGCGTTGGCGGCCGCCATCTGGTTGCAGCGGATCTTCGTGGCCGTGCTGGCCGGGTGGCTGGTGATTGGCGAGCTGAGCCGGGGGCGAGCGCGACGACCGCCTGGTCCGCTTCCTCAAATGGACTTCGACCCGGCGGTGGAGTCGACCGTAACCGAGCCGGGGCCGGAGATCGAGGGCACCGGGCAGCGAGAGCCGGAGGCGGATACCGAGTAGGCCCGAGCCGGCGGTTAGTCGACTCGAGATCGCGTCATCCTGGAAACAGGCAAGGCGGTGTCTTGGCGTTAAGATACAGTTGCTTCGGATGGCCGGAATGGAGGTAGTCGCCCGCATGGATGATCGACCGGGCAGCCTGATGGCGAAGTCGGTTCCACCGGGAGCGATCGACTGTCACCTGCATCACTCACCGGACGTGCTCGATCGTCGGCAGTGGGCCTTCGAATATGCAGAGGCGGCAGCCGCCGCCGGGATGGGTGGCATCGTGCTCAAGTCGCACCACGCCAACACAGCGGGGGTCGCCCGTCAGGTCGATCGGCTTGTACCAGGGATCAGGGTCATGGGCGGGGTCGCGCTCAACGCAGCCGTCGGCGGTCTGAACCCAAGCGCGGTCCGCATGGCTGGGCAGTTCGGTGCCCGCATGCTCTGGATGCCGACGACATCGGCGGCCAATCACGTCAGATATCTGGATGCCTCGGCGACGATGAGCGCCCTACGCTCCGACAGTGGGGACGAGCCGTTGACCATCCTCGGTGACGACGGCCTGGTGCTACCGGTGGTCGGCGAGATACTGGAGGAAGCAAAGGCGGCGAACATGGGGCTTGCCACCGGTCACCTCTCACCCGACGAGACGATCAAGCTGGTCGAGTACGCCCATAAAAGGGGCTATCCGATGAACCGCATCGTCGTGACTCACGGTGACATGCCGTTCACCTATGTCGAGGACGACGTGCAGACTTACTTCGCCGAGCTCGGTGTCCTCATCGAGCGTCTCTACATGCTCGTTCTCGCTTTCCATCGTGAAGCGTCCCCCGATGCGTTGGAGCCAGGTACCCCGTACACGGGCGAGTCCTTCTACATGGCCTCGGACGTTGGTTTCGAAGGGATGTGCCGCCGCATCCGTGACATGGGCGTATCTCATTCGATGTTCTCCAGCGACCTCGGTCAGGCGGGCAATCCTCTGCCCATCGATGCCATGGGTCGGGCTTGCGGACTGCTCCGCGAAGCAGGGTTCTCCGAGGAGGAGCTCCGGATCATGGCCGTCGATTCTCCGACCATGTTCCTGGGGCTCTGACCGAGCTTTGGACGGACCAGGAAGCAGTCGCTTATTTCGAAGGCGGGCTTGAGGTGACCAGTGTGAGACTGACCATCGCATGCGGTGACTATGACCGGACCCGCCTGCTGATCACCCGCCAGGTCGTGCCGGATCGGATCGAGCTGTCCTGGACCTCGCCTCCGATCGAGGTGACAATCGCCCGGATGCTGCGCGAGGAGGCGTTTGACGTCGCAGAGATGTCGCTATCTGCCGCGGCGATCGCAGTAGATCGGGGCGAGCCGTCATTTGTCGCCCTCCCCGTTTTCCCGTCCCGGTTCTTTCGGCACTCGTCGGTGTTCGTTCACAGTGAATCGGGCATCACGTCTTTCCAGCAACTGGGCGGGCGCAAGGTGGGAATGTTCAACTATCACCGGATGACCGCGGCGGTCTGGTTCAAGGGCTTCCTGTTGAGCGACTACGGCATAGATCCGCGTGAGATCGATTGGTATGTCACCGATTCTCCTCCTTACGGCGAGCGTGACCGGATCCGGGTCGATCCCCCGCCAGATGTCCGAATCACCACGATTCGGCCCGACACGACCCTCGACGACATGTTGGATGCCGGCAGCCTCGATGCCTTGCTCGCGATCAGGCTCCCCGAGCCGTACCGGCGCGGCTCTCCGAAGGTGCGCCGGTTGCTCGATGACCCGATGCAGACCGAGATCGACTATCACCGGCGGACCGGGATCTTTCCGATCATGCACGCCCTTGTTGTCAGGCGGGAGGTGTTCGAAGCGAATCCGTGGCTGGGGGAATCGTTGTGCGAGGCGTTCGAGACCGCACGCGTGACCGCCGAGCGTGCCAGCGACGATCTTGGTGAGGCGAGGCACTCGCTGGCTTGGTGGCTGCTCTATCGCGAGAGAGAGCGGGAGCTGTTGGGGGACGCATGGGCTCACGGACTGGGCCCGAATCATCGAACCCTGTCCGTCTTCCTCGACCACTGCTTCGAGCAGGGTCTGACCAGCCACCGGATGAGCCCCGAGGAGCTATTTGCCTTGTGCCCGTGGAGCCCGACCAGTTAGACCATCCGGGTATCGTCACCGCCGAGGATCACCGTTGGGGTCGCACCGCTATGGCGGTGATTTCGACAAGCATCTCTCGCAGGGCCAGTCCGGAGACCTCAACCATCGTCGAGCTGGGTAATGGGGGCCTGAAGTACCGGCGTCTCACTTCATGGACCGCGTCGAAGTCGCCCATGTTCCTCACATAGACCGTCACTGCGACCACGTCGTCGATGCCCGCGTCTGCCTCGGCGAGGAGGACGATCAGGTTGTCCAGGCACCGCTCGGTCTGAGCCGTGATATCGCCAGCGCCGAAGACCGAACCGTCTTTGTTCCTCGAAGTCAGGCCGGAGAGGAACAAGAGTGAGCCGACCATCGGGACTTCGATCGCCTGTGAGAACACTCCGGCCGGCTCGCTGAGCCGCTCTGACCTCAGTTCGCGCTTCATCAACGATTCCTCAGCTCCTCGGCCCTTACGGGATGTCTCTGCATTAAGATACCCCGACGTCAGCGATCGAAGCGAGGTGGCAAGTTGGTCGACTTGAAGAACGTGTTCGACGCTCAGGATGTCGATGCCATGGTCGGACTCGCCACCGATGTGGTCAACATACCTTCGGAGACGGGGTTCGAAGGCCCGATCGGTGACTACGTGGCCGGTAGGTTCATCGAGCTGGGCTGTGATGTGACCCTCCAGGAAGTCGAGGAGGGGCGCAACAATGTCATCGCCAGGTGGGGTGGCAAGAAGCCGGGCCCCACACTCATGTTCCTCTCCCACTTTGACACCACCACCAATCCGGGCGAAGACCTGCCAAGGGGGTATCAGCCCCACGCCACGATCGAGGATGGCTGGATAGTCGGTCTCGGCATCTCCAATATGAAGTGTGCCTTCGCCGGGTTCTGGTCCGCGCTGCAGATGCTCAACGACTCCGGCGCCGACTTGGCAGGCGAGATCCTCATGTGCGGGGTGGTAGGAGAGATCGAAAAGGCCCCGGTCGACATCTGGCAGGGGAAGCGCTACCGGGGTGGAGGTGCCGGCGCCCGTTCACTGATGAACCACGGAGTTACTGCCGACTTCTGCGTCAACGGGGAGCCGACCGCGTTGCGACTTCAGACCGGGAATGCCGGCTATCTCTTCATTCGGATCGGGATCAAGGGCTCGCCACAGCACACGTATGCCAAGAATCGCTCGGTGGATCCCTTTCCAAAGGCATTTCGGGTACACGGGGCGCTCATGGAATGGGAGTCGACCTACCAGGAACTCCACCCTCACCCGCTGATGAAGCCTCTGATCAGCGTGGGCGGCATCTACGGTGGCTATCCCTTCAAACCATCGATCACGCCGCCGTTCTGCAATCTCTACGTGCATGTGAACACGATTCCAGGGCAGTCGATCCTTGGCACCAAGCGCCAGATCGAGGAATTGCTCCGGTCACTTCGCGAGGAAGACCCCGAGTTGGAGACATCGGTCGACATCTACCTGGCCTCCAACGGCTACGAGATCGAGGACGCTCATCCCGTGGCCTCCGCAGTGGCGCTTGCCCATCAAGAGGTGTTCGGGGAGGACGTGCCCAGACCGAACCCCGAGCGGTACTCGGTGTCGTCGGACAACTCCCCCCTGTTCGAGTTCGGGATACCCGGTGTCACCTACGGGGCTGGGGGGATAAACATGACGGGGGAGTATTCGATGTACGAGCCCGGGATCGGCGAGGTGGTCAAGATCGACAATCTGGCAGCCTGTTCCCGGGTCTATGCGGCGTCCGGCGTCCGGCTCCTCTCCGGAAGCGGTGGCTGAGATCGGGTCGGCTCCAGAGTCGAGGGTCTCGGCGGAGGATCTTCCCGGTAGGAGTCTTGGGCACTTCGTTGAGGAACTCGATCCGCTTGGGGGCGTTGAACGGGGCGATCTGGCCCCGGGCGTAGGCAACCAGCTCCTCGGCAGGAGGTGGCAGCCGGCGGCACCGCTGTTATCTGGGTCCTGGAGCAGAACCCGGAGATTGTCCTTTCCATCTCGGAGCGGACCTACCTGATGGACGGAGGCCCGATTCGAGAGGAGATGCAGAGTTTGGAGTTGCTCGAACCGGGCCGCCTCGAGGAAGTCCTTCTCGAGGATCGTCCCACGGCCTAGGGCGGGCGAAGCCGGATCAGCCCGTGGTGAGAAGTTGGGGAAAAGCGTGGAATGCGATCGTCAGCCAAGGGGCGAAGCTCTCCGGCTCCGATGCCATCCGCCTGGCAAGCTCGTCGGGCTCGACCCACTCCCAAGCCTCCACCTCACCAGTATCCGGGTGGGGGTCGGTGTCGTGCACCCCAGCGTATATCTCGTCCCGCTCGTGCTCGACGAGTCCGCTGACCGAATCGATCGCTCGATAGGTGAAGGTGCCCACGTGAGACAGGTAGACCGCGATCCCCATCTCCTGCTCCAATCGCAACCGGGCGGCCACGGGCGACGTGACTCCTGGCGCAGGATGCCCGCAGCATGCGTTCGCCCACATCCCGGCGAAATGGTACTTGCCCGGAGCGCGTCTTTGCACAAGATGCCTGCCCTCGCTGTCCCGGATGAAGACGGAGAATGCACTGTGGAGCAGACCTGGAGGCTCGTGGGCAGCCAGTTTGGCGGCGGCACCCACCGGTCGGCCGCTGGAGTCGAGCAAGACGACCTCAGCGACGGCAGGCTCGGGCTTGCGAAATTCCGAGATGCCCCTCGAGGGCTCTCGCCGGGTCAGGGTCGAGGCTCCTTCGCCAGACTGTCCAGTATTCGCAATGCAGTCTCTGCTTCCTTGCTCCCGATGTGGCGATGGAACACCATACGGATATCGGATGGTGGTGAGCTGAGAACGATCAACCCCTTCTCCATGAGTCGAGCTGCCACGTTGTCCGATCCGCCGAGCTTCGATACCCCGGCGAACACGATGTTGGTCTCGGGGGACTCGGCGTCGATGTCGTAGCCGTCGATCTCGGACATGCGCTCGGCGAGCCATCGGGCGTGGATGTGGTCCTCCTCGAGACGATGGATCGTGGTTTTGAGGGCGACCAAGCCGGCGGCCGCGATCACGCCTGCCTGTCTCATCCCTCCGCCGAGAGCCCGTCGTCTGCTGCGAGCTTCCTCGACGAATGACCGCCGGCCGGCCACAAGCGCCCCCATCGGACAGCTGAGGCCTTTGGTCAGGTCGATGTACACGCTGTCGTAACCCTCAGCGACCTGGTCGACCGGAAGGCCCAGCGAGATTGCGGCATTGAAGACCCGGGCCCCGTCGAGGTGCGTGGCCAGTCCGGCTTCGCTGGCGATCGCGAGCAGAGATCGCTGGTGATCGACTCCCATGACGGTCCCTCCGGCGCGATTGTGAGCGTTCTCCATCCACAGCAGGCGGGGACGGGGACGATGTATGTCGGGGCCGTGGAGCATGGCTCTCAGCGACTC
>Ga0214468_1000729_pt1 | contig 10421 bp, 7 predicted proteins | sample RVTome_9_FD_187334 | JGI IMG/M metagenome (GOLD analysis project Ga0214468, IMG submission 187334) | Soil microbial communities from uranium-contaminated site in the Upper Colorado River Basin, Wyoming, United States - RVT155D38 HiSeq ...
GAGCTGGTGCCCGAGGAGGCGTAGGGGGTGAGGGTGCTGGGCATCTCGGGCAGCCTGCGCCGGGGCTCCCACAACACCTCGCTGCTGCGGGCGGCGGCCACGGCGCTGCCGCCCGCGGCCAGCCTCGACCTGTACCGGGGGCTGGCCGAGATCCCGCCCTACTCCGAGGACGCCGAGGCCCTGGAGGAGCCGGCCGCGGCCGCGCGCCTCAAGCAGGCGCTGCGGGCGGCCGATGCGGTGCTGTTCGCCACCCCGGAGTACAACCACTCGATCCCCGGCCAGCTCAAGAACGCGATCGACTGGGTTTCGAGACCGGTTGCCGGCAACCCGCTCGCCGGCAAGCCCGTCGCCGTCGTCGGCGCCAGCACCGGCACGTTCGGGGCGGTGTGGGCGCAGGCCGACCTGCGCCGGGTCCTGGGGGCGCTTCGCGCACGGGTCGTCGACCGCGAGCTGCCGGTGCCATACGCGGCCGAGGCGTTCGCCGCCGACGGGTCCCTGCGCGACCGCGAGACGGCCGCGGAGCTCGCGGCGCTGCTGGCCGACCTGGCCGCGGAGGCGAGCGCGGCCGAGCTGACACCCGCCGCGGCCTGAAGCCCCGGGGGCTGTCCTGCCCTGAGGGTCCCTGCGACCACCTGGACAGGACAGCTCTGTCGTCGAGGCTGCGGATTGCCGATAGGGTCGGCTCGATGCCCGCCCTAGACGGCAAGCTCTCGCTCGTCACCGGCGCCTCCAGCGGGATCGGCGTCGAGATTGCGAAGGCGCTGGCGGCACGTGGCAGCCGGCTGCTTCTGGTGGCGCGCGGGCGCGAGGGGCTCGAGCGGACGGCTGCGGAGATCACGGAGGCCGGCGGCGGGGCGAGCGTGTTCCCGGCCGACCTCTCCGACCTCGCCGACGTCCGGCGCCTCGCCGGTGAGGTGCTGGCCGGGCCCGGTGCGCCGGACGTGCTCGTGAACAACGCCGGCGCCGGGCGCTGGCGTGCGATCGACGAGACCGAGCCGGGCGAGGCGGCACGAGCGATGGCCCTGCCATACCTGGCGGCGTACGAGCTCACCCGTGAGCTGGTGCCGGCGATGATCGAGCGCGGCTCCGGCCACATACTCAACATGACCTCGGCGGCCGCGTACGTGACGATCCCCGGCGCCACCGCCTACGGGGTCGCACGGTGGGCGATGCGGGCCTTCAGCTACCAGCTCGAGGGCGACCTGCGGGGAACCGGGGTGGGAGTCTCGCTGCTGGCCCCGACCGAGGTCGACTCCCCCTACTTCGACCACAACCCGGGCTCGCGGGAGCGGATCCCGCGGGTCGCGAAGCTGACCGGCACTCTCGACGAGGCCGACGTCGCCGCCGAGGCGGTGAAGGCGATCGAGCGCGGGACCCGCGAGCGGATCGTGCCCGCGCGCGGGCGGCTCCTGATCCGGGGCACGCCGGCGCCGCTCATGCGCGGGCTGGTCAACCGCACCGGCTGGCGGCGCCGCGGGCGCTAGTCGCGGCTGAGCTCCGGCAGGCTCGGTATGCCGCCGCCGAGCGCGGCCGAAGGCGCGAGCAGCGAGCCGATCGCCGCCGCATCGGCCGGACGCGCGAACAGGAAGCCCTGGCCAAGCTCGCAGCCCAGCTCGATCAGGTGGCGGCGCTGCCCGGCCTCCTCGACCCCCTCGGCGACGACCCTGAGGCCGAAGCCCTTGGCCAGATCGATGACCGCCTGCACCAGGGCCGTGCCCTCGCCCACGGGGTCGAGGCCGTCGACGAACGACTTCGCCACCTTGAGCACGTCGATCGGGAAGCGCTGCAGGTACTCCAGCGATGAGTAGCCGGTTCCGAAGTCATCGACCGCGAGCTGAACCCCCAGCTCCTTCAGCGACTGGAGCGTCCGCGCGCTCGCAACCGTGTCCGCCATCAGAGCGGTCTCCGTGATCTCGAGAATGAGGCTCTCCGGCTCGAGGCCCGCTCGCCCCAGCGCCACGCGTACCTGGTCCACGAGGTCGGGCTCCCCGAGCTGGACGCCGGAGAGATTGACGCTCACCTCGAAGCGCTGCGGCCGCGGAGACCGGGCCCGCCAGACGGCGGCCTGACGGCAGGCCTCGTCGAGCACCCAGCGCCCCAGCGCCATGATCTGGCGGCTCTCCTCGGCCATCGGGATGAAGTCGTTGGGCTGGACCAGCCCCTTGACCGGATGCATCCACCGCACCAGCGCCTCGACGCCCACGACCTCCCCCGTGTCCAGCTTGCAGACCGGCTGGTAGTGGAGCACCAGCTCCTCGCGCGCGATCGCCTGCCTCAGGTCGACCTCCAGCTCGAGGCGCTCGACGACGGCGGCGTGCATGCCGGGCTCGAAGGCGGTGGCGCGGCCCTTGCCCTGGCTCTTCGCCTGATACATCGCCAGGTCGGCGTTCCGGAGGAGCTGATCGGGCTCGTTCCGGCCCTGGGCGACCCCGATGCTCAGCGTGACGTAGAGCTGGCGATCGCGGACCTGAAAGGGGTCCTCGAACAGCCTCAGGATCCGCTCGGCCACGGCCAGCGCCGCCGCGCCGCTCAGGCCCTCGAGCAGGACCGCGAACTCGTCGCCGCCGAATCGAGCGGCGATATCCCCCGGGCGAAGGCCCCGCTGCAGCCGCTCGGCGACCAGGACCAGAAGCTCGTCCCCAGCGGCGTGGCCGAGGCTGTCGTTGACCGTCTTGAAGCCGTCGAGGTCTGCGAACAGGATGGTCACCCCCGCCGGGTCGCGCTGGGTGCGCGCGACTGCATGCTCGAGCTGGTCGAGGAACTGCGCCCGGTTGGGAAGGCCGGTGAGCGAGTCGTGAAACGCCTGGTGGACCGTCTCGGCCACGGTGTGCGTGTCGTTCAACGCAAGCCCCGCGTGCTCGGCGAACGCGATCAGCGCCTCGCGCTCGCTGTCGCTGTAGCTGCGATCGGGGCGCCTGGTGCCGACGGCCAGGCAGCCGACGACCTCGCCGCGCTCGTGGATCGGCGCCGCCATCGTCGCGGTCAGCCCGTCCGCGGCGAGGTCGGGGAGGGCGCCCGGGAACTCGGCGTAATCCTCCAGCGCGATCAGGCGGTCCTCCTTGACCGCGAGCCCCGCGGCCCCGAGATCGATCGAGGCGGTGCGCACCCTCTCGACCAGCTCGTCCGTCATGCCCACCGCCGAGACCAGCTCGAGGACGCTCGGATCGCTCTCCGACACGAGGCGCAACCCGGCCACCTCCTCGCCGAGCAGCTCGCTGGCGCCGGTCGCGATCGAGTCGAGGACCTCCTGCAGGTCGGTGCGACGCGCGATCGACTGCTGCACGCGTGAGAGCTTCTCGAGCAGGGCTTGGCGCTCGTGGAGGGAGGCGAGCAGGCGAATCCCTTCGAGGGCCATGCCCAGCACCCTGCCCATGCCCCGGAGCAGGTCGTGCTCCTCGTCGGTAAGCGGCTCGGAGGCATGGCGGGCGACCAGCAGCCGCCCCCCCTCCTCGTCCACGGCGACCGCGGCGGAGCGGCATTCCCCGACCCCCTCCACCGCGAGCGTCCCCGTGGCCTGCGCCGCGGCCTCGACCATCTCGGCCTCGGGGAGCGCTCGGCGCGGGTAGCCGATCGCCGCCACCACCTGGTCGCCGGCGAGCATCGCCGCGACCTCGGACTCCAGCGCCGCCGCTACCGCCTCGATCCCGCCGAGGACGGCCGACCGTTCGCTCGCGTAGGAGGAGACGGATGCAAGGAACTCGACGAGCTGCTGCGTCGCCCAGCTGTCGGGGCGGCTTACCATCTATGCCACCGCGAGCACCACGAGCGTCTGGTTGTGGAAGCCGGACACCCCGTGAGTGCGCGCGATCTCGCCGTAGGTGTAGAACCCGGCGACCGGCACGTCCCCGACATTGCTGGCCACCCGGGCAACCTCGGTGCGGATCCCCTCGTCACCGAGGATCCCCCGCCGGGCGATGCAGTCGAAGGCGAGGACGCCGAGCGGTGGGTGGTCACCGAGGGCGTCCAGCGCATCCCCGCAGGCAGCGTCGGTGGCGTCGAGGACCGACTCGTCGTCTCCCTCCATCAGCCAGGCGCGCGCCCCCTGGGGAACCTGCGCGATGCAGACCAGGGATCGCTCGTCGAAGTCGGCCTCCGCGATGAAACGCACGTGCTCCTCGCCGCGCCGCGCCGCGAGGCCGAGCGGGTGCGTCTGCGCGAACCGGGTGAAGGCGGCGGCATCGGTGCGTACCTCGGCCGGTGGGTCGAGGTGGTCCAGGTACACGTCGAGCGCCGGAGCATCGTCGATCTCGTAGACGCGGTTGCCGGCGCTGCGGGTGACGAGCATCGGCTCGCCCAGCCGGCGCCAACCGTGCCGCACCCCGATCCCGAACGGCGTCTCGGAGGACAGGGCTGCGGCTACGACGGCATTGGAGAGGACCTGCCCGTCGTGGAGCTGGAAGGTGGCCTTCATGCGCAGGTCGTCCCCGGCGCAGCCCCCTACCAGCGGGATCGCTGCGCCGACGATGCTGTAGGCGCCTCGCACGATCTCCTGCTGATCGCCGGCGAGCCCGTCGGTGAGCACGAGCAGCACGCGGTGCTCCCGGTGGTCGACCTCCTCGATGCACGCCGCCGCCTGGGCACCGGCCCCGCGCAGATGGGAGGAGGCCTCGGTTGCGGCAGCGGTGGAGGCCGAGAACCCCGGGCCCCCGAAAGCGGTGATGACGACGCCGGCGTCCCCCGGTCCGCTCGCAGCGATCTCGCCGGCGGTCGAGCAGCCGATCAGGGGCACGTCGCCGGACTTGGCCCTGACCCCGGCGAGCAGCTGCTCGAGGTCGTACGAGTCCGAGCAGAACACGACGAGGAGCTTGGCGTCGTCGGCCTCGAGGGCCTCCGCTGCCGCGGCGGCCCCGGCCGACCGCGCGTCGGGCTGGTCGGACCTGCCGACGGCAACCCGGCGGCTCGCCTCGGCTGTCGTCTGCTCGGTCTCGGTCTCGTCCATGGCCGCTCCTCGATCTCGGGTATGGCGTCATCGGCACGCCGCCGGGGCGCCCCGCGAACCACTGCTGCTACATCGGCCACGGGCAGGCGTGGCTTGAGCCTGCGATCAGGCGTGGCTTAAGGAGAGCGCCCGCAACGGAGTCAGGCCGCCGGCAGCGCGAAGAAGGCGACGGCGGCGAAGTGCGATGCGGCCGCCGCGATCACCAGCACGTGGAAGATCTCGTGGTAGCCGAACACGGCCGGGCTCGGATCCGGCCGTTGGAGCGCGTAGATCACCGCCCCGGCGACGTACAGGGCTCCGCCGGCGCCGATCAGGATGCCCGCCGTCAGGCCGGCCTCCGCGATGATCGCCGGGAAGCCGACGGCGCCGATCAGCCCAACCCCGACGTACACGATCACGGCGACCCATTTCGGGTGCTCGACCCAGATCAGCTCGACGACGGTGCCGGCAAGCGCGCCGCCCCAGACGGCGATCAGCAGCGCCGTCGCCAGCGGCGGCTCCATCACCAGCAGCGCGAACGGCGTCACCGTGCCGGCGATCAGGAAGAAGATCATGGTGTGGTCGAGACGGCGCATCCACCGGCGCGCCTCGGGCCGGCGCCAGGTGATCCGGTGGTAGAGGGCGCTGACGCCGAACAGGGCGGAGAGGCTGGCGGCGTAGATGGCGACTGCGACGGTGGCGCGGGCGCTTTCGGCGGCGACGATCAGGGCGACCCCCAGCCCCAGCGAAACGAAGAAGGCCCACTCGTGCGAGACCCCCCGCAGGCGCGGCTTCACCCGGGCGATGGCGTCGGCGGCGCTGTCGCGGGCGCCGGCCATCGCCTCGACCGCTGCGTCGCGGCGCTCGCCCATCCGCTCCACGGCTGCATCGCGGCGCTCGCCCATCCGCTCGACCGCGGCGTCGCGGCGCTCGCCCATCCGCTGGGTCGCTCGCTCCAGACGCTCGCGGGGAGTGTCTTCCCGCTGCTCGCCCATCAAGACCGAGGGTACCGCAGCGAGCCACGGCTCCGCGCATCCGTAAGAGGCACTATATGTAGTCCCCAGGAGGACTTCACCACCAGCCCTGGTAGTAGACTGGTGGATCCATGAACTGCCCCGACTGCGACTCGCCGACCCGCGTCCTCGAGTCCCGCCCCGCCGACGAGGGCCGGGCAGTGCGCCGCCGGCGGCAGTGCGCCGCGTGCGGTGGGCGCTTCACCACCTTCGAGCGCGTCGCCGTCGACCGCCTCTGGGTGCGAAAGCGCGACGGGCGCCGCCAGCCCTTCGACGCCGCGAAGCTCCGCGGGGCGCTCCTCAGCGCCGCCCACAAGCGCGACGTCTCGGCCCAGGACATCCATGGAATCGTCGCGGCGGTCGAGGGCGAGGCAACCGCGTCCGGGGGCATGATCGCGGCCGCTCGCATCGGCGAGATCTGCCTCGAGCGGCTGGGTCGCCTCGACCGTGGCGCCTACCTCCAGTTCGCCGGGACGCTGCCCGACTTCAACCCGGAAATTGGGTCACTCCCGGAGGTGGGTTCCGTCCGGGCCTCGCGCGAGCATGGATAGTCCACCTTCAAAGCCAGCACGAGGAGAGATTTTCATGAGCGACAGCGCCGCAGGGACCGTGGGGGCCGAGCAGGGGGGGCTGACGATCGAGCGCCGGTTCACGACGCCCGGCATCCACCCGTTCGACGAGGTCGAGTGGGAGCTTCGCGACGCCGTCATCGGCGATCCCGAGGATCCGGCCTTCGAGCAGCGCGGGGTCGAGTTCCCGAAGATCTGGTCGCAGAACGCCACCAACATTGTCGCCCAGAAGTACTTCAGGGGACGGATCGGCTCGCCCGAGCGCGAGTCCTCCGTGAAGCAGATGATCGGCCGCGTCGCGGGGACGATCGCCGGCTGGGGGCGCGAGCACGGGTACTTCGCGACCGACCCCGACGCCGACGCCTTCGAGGCCGAGCTCACCCACATCCTGCTGCACCAGAAGGCCGCGTTCAACTCCCCGGTCTGGTTCAACGTCGGCTTCGAGGAGCAGCCGCAATGCTCCGCCTGCTTCATCCTCTCCGTCGAGGACACGATGGAGTCGATCCTCGGCTGGAACACCAAGGAGGGCATGATCTTCCGCGGCGGCTCCGGCTCGGGCATCAACCTCTCCAACATCCGCTCCTCCAAGGAGCACCTCTCCAAGGGGGGCCTCGCCTCCGGCCCGGTCTCGTTCATGCGCGGCGCCGACGCCTGGGCCGGCACGATCAAGTCGGGCGGCAAGACCCGGCGCGCGGCGAAGATGGTCGTGCTCGACGTCGACCACCCCGACGTCGAGGACTTCATCTGGTGCAAGGCCAACGAGGAGGAGAAGGCGGCGGCGCTTCGCGACGCCGGCTTCGACATGCGTCTCGACTCCGAGTCGTTCGCCTCGATCCAGTACCAGAACGCGAACAACTCGGTCCGGGTGACCGACGAGTTCATGGAGGCCGTCGTCGAGGGCCGCGAGTGGGAGCTGACCGCACGCACCGACGGTCGCGTCGTCAAGTCGGTGGACGCACGCGAGCTGATGGGTCAGATCGCCGACGCCGCCTGGCGTTGCGCCGACCCCGGCGTCCAGTACGACTCGATCATCAACCGCTGGCACACCTGCCCCGAGTCGGGGCGGATCAACGCGTCGAACCCGTGCAGTGAGTACATGCACGTCGACGACTCGGCCTGCAACCTGGCCTCGCTCAACCTGATGCGGTTCCGCCGCGACGACGGCAGCTTCGACAGCGACGAGTTCAAGCACGCGGTGGACATCGTCTTCCTGGCGCAGGAGATCATCGTCGGGCCATCGTCCTACCCCACCGAGGGGATCGGCCGCAACGCCCGCGCCTTCCGCCAGCTCGGCCTCGGCTACGCCAACCTCGGCGCCCTGCTGATGGCCGACGGGGTGCCCTACGACTCCGACGAGGGGCGCAACATCGCGGCCGCGATCACCGCGCTGATGACCGGGCGCGGCTACCGCAAGTCGGCCGAGATCGCCGCCGCGGTCGGGCCCTACGACGAGTACGCCAAGAACCGCGAGGCGCACAACGGGGTGATGCGGATGCACCGCGATGCCGCCTACGAGATCGACGGCGACGGCATCAGGGGCGACCTGCTCGAGGCCGCGCGGACGACCTGGGACGAGGCGGTCGCCCTCGGCGAGGAGCACGGCTACCGCAACGCCCAGGCGACGGTGCTCGCGCCCACGGGGACGATCTCGTTCCTGATGGACTGCGACACGACGGGCATCGAGCCCGACTTCTCGCTGGTCAAGTTCAAGGAGCTGGTCGGCGGCGGGCAGATGACGATCGTCAACCGCACGGTGCCGATGGCGCTCGAGACGCTCGGCTACTCCGAGTCGGAGATCGAGCAGGTCGAGGCGTACATCGACGACAGGGGCACCATCATCGGCGCCCCCGCGCTCCGCGATGAGCACCTCCCGGTGTTCGACGTGGCCGTGGGCGAGCGGGCGATCTCGCACATGGGCCACATCAAGATGATGGCCGCGGCGCAGCCGTTCCTCTCCGGGGCGATCTCGAAGACGGTCAATCTGCCGAAGTCGGCGACGGTCGAGGACATCGCCGACGCCTACACCCAGGGCTGGCAGCACGGCCTCAAGGCACTCGCGATCTACCGCGACGGCTCGAAGACGGCGCAGGCGCTTCGGACCGATACCGGCGAGGAGAAGGGCAGTGCGGTCGAGGCGGCCGGCGGCGCCCCCGAGCGCCGCAGGATGCCGCGCGAGCGCGAGTCGATCACGCACAAGTTCTCGATCGCCGGCCACGAGGGCTACATCACCGCCGGCAAGTACGAGGACGGCTCCGTCGGCGAGATCTTCCTCACCGACATCGGCAAGGAGGGCTCGACCCTGCGCGGGATGATGAACGCGTTCGCGACCGCGATCTCGATCGGGCTCCAGTACGGCGTGCCGCTGGAGGTCTTCGTGAAGAAGTTCTCCTATATGCGGTTCGACCCGGAGGGGATCACCGGCAACCCGGAGATCCCGTTCGCCAAGTCGATGCCCGACTACATCATGCGCTGGCTCGCGAGCCGCTTCATCGACGACCTCGACGAGCTCGAGGACCTCGGGATCCTCACCCCCGAGGTCCGCGCCCGCAAGGAGGCCCAGCAGGCGCTGTTCACCGAGGAGGGCCCGGCACGGGGCAATGGCTCCAACGGCCACGCGAACGGCGGCTCCGACGCCGAGGCCGAGGTCAAAGCGATGCCCGCGGCGGCGGCGCTCACCGACGCCCCGCCGGTGGTCCCGGCGAGGATGTCCGGCAAGGACCTCGGACCCGCCTGCGAGCAGTGCGGCGGCATCATGCAGCGAACCGGCTCGTGCTACACCTGCTCGAGCTGCGGCAACAACACCGGCTGCGGCTGAGTGAGTGGACCAGCCAGCAGTGACGGTCGCGGGGACTCGCGGCTCTAGCCGCGCGGCTCCCTGACCGTGATCAGCCGATCCGCCGTGATGCCCTTCCGGGTCTGGACGGTCCCCGATGGCCAGCGAATCCGGAGCTGCCGCACCCGACCGGCGTTCCCGAGCCCGAGGTGCACCGTCGCATCGCTGCCCGAGGCGAGGCTGGTCGAGCCGCATGAGACCTGACGCAGGAGCCTTGCGTCGCGGACGCGGGCGACGAGAGTTGCACCGCAGCCGTCCGCGTTGCTGATCGTGCCGACCGTGTCGACCTCAAGCCAGTGATGCCCGCGCCGCGGCGTGACGTTCCGGTAGAGGCGCGGTTCGCCACCACGGTTGACGAGGTAGATATCGACGCGCCCGTCACGGTCGTAGTCGGCCAGCGCGAACCCGCGGCTGGAGCCGAGATCGTCGGCCCGGCTCGGCGCCGATAGGTCGCGGAAGCGGCCGCCGCCCCCGTTGACGTAGACCTGGTTCGGTTGCGGAGGGGACTCGTCGAGGTAGTCACCGGCGACCATCGATCCCGAGGCCACGTAGAGATCCTCCCACCCGTCGTTGTTGAGATCGGAGAACGCCAGGCCCCAGGTGACCGAGGCCTGCTCGGCCAGCCCCGTCGTGGTGTCGATCAGGCGTTGCACCGGCCTCGCCACCCCCGCCCGGGACGCCCTGTCTTCGAACGTTCCGCCGAGGTTTTCGAACAGCGCCGTCGCTCCGATGTTGGAGACCGCCAGGTCGAGGTCGAGGTCGCGGTCATAGTCGCCGATCCCGAGCCCCATCGAGTTCATCGCCACGCCCGCCCCCGACTGATCGGAGACATCCGTGAACGTCCATCCCCCGTCCGCCAGCGGTCCGTCGTTTCGCCACAGCACGTTCGGCTTCGGGTTCGAGCCGACGGCGAAATCGTTGGCGAGGTAGATGTCGAGGTCGAGATCGAGGTCGTAATCCAGCCACCCGGCGATGAACCCCCGCCCGTTCGTCGGCGCGGTCGCCGCGACGAGCGCCGTCTGGTCGCTGAAGCTTCCGTCGGGCTCGGCGTGGTAGAGGACGTCGTCGAGGTACTCCTCGACGTCGCA
>Ga0214468_1000730_pt1 | contig 10412 bp, 5 predicted proteins | sample RVTome_9_FD_187334 | JGI IMG/M metagenome (GOLD analysis project Ga0214468, IMG submission 187334) | Soil microbial communities from uranium-contaminated site in the Upper Colorado River Basin, Wyoming, United States - RVT155D38 HiSeq ...
GTCTTGGAGGTCGAGCCCTCGATCGTCTCGGTGTCGAGCGCGGCTCGCTCGTGGAGCTCCTCGACCCCCTGGTGGAGGTTGGTGAGCTGGCCGGAGAAGGGCACCGAGGAGGTCTGGAAGGTCGCGTAACCGGCGTCGCGGAAGATCTCGGCCAGGGTCGTGGCGTCCGCCGGCAGGCGATCGGTGAAGCGGACGATCCCGTGGGTGCTCGGGTACTGCGAGGCGAGGATCGAGGGGACCGAGACCTTGGTCCACGTGCCCTGGACGACCGCGTCGTCGAAGACCACCCCCTCGGCGGCCAGGGCGGCGAGGACCGGCGCCGTCTCCCGGCCGTAGCCGTAGAGTGCGAGGTGGTCGCGCCGGAGGGTGTCGGAGAGGAAGACGATCACCCCTTGCGGGGTCGTGGCGCCCTCGGCGGCCGGCCCGCTCGCACGGCTGCGCACGACCGGGGCGCCCCAGAAGGAGACGGCGTCGGCGAGCGCGGAGCGGCTGCGCAGCGTGATCGTGGCCCTCTCGCCGGCGAGCGCGGCGAGGTCGATCGGCCACGGCTCCCACACCTCCGGCCGCGAGACGACCTTGCGCCGCCGCAGCGGCTCGGCCCCGGCGGCGGACACTTCGACCTCGAGCTCCACCGGCCGCTGCGCCACGGTCCCCACCGAGAGCTCGAGGACGGGACGCTCCGAAAGGTCGACGGCGAAGACCAGCTCCTCGCCGGGCCGGCTCGCCACGCTCTCCTTCCACACCTGCCCGAGGTCGTACCAGCCGACGCCGGTCGGCAGGCTCGCCAGGTGCTCCTTGCGGAAGACGAGGCGGACCGACTCGATCTCCACCTCCGCCCCCGGCGCGTCGCTCGGGAGGAGGACCACCCGGGTGAGCCCGCGCCGCACGCTCGGACCCATCGGGAACTGGCGCGCACGCTCGATGCGGTAGGTCGCCGTCTCGCCGGCCACGAGCGGCTCGACGAAGCCCGCGGGCGGGCCGCCGGGGGCGGCGAAGGCGGCGCCGGGCGGGCCGTCGTCGTCGAGCACGGTGAAACGCAGCTCCTCGCCGGCCGAGACCCGCATGCGGATCTCGACCGCCCAGACGTCGTCGCCGCCGCCGAGGACCTCCTCGGAGACGAGCTCGAGCACCGCCTTCGGGCCGGCGGTCGTGCCGCGGAAGACGCCGTCCCGGACGCCGGACTCGCGCCAGCCGGCCGCCGCCCCCACCGCGAGCCGCGGCGTCGAGCCGTCGAAGCGCCAGACCGTGGGCTCGACCTCCGCGGTGGCGACCCGGTTCCGAACCTCGGCCTCTCCGAACCGCTCGACCAGCCGCACGGCGAGCACGCCCGTCTCGCCCGTGCCGCTCCCCGTGCCGCCGCATCCCACCACACCCGCTGCCGCCGCCAGCGCGCCGAGCGCACGGATCCCGCCCGCGCAGACCCTCGTCCACGTCATCGCCCTCACCCTGGCTGCAGGTTCCCGGTCAGCAGGATGTACAGCCGTCCGCCCGCGACCGTGGCGTATGCCGCATCGAGCTCGTTGCCGTCGGTATTGCCGGGCGGTAGCGCGTCGCCGAAACCGGTCTCGACGGTCTGCACCGTGATCGGCGGCCCGTAGGCGGCATCCCTCGAGCCGTCGACGACGATCTGGGCCCCGGCGGAGATCGAGAGCATGCAGAAGACGATCGTACCGACGACGAGCTTCATGGTCGGACCTCCCTCGGTGGACGCGAGACAAACCCGAAGGAGGATAGCAGCGCCGGCAGGCAGAGCCCACGTCGAGATGGCCGTGACGGGCGGCCCCGACCCGGCGGCGCGCCACCCGTTCGAAGCGGCGCGACGCCGCGATGGCCCTGTCGGAAGGCGGGCTGGCGGAGATGGAGCCACCCGGAAGCCGGGCACCGATCAGCCGGTCTTCCGGGCGGTGATCAGGTAGTAGCCGAACCGTGTCCGCGCCGCGCCGAGCAGCGGCGAGAGAACGCACGCGACCACGTGGCCCCAGCGCACCCTGCCCAGCCGCAGCCGCTCGGTGCGCAGCTCGCGCCACAGGAAGCGGGCCGTGACCTCGGGGATGTGGAGCACCGACGGGGCGAGCCGCCACGAGGCGTCCTCGACCCGCAGCCGGCCGAAGCCGTGCTCGTGCAGGCACGCGGTGAAGCGCCCGAGCTCGGCGAAGGTCTCGAGCGCCCAGTTGGCGCAGATTCGCCGGTAGCACCAGCCCAGCGGACGGCTCATCGGCCGTGTGTGCTCGAGAAAGCCGTCGGCGATCACCAGCCGGCCTCCGGGCGCCAGCAGCCGCGCCGCCTCGCGCACGAAGCCGCGCTTGTCGAGGCCGCGGTCGTGGCACGCGCTCTCGATGGCGTACGCGGCCCGGTAGGAGGCGTCGCCGAGGGGGGCGCGGGCATAGTCGGCGACGATCACCCGGACCCGGTCGGACACTCCCTCCTCCGCGGCCAGCCGTCTCGCCTCGCGGGCCTGCACCGGCACCAGGGTCACAGCGTCGATCGCGAGGCCGGGGTGGTGACGCGTGGCCAGCCTCGCCGGGGCCCCCAGCCCGCACCCCAGATCGAGCAGCCGGGTGCCCGGGCGGTCGAGGTCCACGCCCAGGCGCGACAACACCTGGAGCGTCATCTCGTCGAGCATCGGCTCCAGCCGCAGCGGGTTGAGCCCCCGCCGCCAGTAGCCGAAGTGCATGTTGTACCGGGAGCTCCAGGCGCCGTAGTCGGCCCCGGCCTCGGTGTAATAGCGAACGACGCTCGGGCCGTCGCCGGCTGGTGTCGGATGTCCGGACGGAGGCTGTGACCGAGTCATCCTTCCCCCCTGGTTCGTCCTCGTCGCCGGACCCCGTCACCTGCGCCGCAGTCTGGCTTCCTCCGTGGCCATCGTACGATCCTCGCGACCGTCGGACCCGGCGTCGCGAGCGGCACCCTGGTCAGCAACCAGGCAACCGCCAACTACGATGCCGACGGGAACGGGAGCAACGAGCTCTCCATCGCCAGCGACGATCGGTCGGTTGCGGGCCTGGCGGATTCGACGCGCTTCGTCGTAGCGCCGCTCGCGATCGCCGCCATCCCGACGCTCGACGCCATCGCCATGCTTCTCCTCGGGCTGGCCCTCGCCTTCGCGGCGGCCCTGCGTCTGCGCAGCTGAGCGCACGGGTCCGGGGCGGCGGCGAACACCCGAGGGAAGTCGAGCCGCAACCAGGAGACACGCACCGACGTAGGATCAAGCGATGGTCCTTCGGCTCCGCGTGTCGCTCCACGCCCTCGGAGTGCTGCTCCTCGCCGCGGCGCCCGCGGCGCCCGCGGCCGCCCGGGCCGAGTTGCCTGCCCCGCCCGCCGAGCACCTCGGGCGGCTGGCCGAGGCGTTCCACCTCGTCGAGACCCTGGGGCCGTCGATCTGGCCGGGTTTCGAGTTGCCCGACGCCCCGGTGCTGCTCGTCGTCGACGAGACGGACTACGCGCTCAACCTCGAGCGGGCGCCGGCCGGCTGGCATGAGCTCCCGAAGGTGGACTTCGCCGGCCGGCCGGTCTTCGCACGGGCCCGGCAGCTCCCGCCGCATCTCCTCGCGTCCTTCCCGGCCCTCGGCCGGCCCACGGTCGTGGTGGGGACGCCCGCGGCCACCGAGCATCGGCCCGCCCACTGGGTGCTCAGCGTGGGGCACGAGCTGTTCCACGTGTTCCTCGACGAGCACGGGATCCAGGACAAGGTGGCGGCGCTCGAGATCGGCCCGCGCGACGAAGGGCAGTGGCAGCTCGACCATCCCTTCCCCTACGACGACGAGGACGTCCTCGCCGCCATGCACCTCGCGGGCTACGCCCTCTTTCGCACGGCCACCCTGCCGCCCGACGCGCCCGATGTGGAGGTGAAGTACGAGGCGACGGTCGCCCACGAAGCGCTGCGCAACCTGCTGCTGCTCGCCCTCAAGCACGACGATCGGCGGCACGCGCAGTACCTGCGCTTCCAGACCGGCGTCGAGGGCGTGGCGCGCTACGTCGAGCGAGAGCTCGCCCGCGCGGCCGCGGCGGACGGGTACCGGCCCCTGGAGAGCTTTCGCGAGCGGGACGGCGAGGGCGCTTACCGGGAACTGTGGGACGACGTCTACGCGAACATGATGTTCACGGTCAAGCACCTGGGTCGCGTCGCCCGCAGCCGCCTCGAGTTCTACGCCTTCGGGCTGGGGCTCGCCGAGGCCCTCGACCGGCTCGGTGCGGAGTGGAAGCGGCCCCTCGTGGAGGAGCCCGGCGTCTGGCTCGACGAACTGCTCGCCCGAGCTCTCGGCGAGCCGGCGGCGGCCGATCAGGATCCGCCGTCGCCCGAGGCGTGCTCGGAGCTCCTCGCGGAGGAGGGTCGCTCTCGTCGTCGGTCCTCGGAGTGATCGTGCGCCGCCGGATCGGGAGAGTGTAGCGGCCGTACACGGTGGGGGCACACGATCCGGCGTCCTCGCGCTCTCGCCGGGGTGGTAGCCTGCGGGACGGATTTCCCGAGCACTTGTTGGAGGACGCTCCCCGCCGGGCGGGTTCCGCCATGAGCGAGCCGTCACCAGAGCCACGGTCCGCTGCCGAGGGCGTCGATCGCCAGGCCGAGACGGAGCTGCGCGCCGGCGGCCCCGGAGCCTCCGCCGGCGCCGGAGCCGGCTCCCGTTTCGCTCCCGGCGAGATGGTGGCCGATCGGTTCCGCATCGTCTCCCCCCTGGGACGCGGAGGCATGGGCGAGGTCTACCGCGCCGAGGACCTGCGCCTCGGTCAGACGGTGGCCCTGAAGCTCCTGCCCCCGGACGTGACGAGCCGCGTCTCCGTCGAGCGGCTCCACCAGGAGGTCCGGCTGGGCCGCAAGGTGTCCCACCCGAACGTCTGCCGCCTCTACGACATCGGGGAGTGGAAGGGCGAGCCCTTCGTCACGATGGAGTACATCGACGGGGAGGACCTCGGTTCGCTCCTGCGCCGGATCGGACGACTCCCGCGCCAGAAGGCCCTGGACGTCGCGCGCGACGTCTGCGCCGGCCTGGCCGCCGCGCACGGCCTCGGCGTGATCCACCGGGACCTCAAGCCCGCGAACGTCATGGTGGACGGGCGCGGCAACGCGCGGATCACCGATTTCGGCCTGGCGGCGCTGAGCGGCGATCTGCCCGGCCGCGGAGAGGTCGTGGGGACGCCCGCCTACATGGCGCCCGAGCAGCTCACCGGCGGCGAGGTGACGCCGCGCACCGATCTCTACGCCCTGGGGCTCCTCCTCTACGAGCTCTTCACCGGACGCCGCCGCTTCGCGGGCCGCTCCGTCGCCGAGGTGCTCGCCAGCCGTCGCGGCGACGGGTCCGGGTCCGTCACCCAGGAGTGGAGAGATCTCGACCCCGAGGTGCGGGGAGTCATCCTGCGCTGCCTGGAGGAGAGACCGGAGGATCGGCCGGCGTCGATCCACGCGGTGATCGCGGCGCTCCCGGGAGGCGGGGATCCCCTCCAGGCCGCTCTGGACGCCGGGGAGACGCCCTCGCCGGAGATGGTGGCGGCGGCAGGCGTCTCCGGGGAGCTGTCGCTGCCGGCGGCCGGCGGGCTGCTCGCCGCCGGGATCCTGCTGCTCGTCGCGGCGGTGGCGATCCTCGCCGAGACCCGCGTGTACGGCACCGTCGACCTGCCGCTCCATCCGCGCGTCCTCGAGCATCGCGCCCAGGAGATCCTCGCTCTGGCCGGCGTCGAGGAGCCGCCGGCCGATCGGGCCTCGGACTTCTTTACCGACGACGATTTCTTCGCGGCGTATCGCGCCGACCCGACCCTGGACCCCGGAGCGGTCCGGCCCCCTCCCCTCGGATTCCACTACCGCCAGAGCCCGGCGGAGCTGATTCCCCTCGCCGGGTGGCGAGGCGACCGGCGCGTGATCGCGAGCGACCCTCCGCTCACCGTGCCGGGGATGGCCCAGGTGTACCTCGATCCGCGGGGCCGGCTCGTGCGGCTCCTCGTGATCCCGGACCTCGAGGCGACGGGGGAGCCGGCGGCGCGTCCCGACTGGGAGCCGCTCCTCGAGGCGGCGGGGCTCGCTCCCGGGAGCCTGGAACCGGCCGAGCCCCGCCGCAGCGCGCCGGTCGACACCGACGCGAAGGTCGCCTGGACGGGGAGCTACCCGGAGAGCCCGGAGGCTCGCGTCCGGATCGTCGCGGGCAGCTTCGACGGCTCCCCGGTGTGGTTCGAGGTGATCCCGCCCTGGCGGCGGACGGTGGAGTTCACCGCCGGGGCGCCAACTCGTCGGGATCGGATCGAAGGCGCCATCGTGGCCTCCCTGGTCGCCTTGAGTTGCGTGGGCGCCATCTTCCTGGCCCGGCGCAACCTCCGGCGCCGGCGGGGAGATCGCCGAGGGGCGGTACGGTTCGGCGCCGTCCTGTTCGGCCTCCTCGCCTTCGCCTACGTTCTTCGGGCCGACCACCTGCGGCTCGTCCCGGCCGAGTGGGCGATGATCACCGATCGAGTGGGGATCTCCCTGTTCCGCGCGGGATTCCTGGTGCTCCTCTACCTGGCCCTGGAGCCGTATCTGCGGCGCTCCTGGCCCCGGGTCCTGATCTCCTGGAGCCGGCTGCTGGCCGGGCGGTGGCGCGACCCCCTGGTCGGCCGGGACCTGCTGGCCGGAACGGTGCTGGGCCTGCTGGCGCTGCTCTTCCGGGAGGCGTCCGTCCTGCTGCCGGGCGAACCCGCGACGATCTCGGAGAGCTTCGCCAAGTCGACCCTCGGGGACCTCCGTCAGACCCTGGCCGTCGTGGTCGCCGACTTCGCCTCCGGGATGCGCTGGGCCATGGTCAGCGCATTCCTGCTCCTCCTCCTGCACTCGGTCCTGAAGCGACGGGCCCTCGTCTTCGCGGCCCTGTGCCTCGTGCAATGGGGACTGATGGTGCCGGGGGCGGCGGCGGACGAGATGCCCTTTCTGGCCGTCGTGGCGGTCCTCACCGCTGTGGCGCTGGTCCGCCACGGGATCCTCGGCGCCTTCGCCGTGTTCGCCGTCAGCGGCGTCCTCTTCACCCTGCCCGTCACCTGGGACGTTTCCGCCTGGTACTTCGCAACCGCCCTCCCCGGCATCCTCGTCGTGCTGGCGATGTTGGGCTACGGCTTCCGCACGGCCCTGGGTCCGGGCCTCCGCTGACGGCAGCGCCGCGCCTACCCCTCAGATTCGCCTGAGATTCCGCTGGGGATCTCGCGCCTCGCCCGCCCTAGGGTGGGGGTGACCGAGAGCTCTCCGTGGGATCGCTCGACCCCCGGTCATGAGCCCTTTCGACGGCGGTTCCCGCTTCACCAGGTGAATCGAAGGGCGGGTCAGAGCCGCCCTTCGACACCGGGCACGACACTGAGCAGGACACTGAACAGGAGGCACGTCATGATCCATCCGGCATCGCTCGCGCTCCCCTGGCCTAGGGCCCTCGGCTCCGCCCTCCTCGCGCTGATCCTGGTGGCAGCATGGCTGGCCCCGGCCGGCCGCGCCTCGGCCGATCCCGCCCCGCCGGTCGTCGAGGTGACCAACCTCGGCCTGTCGACTCGCGAGATCGTGACGCTGGACGGCGGCCTCATGGCGCTGCGGGTGATCGAGTTCGCCGGGGACATAGGGGTACTGCATCTCTACGACCCGGCCACCGGCGCCATCACCAACCTGGGCATGGCCAGCGCCGTGCTGCTGCCCCTCGACGGCAACCGCCTCGCGTTCATCGTCGTCGAGGGTGCGCAGGGGGCCGACCTCAACGGCGACGGCGACCTGTCCGACTGGGTGGTCCATGTCTACGACCCGATTACCGATACCATCGCCAACCTCGGCCTCGACATCCGCGATGCGCGCGGCAAGATTGCGCTCGAAGGCGGCGCCCTCGCGTTCCAGGTGCTCGAGTCGCGGGCGGGAACGGACCTCAACGGCGACGGCGACCTGTTCGACACGGTCGTCCATGTGCACGACCCGGCCACCGGCACCACCACCAACCTTGGAATCGACGCCGTGTGGACCCTGACAGGCCTCCACGGCGGCACCATCGGCCTGAGGTTGTCGGAGCTTGGTCACGGCATCGACCTCAATGGTGATGGCGACACTGATGACTCCAGCGTCGCCCACATCCACGACCCGGCCACCGGCATCGCCACCAATCTCGAGCTGGCGATCGTGGGTCTGCCGACCGCGGTTGGCAGCGACTCCGTAGCCCTCTTCGTTTCCGAGCTCGGGCAAGGCGAAGACCTCAACGGCGACGGCGACGTTGGCGGCCTCGGCGAATTCGGTCCTATCGACGACATCGTGCTCCACCTCCACGACCAGGTCACCGGCCTCACCACCAACCTCGGCGTTGACGGTTTCGGCTTGCACTGGCTGATCGGAGGAGTCCCTCGCCTCCCCGGCGGGGCATTCATGTTCCTGGCGTCGGAACTGCTGATCGACGTCGACCTCAACGGCGATGGCGACACCCTGGACGGGGTGGTCCACGTCCACGACCCCATCACCGGTGCCACCACCAACCTCGGCCTGGAGTTCTGGAACGACGAGGAATCGCCCAACTATGGCGTCCTCGATGACGGCCGCCTGGCATTCACCGTTCGGGAGTTTCAGCAGGGCGCCGATTTGAATGGCGACGGCGACATCAGAGGCACGGTAGTCCATCTGTACGACCCGGCGACCGGCACCACTGTGAGTACAGGACTCGCTTCCAACGCCGAAGGACTCGTCGGGCTCGGCGGCGGCGACGTGGTCGCCTTCGCCGTCATCGAGCACTGGGAGGGAGACCTCAACGGCGACGGCGACATCCTCGACCCTGTGGTGCACCTGATGGATCTCTCGACCGGTGAGCTTGTCAACACCGGAATCGCCGGGGGCGACTTACTACGGCTGACCGATGGCACACTGGCCATCCCCGTTCCCGAATTCAGCAACGCCGATCTCAACGGGGACGGGGATACCAGCGACGTCGTCACCGTCGTCTACAACCCCACCACCGGGCAGACTGCCAACATCGGCATCGCCGGCTCGCCATGGCCGTGGTTCGACTGGGAGACGGGGGTGGTGCGGACGACAGATCTCTGGCCCGGCGACGAGTTCCTGCTGGGGGCCAGCGAGCCAGGTCAAGGCGTCGACCTCAACGGCGATGGAGACACCAACGACTTCAATGTCCTCCACCTGGTCGCGATCGACTGGGGCACCGACAGCGACGTCGCACCACCGCGGGTCTCGAACGTCAGCGCCACCCCGAACCCGGTGCCGATCGGCACTCCCATCGAGCTCACCGCCACCCTCGACGACACCGAAACGGGCGGCTCGGTCAGTGCCGCGGCCGCCTACAGCATCGACGGCGGGGCGGCAGTGCCGATGGAGGCCGTCGACGGGAGCTTCGACGAAGCCGTCGAGGAGGTCGGCGCCACGCTCCCGGCATTCACCAGCGTCGGCGTGCGGGAGATCTGCGTCGCCGGGATCGATGCCGCCGGCAACGTCTCGACGCCCGAGTGCATCGTGCTGGCGGTGTACGACCCGGCCGCCGGGTTCGTCACCGGGGGCGGCTGGATCGACTCGCCCGCGGGAGCCTACCCGGCCGAGCCGGATGCGGCCGGCAAGGCGTCGTTCGGCTTCGTGTCCAGGTACCGCGACGGTGCCTCGACTCCGGACGGGCAGACCCAGCTCCGGCTGCGCCAGGCCGGGCTCACGTTCCACTCCGAGGCCTACGACACCCTCGTCGTCCTCGGCGCCGAGGCCCGCTACGGCGGCTCGGGGCGCGTCGACGGCGACAGCGGCTACAGCTTCCTGGTAGCGGTCGTCGACGGCGACCTCGCCGGCGACGGCATCGACCGGTTCCGGCTCGTGATCCGGCACACGGCGAGCGGCACCGTCGTCTACGACAGCCAGCCCGGCGACGCCGACACGGCCCCGGCGACGACCCCCCTGGGTGGCGGCAACGTCACGATCCACCAGCGATGACGAGACGCGAGAGAGAGATCACGAGGCCGGCATCGCGACCTCGACCTGCTCGCAGCCGGGACGCGCTCTCGTCCGCCCTACCGAGAGCCGACGGGAGATGGCGCAGCGGCGCGGCCGCGACACGGTGGGCGCGCCAGGGGGCCGCCGTCCGGCTCGCCGCCGGCTTGCTCGCGGCGACCCTGACCGGCTGCGTCACCGCGGTGCGGCCGCCGGCGGCGCCCGCCGACCCGGTCGAGGTCTACCTGCTGGACCACGGCCGCACCCCCAGCCTGGTGCTCCCCGGCGGCGACGGGGGGTCGACCCGCTGGGCCTACGGCGACTGGCGGTGGTACGCGCTGGGGGAGCACGGGCTGCGCGAGGCGGCGGCGGCGCTCCTGTGGCCCACCCGGGCGGGCCTGGGCCGGCAGGAGCTCGCGGCCGCGGCGGAGGCGCCGGCGGTTCGGGAGGCGCTGTCGGTACCGGTCGAGGAGCTCCACACGATCCGGGTCGAGCGCGGGCGGGCGGCGGCGCTGGCGGA
>Ga0214468_1000734_pt1 | contig 10403 bp, 8 predicted proteins | sample RVTome_9_FD_187334 | JGI IMG/M metagenome (GOLD analysis project Ga0214468, IMG submission 187334) | Soil microbial communities from uranium-contaminated site in the Upper Colorado River Basin, Wyoming, United States - RVT155D38 HiSeq ...
CGAGGACGTCGCCCGGCGGGCGCGGGAGGGCGGCGCGGTCGAGGTCTTCGTCGAGGACCTCCGGCGCGAGCTGGTCACCGAGTTCGTCTTCCCGGCGATCGCCGGCGACGCCGTCTACGAGAGCCGCTACCTGCTGGGCACCGCGCTGGCCCGCCCGGCGATCGCCCGGCGGCAGGTCGAGATCGCGCTCCGCGAAGAGGCCGGAGCGGTGGCCCACGGCGCGACCGGCAAGGGCAACGATCAGGTGCGCTTCGAGTTCGCCTACGCCGCGCTGGCGCCGGGGCTCGAGGTCATCGCGCCGTGGAAGGACCGCGAGTTCACCGGCCGGTTCAAGGGCCGGCCCGACCTGCTGCGCTACGCCGCCGAGCACGGGCTGCCGGTCGAGGCGACGGCGGAGAAGCCGTACAGCTCCGACGAGAACCTGATGCACAAGAGCTACGAGGCGGGCCTGCTCGAGGACCCGTGGGCCGCGCCGCCGCCGGACATCTTCCGGCTCACCCGCTCGCCGGCGGACGCACCCGACACGCCGGCGCGGCTCGAGATCCGGTTCAAGGACGCGATCCCGGTGAAGGTGGTCGACCTCGACACGGGCGACGAGCGGACCGACCCGCTCGAGCTGTTCGTCTGGCTCAACGAGGTCGGCGGGCGGCACGGCGTCGGGCGCGTCGACATGGTGGAGAATCGCTTCGTCGGCATCAAGTCGCGCGGCGTCTACGAGACGCCGGGCGGCACCGTCCTCCACCACGCCCTGCGCGACCTCGAGGGGATCGCCATGGACCGCGAGGTGCTGCGCCTGCGCGACATGCTGGCCCCGAAGTTCGCCCAGCTCGTCTACAACGGCTTCTGGTTCAGCCCGGAGATGGACTTCATCCGCGCCGCCTTCGCCCGGAGCGAGGCGCTGATCGACGGCCGCGTGCGGGTCGAGCTCTACAAGGGGAACGTCACCGTCACCGGCCGCGAGTCCCCCTCGTCGCTCTACGACCGCGAGCTCTCGTCGATGGACGTCGAGGGCGGCTACGACCCCTCCGACGCGCGGGGCTTCATCCGCATCAACGCGCTCCGCCTGCAGGCCCACAAGCTGATCCTCCGGCGGGCCGGGGCGGACGAGGAGGGGGGCGCAGGAGAGGAGCCGGCGAGGCCCGCGGGTGACGAGGGGGAAGCCGGCGCGTGACCGCGCCGTGGACGCGGGACGCGGCGGTCGCGAGGGCCGACTGCAAGGGCGGCTCCGGGTGACCCGCCTGTGGGAGCGGGGCGAGGCGCTCGACCCGCGGATCGAGCGCTTCACCGCCGGCGACGACCCCGAGCTCGACCGCCGGCTGGTCGCCCACGACGCGGTGGCGAGCCTCGCCCACGCGACGATGCTCCACGAGATCGGCGTCCTCGACGCGTCGGAGCTCGCCGGCCTGCGACGCGAGCTCGCCGCCATCGCCGCCGAGGCGCGCGCGGGCCGCTTCGAGATCTCCCGCGCCGACGAGGACGGCCACACCGCGATCGAGAACCGGCTGACCCTGGCGCTCGGCGAGGCCGGGCGAAAGATCCACACCGGCCGCAGCCGCAACGACCAGGTGATCGCGGCGCTGAGGCTGTGGGGCCGCGAAGCGCTCCTCGACGCCGCCGAAGCGCTCCTCGACCTCGTCGAGCGCCTCCTCGCGCTCGCCCGCGAGCACCGCGAGACCTCGATCCCCGGCTACACCCACACCCGCCAGGCGATGCCCTCGACCCTCGGCCATCTGTTCGCCGCCCACGCCGAGGGCCTCCTCGACGCCGTCCCCTGGCTGCGCGCGGCCTTCGACCACCTCGACCGTTCGCCGCTCGGCAGCGCGTCGGGGTACGGCGTCCCCCTGCCGCTCGACCGCGCGCGGGTCGCCGAGCTCCTCCGCTTCGCCTCGGTCCAGGAGAACACCCTCGCCGTCCAGAACGACCGCGGCCGCACCGAGCACCTGGTGCTCTCCGCCCTCGCCGTCCCCGTCTCCGACGCCGGCCGCCTCGCCGCGGACCTCGTCGCCTTCTCCTCCGACGAGCACCGCTTCCTGAAGCTCGCGCCCGAGGTCACGACGGGATCGAGCATCATGCCCCAGAAGCGCAACCCCGACGTTCTCGAGCTGGTCCGTGCCGCCGCCGCCCGCCTGCGCGCCCGCGCCGCCGAGGTCGCCGCCGTCTACGCGCCGCTCCCCTCCGGCTACCACCGCGACCTGCAGCTCACCAAGGGCCCGTTCGTCGAGGGCGTCGAGCTCGCCCGCGACGTCTTCCTCGCCGCCCGCGCCGCCCTCGACGGCCTGACAGTCGATCCCGAGCGCTGCCGCATCGCCGTCCTCCCGACGACCGCCGCCACCGACGAGGTCTACCGCCGCGTCGCCGCGGGAACCCCCTTCCGCGACGCCTACCGCGCCGTCGCCTCCGACCCGGCCGCGGCGGTCGGCGGCGGCGGTGACGACGCCGCCGAGACCTGGCGCCGCCGCACCCACATCGGCGCCCCGGGTGCACCCGCGTCGGGAAAGGACGACGATCGGCTCGAGGAGGCTCGGCGGTGGGCGCGGAGAGCCCGAGAGCGGATCGACGAGATCTGGGACCTGCTCGAAGAAGTCTGAGGCTGCCCGGGGCGACGGGGAATCCTCGGGCGGCTGGACGCCGCACCGGGTGTATGATTTGATCTTACAGGCATGCGACAGACATTGACCATCAGCTTGCCGGGCGACTCCAAGCGGCTCGTCGAGGACGCGGCGCGCGCGAGCGGCCTGACCGTCAGCGAGTACGTCCGCCTCGCCGTCTTCCGCCGCATGTGGGAGGACGCGGTCGCCGAGTCGCGGCGGACCGCCGTGCCGCGGGCGCGAGCGAAGGGCGTCTACACGGACGACGAGGTCTTCCGGCTGATCTCTTGAGGGTCGTCTTCGACACCAACGTGATCATCGCCGGTGTGGTCGCGGAGGGGCTCTGCCGGGAGATCGTCGAGACCCGTCTGCCCGATCACGAGCCGGTCCTCTCGGATCCGCTGTGGGAGGAGCTGCTGGGGAAGCTGGCCGAGAAGTTCGACCTACTCCTCGAGGACCTGCCCGTCCTCCATCTCTACCGCGGCCTGGCGACCTGGGTCGAGGCTCCGCCCCTCGATCCGCCGGTCTGCCGCGATCCCGACGACGACGCGGTCCTGTCGACCGCCCACGGTGGCGATGCGGAGCTCATCGTCTCCGGCGACGACGACCTCCTCTCGCTCGGCAGCTTTCGCGGGATCCCGATCGTGACGCCGAGAGGATTCCTCGAGCGGGTGTTGCCCTGAGCTATCCTCCGGCCGTAGCTCACGGCACGGGAGGAGGGAGCGCGCGGTGCAGCGGGTGGTGACGGCCATCCTGGGCGGCGGGCAGGGGACTCGGCTGTGGCCGCTGACCCGGGAGCGGGCGAAGCCGGCGGTGCCGGTGGCCGGCAAGTTCCGGCTGATCGACGTGCCGGTGTCGAACAGCCTGCACGCCGGGATCGACCGGGTCTACGTGCTGACCCAGTTCAACTCGGCCTCGCTCCACCGCCACATCGCCCAGACCTACCGCTTCGACACCTTCTCGAGCGGCTTCGTCAACATCCTCGCCGCCGAGCAGAGCCTCGAGAACCGCGACTGGTACCAGGGGACGGCGGACGCCGTGCGCCAGAACCTCAAGCGCCTGCTCGAGAGCGAGGCGAGCGAGATCCTGATCCTCTCGGGCGATCAGCTCTACCTGATGGACCTCGACCGGATGATCCGCGAGCACCGCGAGCGCGGCGCGGATCTCACCGTCGCCGTCAAGCCGGTGCCTCCGCGGGAGGCGAGCGGGCTGGGGATCATGCGGATCGAGGACGACGGGCGGATCGTCGAGTTCGTCGAGAAGCCCAAGGAGCCGTCGCTCGTCGAGCACCTCGCGCTCGACCCGCCGACGATCGAGCGCCTGCGGCTCGGCGCCGCGCCCGGGGAGCTCCTGGCCAGCATGGGGATCTACGTCTTCCGACCCGAGGTGCTGCGCGAGCTCCTCCACGAGACGACGGCGACCGACTTCGGCCGCGAGGTGATCCCCGGCGCCATCGACGGCCACCGGGTGTACTCGTTCGCACACACGGGCTACTGGCGCGACATCGGGACGATCCACGCTTTCCACGAGGCGAACGTCGAGCTCACCGCGACCGTGCCGCAGCTCGACCTCTACAGCGCCGACCGCCCGATCTACACCCACGCCCGCTTCCTGCCCGGGAGCAAGGTCAACGCGGCGACGGTCGAGCGGGCGATCCTGTGCGACGGGTCGATCGTCTCGGGCGGGGCGGTGCGGCGGTCGATCGTCGGCGTACGCTCGGTGATCCGCGAGGGGAGCGTCGTCGAGGACTCGGTGCTGATGGGCGCCAAGCGGTTCGGCCACCGGGACGACCCGGGGATCCCCCTCGGCGTCGGGCGCGACTGTGTGATCCGCAACGCGATCGTCGACATGGACGCCCGGATCGGCGACGGCTGCCGGCTGGTCAACGAGCAGGGCGTCGAGTCGGCCGACGGCGACGGCTGGTGCATCCGCGACGGGATCGTCGTCGTCTACCGCGGCGCCGAGATCGCGCCGGGCACCGTCGTCTGAGCCCGTGCCCCGGCGCCCCGAGAGGTCGTCCCGAGCCCCCGCTCGCCGGCGAGAGGCCCGAGGGATCTCCGCCTCCCGGGACGCCTCGGAACGTCCCGTCCCGGCCCGCACCTTCCGCGTCTGCTCCGTCTCCGCCGAGGTCACCCCGTTCGCCAAGACCGGCGGCCTGGGCGACGTCGTCGCCGCGCTCACCGCGCACCTCGCCGCCCGCGGCCACGACGTCCGCACCTTCCTGCCGCTCTACGGCCGGGTCGACCGCGAGCGGTACGGGCTGGTGCCGGTCGACTTCGCCCAGGGGATCGAGCTGGCCGTGGGGCAGGAGCGGGTGCGGGTCTCGCTGTGGACCGGCGGGCTGCCGGACGGCGGCCCGGAGATCTACTTCGTCGACTGTCCGGACCTCTTCGGCGGACCGGAGATCTACCGCGGCGGCGACGACGACGCGGTCCGCTACGCCGTCCTCGGCCGCGCGGTGCTCGAGAGCTGCCAGCGGATGGGCTTCGCGCCCGAGGTCTTCCACCTCCACGACTGGCACGCGTCGTACGTCGGGCTGCTCGCCCGCACCGCCTACGCCTGGGACGACCTGTTCCGCGGCGCGGGCACGGTGGTCACCCTCCACAACGTCGGCTTCCAGGGCGAGTCGGGCACCCACCTGCTGCCGGCCCTCGGCCTCGCCCGGCACGAGCGGATCCTGCGCGGCGAGGACCTCGCCACCGGCCGGGTCAACCCGCTCGCCGCCGCGATCCTCCACGCCGACCGGGTGACCACGGTCAGCCCGACCCACGCCCGCGAGATCCAGACCCCGGAGTACGGCGCCGGCCTCGACGGCCTCTTGCGGCACCGGGCGGACCGGCTCCGCGGCATCCTCAACGGGATCGACGCCGTGGTCTGGGACCCGGCCTCGGACCCGTACACCGCCGAGTCTTTCGACGCCGCGGACCCGTCCGGCAAGGCCGCCTGCCGCCGCGACCTCCTGCGGCAGATGAACCTGCCGCCGGACCCGGGCGGCCCGGTCCTCGGCGTCGTCACCCGGCTCACCTGGCAGAAGGGATTCGACCTCCTCGCCGTCCCGGCGCCGGCGCTCCTCGCCGAGCACGACGTCCGCCTCGTCGTCCTCGGCTCCGGCGAGCCCGACCAGGAGGCGATGCTCGACGACCTCCAGCGCCGCTTCCCCGGCCGGGTCTCCTTCTACCGCGGCTTCTCCGAGGAGCTCGCCCACCTGATCGTCGCCGGCTCCGACGTGCTGCTGATGCCGTCGCGCTACGAGCCCTGCGGCCTGACCCAGATGTACGCGCTGCGCTACGGCACGCTGCCGCTGGTCCGCGCCACCGGCGGCCTCGCCGACACGGTCGACCCCTGGGACCCCGAGAGCGGCCGCGGCAACGGTTTCGCCTTCGAGCACTTCGACGCGAACGGTCTCTCCTGGGCCCTGGGCCGGATGCTCGAGGCCTGGTCCGACAAGGAGGTCTGGGCCGCCATGGTCGCGCGCGCGATGGCCGAGGACAACTCCTGGGAGGGCCGGGTGGGGGAGTACGAGACGGTGTTCGCTCAGGCGGTCGGAGGGGGTTGACCTACGTCTCCACCGGCGTCTTCAGCCGCCGCTTCTCGACCTTGCCGAGGGCGTTGCGGGGGAGGGCGTCGACGCGGTGGAAGCGGCGGGGGACCTTGAAGGGGGCGAGGCGGTCGCGGCACCAGGCGGCGAGCTCGTCGTCCGGGGGCGGCGCGGCGCCGTCGGCGGCGGCCCACCAGGCTTCGGGGACCTCGCCGCGGTCACGGTCGGGGACGCCGGCGACGGCGGCCTCGCGGACCGCGGGGTGGGCGGCGAGCGCCTCCTCGACCTCGCGGGGGTAGACGTTGTAGCCGCCGACGATCACCAGCTCGTGGCGGCGGCCGAGGAGGACGAGGTGGCCGGTCGCCGGGTCGCGGCGGCCGAGGTCGCCGGTGCGGAACCACCGCCGGCCGTCGGGGTCGGCGAGGAAGGCCTCGGCGGTCTTCTCGGGCGCGCGCCAGTAGCCGGCGGTGACGTTCGCGCCGCGGACCACGACCTCGCCCTCCGCGCCGTCGGCGACCTCCGTGCCCGAGGCGTCGACGACGCGGAGCGAGACGCCGGGGAGCGGCCGGCCGACCGTGCCGGGCAGGCGCGGGCCGGCGTAGGGGTTCGAGGTCAGCATGCCGGTCTCCGTCATCCCGTAGCGCTCGAGCGGCTGGTGGCCGGTCGCCTGGCGGAAGGCGGCGAAGGTCTCCGGGGCGAGCGGCGCGCTGCCGCTGGCGAAGAGGCGTGGGCCGCCGTTCGCCGGGTCGAGCCGCCGCTGGAGGTTGTCCTCGCCGGCCGCCCTCCGCCGCGCGAGCTCGTCGACGAGCCGCACGTACATCGTCGGCACGCCGAAGAAGAGGCTGGGCCGCGGCGGGTCGGCCTCGCCGAGGAGTGCCGCGGCGGCCGCGGCGGGGTCGAAGCGCGGGTGGAGGAGGACCGCCGCCCCGGCGGCGAGCGCGGTCAGGGCGCCGACGACGAGGCCGTGGGTGTGGAACAGCGGCAGGGTGAGGAGGAGCACGTCCTCCCGCCGCCACGCCCAGGCGGCGAGGAGGCCGGTGATCGTCGCCAGGAGGTTGTCGTGGGTGATCGTCGCCCCCTTGCTCCGGCCGGTCGTGCCCGAGGTGTAGAGGAGCAGCGCGAGGTCGCCGCCGTCGGGGCCGCGCGGGAGCTCCGCCGGCGCCGGGCCGGCGGCGAGCCCGGCGATCTCGTCCGCCCAGACCACCCGCTCGACGCTCCGCCGCTCGGCCGGGGCGAGCTCGTCGAGGAGGCCGCGCCGCGCCGGCTCGGCGAGGAGGAGCCGCGGCTCGGCGTCGGCGAGGAGGTGGGCGATCTCCGGCCGCGTGTACGCCGCGTGGACCGGCACCCCGACCGCGCCGAGCCGGAAGGCCGCCAGATAGGCGACGAGCAGCTCCGGCCGGCTGTCGAGGTGGAGGGCGATCCGGTCGCCGGCGCGCAGGCCCATGCCGGCCAGGCCCGCGGCGAGCCGCTCGGCGGCCGCCAGCAGGTCCCGATAGGAGGCCTCGGCGCGCGGACCGACCGCCGGCCGGAAGTCCACCGCGGTCCGTTCCGGCGTCTCGCGGCGGGGGATCTCGAGGAGGTCGAGGAGGTTCATGCCGGCGAGCGAGCTTACAGGGCGGAGGCAGCGGGCCTCGAGGCGACGACCGCATCGTAGCCCCGGCGCCCGGCGGCCCGGCCGACGCCGGCGGACGCCGGCCCGGCCGCCTCAGAGGAAGTAGAGCTCGTCGTCGACCTTCGGCCGCTTCCGCCGCCGCCGGCCGCCGGCGCGCTTGCGGCGGAAGAGGTCGACCAGCGGGTCCGCCCCTTCGTCGTCGCCACCCTCGTCGAAGGCGTCGCCGAGGTCGTCCTCGAGGGCCTCCGGGTCCTCGCCGGCCTCCAGGCGGCGGAGCATCTCGTCCATCTCGGGGCCGGGCTCGAGGCCGGCGGTCTCGCCGACGCGGCGGAGGACACGGGCGAGCTGGCGCGGGTCGTCGGGGTCGGCGCCGCCGGACTCGAGCTCGGCGAGCGCCGTCTCGAAGGCCGAGCCGAGCCGCTCCTCGTCGACGCCGAGCTCGCCGAGCTCGTCGGCCTCCTCGCCGCCACCGCCCGACGCCGACGAGCCGATCGCGAACCGCGCCGGACGGCGCTCGAGCCGGACCGCGCCGCAGCGCGGGCAGAGGGGGCGGGCCTCGGTGTCGACCGCGGCGGAGAAGAAGTTGAAGAGGGTGTCGCAGTCGCCGCAGTAGAGCTCGTAGATGGGCATCGGGAGGATTCTCGGACCCGCCGGGCGGACGGTCAAGCGGCCGGCCGGGCAGCCCCGGCCGCCGCGGGGCGTGGGGTAACATCGCCGCCCCCATGGCCACGGTCCACCCGCTCCCCGCCCTCCGCCCGCGCCCCGAGCACGCGGCGCGGGTGGCGGCAGTGCCGTACGACGTCGTCGACACGGCGGAGGCGCGGGCGCTCGCGGCCGGTGAGCCGCGGTCGTTCCTCCACGTCACGCGGCCCGAGATCGACCTGCCCGAGGGGACCGACCCGCACGCGCCGGAGGTCTACCGGCAGGGCGCGGCGGCGCTCGCGGCGAGGATCGACGACGGCACGCTGGTGCGCGACCCCGACCCCGCGCTCTACGTCTACCGGCTGACCGCCGGCGACCACGTGCAGACGGGCGTGATGGGCCGCTGCGCGGTCGACGAGTACGACGCCGACCGGATCAAGAAGCACGAGAAGACGCGGCCCGACAAGGAGGACGACCGGACGCGGCACCTGCTCGCACTCGGCTGCCACCCGGAGCCGGTGTTCCTCACCTACCGGCCGGAGGAGGAGATCGACCGGCGGGTCGCCGAGGCGACGGAGACCGAGGACCCGCTCTACGACTTCGTCGCCGCGGACGGGGTCGGCCACACGGTGTGGCGGGTGCCCTACGGCGGCGGGATCGACGAGGCGTTCGCCGAGGTCGGCGCGCTCTACGTGGCCGACGGGCACCACCGGTCGGCCTCGGCGAGCCGGGCGCGCGCGGCGCGGGTCCAGGACGACCCGTCGGACGACGGCACGGCGGCCTACAACTTCTTCCTCGCCGTCGTCTTCCCGGCGGACCAGGTGCGGATCCTGCCCTACAACCGGGTGGTCCGCGACCTCGGCGAGCGCTCCGCCGAGGAGCTGCTCGCCCGGCTGCGGGAGGACTGGGAGGTCACCGAGGGGGCCGCCCCCGAGCCCGCAGCGCGCGGCACCTTCTCGATGTACCTCGACGGCCGGTGGTACGGGCTCGCCGCGCCGCGCCGGTGGGTCGAGGCGGACGACTCGGTCGAGTCGCTCGACGCGGCGATCCTCCAGGCGCGGGTCCTCGAGCCGCTCCTCGGGATCGGCGACCCGCGCACCTCGGAGCGGATCGACTTCGTCGGCGGCATCCGCGGCACCGGCGAGCTGGTGCGGCGGGTCGACGTGGGGGGCGGCGTCGCCTTCTCGCTCCATCCGGTGAGCGTCGAGGAGCTGATGGCGGTGGCCGACGCCGGCCGGGTCCTGCCCCCGAAGTCCACCTGGTTCGAGCCCAAGCTGCGCTCGGGCCTGGTCGTCCACGAGTTCTGATCCGGGGCCGCGGCCGATGCGCGTCCACAACTTCGGGGCCGGGCCGGCGGCGCTGCCGCTGCCGGTCCTCGAGCGGGCGCGCGAGGAGCTGCTCGACTTCGCGGGCACCGGGACGAGCGTGCTCGAGACGAGCCACCGCGGACCGGCCTACGACGAGGTCCACCGGGGGGCGATCGACGGGCTGCGCCGCGTCCTCGGCATCCCTGCCGGGTGGTCGGTCCTCCTCCTCCAGGGCGGCGCCAGCCTGCAGTTCGCGATGGCGCCGATGAACCTGCTGCGGGAGGGGGGGAGCGCCGACTACGTCCTCACCGGCGCCTGGTCGAAGAAGGCGCTCGCCGAGGCCGAGCGGGTGGCGGCCGGCCGCGGCGCCGCGGTGCGGGTCGCCGGCTCGACCGAGGGCGAGGGGTTCACCCGCATCCCGCGCCCCGGCGAGCTCGACCTCGACCCGGCGGCCGACTACCTCCACCTGACGACGAACAACACCATCTTCGGCACCCAGTGGCACGAGCTGCCGGAGGCCGGCGGGGTGCCGCTCGTCGCCGACATGTCGTCCGACGTCCTCTCCCGCCCGCTCGACGTCGGGCGCTTCGGGCTCCTCTACGCCGGGGCGCAGAAGAACCTCGGGCCGGCGGGCGTCACCCTGGTCGTCGTGCGCGACGACCTGCTCGACCGCGCGCCGGCCGGCCTCGCCACCATGCTCGACTACCGCACCCACG
>Ga0214468_1000735_pt1 | contig 10402 bp, 10 predicted proteins | sample RVTome_9_FD_187334 | JGI IMG/M metagenome (GOLD analysis project Ga0214468, IMG submission 187334) | Soil microbial communities from uranium-contaminated site in the Upper Colorado River Basin, Wyoming, United States - RVT155D38 HiSeq ...
CGCCACGCACGGTGGTGACGATGCGCGGCTCCTTCGGATCCTCTTCGATCTTCCCACGCAGCCGCTGCACGGCGACGTCGACGAGGCGGGAGTCGCCCAGGAAGTCGTAGCCCCACACCCGCTGGAGGAGCAGCTCGCGCGTGAAGACCTGCCGCGGCCGGCGCGCGAGCTCGAGCAGGAGCCTGAACTCGGTTGCCGTGAGCGCGATCTCCTCGCCGCCGCGGCGAACGGCGAAGGCGCCCGGCTCGATCTCGAGCCCGCCGACCCGGAGGACGGGCTCGTCCGGCGCCGCCGAGCGGCGGAGCGCCGCGCGCAGCCGCGCGACGAGCTCGGGCAGCTCGAACGGCTTCGTGACGTAGTCGTCCGCGCCGAGCTCGAGCCCGACGACGACGTCCACGGTGTCCGCGCGCGCCGAGAGCATGACGATCGGCACGCGGCTCTCGGCCCGGATCGCCCGGCAGACCTCGAGCCCGTCGAGCTCGGGAAGCATCACGTCGAGGACGACGAGCGCGAACGACCCCTCGCGGAAGCGCGCGAGCCCCTCGCGCCCGTCCGCGGCGGTCGTCACGCGGAAGCCGGCGCCCTCGAGCCCGAGGGCGGTCACCTCCCGGATGGACGGGTCGTCCTCGACGAGAAGCACGCGCTCGTCCACGGGCAGAGCGTACGCGCGAGCTCAGCCGGAGAGAAACGCGTCGACGCGCGCCTCGAGCGCCACGCGCACGGCCGGCCACTCGTCGTCAGTGACCGCATACCAGGCCGAGTCGCGCACCTCGCCTCCGCGGACGAGCATGTGCTTCTCGAACACGCCCTCGAACCGGGCCGGAAGCGCGGCGAGCGCCGCGCGGGAGCGCTCGTTCCGCGCGTCGGTCTTGAACTCGACGCGCATCGCGCCGAGCTCCTCGAACGCGTGCCGGAGGAGCAGGAGCTTCGCTTCCGCGTTCATCCCGGTTCCCCACGCCCGCGACGAGAGCCACGTGTGCCCGATCTCGAGCCCGCGGTGCTCGGGGCGGATGGCCATGTACCGCGTGCTTCCGAGCGGGTCGCCCTCCGGCGCGAGCTGTGCGAACGGGACCGAGACGCCCTCGCCTGCCTCCTCGAGCGTCTGCGCGAGCCAGGCGTCGAACGCTGCCCGGCTCCCGCCGACGTCGGCGTGCGTCCAGCGCCAGACCTCCGCATCCTGCGCCGCCTCCCAGAGCCCGTCCGCGTGCCGTTCCGCCAGCGGCTCGAGGACGACCAGCCGCCCCTCGAGCCGGACGGGCGCGACGTGCACCTACGCCACCGCGACCCGGCCGAGCGAGCGCACGGCGGCCGAGGCCGGCTCGCCGCCGAACCCGCGCCCGCCCCGCAGCACACGGAAGCCGTTCACGGTGGAGATCTCTTCGAGCTCCGGCTCCGCAGCCGTCGCGAGCGCCGCCGCGCTCGCGCTCACGCAGAGGAGCGAGGCGCTCTGGGCGATCGCAATCGCGACCGCCTCCGGCAGGGGCGTGTCCGCTCCGAGGTAGACGATCCCCCAGCCCGCTCCCTGGAGCAGGACGCCGAGTCCGAGCAGGCCGATCTCGTGCCGCTCGCCCGACACGCAGCAGAGCACGGCGCGCCCGCTCGTCCCGGCGGCGCGTGGGTCGAGGAGCGCTCGGAGCCGGGCCCGGACGATCTCGCTCGTCGCGTGCTCCTGCCCCACCCCGACGTCGCCGCGGGCCCAGCATTCGCCGATCTCGACGAGCGCGGGGCCGAGCACGTTCTCGAGCGCCTGCTCCGGCTCGAGCAGCACGAGCGCCTGCTCGACGAGGCGCTCGACGCGGGCCGCATCGCTCGACGCGGTCGCGTCGACGAGCTCGTTCGCGAGCTTGTCCGGGGCGACGGCCGGCTCCCCGGTGTCACCGGCCCCGAGCAGGCGCGCGGCCTCGCCGATCCGGTACCCCTCGGCGAGCCGCGCCTTGAGCCATTCGACCCGGAGGACGTCCGCCTCGGAGTAGCGGCGATGCGCGCCCACCGTCCGGTCCGGGGCGAGCACGCCGTAGCGCTGCTCCCACTTTCGCAGGGTGGCGGCGGGTACGCCGGTGCGCGTGGCGACTGCCTGGATGTTCACGTTCCCCCGATCCCCTGTTAGCAGGGCTTTTGGGCCGCAGAGCCGGTGCTAGGGTAGACGAGATGCCCGTCTCGCGCACCGCCGTGCAGGATGCCCTCCGGGCCGTGATCGATCCCGAGCTGAAGCGTTCGGTCATCGACCTGGACATGATCCGCGACGTCGAGATCGACGGCGGCCATGTCCGCGTGCTGCTCGCGCTGACCGTGCCCGGCTGCCCGCTCCGTGCGAGCTTCCAGGAGCAGGTCGACCGCGCGCTCCTCCCGCTCGAGGGCGTGGAGGCGGTCGCGCTCGACTTCACCGTCATGACGCCCGAGGAGAAGGCGGCGCTCACGACGATGCTCCGCGGCGGCGTCGCCGAGCGGACGCCCGGCATCTCGGTCAGCGCCGGGACGCGCGTGATCGCCGTCGCGAGCGGTAAGGGCGGCGTCGGGAAGTCGTCGCTCGCCGCGAACCTCGCGGCCGCGTTCTCCTCCCTCGGCCAGAAGACGGGGATCCTCGACGCGGACATCTACGGCTACTCGATCCCGCACATGCTCGGGATCGACCAGCGGCCGGTCGCGGTCGACCAGATGATCGTCCCGCCCGTCCGCGGCGACCTCAAGGTGATGTCGATCGGCTTCTTCCTCGACGAGAACTCGCCGGTCATGTGGCGCGGGCCGATGCTCCACCGTGCGCTCGAGCAGTTCCTCTCGGACGTCCACTGGGGCGAGCTCGACGTCCTCGTCGTGGACATGCCGCCCGGCACCGGCGACGTCGCGATCTCGCTCGGCCAGCTCCTGCCGCGTGCCGAGGCGCTCGTCGTCACGACGCCGCACCGCGCCGCCCAGCAGGTCGCCGTCCGTGCCGCACAGATGGCGCGCAAGACGAACATGCGCCTGCTCGGCGTCGTCGAGAACATGGCGTACCTGACCGGCTCGGGCGAGGAGCTCTTCGGCTCTGGCGGCGGCGAGGCGCTCGCGGCCGAGATCGAGGCTCCACTCCTCGCGCGCATCCCGTTCGACCCGCAGCTCGGCCGGCTCGGGGACCAGGGGGAGCCGATCGTCCTCGCGGAGCCCGGGAGCGAGGCCGCTCGCGCGATCCTCGAGCTTGCGGAGGCGGTCACCGCCACACGCCGCGAGCAGGGCGTCGGCATCGTGAAGCCGCTGCCGCTCGTCTCGAGCTGAACCTCGGGCCCTGGGCGTCTGCTCGGTCCGGGGGCTTGCCGCTCGCTACGCCGCGGCCTCGAGCGCCTCCAGGAGCTCCTCCTTCGACATGTCGGCGCGGCCCTTCACGTCGAGCTTCTTCGCCCGCTCGTACAGCTCCGCCTTCGAGAGCTCGGCAAGGCCGCCGTCCGTGGCGCCGTTCGCCCGCGCCTTCCCGCCGCCCCGCCGCCGCTGCGCCGCCTCGACGCTCGCCCGCAGCGCCGAGAGGAGGTCGGGCGCTGCCTCCTCGCGCTCGGGCTCCTCCGGGACGTGCACCTCTTCGCCCTTGCGCTTCGCGCGGATGATCTCGCAGAGCGCGTCGCGGTACGTGTCCTCGTAGCGGGACGGGTCGAACTCGCCCGTGAAGCTCTCGATCAGCTGCCCGGCCATCTCGAGCTCGCGCTCGTCCACCTCGACGCCGTCCGGCGCGATGTCCTCGGCGGGCCGGATCTCGTCGGCGAAATACATCCGCTCCAGCGCGATCACGCCGTCGCGGACGCGCAGCGCGCCGAGGTTCTGCCGATCGCGCATGACGTACTTCGCGATCGCCACGAGCCCCGACCGCTCCAGCGCCTGCACGAGGAGGGCGTAGACCTTCTCGGCGCCCTCCTGGGGCGCGAGGTAGTACGTCCGCTCGAAGTAGATCGGGTCGATCTCCTCGGCGGGTACGAAGTCGCGGATCTCGATCGTCTTCGTGCTCTCCGCCGCGGCCGCCTCGAAGTCCTCGTCCGTCATGTAGACGTACTCGCCCTTCTCGTACTCGAAGGCCTTGACGATCTCGTCCTCCGGCACGGGCTTGCCCTCCGCCTTGCAGATCTTCTCGTAGCCGATGCGGCTCGAGTCGGGCGCGTGGACGTAGTGGAAGTGGAGCTTCTTCTCCTCGATCGCGCTCAGCATGCGCACCGGGACGTTCACGAGCCCGAAGGTGATGCTCCCCGACCAGATCGCACGCGGCACGGTCTCGGTTGTCCCTCGATCTGTGACCATCGAAACGCACTCCGAGGGCGCTTCCGGTCAAGTCTCCGGCCCGCTCCCGCGTCGGTTAGATTTCTCGCGGGCCGGGCGCGACGCCCCGCCCTTTTTGCGAATGAGAAGACGCGCGGTCATCCAGATGATCGTGATCGGCCTCCTCGCCGGCATCGTGACCGGCGGGGTCGCCTACTTCATCCCGTGGCTCCCCGACCAGGCCTCGACGCAGGCCGAGGACATCGACGAGGTCTACTGGTTCGTCGCGATCATCTGCGCGATCATCTTCGCGCTCGTCGCCGGGGTCTCGATCTACGCCGGCTGGAAGTTCCGCGCGCCGGCCGACGACATGGACGACGGCTCGCCCATCCACGGCCACACCGGGCTCGAGATCTGGTGGACGGCGATCCCGACCGTGCTCGTCGTCGCCATGGCCGTCTGGAGCGCGGTCGCGCTCGCCCGCGCCGAGACGCTCCCAGACGACCCGGACGAGTACACGACGATCGAGGTGACGGCGGCGCAGTTCGCGTGGAGCTTCACGTACCCCGAGCTCGAGCGGACGGAGGGCGAGCTCGTCCTCCGCGTGAACGAGCCGGTCGAGCTCCTCCTGACGGCGAACGACGTCATCCACGCCTTCTGGGTACCGGAGTTTCGGATGAAGCAGGACGCGGTTCCCGGCATCCAGACGCGTACCGTGATCACGCCGACGAAGGAGGGGTCGTACGACGTGATCTGCACGGAGCTCTGCGGGGCCGGGCACGCGGTCATGCGGGCCGGCGTACGCGTCCTCTCGGTCGAGGACTACGAGGCGTGGGTGGCCGGGGGCGAGGAGGCCGAAGGCGGCGGCGAGGAGGGCGGCGAGGCCACCGGCGCCGAGGTCTTCGCGAGCGCCGGATGCGGAAGCTGCCATGCGCTCGCCGACGCCGGGACCGAGGCCGAGATCGGGCCCGATCTCGATAGTGTCCTCGACGGCCGTGACGAGGAGTCCATCCTGACCTCGATCGTCGACCCGAACGCCGAGATCAGCGAGGGGTACCAGCCGGACGTCATGCCGCCGGACTACGAGGACCGCCTGTCCGAGGCCGAGCTCGACGCGCTCGTCGCCTACCTCGTCGAGACCGCCGGAGCGAGCCGGTGAGCGCGACCGTGCACGCGCCGGCCCCGCGCCGGACCGGGATCCGCCGCTGGACGGCGGGCGGCTGGCTGCGCGCGCTCTGGACGACGCCGCTTGCCTTCCTCCTCGCCACCGGCCTCGTCGCCGGCGCCCGGGCCGCGCTCGGCTACGAGCCGCTCCTCGCCCAGCAGCCCTACATCACGACGCTCATGGTGCTCGTACCGCTCGGCTTCCTCGCCGGGATCGGGGCGTTCGACTACTGGGTGCGGTACGTGTCGGGCCGCCCGACGATCCCGGACGACCACGCGAACCACGGCGCGCACTCCTGGAAGGACTACTTCAAGGTCAACACGGACCACAAGGTGATCGGCACCCAGTACGTGGTGACGACGGTCGTCTTCTTCATCGCCGGCGGGCTGCTGGCGATGTTCATGCGCGCCGAGCTCGCCGAGCCGGGGATGCAGTACGTCGACCCGCAGGCCTACAACGGCCTCTTCAGCGTCCATGCGTCGCTGATGATCTTCCTCTTCATCATCCCGGCGTTCGCGGGTCTCGGGAACTACGTGATCCCGCTCATGATCGGCGCGCCGGACATGGCGTTCCCGCGCCTGAACGCGCTCTCGTTCTGGCTCCTCCCGATCGCCGGCCTGATGATGCTCTCGAGCTACTTCATCGGCGCGTTCGGGGCTGGCTGGACGAACTACGTGCCGCTCGCCGTGCAGCAGCCGGACGGCAACCTCATGTTCCAGATGGGCGTCCAGTGGGCGGGCGCGTCGTCGATCATGACGGCGCTCAACTTCCTTGTCACGATCATCACGATGCGTGCGCCGGGGATGACGTTCTGGCGCATGCCGCTCCTCGTGTGGGCGAACTTCGCGACCTCGACGCTCGTCGTGATTGCGACGCCCTTCATCGCCGGGTCGCAGTTCTTCATCCTCTTCGACCGCGTCCTGCACACGAACTTCTTCGACCCCGGCGGCGGGGGGTACGTCATCGCCTACCAGCACATCTTCTGGTTCTACTCACACCCCGCGGTCTACATCATGATGCTGCCCGGGTTCGGGATCGCCTCGGAGGTGATCTCCGTCTTCGCGCGGAAGCCGATCTTCGGCTACCGGCTGATGGCCCTGTCGCTCATGGCCATCCTCATCCTCGGGTTCTCCGTCTGGGCGCACCACATGTTCGTGAGCGGCATGGCCGACTGGCTCCGCGTCCCGATGATGGTGACGACGATGGTGATCGCCGTCCCTACGGGGATCAAGGTCTTCTCCTGGCTCGCCACGCTCTGGGAGGGGCGCATCCACTTCAAGACGCCGATGCTGTTCGCGCTCGGCTTCGTGTCGATGTTCGTGATCGGCGGGCTCTCCGGCGTGTACCTCGGCTCGGTTCCGATCGACATCCACGTGAGCGACACGTACTTCGTCGTCGCCCACATCCACTACGTGCTCTTCGGCGGCTCGCTCTTCACGATCTACGCCGGCTTCTACTACTGGTTCCCGAAGATGACCGGCCGGATGTACAACGAGACGCTCGGAAAGCTCCACTTCTGGCTCACGTTCGTCGGCTTCAACGCGACGTTCTTCCCCATGCACTGGATCGGGACGAGGGGCATGCCGCGCCGGGTCGCGGACTACGACCCGATGTTCGGAAACTGGAATCTCGCCATCTCGATCGCATCGTTCGCGCTCGGGGCCTCGACGCTCGTCTTCCTCTACAACATGATCGTGAGCTGGCGGCGCGGCGAGCCCGCGCCCGGGAACCCGTGGCGGGCGCTTACGCTCGAGTGGCAGGTGTCCTCGCCGCCGCCCATCTTCAACTTCGACGAGATCCCGCAGGTGGTCGGCTCGCCGTACGAGTACGGCGTGCGCGGCGCCCGGCACGCCATCCTGAACGGGAAGCCGGTCCAGGAGGGCCGCGAGGCGGCGCCGATGGAGGAGACGGTGCCGTGACCTCGGCGCCGGAGAGCTACGTCCGCCAGGTGCTCGTGCTCGCGAACGAGACGGTGGCCGGTCGCTCGCTCCTCGACGCCGTACGCGCACGCGCCACGGAGGGGCCGATCCGGGTCACGGTGCTCGCGCCGCAGAACGCGCCGCGCGGCGGGCTCGTCGTCTACCAGGACGAGCGCCGCTCGGCCGCCGAGCGTCGGCTCCACAAGACGCTCGACCTGCTGCACGAGGCCGGCATCGCGGCCCGCGGCGCCGTCGTCGACCCGGATCCGCTCCAGGCGCTCCGCGACGGGATCGCCGAGTTCGAGCCCGACGAGATCATCGTCTCGACCCATCCGGAGCAGCGGTCGGGCTGGCTGCGCGGCAACCTGATCGACCGGGCGCGCAAGGTGGCCGGCGACCTGCCGCTCGAGCATGTCGTCGTCGATCTCGAGGAGCCGCGCGAGCGGGCGCACGTGCTCGTGCTCGGGAGCCAGACCGTCGTCGGCGAGCGGGTGCTCGAGGAGGTCAGGAAGCGCGCGGCGGCCTCGCCCGCCGAGTTTACGGTCGTCGTGCCGGCCGATCCGCCCGGCGCCGAGGAGCGCGTTCGCCGGGCGCTCGCGCAGCTCAAGGCCGCGGGAATCGAGGCGACCGGCCACGTCGGCGATCCCGATCCCGTCGCGGCGGCGATGAACGCCGCGCACGACGAGCGCGTGGACGAGATCATCGTCTCGACGTTCCCGCGCGAGACGTCGGGCTGGCTCCGGCGCGACGTCGTCGGGCGCATCCGCAAGGGCACGAAGCTCCCGGTCTACCACGTCGAGGTGCCCGAGGCCCAGGCGGCAGAGGTGACGTCGTGAGCGCGGTCGCGCACGCGGACACGCACGGGCACGACCATCACGGGCCGCCGCCCGCGAACGTGAGCTCGCGGGTCGACTCGCGGCTACTCGGCATCTACATCTTCATCGCCTCGGAGATCATGCTCTTCGGGTCGTTCTTCACCGCTCTCTTCTTCGCGCGCGTCATCGTCGGCGCCGACGTGTGGCCGCCGGAGGGCTTCCACCTCCCGGTCTACCTCGCGCTCGTGAACACGGTCATCCTCGTGACCTCGAGCTTCACGATGCACTGGGCCCTCCAGTCCGTGAAGCGCAACTATCGCGCGGGCCTCATCGCCGGCCTGACGCTCACGTTCCTGCTCGGCCTCACGTTCCTCCTGATCCAGGCGCGCGAATACTCGCGGATCGGCTTCGGGCCCGGCGACCACGCGTTCGCGTCCACCTTCTTCGGGCTGACGGGCCTGCACGGCGCGCACGTCTTCATCGGCCTGACGCTCCTCGCGTTTGCGCTCGTCCGCGCGATCCGCGGCCATTTCGGTCCAGACGCCCACGACCACCTCGGCGTGGAGATCCCCGGGATCTACTGGCACTTCGTCGACGTAATGTGGATCATCGTGTACGTGACCGTGTACGTCCTGTAGGCCGCAGCCGCGACAGAAGGGAGGCGCGATGCGCAACCCGCTACGTACCGAGGCCGAGGCGTTCAGCTTCGTGCTCGTCGTGGGCGTGCTCTTCCTCGCGGTCGCGCTCGCGGCGGTGTTCGGCGGCGCCGTGGTCGCGCTCGCCGTCTTCGGGGCGCTCGCGCTGGGCGTCGCGGCCGGGATCTACCTCCGCAGCGAGCCGAAGGAGCGCGAGCCTGCGATCTGGGAGCGCCGCCCGGCGGACGGGCGCAAGCGGATCCTCGTCGTCGCGAACGAGACCGTGGCCGGGACCGAGCTCCGCTACGAGGTCGTGCGCCGCGCGGCCGGAGACGCCGAGGTGCTCGTCGTCACGCCCGCGCTGAACTCACGGCTGCGCCACTGGACGTCCGACGAGGATCGCGCGCGCGGGGAGGCGCAGACGCGGCTCGACGCATCGCTGGCCGCGCTTCGGGATGCCGGGGTCGACGCACGCGGTCAGGTCGGCGACGACGACCCGCTCCAGGCGATCGAGGACGCGCTCCGCGCCTTCCCCGCGGACGAGATCGTCCTCTCTACGCACCCGCCCGGGCGCTCGAACTGGCTCGAGCACGGTCTCGTCGAGAACGCCCGCGAGCGCTGGCCGTGCCCGATCACGCACGTCGTGGTCGATCTCGAGGCTCCGCCGGCGCCCGCCTAGCGTCGCGCGGTGATGTACTCGGCGAGCGCCTGGATCTGCTCGTCGGTGAGCTGGCCCTCGAAGGGAGGCATCCCGCCGCCCCCCTGGGCGATCTGGCGTGCCGCCTCGTCGACGCTGAGCGTCGTCTCGTCCAGGCTGGGCCCCGTCGTGCCGGACGTGCCGGCCGGCGAGAAGACGTGGCAGCTTCCGCAGGAGGTCGCGAAGAGGCTCTCCGGGTCGTCGGCGTCCGCGGTGGCCGACTCGGCGCCGGTGCCGGCGAGCGACGCGACGTAGTCCGCGACGCTGATGAGCTCGCTCTCCTCGAGGTAGTTGTCCGGGTCGTCAGGGTCGTCGAAGTCCGGCATGACGGAGCCGTAGCCGGGGTGCTGCATCTTCTCGAGTGTGAGCTCGAAGAACGTGCTCTCGTCGAACCCCTGCTCGCGCGCGAAGCCGAAGCCGTCGTCGAGGTTGGGCCCGGTCTGGCCGAGCGTGCCGGCGTCGGCCAGCGTGTGGCAGCCGCCGCACTTCTGCACGAAGAGCTCCTTGCCGCCGACCGGGTCGGCGGCGCTCCGGTCGGCCGTCGTCGCGCCGCAGCCGGCCGAGGCTAGCGCCGCGGCCGCGAGAAGTGCGGAGAGGGCGAGCCTACGCGGCCGGTTCGCGCGAGTCGATCGTCTCAACGGCCTCGGAGCGCGTCTCGTGGATCGGAAAGACCTTGTCGAGACCGGTGATCTCGAAGATCTTCGTGATGTTCCGGTCGCTGCAGACGAGCGACAGCTGGCCGCCGTCAGGACGCAGGCGCTTCACGCCGCCGACGAGCACGCCGAGCGTGGTCGAATCGATGAACGTCGTCTTCGTGAGGTCGACGACGACGTGCGTCGCGCCCTCGCCGATCACCTCGAGCAGCTGCTGCTTGAACTCGGGCGCCGTGTAGAGGTCGACTTCGCCTCCCAGCGAGATCACGTACGCGTCGTCTTTGAGCTTCTCGGTGTTGATCAGCG
>Ga0214468_1000736_pt1 | contig 10395 bp, 7 predicted proteins | sample RVTome_9_FD_187334 | JGI IMG/M metagenome (GOLD analysis project Ga0214468, IMG submission 187334) | Soil microbial communities from uranium-contaminated site in the Upper Colorado River Basin, Wyoming, United States - RVT155D38 HiSeq ...
GGATATGGCGCCACCGTTCATGCTCGTCAGCAACTTCAAGGTCAAGGACGGAAACGTGGAGCACTTGCGGGACTATGCCCGCAGCGTCACGGAGCTCATCCAGGCGCAAGAGCCGCGGGTCATCGCCTTCCACTCCTTCCTGGGCGAGGACGAGGGAGAGATGTCGACGATCCACCTCCATCCCGACGTGGCCTCGATGGAACTCCACATGCAGGTCCAGCACGACAACTGGGAGACCTTCAGCCGGATCGCGACGATGCTCGAGGGTGTTCGCGTCGACTCCTACGGCGCCAAGCCACCCGAGAGCGCCCTCCAGAACTTCCGCCGAGCCGGCAGCGAGATCGGCGTCAAGCCCACGCACCTCGCCGGGTTCACCCGGGCAACGGACGACGTAGGGAGAACCGAGAGTTAGCGCCAACTCGCCGTACTCTCCCACGACGCTATTCGGCCGTCAGCGCCTCCAAGACCTCCGATAGACGGCGCACGGCAGCAAGCGTGTCCTCCATGGTGGCCACTCCCAGCGTGCCCGCCAGCCTCCCCGCGAAGGCCGCGTGCCCCGGCGCGATGCGACGAATCGCGTCGCGCCCGGTCGATGTCGTGCTGAGCAGTTTCGCTCGGCGGTGGCGCGGATTGGGTTGATAGTCAGCCAGTCCCTGCGCGACGAGCAGGTCCGCGACCCGCTGGACGCTCTGCCGTGTCACCCCGATCTCGCGTGCGACATCGGCGACGGGCAGCGGAGTGCGCAGCACTGCGGCGAGCACCTGCCACGACGCGCCAGTCATGCCTGATGGTCGAGCCAGCGCCTCGCCGATGCTGACCAGCTGGCCGTGCAGCCGGAACGTGGTCTTGGCCAGCGCGCTCATCAATTCCTGCTCACGAGACATCCATGTCACCTATTGACAGAGTGCTGTCATCATGACAGCATGCTGACTAGTATGTCATAGGTCGGCGAGGAGGCCAGCACCCATGGACCACGTCACAGCCGCTTTCGGCAGCTTTGCCGTCGACGACATCGAGGTCGCGCGGGAGTTCTACGGTCAGACGTTGGGGCTTGCCGTGACCGGGGCCGCCCCCGGCGGCTCGAGTCCGCTCTGGATCCAGGTCGGAGATGGACCGGCAGTGTTCGTCTATCCCAAGCCCGAGCACGAGCCGGCCGGTTTCACCGTTCTCAATCTGGCCGTCGAGGACCTCGAGCGGGCGGTTGACGACCTGGCGGATCGCGGCATCGTGATGCAGCAGCTCGACGGAATCCCGCAGGACAAGCGCGGGATCTATCGCGGCGAGGGTCACTCGATGGCGTGGTTCACTGATCCGGCGGGCAATAGCCTCTCGGTCGTCAAGCTCGCCACAACGCCATAGCGCACACCCCGCAGGAATACAGCTCGCCCTGCGCTGGTCGTTCCCTATCCGCCGCCCGAGATGTCATTCCGTTGCGCCTTTGGGATGATCCGTCATGATCGTGAGCCGGCGACGCCGTGGACCACTATCTCGAACCGAACGGCGCCGGCATAGCGTGGTCAGTCTGAGCCCAGCATCGCCGTCACTGCTCATCGTGTGGGACAGCGGGTCTCCTGGAGATACGTTAGGCATTCCGCGTCGAAGAAGTCCCGCGTGAGCTTGGCGCGAGCCAATTCAGCAAGCGAGTCCGCATCGACGACGTAGCGACGCACCGCGTGCAAGGATCCTCGCGGCTCGAAGAGCCCGGCCGCCAGGTGTCGACCATCTGGAGAGAAGCCGAGGAGCGAAACGGTGCCCTCGTGCTCGATGACGAACAGCGGTTCGCCGCTCGCCACGGACCACACCCCCAGCGTGCCCGCGGAACCAGAGGTCGCGGCCAGGGAACTACCGTCCGGGCTGAAGCGGATTCCTCCGGCGCCAGGCGCGGCAAAGCCCATGATCCGGGCCGAGTCGCTCGCATTCGGTCGTGTCCGCGCGCAGGTCGGTGACGCATCGGCCGGCATCCGCAGCAGATCGCCCACACGCCAGAATTCGATCGAACCGGGGTAGTCGGCGACCGCCAGGATCTCGCCCGCCGGATCGAGGGCGACCCGGATGCTGTCTTCGCCGGAGCAGACCGTTCCGATATGCGTCCCGGACTCGATCTCGTAGATCCATGTCTCCGGCCGGGCGGCGGGCTTGACCAGGACGTGAGCTCCGTCCGCGAGAAAGAGGCCGGCCGGCGCGTCGAACCCTCGCGCGTTGAGCGGAGATCGAAGGTCGAGCAGGCGGGCTCCGGTCGCGACGTCAAACACGGCGGCTCCATCGCGCCCGCCGGCGAGGAGCAGCCGCCCATCGTGGCTGAAGGCGAGCGGGAGCCCGGCTCCATCCATGGCGCGGATCGAACTCAGCGTGGCCGCCTCGAGCAACGCGATCTCGGACCCACCGGACGCAGACGAACTGGCCATCGACGCGGCCAGGAGGGAGCCGTCCGCGGAGAGAGCGATCCAGAATTCCGATCCGTCCTCGAGTCCCGTCCGCTCGGCCTCCAGCCGCCCGCTCGAGTCGTACCGGCGCACGGTCTCGGTGTCGTGCGCGACGAAGATGCTGCCGTCCGGGCTCCATCGGCCATTCGCCGGGGGCTCGACGGAGAATGAGGCAACCTCACCGGCGGCCGCCGCAGCGAGGTCGAAGATCCGGGCGAACCCGCCCTCGGCGGTGACGGCAACTCGACGCCCGTCCTGGGCACAGGCGAGCCCGTTCACCTGGGCCGAACCTGGCAGGGTGAGGACCTCGGCGCTCGACGCGACATCCCACACGTGAACCAGTTCATCCGCCGCCGTCCCGACGATCAGCTCGCTCGAGGCGAAGCACACCCTGCCGGGCTCGGGTCCGACCGCGATCGTCTGCAGCGTCCGTTCACTCGCGATCTCGACCACCTCGATCCGGCTCGGTCCGTGCGTGTACATCGCCAGCCGTTCGCCCTGCGGGTCGAGCGCGATGCTGGCAACCCCGGTTGCCGCCGCCGGGTCGCCGAGCGTCGCGAGCACCTCGCCCGTCATCGGCTCGTGCACGCGCACTACTGCCATGGAGTCGTCGGCGACGGCCAGCCAGTCCCCGTCCGGCCCAAAGGCAATGTCGGATATCGGACCGGCCGGGAAGGATGCGAGCTCCCGGCCGGTCCCGACCTCGAACACCACGACCATCTGGCGGGCACGGCCGGGGTCCACGGATGCGACCGCAAGCAGCTGTCCGTCTGGGGAGAACGACGGAGCGAAGCCGATCGTGCCGGCACGGCCGAGTCGCGCGATGGCCTCGCCCGACGCCAGGTTCCAAACCACCGTCGGGGCATCCTGGTACGTTTCCGCCGCGAGCAGCCCGTCGGCACCGACCGCGGCCGCGGTGGGCTGCGTACCGCCAGCGTCCAGGAGTCGCAGGGCGGCGCCGGTGGTCGGGTCCCACGTCATCGGCTGCAGGCGCGGAGGCCCCGTCGAGAACATGGCGTCGTCACCGGCGAACGCGATGAAGAAGCCACCCACGTCGGCACTCACGACCGTCCGGTGGGCGATGGTCGCCGCATGCAACGCATTCACGGCTTCGATGATCGGCGCACGTTCGTCCGGGCCAAGGAGGCTCACCGCCTCGATGGCGAGGAGGAGCGCGAGGTCCTGATCCACCTCCAGCTGCGTCCGGCTGGCGGCGGCGAGAGCACGTGCTCGTGCCTCGCGCTCGCCGGCCTCGGCGCGTCCCAGCTGCAGGAAGGCGAACGAGGCGAGGCCGATCGCCACCATCGCTGCCGCGCCGGCGGCCAGGAGGAGCGCCCGCCGGACGCGGCCGCGGCGAGCCGCCCCGGCACGCTCGCGCTCGCGGGACGCGGCGAGGAATCGGCGCTCGTCCTCGGCCAGGCCGAGGTCAGTTTCGGCAGCCCATCGCTCCAGCTCATCGAGGCGAGCGCCTCTGAAGAGGTATTCGGGCGACCGATCCGCCGCGAGCCATTCGCCGGTCGCCGTGCGCAGTCGCCGATGGCGCAGAAGGTCCTCGCGCCTCGAGTCGATCCACCCGCGCAGCCTGTCCCACTCACGGAAGAGCGCCTCGTGGGCGACCTCCACGGTCGGTCCACGCGTCAGCGGGTCTCGATCGAACGAGAGGAGGCGGTGAGCGCCGAACTGGAGAAGCACGTCATCGATGAGCGCCGGCTCCGCGTTCAGCGAGCCGAGCTCCGCGCGACGGACGCGGCGCCGGGCATCCTCGCTCTGCTCGTCCACCGCCACCAGCCGAAGAAAGATCTGACGGGCAAGCGCGCCGGCGGTCGGTGACAGGCTCCCGTACAGCTGCTCGGCCCGCCGGCCCAGCGCGCCGATGACGCCGCCGGTCGCGCGGTAGCCTGCGGCCGGCAGGCGCCTTCCGTCGCGTCGGCCAACGAGCTCGGCCAGTGCGTGCTGCAGCAGCGGCAGCGCGCCCGGCTGATCGGCAACGTCACGGACGATGGCGTCGACCAGTCCGGGCTCGAACTCGAGCCCGACGCCGCGCGCCGGCCGCACGACGGCCTGTGTCAGCTCATCGACGGAGGGCGCCACCACGAGCACGAGTCCACGGCGCGTGAGCTCGCCGAGCGCCTGGTGCTCGAGGACCCGATCGAGGAAATCCGCCCGGAGCGTGGCGACGATGCGGAGACGCGACCCCGGGTCCTCCACCGCCGTCACCAGCGCGCTGAGGAAGAGCCGGCGAGCATTCGCCTCGTCGGTCAGGCTCCAGAGCTCCTCGAGCTGATCTATGACCAGGAGGAGCTCGCCGGCCGGTGGGAGCACGCGATCGAGCGCGTTGAGCAGACCGTTCGGACCGTCGGACAGCTCGGAGTGGAGGTGGTCGGGCCGCTCGACTGCCACCCCCAGGAGCGCGGTCTCGAGCGCTTCGAAGGGATAGGGGCCTGGAAACATCTCTGAGATGAGCCACGCGCGCGACCCCGGTATCCCGTTCGCGCGCAGCGCCGGCAGCAGGCCGGCGCGGACGACCGACGACTTGCCGCTCCCACTCGGCCCGGCCACCACAATGAGCCGATGCCGCCCAAGGGCTTCAACCATGCGTTCGATCAGCGCGTCGCGGCCAAAGAAGTCCCTTGCGTCGACCTCCGAAAAGGCCTGGAGACCCTTGTACGGATTTCGGATCCGGTCGGGGACCTCCGCCGACGCCGGCAGGGCGACCACATCGGCCCCTGCGGCGCGGCGAAGGTCCCGCAGCAGGTCGGGGATCCGCTCGTGCCGATCGGAGGGGACGGGCGACGTGGCCTGCGCAAGCACCGCGACCAGGTCGGCCGGCGCGTCGTTGCGATGGCGGCCGAGCGTCGTCGCCGGATTGGCTCCATCCGGCGGCACCCCGCAGAGCGCCTCGATGGCAAGGACGCCGAGTCCCCAGACATCGGATCGCGGCGTAATGGGCTCGCCACGCCGCGCTTCGGGCGCGATGGCGCCGCGGGTGACGGCGTCGCCAGCACCGATCACCTCGCGCGACCGCTCGGTCAGCGGGAAGCCGGTGAGCAGCGCATTGCCATCCGCGTCGAACAGCACGCTCTCCGGCCTCAGGTGGCCATGGACGAGCGCGGCGCGATGCGCGGCAGCGAGTGCGCCGCCGACCTGATCGAGCATCCGCAGCGTGGCGCCCAGGCTCCACGGCCCCCGGTGGAGCCCCTGATGCAGGCTGCCGCCACGGATCCACGGTGTCACGACGTAGGCGCCATCCGGCTCACGCCACCAGTCGAGCACCGGGAGGAGGTTCGGGTGGTCGAGCGCGGCGATGCGGCGCGCGCGCAGCTCGAAGGAGCCCACGAAGGTCGGGCGACGCACAACGTCCGCCCGCAGAATCCTCACCGCAACCTCGCGGCCGATCGAAGCCTGGTAGGCACGGTAGGTGGCACCGAGGTCGCCTTCCCCGACCTTCTCGCGCAGCTCCAGCCCGCGCACCACCGCGGGTCCAGCCGTCATGGACGGCTCGTCTCGGCCGCCAACCGCGACCCCGACCGACGGTTGACGGCGCGGGTCGAGCTCAGGATCCTGCGTCAGGATGCGATGCTCGAGGGACTGGAGCGCTGGGGAGGGGTCGACGCCCATCTGCTCCACCAGCCAGCGCCGCGCGCGATGGTAGGCACGGAGTGCGTCAGCCTGGCGATCGGCCCGGTACAGGGCGAGCATGTGCAGCGCGTGGAGGCGCTCGCGGTACGGGTGCTCGCGCGTGAGCGCCTCCAACTCGGTGGCGACCGCCAGGTGGCTTCCGGCGTCGAGATCGGCCGCGAGGCGGTCCTCAACCGCGGCCAGCCGCAGCTCGGTCAGGCGGTGGATCTCGGCGCGCACCATCGGCGAGTCGGCAACACCACCGTATGGCTCGCCGTGCCATAGCTCGAGTGCCTCGCGCGCGAGTGCGGCGGCTCCGGCGGGGGCGTCAGCGATACGTGCTCGTGCGGCCTCGACCAGCGTCTGGAAGCGGAGCATGTCGACTGACTCGGGAACGGCGACGAGGCGGTACCCGCCTCCCTCGCGCCGAATCTCATCAGCCAGGACACGACGAAGCTCCGAGATATAGGTCTGGATCGCATGCCGCGCTCCGTCGGGGGCGTCATCGGGCCACAACTCGTCGACCAGTCGGCCGTCGGATACGACATGGCCGGTCTGGATGAGCAGGATCGCAAGCACGAGGCGCTGCTTCGGTCCTCCGAGGCTGGCCGGGCCCGCATCGGTGTGTGCCTCGAGCGGCCCAAGGACCTGGTACCGCACCTCGAGGATCATACGACCGCCCTCCCAATTCACTCCTCAAGCAGTGCGCGGCGTCGTGACGGCCGAGGCCCCGCCCCAGCCGTCACCCGGGCAGTTCTACGCGAGCAAGTCGCAGACGGTCGGGAACGGGCCGCCCGAGAACTGGCCGGCCTGGTGGAGGATCACCGGAGGCGCCCCGACGGGGAAGTGGATGACGAGGAGTCCGACATCCGTGGCGACGAAGCCGCCATCCGGGCTCTTGGCATGACCCTGCAGGCCGGTGATCGCCACCGTCTCAGAGCCATCGGGATTCAGTGTGATGTGTCCCGAGGCGGAGCTCACCGTGGTGAGCGAGGCGCCGCTCGCCGGATTGCTGAAGGTGATGCGGACCGCTGCCTGGGAGTCAAGGCGGCGTACCGGATCCCCATTCCGATCCACGAAGATCGTCTGTCGGACAGTCCCCTCGATGTGTTGAACCAATGGGAAGCCACAGAGTTCCGCGGGGACCGGGAAGGTCACGTCGACCTGTTCGGTTGCTCGGATTGGGGGTGCGGCGAGGGTGGACGACGCGAACACGAGCAGGGCGGCAAGAGCCAGAGGTGCAGCGGCGAGAGAACGGTTGCGAGACATGGACGTACTCCTTGTTGATGCGTGACCGGACCACCAGTTGCGATCCGGGCCGATCGTGTAAGGAGCCGCTCAAGAATCGCTCAGGGCCTGGAACTCGGGCCCGAAAGAAGGCTGTGCGCGAGGATCAGCCTGGCGGGTTTGGCCCGTACCGTTCATGCAGCAATGACTCGGAGAGCGTACGGGCCAGCCACCGCTCGTACCGTGCCGCTGTCCAGCCTCGACCCCGCAGCTCTCGGTAGACGTCGAACCCAAGGAGCGCGATGAAGATGTCGTCCGCCTCGTCCGGCTCGATGTCCGGGCGAAGGCGGTCGCCGAGTGGCTGAATGATCTTCGCCAGCTGCCGCGAGCGATTGGCCAGCACCTCCTCGACGTCCGCCCTAATACCCGGATCGGCACGCATGGCGTCCTGCTGAATGGCGACGGCTTCCTCCCCGGTCTCCCACTGGTGCCGCATGAAGGCAGCCGACGCCGCCAGTCGAGCGCGTGGATCCTCGACTTCGAAAACGGCCTGCAGGCGTTTGCCCGTCTCTGCACGGGCGAGCCAGCGGTCTCGAATTCCGGCGACGAGTGCCGCCTTCGTTCCGAATATCCAATAGACCGTCTGCACGGCTACCGCGGCATCGTCGGCGATCTCTCGGATCGACGTGGCCGCGTATCCCTGCCTCAGAAACAGCCGCTCAGCAGCGGCCAGGACGCTGCTTCGGGTCGCATCGGCACCGGCACGCCGAACCTTCGATCGCGTCTTGACTTCGCGCATGTCGCTAGTGTATTACTCCAGTCACTAGAGTATCACTCTAGCCAACGGAGGCGGAGATGCGCGGTCGGAGACGAGCAGTGTGGGCGGCAATGAGCATCATGCTAGCGGCCTGCGGAGGGTCCGGTGCGCCAGGTACCCCCTCGGAGCCGTCAGTGCCATCGGCGTCGGCTACCCCGTCACACAGCGCGGCCGCTGAGTCTGACGCAGGGTCTTCCGAGCGACTCAAGCCGCGCCCAATCGGCGATGGGGAAGCGAACCTCGGCTTCTACGAATATCTTCCGCCGGGCTACGGCGCGGGCGAGCCCAAACCGCTGTTGGTCGCGCTGCACGGCAGAGATGGCAGCGGCGATGGCAGCCTCGCCGACCTGGACAACCTGTTCGAAACGGGCATCCCGGATCTCATCAGGTCCGATGCGTGGCCGGCCGACCGACCATTCGTGGTGCTCGTTCCGCAGCACGACTTTCCGGCGAGCGAGGAACGCTACGCGTCGTGTGAGGGCGCGCCACTCTTCGGCTCATGCATGCTGGAGCTGCAGCATCGGGCAGGCCATCCGGCGGACGAGTCGCTCTGCATGACCCCGACCGAGCTGCACGCCTTCCTCTCTCACGCCATCGCCACATACGAGGTCGATCCACAGCGCGTGTACCTGACCGGCCTCAGCTGCGGCGCGTTCGCCGCCTATGAGTACGTGGCCACGTACGGCGCGGAGCAGATCGCTGCCATGGTTCCGATCGCAGGGGAAGCCCGACCCGCCTGGGAGGCGGCCGGTTGCACGCTCGGAGAGGTGGCGATCTGGGCCTTCCACGGGGACCGTGACGATGCGGTCGATGTGCGGGGCACGATCGAGCCGATGGATGACCTGATGGAGTGCCCGGGACTCCCGGAGCCCGGTGTCGACCTCACCGTCTATTCCGGCGTCGACCACGACTCGTGGACGCGGACCTACGACCTCAGCGCCGGCCACGACATCTACGAGTGGTTCCTACGAGTCGAGCGCCCAGAACGGCAGCAAGGAGATTCACCATGATCCAGCTGAATGGAACCAGGACGATCTCTCGCTCACCCGGCGAGGTGTTCGCATTCCTTGCCGATCTGAACAACTTCCCGAAGTGGCGGGCCAATCTGGTCTCGTTCAAGATCCTGACAGAGGGGCCTACCGACGTCGGGACGCGCTGTGCCGAAGTGGTGCAGGTCGGGCCAATGCGTGCGACGGGAACCTGCGATGTGACGGAGTTCTCCGCCGGCAGGATGCTGGCCTTCAAGGCGACCACGGCGGGGCTCGTGTACGACGGTCGGATTGTCGTTGAGCCCTGTGAAGAGGGATCCATGCTCACCCTGACGGGGGACGTGTACCCGAGGGGGCCGATGAAGCTGATGCAGCCCGTACTGAGAAGGAAATTGGAAAGGGGAATCGAGAGCGAAGTGTCGGCAGTCAAGGGATTCCTTGAGAGACACCTGACGTAGGCGGGCCTCGTCGGAGGACAAGGACGCCGCTTTCGGAACACAACCCGCCTGAACTGAGGCCTCGCATCGCCGGCGAACCTCCGCCCGTAGCAGTCCCTCGTACAGGCCCTCCGCCGTGGCGTGAGGTATGACGAGCGTAGCATCCACGGCCTGGCGCTCGCCGGGCTGGAGATCGAACTCTCTCGGCGAGAACGTCATCCGGTCGGCGCTTGGATCGGCGTACTCGTCGCCGCCGATCCCACCCAGGCTCATCTGGTATCTCGCCGGCTCGCTGCCCGGGTTTCGCACACCGATGACGGGAAGCTCGTCAGACTCGCCGGGGCGCACCCCTCGATCGAGCGTGATCGCGCCGATGTCGAGCGATGCGCCCTTGCTTGCTGCTGTCTCCATGGCGACTGCTTGACATCTGGTTGGGTGACTCCCCGCCGACAACCTGTCTGCCAGGAAGCGGGCCGGTCCACCCGGACCTCCTGGAACGGGTCACGGCGTCAGGGGCGGGCCGGGGAGCGGCACCTCGATGGCCACGACCCCTGGGGTCGGTGGGCCGCTGCCAGCTAGATCCACCAGGGGCGGCAGCGAGAAGTTGGTCAGGTACAGGGTTCGCATTGCTTGGCCGCGTGTGCCGAAGGCAAGGCTGGTCGGGACGTTCAGGTCGTCCTCCGCATTGGTCGCGAGGACTGTCGCCGCACCCGCTCGGTCGAGTTGGACGAGCTGGTTCAGACCGGCGACGAGGACATACGCGTTCCCGGCGACATCCACGGCGAGCCCGTCCAGGAAGGCGAGCTCGCCAGAAAAGGTGTGGAGCACGCGCGGCGTGCCGGGATCGCCGGTAGGCTCGATTGGCACCTCGACCACCTGCTTCA
>Ga0214468_1000737_pt1 | contig 10388 bp, 9 predicted proteins | sample RVTome_9_FD_187334 | JGI IMG/M metagenome (GOLD analysis project Ga0214468, IMG submission 187334) | Soil microbial communities from uranium-contaminated site in the Upper Colorado River Basin, Wyoming, United States - RVT155D38 HiSeq ...
AGCCCCGGGAGCCGTGATGCTCGGATCGGACTATCCGTTCCCGATCGGAGACCACTCCCCCACCCGAGTAGTGGCCACGGCCGGCTGTCTCAACGACACCCAGCAGTCCTCGATCCTGGGCCATGCCGCGGGAGGACTACTCGGGATCGGGCCGTAGTGATCCCCTTTGCCGACCCGCAGGCCGGGACATGACCTTCCGATCCGACAGACGCGCTCTCGTCCAGGGCCTGGGGCGATACCTAGACGACCTGGAAATGGCCGAAGTGCTCCACTGTCGGTTCGTCCGTAGCGACCTCGCCCACGCAAAGCTGGTGCAGGTCGACACCACCGAAGCGCGAGCCGTCGAGGGGATCCGCGCCGTCCTCACCGCCGGGGACCTCGACCTCGCCGACATTCCCGGAAATCTGAGACACGGCCCCCCGGCGCCTCATATGGGACGGCCCCCCCTGGCCCGGAACCGCGTCCGCTATGCCGGGGAGCCCATCGCAGCCGTGATCGCCGCCGACCCTTACCTGGCAGCAGATGCGGCGCAGCTGGTGATAGCAGATCTCGACCCTTTGCCCGCGGTGGTCGACCCGGCCCGCGCCGCCGCGGACGAGGTGCTCCTCTTCGAGGAAGCCGGCTCCAATGTGCTCAGCCGGACGAGCAGCGGACCATCACCCGAGACACTGCACGAAATCGCAATCTCGGTGGAGTTGGTCAACCAGCGTGTGGCGCCCCTCGCCCTCGAGCCCTTGGGGATTCTCGCCCGGCCGGAGGGCGACGGTCTCCGCATCTGGTGCGGCCACCAGGCGCCACATCGTCTGAGATCCCAGCTGTCTCGACTCCTCGCCATCGAGCCTGGCCTGATCAGAGTCACCGTGCCCGACGTCGGTGGAGGCTTCGGCGCCCGGGGCATGCTGTATCCCGAGTACATCGTGGTGGCCGCGGCCGCATTGGAGCTGGGGCAGGCGGTGAAGTGGGTGGCCGGCCGTCGCGAGGACATGACGGGAGGAATCCACGGCCGGGGCCAGACCCATCGTGTCGAGATGTCAGGCGACAGGGACGGCACGATCCGACGGGCGCGAGTAGAGATCCTCGCCGACATGGGCGCCTATCCCCACAACGCCTCGATGATCCCGGGCTTCACCGCGTTCATGGCCGGTGGGCCGTATCGCATCGAAGACCTGGCCGTGGAGACGACCCTGGTGGTGACCAACACGGCGCCCGTTGGCACCTACCGGGGGGCGGGTAGGCCCGAAGCGGCGTACGCCATCGAACGTGCCGTCGAGGAGTACGCCCGGGCCGCCGACCTCGACCCGATCGATGTCAGACGCGCCAACCTCATCTGCGAGGACGAGCTGCCGGTCCGCACCACGACCGGGGCCCTCTACGACAGCGGTGACTACCCAAGAGCGCTCGACATGGCGGTCGAGCTCGCCGGGATCGACAGCATCCGCCGGGAGCAAGCTCGCTTCGGGGAGTCCGGCGGCTCCCACATCGGTGTGGGGATCGGCTTGTACATCGAGCGTGCGGGTGGCCCGTTGACCGAGGGCGAGCATGCCTCGGCCGAGATAGGCGAGGACGGCGCCCTGACCGTGCGGGTGGGAGCCGTCGACACCGGGCAAGGGCATGATTCACTGTGGCGTCGGATCGCCGCACAACCCTTCGACATCGACCCGAGATCGATTCAGGTGATCTCTGGTGACACGCATGAGGTTCCCGAGGGCGTGGGAACCTTCGCCAGCAGGTCCACGCAGGTGTGCGGATCAGTCGTCTCTCGCTGCGCGACGGCGCTCCACGACGTGGCCCGGCATCTCGCCGCCGATCTCCTCGAAGTCTCCCCTGCCGACCTGAAGACGAGACAGGGACGCTTCGAGGTCGTCGACCGCTCGGACTCGTCGGTGGGCCTGACAGACCTGTTCGGCCATGCGGCCGAGCGAGGTGTCGAGCTGCGGGTCGAAGAGACCTGGGTCCCCGGAGCCCACACCTTCCCCTATGGCGCCCACGTCGCCGTGGTCGAGGTCGACACCGAGACCGGTGACGTCACCCTGCTCAGGGCCATCGCAGTCGACGACTGCGGAAACGTGCTCGATCCAGAGGGAGTGACCGGCCAACTCCATGGCTCTCTTGCTCAGGGGATTGGTCAGGCGAGGTTCGAGATGATGAGGTACGACGAGGGTGGCCAGCCGTTGTCGACGACCCTGATCGACTACCTGGCGCCGAGGGCGAGCGACCTGCCCGTGCCCGAATTGGCCCATCTCGTGAGCCCGGCGCCTTCGAACCCGTTGGGGGCCAAGGGCATCGGCGAGTCGGGATGCATCGGCTTCCCGCCGGCGATGGTCAACGCGGTTCTCGACGCACTGCGGCCACTCGGGGTCACCCACATCGACATGCCGGTAGACGCCTCGAATGTGTGGTCGAGGATCCATGAGAGCGAGACGTGGCGGCAACTGGAAAGGAACACCAGCCCCATGAGCACCAACCACGACCACCGGAACGACGCGGAAGCGACCGGTCTACCGTTCTGAGAACCGAGGGAGGCCCCGAGACGTGACGACAACCACCGTGATTCGCACCGAGGGCGTCGGCAAGACCTACTCCACCGCCGGCGACGAGGTGATAGCTCTCGACGGGATCAGCCTCGAGGTCAGGGAAGGTGAGATCACCAGCCTGCTCGGCTCGAGCGGTTGCGGCAAGAGCACGTTCCTCAACGTACTGGCCGGTCTCATCACGCCGACAGTTGGGACGATCGAGATAGCGGGTCAACCCCCCAAACCGCGCCGGCAGGTGGGCATGATGTTCCAGCGGTCGCTGCTGTTCCCGTGGCGGACCGTCATCGAGAACGTGCTTCTGCCCGCAGAGGTGATGGACCTGGCCATGGACGAGTCACGGGCCCGAGCATCCGAGTTGCTGGCGCTGGTCGGCCTCGACGGCTGGGAGAGCCGATATCCGTGGGAGCTCTCGGGAGGCATGCAACAGAGGGTGGCCCTTGCCCGCGTGCTCCTCCCCGATCCGGATCTGCTCCTGTTGGACGAGCCGTTCGGGGCACTGGACGAGATGACCCGGGAGACGCTCGACCTCGAGCTGACGAGGATCGCCTCGTTGACCCGCAAGACCGTGGTCCTCGTCACCCACAGTGTCTACGAGGCGGTGATGATCTCGGACCGTGTGTTCGTTTTCACCCCCCGCCCCGGCCGCTTGTCGGGGATCGTCGACGTCCCGTTCGGCCGGCCGCGGGATCTGGAGACCTCCGGCACTGCCCAGTTCGCCGAGAAGGTGTCAGAGGTTCGCAGGCTGATGGTCGAGACAGACAGATGACGCTCACGGACCAATCGACGACCGAGACGGCCCCGACCGGCGCCGATCGCGTCTCGTGGCGCCGTTTCCGCGGGCCCATAGGGGCAGCCGTCATCTTCCTCGCCCTCCTCGGCTTCTGGGTTTGGCTGGTGGAGAGCGAAACCGTCCACCGGGTGATCTTGCCGCCTCCCGGGGAGGTGGCGTCGGCGTTCCTGACCACCTTCACAGAGGGCTTCTTCTACGAGCACTTATGGGTGACTGTCCAGGAGGTGCTGTTGGGGTTTGCCATCGGCGTCGCCCTCGGGTTCTCCCTCGGGGCACTCCTGGGCGCATCCGCCCTGGCCCGAGAGGTGTCCTACGCATACATCGTGGCCTTCCAGGGGCTGCCCAAGATCGTCCTCGCACCCGTGTTCATCACCGCATTCGGCTTCGGGATGATGTCCAAGGTGGTGATGGCCGTCGCCATCTCGTTCTTCCCCCTGCTGATAAACACCATGTCGGGTTTGATGACCGTCGACCCCGAAGCGGTTCAGCTGATGCGCTCACTCACAGCGTCAAAGCGCGACATCTTCTGGAAGCTCTCTGTGAAACACGCCATGCCGTCGATATTCGCCGGGGTCAAGACCAGCCTCACCTTCGCCCTGGTGGGGGCGATCGTCGGCGAGTTCGTCGGCGCCCGGGCCGGTCTCGGCTTTCTCCTCGCCTCCTACTCCTACCAACTGCAGGTCGACCGGGTGTGGGCGATAACGTTCGTGCTGGCCCTCCTGGGCATCATCCTCTACCTGCTCATCGAGTGGGTCGACAAGAAGGTGGTCTTCTGGGGCAAGCGCGGCTCCTCCATCGACATCGGGATGTAGCCGGGAGGAACTCAGCCTCCCAGTTCAGACCCGAAGACCACCGTGCGGGACTCGAGATGGTTCCAGGCACCGTTGCGCACGTGCTCCTCGAAATGATCGCTCGACGCGTGTGCCTGGAAGGCTTCCTCGTCGTCGTACACCTCGAAGAGGACGAAGGTGTTGGGATCGTCTTTCGAGTTGATCACCCGATAGGTGCGACAGCCGGGCTCGGCGTTCGTGGGAGCGATCATGGCCTCGAGATGATTGGCGATCTCATGGGCCTCCCCGGGCTTGCTCACATAGGTGGCGACTACGACATGGGACATGTTCACTGTTCCTCGATCGACTGGCCCGGCACGATACACAGTCTCGACGTCGGTCTCACCAGCTAGAACAACGATGCCACTGAACAGAACTCAGCCCTACAGTCGGCGATCTCGAACAGAGGAGAGAGACATGACAGTCGATGTGGCCTTCGAGGAGAGAGGACCGATGGACGCCCCTCCCCTGATTCTCGCCAGCTCGCTGGGGACCACCTCCGAGATGTGGGATGCCCAGGTCGAGCCGCTCTCCGAGCAGTTCAGGGTCATCGTCTACGACCACAGGGGGCACGGGCGCTCTCCCGTGCCCCCGGGGCCCTACACCCTCGAGGAGCTCGCCCGGGATGTGCTATCGCTCATGGACCGGCTCACCATCGCGAAGGCGAGTTTCGCCGGGCTCTCTCTGGGAGGCATGGTGGGAATGTGGCTGGGCGCCAACGCGGGCGATCGAGTCGATCGTCTCGCCCTGCTCTGCACTTTCGCCGAAGTACGCTCACGTGAGATGTGGCGGGACCGGGCTGCGCGTGTCCGGGAGGCAGGCACCGCCTCCATGGGCGACGCCTCGATCGACCGCTGGTTCACCCCCGCCTTCCAAGCAGGCCACCCCGCTGTCGTCAGTCGGTACCGCGAGATCCTCGCCGGCATACCCGATGAGGGCTATGCCGGGTGCTGTGAGGCCATCGAGACCATGGATCTTGCCTCATCACTCGACCGGATCGAGGCCCCGACGCTGGTAATCGCAGGGAGCGACGACGGAGGAGCCACACCTGAGGTGATGCACAGCCTGACCGGCGCGATCCCGGGAGCACGCTACGCCGAGACCAAGGCCGCACATCTCGCCAATGTGGAACAGCCCGGCGAGGTGACCGGGCTGTTGTCGGAGCACTTCGCCGGTCAGTAGGCCGCTGTCTCCCGGTCCATCTTCGCCTTGCGCTGGGCTCCGTCGATGACCACATGGGCGCCGTTGATGAAGCTGGCTCGCTCCGAGGCCAGGAACACCACCAGGTCGGCCACCTCGTCGGGGCGGGCGATCCGCCCGAGTGGGATGCTCGACACCGCGAAATCGTGTGCCTGGTCCTGGGTGATGTCCATATCTCGAGCCATCGCTTTCTCCAGCCCATCCCAGCGGTCCGTGTCCACCGGCCCCGGATTCACGGTGTTGACCCGAATTCCGTGCCGGCCGTATTGCTCAGCCATCGAGGAGGCAACATTGATCCCGGCGGCGTTGGCGGCTCCGGCCGTCGTCTCCCAGAAGGTCGGCTTCACCCCGTCGTTCCCCACGACGAGCACTACGGATCCCGACCCTCGCTCCCTCATGTGAGGGAGAACCGCCTTCAGCGCCCGGACGTAACCCATGAACTTGAGGTTGAGCGACGCCTCCCAGTCGTCTTCGGTCAGCTCCTCGATCAGACCGCCCGGCGAGCTGCCGGCACACGTCACCAGCACGTCGATGGCGCCGAGCGCCTCGATGGCCTCATCCACGACTCTCTTGGTGTCCTCCCAACTGGTCATGTCGCCGGAGAACGTGGTGACGGACCCGCTGCCGGCGGCGGCGACTTCCTCTGCCGCCTGGTCGAGAGTCGACGGCGTGCGGGCGGCGAGAGCTACATTGGCCCCCTCCTGGGCGAACAACAAGGCGCTCGCCTTGCCGATGCCCTTGCTCCCTCCCGTGATGAGCACGTTCTTCCCTGACAGCCTCAGATCCATGTTCTCCTCCTGGTTATTCGGGGTTCGACGATCCTATTCCGCCTGCCGGCATCGTTGAGTCAGCAGACGAAATCAGCTGACTGAGCGAGGCCGAAACCACTTTGCCCACGGGACTGCGTGGGATGGTGTCGGTGAGAACGATCCGCTTGGGCCGCTTGTAGCCGGCGAGCCGGTCCGCCAAGAACCGGCCAAGTGCTTTTTCGTCCAACGACGAGGGGGTGACCACGGCGACCACTTCCTCACCCCACTGCCCGGAGTCGGCGCCGGCGACGGCCACGTCCTCGACACCGGGGTAGGCGCGGATGGCGTCTTCCACTTCTCTGGGATAGACGTTCATGCCCCCGGTGATGATCACTTCCTTCGTCCTGCCCACGATGCGCAGATAGCCGGTCCGATCGTCCACTGCTCCGATGTCGCCGGTGCGGAACCAGTCCCCGACGAACGGCTGTTGCGACGTCCCCAGGTAACCGCTGAAGACGTGGGGCCCGCGGACCAGCACCTCGCCGTCGCCTTGTGTCACAACCGTCTCTCCCCCGCCGACGAGCGCGATCTCCACTCCGGGGAGGGGGAGCCCGACGTGTCCGGGCAACCGGGGGCCCTCGTAGAGATTGGAGACGTCGAGCCCGGACTCGGTCGTGCCGTATCGCTCGAGCAACTCTGCGCCCGTCACCTCCTGATAGCGAGCGAAGAGGTCGATCGGGAGCGGGCCCGAGCCCGATATCGCCAGCCGCAGGCCGGCAAGACCGGCGGCGCGGTCGTCGAGACGGTCGAGCAGCCTTTGATGGATTGCTGCCACCCCGAAGTGAATCGAGGCTCCCGCCCCCTCGACCGCATCGAGGGTCTCACCCGGATCGAGCCGTCCGAAGAGCGTTGCCCTGCTCCCGGCCAGGAGGGTTGCATGAATTCCGCCCAACCCGTGCTGGTGGCTGATGGGGAGCGAGTGGATGAGGTGGTCACGGCGGTCCCACCGCCACGCCGACATCACGCTGCGAATCGAGGCGAGAAGATTGCGATGGCTGAGAGGAGTCGGCTTCGGTCGACCGGTCGTGCCCGAGGTGAAGGCGAGGATCGCCACCGAGCGCGGGTCGACGGGCTGCACCGGAGCAGGGGACGCCTCGGCAGCATCGAGTTGCGCCGACGACTGGCTGCGATCCACGGTGCGGAGGCCGACGATCTCGCGGAGACCCTTGGACTCGATCCGACTCGCCGCAGTCAAAGAAGAGCCGCTTCCGATCAAGAGCATCGCCTCTGAGGCGGAAGCGAGCTCTGCGAGCTCGACGGTGGTAAGCATCGGGTTGGCGAGGACGACGCCGGCCCCGAGACGGAGCACACCCAGGTAGGCGGCGATTTCTTCGAGGCCGACTTCGGCAATCAACACGACCCGGTCCCCTCGGTCCACACCGAGGTCGAGGAGCCGGCCCGCCACGCGGCCCGCCGCCTCATCTATCTCACCGTGGGTGACTGTTCGACCGTGGAGGCTGAGCGCCGCCAGGTTGGAGTGGTTTCGGGCTGTCTCGGCGAAAGCCTCGGGCAGCGAGCCTGCGCCGAGATCGTCCCGGAACGGCCTCGGATCCTCGACAGGGCGACCGAGATGTCGTTCCCAGGCCGAGATGGTGCTCGCTTCGATTTCGGCGCTGTCGAGCGGCAGGCTCCTCAAGGTCGGGTCACCTCGCCGCCCCAGGCGGAGTTGTGGGCTCGCTCGGCTTCCAGGGCATCGTCGACGGAGCCGACCGCGATCACCTTCTTCACTGCGGCCACCGCAGAGTGATCAAGAGCGGCCACCGCGGTGGCGTATTCGAGCGCATCGGCCAGGGGGTCCTCGACCACTCTGTCGACCAGCCCGATGGCGACGGCCTCGTCCGCCCCCACGGTGCGAAGAGACAGGCAGAGATCCATAGCCCGCCCTCGTCCGACGAGAGAGGGAAGCCCCCACGCCCCCACGACCAGGCCGTGGCCCGGCCCGAGGAAACGCACCGTCGCATCTGGCGACACGATGCGTAGGTCAGCAGCGATGAGAAGCTGGGCACCCCCTCCAACGGCGGGGCCGGATGCCGCTGCCACGATGATCTTCGCGCTGTCACGCATGAACCGGTACAGCCGGTAGAGCGAGTCGCTCACCTCGGCCCTGGCTCGGTCCGGGAGGTCCAGGTCAGCACCCGACGAGAAGGCACGAGGATCGGTCGAGCCTAGAACCACGACCGGGCCAGGGGCCGTCTCCAGGCCCCGATGGATCCCGGCGACGACCTCGGCGTCGATTGCGTTCCGGGTATCCGGGCGATCGATGAGGATCGAGCGGATGCCCTGGGAGTCGTCGTGGTAGCGGATCACAGACATTCTCAGCCCCGACCGAGAGCCCGGCGGGCCTCTTTATGATCGAGCGGATGTCCACCACCGTCCACGAAGTCACCACCGATGACGACGTCGCCATCCATGTCGAGTCCACCGGATCGGGCCCACCGATGCTGTTCATCCACGAGTTCGCCGGCGACCACCGAAGCTGGGAGCCTCAGGTGCGCTCGTTCTCGCGCCGCCATCGCTGCATAACCTACGCCGCCAGGGGCTACCCGCCGTCCGGAGTCCCGTCCGACCCCCGGATGTACTCCCAGGACCTCGCCGTGTCCGATGCCATCGCCGTTCTCGATGCCCTGGGCATCGATCGCGCCCACGTGGTCGGCCTGTCGATGGGCGGGTTTTGCGCACTCCATGTCGCCCTCTCCCATCCCGACCGCATCATCTCGGCAGCCATCGGTGGAGTGGGCTACGGCGCAGCCCCGGAGAGCAGGGAGACATTCCAGGCGGAGTGCGAGGCGATCGCCGCCGCCTTCGAGAGCGAAGGGGCCGAGACCGTCGCCCGCCGCTACGCGGTCGGCCCGGCACGAGTCCAGTTCCAGAACAAGGATCCGAGGGGCCACGCCGAGTTTGCCAGGATGTTGGGCGAGCACTCCGATGTCGGCTCGGCCGGGACCATGCGCGGATTCCAGAGAGAGCGCCCCTCGCTCCACGACTTCGCAGCAGAGATGGCCGCTACCACCGTGCCGATCTTGATCATGATCGGTGACGAGGACGAGGGAGCCATCGAGGCATCGGTGTGGATGAAGCGAGCCATCCCGACATCGGGGCTGGTCGTGTTCCCGAAGACCGGACACACCCTCAATCTCGAGGAGCCCGAGATGTACAACCGCGTCCTTGCCGAGTTTCTCACCTCGGCGTCCTCGGGCGGGTGGGGCAAACGGGACCCTCGATCTCTGAAGTCGAGCACCACCGGGATGAGCGACTGAACGCGTCTGTCTCATCCGGCGTAACCGACGGCAACCGTCTCGACCCCGGTGTAGAAGCTCGAGCTCTCGTTCCGTTGATCTTTCGTCACTGTCGTCCTCCTGCTGCGCGTGCTGTCCTGTGGCACAATAGTTTTATCGAGTGAAATCAGATTCGTATCGCTGAGATACCCCGAGGAGGTACAAGCCAAATGACTGCGACGGGGGCTCAACCCACCATCGAAGACGTGCGGAGGATCGCCAATCAGGTCTCCAATTGGGGCCGGTGGGGACCCGACGACGAGCTCGGCACACTCAACTTCCTGACACCGGACAAGGTCGCTGCTGCTGCACGGCTCGTCCGACGCGGCGAGCTGTTCTCCCTGGCGGTCCCATTCGACGAGAAAGGGCCGCAACGGGGCGGGTGGGGACGTTTCAATCCCATCCACCTCATGATGCGCGACGGGAACGACGCCATGATGGGGACCACCGTTCGCGATTTCTACGGCGGGTTCGACGGATATGTGAGAGGAACCGACGACCTAATCATCATGCCCTTGCAGTCAGGCACTCAATGGGACGCGCTTGGCCACATGGTGTTCGAGGACAAGATCTACAACGGCTACGAAGCCTCCCAGGTGAGCAGTCTCGGAGCGCTGCGGAACGACATCGCCAAGGCGAAGGAGAAGCTGATCGGTCGAGGCGTCCTGTTGGACATCGCCCGCTGGAAGGAAAAGGACTGGCTCGAAGGCGGAGAGGCGATCTCCGGGGATGATCTCGAGAACTGCGCGTCGGACCAGGGAGTCGAGGTCGGGACGGGCGACATCGTCCTGGTCAGGACCGGGAGGATGGGGCGGGTCAAGGCTGAAGGCGACTGGGGAGATTACGCAGCCGGATACTCCTCACGGGCCCCCGGTCTCGGTTTGGCCAGCGCCGAGTGGATTCACTCCCGGGAGATCGCCGCGGTTGCGGTGGACACCTGGGGCGCCGAG
>Ga0214468_1000738_pt1 | contig 10370 bp, 8 predicted proteins | sample RVTome_9_FD_187334 | JGI IMG/M metagenome (GOLD analysis project Ga0214468, IMG submission 187334) | Soil microbial communities from uranium-contaminated site in the Upper Colorado River Basin, Wyoming, United States - RVT155D38 HiSeq ...
GCGGTCCAGCGCCTGCGGGCTGTCGTTGGTGTGCAGGGTCGCGAACACCAGGTGGCCGGTCTCGGCGATCGTGAGCGCCGTCTGGATGGTCTCGAGGTCACGCATCTCGCCGACCATGAGCACGTCGGGGTCCTCGCGCAGGGCGGAGCGCAAGGCGCGCGCGAAGCTCTCGGTGTCGGTGCCCACCTCGCGCTGGTTGACGGCGGCCAGCCGGTGGCGGTGCACGTACTCGATCGGGTCCTCGATGGTGAGGATGTGGCACGGCCGGGTCTGGTTGATGCGGTCCACCATCGCCGCGAGAGTCGTCGACTTGCCCGACCCCGTCGGCCCGGTGACCAGGACCAGCCCCTGCTGCAGCTCGGTGAACGCCTGTACGACGGGAGGCACGCCCAGGTCGGCGAGGTCCGGCAGGTCGTAGGGAATCAGCCGCATCGCCACGGCGGCCGAGCCGCGCTGCTGGAACCCGTTGACCCGGAACCTGGCCCGGTCGTGCCAGCCGAAGGACAGGTCGACCTCGCCCCTGGTCTCGTACTCCGCGACCTGCCGGTCGTCGAGCAGGGTCCGCAGCATCGCCTCGCTGTCGGCGGCGGTCAGCGGGTCCCAGCCGGCCAGACGCTCCAGGCGCCCGTCGACCCTCAGCAGCGGTGCGGACCCGGGCGTGAGGAGGAGGTCGGAGCCCTTCTGCTGCCACAGCGCCTCGAGCAGCTGCTCGACCGCCGCGGCGGCGTCGAGTCCAGCGGCCGGCATGGGCGCAGTCTGGCAGGTCGCCGCGACGGGGCGTGGCCGCGGCGCGCGTTCAAGGGCCCGGCGGGGGCTGCCGATGAAGTCCCGACGCCACGTTGACCCATCCGGGTGAACCTGAGGACCGGACGCCGATCGAAGAGAGAACGACGTGACCCTGCCAGCCGCCTCCGAGGCGTCCGCACCCGGCGCGGGCACCACGGACCCTGGCGTCGACGCGTCCGGACGGCGCTACCTCGGTGAGATCCTCGTCGACCACCGGCTGATCACCCGCGACAAGCTCGAGGACGCCCTGCTCAAGCAGCGGGTGTCCGGCAAGCGCCTCGGCACCCTGCTCGTCGAGCTCGGCGCCGTCCACGAGCGCGACCTCGCGACGGCCCTGGGTGAGCACTTCGGCGTCGCCGTCATCGACCTGCGCCGGCGCGCCCCGGAGCCCGCAGCGGTCAAGCACCTGCCCGAGACCACCGCGCGGTCGCTCATGGCGCTGCCCCTGGCGGTGCACGAGACAGTGCTGGAGGTCGCGGTCGCGGACCCCAGCGACGAGCTGGCCACCGAGCTGGCGACCGCGACCGGCATGCAGGTCGCGCTCGTCGTGGCGTCGGCAACAGACATCCGCCGGGCCATCGACCGGGGATACCGAGCGCTGTCGGGCATCGAGGCCCACGTCGACGCCTTCGAGGCGACGGCGTCCACCCGTCGCGCGGAGCAGGAGAACCTCGGCCGCGCCGAGGTCGACGAGAAGGCTCCGGTCGTCCAGGTCGTCACGATGATCCTCGCCCAGGCTCTGCGCGACCGGGCGTCCGACGTGCACATCGAGCCCATGGACGGCCTGACCCGCGTGCGGTTCCGCATCGACGGCGTCCTTCACGACGTCCTCACGCTTCCCACGACCCTCGGCGGCGCCGCAACGAGCCGCCTCAAGGTGCTGGCCGGCATGAACATCGTCGAGCACCGGCGCGCCCAGGACGGCCAGTTCACGACGACCGTCGAGGGACGCGAGCTCGACGTCCGCGTCGCGAGCACGGGCACGGTCGCCGGGGAGAAGATGGTGCTGCGCCTGCTCGACAAGACGTTCTCGACGTACCGACTCAACGAGCTCGGCATGCCCGAGGAGACCTACGCCGTCTACTCGGCCATGGTCCGCTCCCCCTTCGGCATGGTCATCTGCGCCGGGCCGACCGGCAGCGGCAAGACCACCAGCCTGTACGCGACGATGAGCGAGCTCAACGGCACCGAGCGCAACATCATGACGATCGAGGACCCGGTCGAGTACGTCGTGCCGTCGATCAACCAGATCCAGATCAACGAGCAGGCCGGCGTGACCTTCGCCGGCGGGCTCCGGTCCATCCTGCGCCAGGACCCCGACATCATCCTCGTCGGGGAGATCCGCGACGGGGAGACCGCTCGCATCGCCGTGCAGTCGGCCCTGACCGGTCACTTCGTCATGTCGTCGCTGCACGCGACCGACACGACGTCGGCGCTGCTGCGCTTCCTGGACATGGGGATCGAGCCCTACATCGTGGCCTCGGCCGTGGCCGGCGTCCTGAGCCAGCGGCTGCTGAGGCGCAGCTGCGACCAGTGCCGCCGCCCGTACGATCCCACGGCCGAGGAGCTGGACTTCCTCCGGGACGCGGGGGGCGTCGTGCCCGCCGACGGACTCTGGCACGGCGAGGGCTGCACGTTCTGCGCGCAGACCGGCTTCCAGGACCGCATCGGTGTCTACGAGCTGCTGCGCATGACGCCGGCGATGCGGGCGCTCGTGGCGACCGGGCCCGACCACGCGGCGGTCCGCGAGCTGGCGATCTCCGAGGGCACGCGCACGCTGCGCCAGGAGGCCGTCCGCCTCGTGGAGCAGGGCGTCACCACGATCGCGGAAGTCGTCCGCGGCATCTACACCCTCTAGGACGAACGCGATGGCCACCGTCACCGCCGCCGAGCCGGCTCCTCGACGCGAGCCGCGCGAGGTCATCCCCGCGCGTGTGACCGGCAAGGACCTCATGCACCTCTCACGCCAGCTCGCGGCGTTCCTGCGCGCCGGCATCCCGATCCTCGACGGGCTGACCCTGCTCGGCCGTGAGGCGTCCAACACGACCCTGCGCCGCACGCTGGACGACGTGGCCGAGGGTCTCCGGCAGGGCGAGCCGCTGGCCGACGCGTTCGACCGGCACCCCAAGACCTTCCCGTCCGGCTACCGCAGCATGATCCGGTCCGCCGAGCTGAGCGGCAACCTCGACACGGTGCTCGACCGGCTCACGGAGTACCTCGAGCGCGAGGTCGAGGCGAGGAGCAAGATCCGCTCCGCGATGACGTACCCGCTGGTCATCGCCGTGCTCTCGATCGCCGTCTCGGTGCTGCTCGTGACCTTCGTCCTGCCGAAGTTCCGGGTCTTCTTCGCCTCCTTCGACCAGCAGCTGCCGCTCCCGACGCGGATGCTGCTCGGCCTGTCGGACTTCGTCCACGCCTGGTGGTGGGCCCTGCTGGCCGGGATGACGGTCACCGTCGTCGCCCTCGCCCTCGGCCTGCGCACCGACCGTGGCCGGATGCTGCGCGACCGCACGGTCCTGCGCCTGCCCGTCCTCGGTCCCGCGATGCGCTTCTCGGTCGTCGAGCGGTTCTCGCGCGTCCTGTCCTCGATGCTGCAGGCCGGTGTCCCCCTCGGCGAGGCGATGGACGTCGCCGCGGCGGCCGCCGGCAACGGTCCCTCGACCGCGGCGCTGCGCGAGGCGCGGGAGGCGATGCTCGGCGGCGCCGGGATCGCCGGCCCGCTCGCGGACACCGGTGTCTTCCCGGCCGCCGCGACGCAGATGCTGCGGGTCGGTGAGGACACCGGCTCGCTCGACGAGCAGCTGGACACCGTCGCCGCGTTCTACGCGAAGGAGCTCGACTACAAGGTCAAGCAGATCACCACGCTCATGGAGCCCGCGGTGCTGCTGGTCATGGGCGCGATCGTCGGCTTCGTCGCGCTCGCCCTGGTGTCGGCGATGTACGGCATCTACGGGCAGCTGGGGCCGTGATGGCCGGCCGCCTCGTCGCGAGCGGCCGGGTCACGCGCGGGCGGCCTGCCGGAGCGACGGCGCAGGACGGGTTCACGCTCGTGGAGCTGCTGATCGCCGTCGCCATCCTCGGGCTGGGCGTCCTCACGGTCCTCGGCGGCATGATGACCTCCATCACGGTGTCCGACCTGGGGCGGCGCAGTGCTGAGGGCCAGTCGGCGCTGCGTGCCTACGCCGAGGCCGTCGCGAACGACACGTACGCCGACTGCGCCACGACCTACCCGGCGAGCGGGTTCACGGTGCCCAGCGGCCATGCGGCGACTCTCGCCGTGAGCTACTGGGACCCCTCCACGACGACGTTCTCGACCACCTGCCCTGCCACCGACGCCGGCCTGCAGCGCCTGCGGCTCACCGTCACCGCGGCTGACGGCCGGGGCTCCGAGACGGTGCGCATCGCCAAGCGCCGACGGCCGGCGGGTGAGCCGTGAGCCGGCGAGGCACCGACGACGGCGTCACCCTCGTCGAGCTGCTCGTGTCCGTCGCGATCCTCGGGCTGGTGACCCCGGTGCTCATGGGCTCCGTCGTCCTGGGCTACCGCACCACCGACGCGACCGTCGACCGGCTGTCCGACTCGCGCAACCGAGCCATCGTCCCCTCCCTGTTCGTCCGGGACGTGCAGAGCGCGACGACGGTCGCCACTGCCTCTGGCGCCTGCGAGCAGGCGGGCGACACTCTCGTCGTGCGCCTGCGGTGGACCACGACGCCCGCCACGGGCAGCGCGGTCACCCGGGTCGCAGCCTGGGTGACCACGACCTCGGGCGGTGTCACCCGGCTCGAGCGGCGCGCCTGCGACGACTCCAGCGGGTCGATGACCGCCGTCAGCAGCGTCACGGCGGCCCACGGCGTCATCGGCGCTCCGAGCGTGGCGTGCCGCGCGGCCGGCGGGGCCGCGACCGCCTGCTCGTCGGCCGTCCGGGTCGAGCTGTCGATCACCGACTCGTCCGGGGCGTTCACGACCGCGGGCCGCCGGAGGGCGGCATGACGCCGCTGGGGCGCCGGGCACGCCGCGTGCGTGCCGGTGGCGACGCCGGCAGCGCCCTCGCGATCGCGCTGGTGTTCCTCATGCTCTTCGGCGTGTTCGTCGGCGTCGTGCTGCAGTTCGCCGCCACCGGCCAGCGCACCACGCTGGTCGTGCGCGACGAGGCGATGCGGACGTACGCCGGCGGGGGTGCCCTCGACGGCGCGATCAACCAGGTGCGCACGACGCTGACCACCGGCACGGCGGCCGCCGGGCCGAGCACCTGCTTCACCCTTCCCTCCGGCCTGCTCGACAACCCGAGCGCAGTGACGGTCACCTGCCAGCCACGCGCCGGCTCCGGCGCGGACCTCGGCGGGGGCACCGCCAGCCAGCCCGACCAGGCGGTGCTCGCGCTGTCGTCGGTCGCGACGGAGGGCGTCACCGTCGGGGCCGCGTCGACGCTGCCGACCCGGGGCTCGGTCCTGGCCTCACGCGCGGTGACCGTGCCGGCCACCGCCACCCTGACCAGCACCGGCGCGGTCCGCGCCGGCTCGGCCTGTCTGGTCACCGGCACCTCCAGCCCTGCCTGCGTCACCGGCAGCGTGCCCGGTGACCCCGGCTGGGCGGCACCGACGGCCTACCCGCCGCTGGTCGGCACGGTGCCCGCCTGCACGGGCTCGATCGTCAGGCTGCAGCCCGGCACCTACCAGTCCGCCGCCGCGCTCCAGACCGCGCTCGCCTGCCCTGTCGTCTGGCTGGCGCCGGGGACGTACAACTTCGACTTCCGCAACGCCGGCACGCACGAGCTGACCGTGGGCGCGGGCACCGTCGTCGTGGGCGGTGCCCCGAGCGGCTGGACCCCGGGGATCACCCCGGCCGCCTCCATCCCGTTCCCGACGGCGGCGAACCCCACGGCGAGCGCGTGCGACACATCGGCCGCCGGCGTGGACGTGGTCTTCGGTGGCGACAGCCGCCTCGACGTCACGGGCGGCAAGCTGCAGATGTGCGCGCTCAGCACCAGCAGCAGCGCGCAGCACATCGTCGCGCGGGGGCTCTCGGCCGCCACGCCCCGACCGGGCACCGGCACGTCGACCGCGGCATCGTCCAGCGACGTGCGGCCGGCGGGCTCGCGACCCTGGAGCAACGCCGACCAGGGCGCGACCGTCGACGGCAGCCCTGCGGACGTCAAGGTCCCGAACACCGGCAGCACACCGTCGCGGCTGCGGATCGGGCCGGTCTCGAACAGCCTGGTCCCCGGTGACGCCACGTCGATCACGGTCACGGCAACGGTTGCCGAGAGCGTCAACGGCTCGGGCAACACCACCTTGGTCGGGAGACCTGGCGACGGCTCCGCGAACACCGCCGCCGTGATGCTCCGGGACTGCCCGGCTGCCAACCCGTGCTCCGCCGGTGGGCTCGTGCCCGGCCAGACCGACAGCGCGACCTTCACCGGGCTGACACCGTCCGAGGTCAACGGCATGTCCTTCGAGCTCGTCGTCACCAACCCGGAGAACAGTCCCGTCGATGCCTGGGTCGACGGGCTCACGGTCTCCGTGTCCTACACCGCCCCCCTGCGCCCGACGTGCGTCCTGGCTACACCGACCGGGGCCTGCACCGCGGGCCTCACCGCGACACCCGTGCTGAAGGCCGCGGGCGCCGCCACCGTGCTCGCCCTGCACGGCACCGTGTACGCACCGCTCGCGACGCTCGACCTGGGGCTCACGTCGGTGCCCTACGAGGTCGTGGACCGTGGGGTCGTCGTCCGGCACCTCCTGAGCACCATGACCCCGGCCGCCGGCTACACCGGACCGCTGATCTCGATCCCGCCGATCGGGCAGCAGCCGCGCCAGGTGCTCCTGGTCGCCACCGACGGCACCGGGCAGGTCCTTGCCCGCGCCGACGTCACGTTCGCCGATGCCACCGGCACCGAGAACGGCAGCATCCCCCGCGTCAACGAGTGGTCGGTGTCCTGAACGCCTGGGCACCACCCGGACGGGTCAGCCGAGATGTCTCCTCTGGCTGCTCAAGTCGTCACCCGATCGGCCGAAACATCTCTCTAGTGGCTGCAACTGTTGCGGCCCGTCCGAAAGGTGCCAGCACATGCTCACGAAGCTCCGCGCGTCGGCTGGTGAGGAGTCCGGCTTCACGCTGGTGGAGCTCCTCATCGTCATCGCCATCCTAGGTGTCCTCGCCGGCGTCGTCGTCTTCTCGGTGGCCGGCATCTCCGACAGCAGCCAGACCTCCGCCTGCAAGGCCGAGGCGTCCACGGTGAAGTCGGCCGAGGAGGCCTACTACGTGAAGAACAAGGCCTACGGGGACGCGACCGCGCTCACCACGGCGCCCAACAAGCTGCTCGGCGCGACGCCGAGCCTGGTCGCCATCACCGTCACCGGCGGCGGCTCGGGCTACACGCTGGCCTGGGCCGGAGCCTGCACGTCGGCGTCGGGCCTGCCCGCGACGCCGTAGCACGCGACCCACGCTCGCCGACGGGCCCGCCGGATCTCTCCGGCGGGCCCGTTGCGTCAGGGCTCCGGCGTCTCGTCGCTGCTGACGGTGACGTCCGGCTTCTCGACGTCGACGTCGACATCGGCGTCGCCGCCGAAGTAGAAGAAGGCCGCGACCGCGACGCCGGCGAGCACGAGCACCGCGACCATGAAGCCGGCGGCGGCGCCGCCCGCGTCATGCGCGCGACGGGCGTGGCGGGAGATGAGACGCATCGGGCACCTTCCGGGTGGGGTGGACTGGGCGTGGCGTCAAGGGGGTACCCCGTCGGCGACGGCGTGAACCAGCCTGGTCCTGGAAGGCGGGGCAGTGTCCGGCATGGCCGGGCACTTTCGCAAGGGGTCCGGACGTCTGTCTCATGGGGGGCCTGTCGGGGTCGCCCTTGAAGGCGTTACCGTGAGCAGCCCCGCGGGCGAGGATCGGTCACGCGGCGGCCACGCGAAAGGGACATCAGCGGCGATGACGGCACCTGCGATCGAGACCCCGACCGACCACCAGCGCCTCAACGACTGGGTGCGCGAGGTGGCCGAGCTCACGCAGCCGGACCGGGTGGTGTGGTGCGACGGGTCCGACGAGGAGTGGGCGCGGCTCACCGACGAGCTCGTCGCGGCCGGCACGCTGACCCGCCTCGACGCGACCAAGAAGCCGAACTCCTTCTGGGCGGCCTCCGATCCGACCGACGTTGCGCGCGTCGAGGACCGGACGTACATCTGCGCGCGTGACGAGGCCGACGCCGGCGCCACGAACAACTGGATGGACCCCGACGAGATGAAGTCGGTCATGACCGACCTCTACCGGGGCAGCATGCGGGGCCGGACGATGTACGTCATCCCGTTCTGCATGGGTCCCCTCGAGGCCGAGTCGCCGATGTTCGGCGTCGAGATCACCGACTCGGCGTACGTCGTCTGCTCGATGCGGATCATGGCCCGCATGGGCACGCGGGTGCTCGAGCGGATGGGGTCCGACGCGACCTTCGTGCCCTGCCTGCACTCGGTCGGAGCGCCGCTCGAGCCGGGTCAGGAGGACGTGCCCTGGCCGTGCAACGACACGAAGTACATCACCCAGTTCCCCGAGGAGCGGATGATCTGGAGCTACGGCTCCGGCTACGGCGGCAACGCGCTGCTCGGCAAGAAGTGCTACTCGCTGCGCATCGCCTCGGTGATGGCCCGCGACGAGGGCTGGCTCGCCGAGCACATGCTGATCCTCAAGCTCACCTCCCCCGAGCAGGCCGTGCACTACGTCGCCGCCGCGTTCCCGAGTGCCTGCGGCAAGACGAACCTCGCCATGCTCGAGCCGACGATCGAGGGCTGGAAGGTCGAGACCCTCGGCGACGACATCGCATGGATGCGCTTCGGCGACGACGGCCGCCTCTACGCCCTCAACCCCGAGTTCGGCCTGTTCGGCGTCGCGCCCGGCACCGGCTGGGGCACGAACCCCAACGCGATGCGCACCATCGCCAAGGGCAACTCGCTGTTCACCAACGTGGCGCTGACCGACGACGGCGACATCTGGTGGGAGGGGATGACCGACGAGCCGCCGGCCCACCTCACCGACTGGAAGGGCCGGGACTGGACGCCGGACTCCGACGAGCTGTCGTCGCACCCGAACTCGCGCTTCTGCACGCCGATCACGCAGTGCCCGATCATCGCGCCCGAGTACGAAGACCCGCGGGGCGTGCCGATCTCGGCCATCCTCTTCGGTGGCCGCCGCAAGACGACGATCCCGCTGGTCTACGAGGCGCGCGACTGGGTGCACGGCGTGTTCATGGGCGCGACCCTCTCGTCCGAGACGACCGCCGCCGCGACCGGCGAGGTCGGCCTGGTGCGCCGGGACCCCATGGCGATGCTGCCCTTCATCGGCTACAACGCCGGCGACTACTTCGGCCACTGGGTGTCGGTCGGCAAGGAGGGCGACGCCCAGAAGCTGCCGAAGATCTTCTACGTCAACTGGTTCCGCCGCGACGAGGACGGCGACTTCCTGTGGCCGGGCTTCGGCGAGAACGGCCGCGTGCTCAAGTGGGTCATCGAGCGCATCGAGGGGCGCGCCGCCGCCGTCGAGACGCCGATCGGCCACGTGCCCACTCCCGACTCGCTGGACGTCAGCGGGCTGGACATGACCCGTGAGCAGATCGAGCAGGTGCTGGCCGTCGACCCGGCCGAGTGGCGCGAGGAGGTGCCGCAGATCCAGGAGTGGTTCGAGACCATCGGCACCGACAAGGTGCCGGCGATGCTGATGACCGAGCTCGACGGGCTCAAGGCCCGCCTCGGCGACGGCTGATCGCAGCCGGGCCCACCCACTCGCGTACGGCAACGGGCGCAGGGGGGCGACGACAGGCGGCGCCGCCTGTCGTCGCCCGCCCTCGCCTACCTCACGTGGTCGACTCCGGGAGGGCGGTCAGCGGCCGCGGACGCGGATGCGGTGGGGTGCCGACCGGACGCCGGCGCTGACGGCGACGACCCGCACGGTCGAGCGGACCCGCACCCGCAGGCTCGCGGTCCCGTTGGCCGAGGCCGCGACCTTGCGCGTGACGGTCTTCCCGTTCTTCACCGTCTTGACGAGGACCGTCGCCTTCTGCCGCGGCATGAGCCCCTCGAGCACCAGCCGGACCAGGGCTCCCTTGCGGGCCCTGGTGGGGCCGTCGACCGACGGGTGCGCCGGGACGTCGACGTGCGCCGACGCCCACGGTGACCGCGCGGCCTCGTTGACGGCCCGAACGCTCGGCCGCCGCGAGCCCGGCACCACGCCGCCGAAGGTGGTCGACGTGCTGCTCGCCGGCACCACCTTCCGCACGCCGTTCAGCCGCACGACGTAGCGCGTGAGCGGCACCCCGCCGGTGTCGGTCGGTGGCGTCCAGGAAACGGTCACCTTCCCCCGCTTGCTGGAGGACGCGACGACGTCCGTGGGCGGGGCCGGTGGGAAGGCCGCGACGACCCGCACCGGAGCCGAGGCGGCACCCCGCGACACGAGGCGGTAGTCGGCGGTTGCCGGCACCGGCGCGCGGAGCTCGACCGTGCCCGCGGCCGTGGCGGTGCCGCTCGCGACCGTGGTCCAGCCGGGGCCGCCGACGGGCCAGGACTCCAGCGTGACGGGGACCGACGGGGCGAGGCCGCTGGCCC
>Ga0214468_1000739_pt1 | contig 10367 bp, 9 predicted proteins | sample RVTome_9_FD_187334 | JGI IMG/M metagenome (GOLD analysis project Ga0214468, IMG submission 187334) | Soil microbial communities from uranium-contaminated site in the Upper Colorado River Basin, Wyoming, United States - RVT155D38 HiSeq ...
CTGGATGTCAGCGACGACCATCGCGCGACCTCCAACGTGGCGGCGGGGCTGACCGGCATCGATCGGCTGTTCGTGGCCGGTTCCGGAGTCGACCTCGTATCGGCACGCGAGCTGGCGATCAAGGTCACGGAGGGGGCCCGGCTGCCGGCGCACGCGCACGATGTCGAGACACTCCTGCACGGCCACCTCGCGGCCGCGACGCGCTGGACCGGGCTCGTGCTCATCCTCACCGAGGCCGAGCGGCGCCCGCCGATCGTGATCGACCGCGCGCGACGGCTCCTCGAGGCGGCGAGCTCACTCGGTGTCCCGGCGGCCGGCATCCTCTCGGAACGGCTGGTCACGACCCTCGAGCCAGAGCTCATGCCCGCCGGCCGTCTCGTGATTCCACGCGTGCCTCGCCTCCGCGGCGTCACCGCCTCGCTGTTCGGTGCCGCCATCCCGCTCCAGCTCCTCGCCGAGCGCCTTGCGCGTGCCCGCGGCGTGAACCCCGACACGCTCGGTCGGGAGGATCCGGCCCAGGCGGCCGCCCACGCCTAGCGGTGTCAGTCGATCGGACACGCCGTCTGGACGCTCCTCAACGGCGGGTTGGCGATGCCGTCAACGGATATATCGCTACTGATATAACAGCTGACAGCGGCGGACGCGAGCGTCGAACGCCGCGCCAGCTTGTGGGGAGATCACCGCTCGGGCGTGCGCAGCAGATCGAACAGGCGCACGTAGAAGCGGAGGTTGTGGAGGGTCGCCAGCCGCTCGGCGGATACGTCGCCAACCTTGAACAGGTGGTGCAGGTAGGCGGCCGAGTGCCGGCTGCAGACCGGGCAGGCGCAGCCCTCCTCGATCGGTCCGTGATCGACGCGATACGGCTGATCGTGGATACGGACAGCCCGGTAGAAGTGGTCGCCCGGCGAGGGGCGTCGGGACGCCCAGCCGTCACGAAACGCGTAGAGCCGCCCGTGACGCGCGTCGCGCGTCGGGAGCGCGCAGTCGAAGATCGAGTAGCCAAGCGCGAAGGCGGCCACGACGTGATCGGGGCGACCGACGCCGAGTGCGTGCTTCGGTGCCTCCGCCGGCAACGACTCGGCGACCCAGCGCATCGGCTCCGCCAGCAGGGAGCCGTCGGTGGCCAGCGGCCAGCCGCCGAAGCCATAGCCGTCGAAGCCGATGGCGCCCAGCGCCGTGGCGCACTGCCGGCGGAGGGCCTCGATGCCGCCACCCTGGACGACGGCAAGGATCCGCGGCGGATCGGCATCGCGGCGCTGGGCCACCTGGCGATCGAGTTCCTCGCGTGAGCGCTGCGCCCAGCGGACGGTCCGCTCGACCGAGCGCTCCTGCTCCGCCTCCGGCGCATCCGCATCGGTGCAGTCGTCCAGGCAGACGATGATGTCCGAGCCGATCTGGAGCTGGAAGCCGATCACGCGCTCCGGGGTCAGCGTCCACTTCTCGCCCGTCTCCGGCTCGCGGAAGATCACCTCGTTGTCGCGGATCACACCGCGGTTCGGGTCCTGGCGGATGAGGCTCCAGACCTGGAAGCCGCCCGAGTCGGACAGGATCGGTCCGTCCCAGTCCATGAACCGATGGATCCCGCCGGCGGCCTGCATCACCCGGGCGCCAGGCCGGCGGAGGAGATGAAAGGCGTTGACGACGACGCCGGAAACGCCGACCGCGCGCAGGTCCTCGCTGCTCGCCCCGCGCACCCCGGCGCGCGTCGCATCCGGCAGGAAGGTCGGCACGGGCAGCGTCCCCCTTCGCGTGACGAGCGGTTCAGCCACCGATCGGCTCCAGGCGCAGGACGAAGACGAGCTCGCTCGGGATCGATGCCTCCGCAACCTCGCTCACCCGGCCGACCTCGTCGACGAGTCGATCGAGGCGCTCGCGGTACGTGCGCTCCATCCCCCTGCCCCGTCCGGCGAGCGATCGAGCCGGGAAGCTGACGACCGCGTGGCCGGCCCGGAGCCCGCGGAGGAGGCGGGCGGCGGCCTCGCCGTCCTGGCGGTCGAGGGTGGTCACGAGCTTGAGCAGGAGGGCGACATCGGCGACGGCATTCGGCGGCCCCCCGACGAGGTCCCGCGCCTCGACGCGGTGCGGCTGCCCGACGAGCTCGAGGAAGCCGCGCACCGCCTCCAGCGGCCGCCGGTCGGCGTCGATCGCCAGGTACGTCGCATCCCCGATTCCCATCCACGGCAGGGCAAAGGGGTTCATGCCGCAGCCGAGGTCGATGAGATTGCGCGGCACGCCGGTGTGCTGCCAGACGCGGGGATAGAAGGTGTCGAGGTGGGCGAGCCGCTCGCGGGTCGAGGCGTGGCTGCGCATCGCCTCCTCGCACGCCGCGCGCAACGGCGGGTCCGCCAGGTCGCCACTCCAGGCCTCGGCGATGCCGGCCGTCGTCCGAGCGCCCCGGAAGGCGCCGACCGCCTGGTGGAGCCGGCGTTTCACCCGCTTCACCGCCTCGTCGACGTTGCGGGAACGCGGCAGCTCCTCGTCCGCCATCCGCGCCAGCAGCGAGCGGTCGACGTCCCGGTAGCGCGACGAGCGCAGGACGCGCTCCACGACCTCCGCGCTCATGCGTCGCGCACCCGCAGGACGAGGGCGTACGCCTCCCGCTTCGTCAGCCCGTGCCGCGCCACCAGCAGCTCCTGCACCGCGCGGGCCGGCGCACCGCCGTCGAGCAGCAGCCGGGCATCGGCCTCGGCCTCCTCGGATGGGCCGATGCGTCCGGAGGTCCCGCCGATGAGCAGCGTGCTCTCCCCGCGCACCTCGCCCTCCGCATCGAGCTCGGCGATGAGCTCCGAGAGCGTCCCGCGCTGGTAGCGCTCGTGTGGCTTGGTCAGGTTGCGCGCCAGGCAGGCCGGTCGATCGCCGAGCACCGTGAGGGCGTCGCGCAGCGCATCGGTCAGTCGCCGCGGGGCCTCGAAGGCGACGAGCGTGGCCTGATCTGAGGCATGCGACTCGAAGGCAGCCCGCCGGGCGGCCGACGTCCGCGGCAGGAAGCCGACGAACCGGAACGGGTGCGGCGGCAGTCCCGATGCCGCCAGGGCCGTGGTCACCGCCGACGGACCCGGCACCGACGTGACGCGCACGCCGGCCTCGATGGCCGCGCGGACGAGGCGGAAGCCGGGATCGCTGACCAGCGGGGTGCCGGCGTCGCTCACCAGCGCGACGCTCTCCCCGTCGGCCAGCCGGCCGATGAGCTCGCGGGTGCGGGCATCCTCGTTGTGATCGTGATAGCTGACGGAGCGGGTCTCGAGCCCGTGGTGGCGGGCCAGCGTCGCGAAATGTCGCGTGTCCTCGGCGGCCACCACGGCCACGGTCGCCAGGGTCGCCAGGGCGCGCGGTGACAGGTCGTCGGGATTGCCGATCGGCACCGCGACGAGGAACAGCGTGCCGCTCACGCCCCGGACGCCGGATCGGACAGGTACCGCTCGAGCGGGCCACAGTCGTACCACTCCACGCACCGCAGGCGCTCGAGGGCCTCGGCGGCCGGCACCCATGCCGCGCGATCGACGAAGCCATCCGGATCGGCGGGCGCCAGCGTCCCACCTGCTTCACAGGAGAACGTGGTCGCGAAGTACGTCCCGTCGGTGACCTCGACCTCGACGTCGAAAGCGACCCGCGGGCTGCCGATCAGACGGAGCCCGGTCTCCTCGCGAAGCTCACGGCCCAGGGCATCGGCGAGCTCCTCGCCAGGCTCGACCCGGCCGCCCGGCAGCATCCAGCTCGGCTCCGGATCCCACGGACCCTGCTGACGGACGAGCAGCAGGCGATCATCCCGCCGGACGAGGGCCGCGACGATGCGGTGGACAGCAGCGACCATGGCCCGAGCGTAGCAGGGTGCCCCGCTTCCGCTGTCCACATGCACGTGGAGGTTCGGATTGTCACGGGACCCCCGTGCCAGGTGCGGTCATGAACCTGGAGGTGCACCGGGTGTGCGGGAGCTGCACGCAAGGGTGCGGCTCGTGCATGAGGGCTGCACATACAGGTGCCAAACGGCACCCGCCAGCACGGTCCCGCGACAATCCGAACTTCAAGGTTCATCAGCAGCGCTCCCGCCGCGATCCGCCCGATATGGACCGGTGGATCCGCAGCTGCGGCCAGCTCGCGGGCCGGTGCGCCACGCAGCTCGACCGAGGGGTACGATTCCACGCGTGCCTGGACTGATCGAGTGCGTCCCGAACTTCAGCGAGGGCCGGCGCCCCGAGGTCGTGGATGAGATCGTCCGTGCCATCGGCCAGATCGAGGGCATCACCGTGCTCGATCACTCGCGCGACGAGACCCACAACCGCAGCGTGGTGACCTTCGCCGGGTCGGCGGAGCCGGTGGTGCGGGCCGCGACCGCCGCGGTCGGGCGGGCCCTCGAGCTGATCGACATGGAGGCCCACGCCGGCGCCCACCCCCGCATCGGTGCCGTCGATGTCATCCCCTTCGTCCCGCTCGGCACGACACGCATCGAGGAGTGCGTCGACCTTGCCCGGCGGTTCGGGGAGCAGATCGCCACCCGGTTCGACCTGCCCGTCTTCCTCTACGGAGAGGCGGCGCTGCGCCCGGAGCGCAGGCGGCTGGCCACGGTCCGGCGCGGCCAATACGAGGCGCTCAAGGAGGATATCGGCCGCAACCCGGACCGCGCCCCCGACTACGGTCCGACGCGAATGCATCCCCGCGGCGGGGCCATCGCGGTCGGGGCGCGGAAGCCACTCATCGCCTTCAACATCAACCTGCGGACCGACGAGCTGGCGACCGCCATCAAGATCGCGACCCGGGTGCGCGAGAGCTCGGGCGGCCTGCCGGCCGTGCAGGCCATGGGCGTCCTGCTGGAGAACCCGGGCCAGCCGCCGATGGCGCAGGTGAGCACGAACCTCGTCGACTGGGAGCGGACCGGCATCGCGGCGCTCGTCCACGAGGTTCGGCGGCTCGCCCGGGAGGCCGGAACCGACATCGACCACTGCGAGCTCATCGGTCTCGCCCCGACCGGGGCCCTGCTCGGGGTCGCCGCCGATGCCCTCGGCCTGGTCGGCTTCAGCCCGGACCAGGCGCTGGAGCTGCGCATCGCGCGCGACCGTTGACCCCCGACACCGGTGGCCACCTCCCGGGGGACCGCGTGGCACGTGACTTGCCTCACCAGGGCGTTGAATCCATCCGAGCGGATACATGACGCAGCTGGAAATCGTATCGATGAAGCCAATTGCCGCCGCCACCCGGGCGCGGCCCACTCGCCCGCACCGCATCCTCGTCATCCTCGCCGCGGGATGGATGCTCCTGTCCATCGCTCTCGGGGGTGCCGTCACCGCCGACTCCCGCGCCGGCAGCGGCCCTGCCGACTCGGTCACGCGCGTCGCGCAGGAGTAGCGACCGCCCGGCCGGGGCTCGCCGTCGAGACGCTAGACTCGACGGCCCATGAGCCTCCGAGCCGATCTGACCCGCGTCCTGGCCGAGGCCCGTGACGGCGCCATCGCCGCCGGCGCCATCGCCGTTCCGGCGGACACGGCGCTCCCGCCGATCGGGATCGAGCGTCCGGCCAACCCGGACCACGGCGACTGGGCGAGCAACGTGGCCATGCAGCTGGCACCGGTCGCCCGCGCCGCGCCGATCCGGATCGCGGAGGCGATCGTCGCCCATCTCCATCGACCGCCGGCCATCGCCGAGGTCGCGATTGCCGCGCCCGGCTTCCTGAACCTTCGCCTCGACCCCGAATGGGTCGCGGGCCAGGTCGGCACCATCCGGGACTCAGGCCCCGCCTACGGCCGTGTCCCGACGGGGCAAGGTCGTCCCATCAACGTCGAATACGTCAGCGCCAACCCGACCGGTCCGCTCCACGTCGGCAACGCCCGCGGTGCCTTCGTCGGCGACGTCCTGTCGCGTGTCCTCAGCGCGGCGGGCCACGTAGTCACCCGCGAGTACTATTTCAATGACTTCGGGGCACAGGTGATCAACCTCGGGCTGTCGGTGCTGGCCCGACGGAGCGGGACCGAGCTGCCGGAGGATGGCTACCGCGGTGGCTACGTCGACGACCTGGCCGCCGAGCTCCCGGCCGATGTCCTGGCCCGCGCCGAGGCATCGCCTGACGAGGCCGGCATGATCGTCGGCCGCTGGGCGTCGGAGCGCGTCCGCGCCGGCATCGAGGCCAGCCTGGCGCGTCTCGGCGTGGTTTTCGAGGTCTGGAAGGAGGAGGGCTTGCTCCACTCGGAGGGCTGGGTGGAGCGCGCGGTCGATCGGCTGCGCGAGAGCGGCCACGTCTACGAGGACGCGGGCGCAACCTGGTTCCGCTCCACCGACTTCGGCGACGACAAGGATCGCGTGATCTATCGGTCGAACGGGCAGCCGACCTACTTCGCCAGCGATATCGGTTACGTCACCGAGAAGTTCGCCCGCGGCTTCGACGAGCTCATCTACATCTGGGGTGCCGATCATCACGGCACGGTCGCCCGCGTCCGCAACGCCGCGCAGGCCATGGGCTACGACCCCGAGGCGGTCCGCATGCTGCTCATCGCCTGGGTGCGCTTCGTGCGGGACGGCCTCGAGATCCCGATGAGCAAGCGGTCCGGCGAGTTCATAACCCTCGACGACGTGCTCAACGAGGTCGGGGTGGATGCGGCCCGATGGTTCTTCAGCTCGCGGGCCTACACCACCGGGATCGACTTCGACCTCGAGCTGGCCAAGAAGCAGAGCAACGAGAACCCCGTCTACTACGTGCAGTACGCCCATGCGCGCGCCTGCTCGATCCTGCGCAACGCGGCCGAGGCCGGCGTTGCCGCCGACTCGACCGCGACCGGAGGGCTCCTGGCCCACCCCTCGGAGCAGGTGCTGGTGCGGCACCTCCTCGACTTCCCCGATGCCGTCGCCCAGGCCGCCGAGCGACGCGAGACCCACGAGGTCCCGCGCTATGCCTACGAGCTGGCCAGCGCGTTCAGCGCCTTCTACCGCGACTGCAAGGTCCTCACCGAGGATGCGGCGCTGTCGTCGGCGCGGCTGGCGCTCGTCGACGCGACCCGCAGCGTGCTGGCCAACGCGCTCGACCTGCTCGGCATCTCCGCGCCGGAGACGATGTAGATCTCGGTTCAGTCGGCCGCGTCGGCGACCTGCCCGAGGAGATCGTCGTCGGAGGCATGGACGACGAGCACCTCGTCGTCACCGATGGCGCGCACCACGGCGGGGAACGGCAGGGCGTCGGTGACGGTGGCGTAGGCATCGGCGAATTCATCAGCGTCGGTCGCGCTGTCCCACGCCAGGCGCCAGGCCACCGCGAACTCGCCGTCGGGACCCTCTGCGATCACCGCCCGGTCGCCGCCCCATCCGGCGGCCGCCGCACTCGACAGCGGCTGGGTCACGCCGAAGTGTTGGAGGACGATGTCGATGCTGGCCTGGCCGATGGGGGTGGCGTCGACCTCGGTCCAGCCCTCGCCGAGCAGCTCGACCAGGTCGACCACCTCGACGGGGAGCGGGGCCTCGCGGGCGTGCCACGCGTCGAGGTCGATGATCTGCTCGGTCGTCTCCGGCGGATCGGCATACGCGATGTCCAGCTCCTCGAAGTCGGGCATCAGCGGATCCACCGTCAGCGCCCCGGCCCAGAGCTGGCCGGCGGTGTAGGGGAACTGGAGCTGGTTCACCATCCAGGACGGGATGCCGGTGGTGTCCGGGATCTCGGTGGTCGTGCCGATCTCGAGCAGCTCCTGCTGGGTCAGGTGCTCGAACGCCCAGGCGAGCATGGTGACCGTGGCGTCACCCTCGATCATGGCCGTGCGCGCCAAGCCTCGATCATCCTCGCCGACCGCATCGGTCTCGAGGGAGTCGAGGCTGAAGGCCGCGTCCTGGAGCGCGTGCGTGTACTCGTGGGCGTAGGTGAGCTTGGCGGCCGCGTCGAGACCGGCGTCGGTGACGACCACCATGCGCTGTTCGACGTCGTCGTAGAAGCCGAGGACCTGGTCGCCGAGCAGCTGGAGCTGTAGCTCGGCAACGTCCTCGTCCGCGTCGAGCAGCCCGAGCGCGCGCAGGGCCATGTTGTCGCGCTCGCGCTCCTCGGGCGGGTACTGCTCGTCGAACAGCTGCTGGAGCTCATCGGCAAGCTCATCGCGGGTGATCAGCTCGGCCGGGCCGATGTCCGCCGCCGGGAGCCCGCGGATGGCGATCACCTGCTCTTCGATCTCGGCCAGCGTGGCGAGCACGTCGGCGTCGTCGGGCGCGGAGGGCAGGGTGGAGTCGCTCGGCGCCGGCGACGAAGTGGTCGCCGGACTCGGACTCGCGGACGCGCTGACCCCCGCGCCGAGCCCGATCGATGTGCCGCCCACCACGAGGACGGTGACCACGATCGCGGCGACGGCGAGGAGGGCCACGAGGACCGCGGCGACGCGCTGAATGCCGGACATCGGCGCATTCTCGCACGACGCCCCGCCCGGCCCTGAAGGTTTCGGTTTCTTAAGGTGGGACAAGCCCGGGGTTTAGGAGTGCTCTCTAGCCTTCACGGTGCGAGATGGAAATCCACTCGGGTTTCTGCCTCCACCCTCCCTCCTTCGAGCCCCGGTGTCATTGGGCGGGCACCGGGGCTCGTGCCATCTCCCGAACCGTTACCATGCGTGGACCTATGGAGATCACCTGGTACGGGCGTGCCTGCTTCCGACTGAAGGGCAAGGACGCGACCGTCATCACCGACCCCTGCCCGCCCGCGACCGGCTTCGTGGCCGGGAAGCACGACGTTGATCTGCTGACCATCAGCCACGACCACCCGGACCACACGTACACGCGCTCGATCACCGCCGGGCTGACGCTGACCCGCCCGGGCGAGTACGAGTTCAGCGACCTGCTCGTCACCGGGGTCCGCACGTACCACGACGGTGAGGCCGGCCAGTCCCGCGGAACGAACATGGTCTTCGCGGTCGAGATCGATGGCGTCCACATCTGTCACCTCGGCGATCTCGGCCACCTCCTGACCGAGGAGCAGGTCAGCGAGCTTGGTCCGATCGACGTCCTCCTCGTCCCGGTCGGCGGCGAGACGACCCTGACGCCCGCCGAGGCCGCCGAGGTCGTCGCGCAGCTAGGGCCGAAGATCGTGATCCCGATGCACTTCGGCGTCGACGGCGGCTCGAAGGATCTCGGCGGCCCGGAGAAGTTCCTCCACGAGATGGCGGTGGAGCCGATTCGCCAGCCGAAGGCCCAGGTGACCGTCAGCTCCCTTCCGGACGAGACCCAGGTCGTCGTCCTCGAGGCACGCGGCCGAACGTCCTAGAGCGTCGCCGTCGGTCGGTGCGCCCGGTCAACGAAACTGGTACGACCGCACCACCCCGGACCGCATCGCCGTGCTCAGCCACGCTCACGTTCTGCGCGCCGGGGTACTGGTGCACCAGTACTTTGGTCAGTATCCTGCATTGCCCTCGTGGATCGGTGACAAGGCCGCAATCGCTGCCCAGCGCCGCCCAACTGATCCCGCGCCGCGCCTCGCGCACGGCAGCGGCCATATCTCATGCTAGGCAAAGGGGGCCAATCGATCGTGTACGACTCTTCGGTACGGTCGACGACCGCGACGCCGGCTAGGACCGCGCTCGCGCTCGTTGCCATCTTCTCCCTGCTGCTGTCGCTGTTCGCCATCGCCCAGCCGGTGATCGCGAACCATGACGTCGCCGGCCCGGCGGTGACGCCGACCGTGCAGGCAGGCAACCCGCCCTGTCCGGCGGGCACCACGGACATCAAATTCGAAGGCGGCAACCTGGTGAGCGGCCAGGAGCTGTCCGCCACCATCGACGGCCAGGTCGTGACCGTCGAGATCACCAACGTCAACGGTTCCGGCGGGACGTTCGACTTCAACGTCGAAGGCGGAGTCGCCCTGGTCGTGATCGCCAAGGGCGGTCCGAACGGCAACGTCTACGACTACCGGCCCGGCGGCACGGCTCATGACGACGGCCTGACGACGCCGATCAACCCGAACAACGACAAGCCCTTTGGCCTCAGCCACATCAGCTTCTGCGTCGTTCCGATCATCGCGGAGATCGAGGTCACGAAGGACGGACCGGATCTGTCGAAGGTCGGTGATCCCACCGGCTACACGATCACGATCGAGAACACGGGCAACGTCCAGCTCTTCATCGAGAGCGTGAGCGACTCCCTTGCCGGCGACCTGACTGCCGACGTCGTGGCCGAATGCGGCCCGCTCGCGGTCGGCGAGCTGTGCACGTTCATGTACAGCTACACCCCGGTGGAAGGTGATGCCGATCCGCTGCTGAACACCGTCGATGTCACCGCGAACTCCGCGTCCGACTTCACCGGAGCCGACGCGACCGACTCGGCATCGGCGAGCGTGAACCTGTTCCAGCCGGGCATCGAGGTCACCAAGGACGGCGACGTGACCGAGGCGATGGTCGGCGACGCCGTGACGTACACGGTGACGA
>Ga0214468_1000740_pt1 | contig 10363 bp, 11 predicted proteins | sample RVTome_9_FD_187334 | JGI IMG/M metagenome (GOLD analysis project Ga0214468, IMG submission 187334) | Soil microbial communities from uranium-contaminated site in the Upper Colorado River Basin, Wyoming, United States - RVT155D38 HiSeq ...
GCCCCAGAACACGGCGTTGTAGAGGGTGGTGGTGAATTGGCTCACGCCCCCGCCCACGGTGTCCTCCAACTCCCCGGCCACGATCGTCCCCGCGGGCAGGTACCCCTTCTCCAGGGTTCGCTCCCCGACATGGTCGTTGAGGCTGAAGGTCTGCCCGGCGTCGATGATCGTCATGTCGACGGCGTCGGCGATGGTGTGGATGTTGATCACCCGGTCCTGGCAGCAGTCGTGATAGGTGGTGAATTGGGAGACCAGGTGCAGGATGTTGAGCCCCTCCAGGTGCTCGGTGGTCACTTCGGGCTCGGCCGCCTCGACCAGGGGTAGTTGGCCCGATCTCTGGATTGTCATCCCTGCTTCCGCCAGGCGCACGGCGGTCTCTTCGGCGTCGATCTGCGTTCCGTTGGCCCCGGGGACGATGGTGATGGCGTCCCCCTCGATTTCGAAACGGGCGTTGACCGGCTCCGCTTCGACATCGTCCCGGATGACGTCGAGGAACCCGTCGACGATCGCGGGGTCGAAAAAATTCAGAATCCGGGGCGAACTCTCGGTGACCGTCTCCGATCGGAAGGCTTCGGTCAGTTGCTCGATGGAGAACACCGCCTCGGTCTCATCGTGGCCGAGGCGGATCGGGCCCTCCAGCAGCGACTCTGCCTGGGCCACTGCCGCGTCGACGTCCTCGTTGGTGAGGACCGGGACAATGGTGGTGGTGGGGATGGCCGTCCTCCCCGGAGCGAGTGCGAGGAGGGTCGCCTCGATGACAGCGCGGGCGCCGGGTCTATCGACGCCGGTGCCCACCTTGGGGTAAACCGGTGCGGGCAGGCCCTCCTCCAGCACCACCCCTCCCGGGCTGGCCGGGAGGGAGATGACATCGCTGTCCCAGGTGTCGAACACCGCCTCGATGGCTACGTCGTCCACCGAGCCGCGTACCGGCAGGTGCACGGTGTCGAAGACATGGCCGAACCACCATGCGAACTGGGAGAACACGTTGCCGGCGCGCCCGACGCGCATCGCCTCGTCGGCTATCGCCTGCTCGTCGATGTCGAGCCCCGCTTCGGGTGGTTGCATGCTGACGTACTTGCCTTCGATGTTGAATACCGCGGGTCGGCTCAGGAACTCGTCCTCGACCCCGAGGAGGGCGCTCAAGGCCTGCCCTTCGTCGAGCCCGCCGATGGAGGTCCCGGCCACTCCGACTCTCCCCATGACCTCGCCACGGGAGAGGAGGCGGGTCAGGCCATAGGAGAGGAAGATCAGTACCAGGACGGCGCCGATCGCCACGACGAGCGCGTTGAGCGGAGTGCTGCGTGAGGAGAGAATCTTGTTCATGTAAGGCCGCCCCAATCGACCTTGCGCCCCACGGGATGGTAACGAGCGGCTCTGGTTTAGCCGAAGTGCGTCAGACCCGGGGTCTACCCTCGCTTGCGAGTGACGATTCCATTTCCAGAGGTGATCCCGGGCGACGCGGTCCGGATCTCGGCCACGACCTACGTCACCTTCAAGAGATGCCCGGGCCAGGCCGGGGCGAGGCTCCAGGGGGTATACGGACCGGACACCCGGCCGGCTTTCCTCGGCAGTCTCGCCCATCGGATCTTCAGCCGCCATCTCACCTCGGGGAGCATCCCCTCAGAGGAGTTCGTCCAGGCCTGTCGTGAGGAGATCGGCGGGTCGGGCCTCAACAACAAGCTGAGTGGGCTGGAGCTACGGCCGTCGGCGTTGGCCTCCGCCATCGAGGAGGTCCGCGGGCTGTACGAGCGTTTCGTCAGATTCCCCAACGAGGGCTTCGAGGGGTCCGAGCTGTCCATCGAGGTACCTGCTTCGGACGGGGTTGACCTGGTGGGGACCGTCGATGCGGTGTACCGCGAGGACCTCGGCGGGCATCGTCTGGTCGACTGGAAGACAGGGGAGTTGGGCGACCCGGAGGACCAGCTCTTGTTCTACGCCTTGCTCTGGCTGATGGAGCGGGGCGAGCTCCCGGCCTATGTCGAGGCGGTCTCGGTCCGAACCGGGGAGAGGTATCGCACCGTCCCGTCCTCCGCCGACGTGGGCCGGGTGGTGACCGAGCTCGGAGACATGGTCGGAGTGATTCGCTCGGCCTGGGCGACCGGGCAGGACTTGGCCCGGCACGGTGGGCCCTGGTGCCGCTATTGCCCGCTGCTCCAGGATTGTGCCGAGGGAATGGCTGCCGGGGCGCTACTCGATTGAGCAGCACCCCGGCGCGGCACAGGTCAGCAGCAGGAAGTTCCCCCGCCGCCGCAGCAACCACCATTGTCATCGAGAGAGATCATCAGGTCTCCTTTCAGATCGATGACCTTCGATGTATTGATCATTGTCGATACATCGACTAATGTCAATACGAGTTGGATTGCTGCACCCCGCTCTTCGACGGTGTCATCGACACCGACCAGGCCGCGCACACGGCCGGGCTGCTCGCTGCCCTGGCCGACCCGGTCCGCCTTCGCATAGTCTCGATGCTGGCCGCCGCGCCGCAAGGCGCTGCCTGCGGCTGTGAGTTGGAGTCCCCTCTCGGTCTGGCCCAACCCACCGTGTCCCATCATCTGCGCATCCTGCGTGAAGCGGGTCTGATCGTGGGGGAGAGACGGGGGCGCTGGGTGCACTACAGCCTCGTCCCCGATCGGCTCGAGGAGATCAGGGAGGCCCTGAGCCCGGCTCTGCTCCAGCATGTGTGACCTTCATTCCCCGAGCATCTGGGACACCTTGGTCACCGTGTTCCAGTTGCGTGCGGTGCCGACCACACCGAGCACCTTCTCGAAATAGTCGAGACCGAGCTTGGAACGCCCCGACCCCTTGGGGTAGTGCAGGTAGACCTCCCGGCCCGACACCGCGAATTGGTCGGGTGGAGAGCGATCCGGGTCGAGCTCTGCAACCCGCGACGGGTCCGGGATCGCCTCCAGGAACACGGTGTGCAGACTGGCCGGCTTCAGGCCCGGGTCCCACAGGGGGTTGTGGGCGACGATCTGCTCGAGCTCGTATCGGGTGCGAATCATGACCCGGATGCGGCGTTCGGCTCGGGCCTCGATCGCCTGTTCCATGATGGCGCGCAGCCGGCCCGGATCATCCGACTCCGGAGTGACGACCACGTTCCCGCTCTGAAGGTAGGTGCGCACGTCGTCGAGCCCTGCATCGGTCAGGGCGGACTTGAGCTCGGCCATGGCCAGCAACGAACGGCCTCCCACGTTGATCCCGCGCAGGAATGCCGCCATCGAGGCCGGAGTCTCAGGCATCGGGTCGCCGGGGCGGCCGGATCCCCCTGTGTTCCCAGTCGCCGCCCAGTGCGGTGGAGACCACCTCCTCCGATTCGCTGGGCCCGGCCCCGACATCCATCCGGAGCGGCCGGCCGGCGGCGATGGTGTTGCTCAATTCGCCGATACCCTCGACCTCGACGGTCACCACGTCGCCCGGCTCGACCGGTCGGGAGCCGGCCGGGGTGCCGGAGAGGATGATGTCGCCGGGGAGGAGGGTGATGGTCCGGGCCAGATCGGCGATCAGATAACCCATGTCCCACACCAGCTCGTCGGTATTGCCTTCCTGGCGGGTCTCGCCGTTGACCATGGTTCGGATCGTCTTGCCCCGGTAGTCCCAGTCGTCGACCACACCAGGGCCGATCGGGCACAACGTGTCCGATCCCTTGACCCGGAGCATCGACCCGGCGTCGGTGTCACGAAAGTCGTGGAGCCCGAAGTCGTTGGCGATGCTGTAGCCGGCGACGTGCGACTCGGCGTCGGAGGGGGCGACATCGCGGCATGTCTCCCCGATGACGATGGCGATCTCACCCTCATAGTTGAGGTACTTGCACCCGGCTGGACGGAGCACCTCGCCGCGGTGAGCGTTCAGCGAGGTGGTCGGCTTGTGGAAGTAGGTGGGGGCGGAGGGGAGACGGGTCATGAACTCCTCGACCCTGCTTCGGTAGTTGAGATGAACGGCGATGATCTTCGAGGGTTGCACCGGGGGCAGGTGTGTCGCCGCGTCTGCCTCGACCCGGCGACCATCCTCGGCCACGAGCTCGTCTCCGTCCCTCAGCACCAGAGTCGGCGCCCCGTCGAGCAGGATCCTGCGGTATTCGGTCATCGGGGGGACAAGCTACCCAGGCCGAGGTGCGGCTATGGTCGCTCGCGAACCGCCATGGCCGCTCAGAGGTGGGTGAGGAGGAGAGCGACGGCGAGGGCAAGTGTGGTCCAGGTGAGGAGACGAAGCGGCTTCTCCCAGGTGTGGAGCAACTGGCTCCGCTCCCATTGCCGGTCACCGTCGAATCGGGTCACGGCCTCGTCGGTGCGTCTCCGCACGAATCGGGCCGGTGTGCTCAGGGCCCGTTGCGCCAGGCTGAGAAGTGTGGCCGCCCCGGCCATCACCACCACCGGCAGGCTCAGGTTCCCGGTCTGGGCCCAATAGCCCACCAGCAGGGGGAACGCTCCCCAGGCAAGACCGAAGCCGAGATCGGTGTGGAGGACGGGCCACTCCAATGCATATCCGACCGCGAGGACGATGCCCCCGGCCGCCCACATGGGGACCCAGGGCGAGACCACCAACCCGCCGACCAGCGCGATCGCCATCGCCACCGCCATAGCACCGATCCCCATCGTCCAAAGTGCCCGGTCGGAGAGCCGGGTCCCGAGGGGACGGCCCTTGACCTCGTCGAGGGAGTGGGCTCCGATCCCGAGGCCGAAGACGAACGCGGCCAGGGTCCCAGCAAGCACCATCGGGTCGAGGTTTGGGGCGAGCGCAGCCCCGATGGGGACGTAGGAGAGATGCCACAACGTGTAAGGGACGTGGAGCAGGGAGATGACATCCCCCGCCAGCGAGCCGGTCGGCGCGTAGAAGGCGGGTCGTTCATCGGTCAAGTGACGCTCCCCGGTCGGCGGGTCTTCGCCCCCACATGACCAGGCCTCCCCCCAGGGAGAGCCGGGCATAGCCCACCTCGACGAGACCGGCGGCTTCCCAGAGAGCGGCCAGCCGGGGTGGAGGGTGGCGGTCGGCGAAGTCGTCGATCGACGGGCCGAGGAACCGGCCCACCTGGTACCAGCCCGCGCCGGCGACAAGCCCGGCGATGGGGAGGACGAGACGGGTGTATGCCCACCAAGGGCCGCGCCAGAGGCCACCGGGCCGGCCGAACTCGACCATCCCGACCCTGCCCCCGGGCCGTACCACCCGGATCACCTCGCTCATGCACTCTCCGACGTCAGTCACGTAGCGGAGGAGATAGCCGAAGGTGACCGCGTCGAATCGGGCGTCGGGGAAGGGAAGCGACTCGGCTGTGGCCACCACACCGCGCGCGCCACGCCCCACGGCCAGGCCCAGCATTTGGAGGCTCTGGTCGAGCGAGACCACCGACGCGCCCTGGTCCTGGAGGAGCCTCGTGATCGAGCCGGTCCCGGCGGCGATGTCGAGCACGGCTTCGCCCGGACCGACCCCGATCGCCGAGACCATGTGGCGACGCCAGCGCGGGTCCTGACCCATGCTCAGGATCCGAGCCCAGCGCTCATAGCCGGGGGCGAGAGGTGTGAACAGCTCCTGGGCGAGCCGAGGCGGCGATCCGGTCACTTCCCCGACGCTACCCCGGCGTCGGCGCCCCCACTGCTCGCCCTCGGCTCCACTCGCCTCCGGGCTCGACCGTCGCAGCCGTCGGAGCCGCCTAGGTTGTCGGGGATGAATCGGGAGATCCAGCTCTTTCTCGGTGTGGAAGTGGTCATCTTCCTCATCGCCGCCTTGACTCATTTCGAAATCCTCTTCGACGGCTACGCAGATCGGGGAGCGGCAATCGCCGAGAGTGTGATCGGTGTGGTCCTGATTGCCGGGCTGATCGTGGCCTCCGTCCGCCCGGCATGGGCCCGGACCGTGGGGATAGTGGTCCAAGCCTTCGCCCTGCTCGGCACTTTCGTCGGTCTGGCCTTGCTGATCGCGGTCGGGCCGGGCACGCTCCTCGATGTCACTTTCCACCTGGTGATGGCCCTGGTCCTGATCACCGGGCTGATGGTCGCGATTCGGGCCCGATCGCCGGGGGCAACGGGTTTCAGAGGAGGTCGGAACGGGTAGTTGGTGGTCTCGACGAGGAGGTACTCATGCAGACCATCGACCAAGTGATGACCAAGGACCCGCTGACCGTCGCCGAAAGCTCCCCGGTCAGTGAAGCAGCCCGCATCATGCGCGACGCCGACATCGGGGATGTGCTGGTGACCCGGCCCGACGGAAGTGTGTGTGGCATCGTCACCGATCGGGACCTGACGGTGAACATCATCGCCGAAGGGAAGGACCCCAATGCGGTGATGGTGCAGGATGTGTGTACCCACCGGATCGAGTCGGTCACGTCCGGTGACCCGGTGGACCGGGCGGTGAGCCTGATGCGCGACCATGCCATCCGCCGGCTTCCGGTCATCGATGAAGGCAGCCTGGTCGGGATCGTCTCGTTGGGCGATCTGGCCATGGAGCGGGATCCCAAGTCCGCCCTGGCCGACATCAGCGAGGCGCCGCCCAACAACTAGCCGACGCCATGGACCGCCCTCTCAGCCGATGAGGGTCTTTTCGATGATGTCTATGGCGTGGTCGATGTGATCGTGGGTGGTTCGCCGGTTGAGGATGGCGAACCGAAGCACGAACCGGTCGTCGATGGTGGTCGGCGAGAGATGCACCACCCGATCGCCATTCACCGCTTCGAGCGCACGACGGCCCAATTCATCGTCTGCGAATCGAAAGGCGACGATCGACAGATCTGGCTTCCATGGCGTTTCCAACCCCTCGATTCCGGATAGACGCCGGTATGCGTGAGCGGCGAGCTCGAGACTCGAGTCCAGAGCCTCCCGGAACGGAGCCACACCGTGGAGGTGCAGGGGGAGCCACATCTGCAGGGCGCGGAAGGGGCGGCTCAACTCGGGACCGAGCGATGCAATGTCCCGAATCCCCGAGTAGTGCTCGTCCTCGAGCAGGTAGGCACCCCGCCCCTGATTGGCGTCGATGAGGTGACCTTCGTCCCGGACCAACAGTGCACCCACGCCAAACGGGATCGACAGGCCCTTATGTGGGTCGATGGCTATGGAGTCGGCCCGGTCGATGCCGTGTATCACGGCTCGACCCTGCTCGGTGAGCTGGAAGAAGCCGCCGTACGCTGCGTCCACATGCAGCCACAGGCCCTCATCGGCAACGATCTCAGCCAGCGATGCCAACGGGTCGACCGTCCCGGTGTCGGTGCTGCCGGCCGACCCGACGACCAGGAACGGATCCAGGCCGGCGTCGCGATCCTCGCCAATGGCGGCGCGGAGGGCGGCGGGATCCATCCTCAGGTCGGCATCCACCCTCACCACACGGACCTGGTCTTTGCGGAATCCGGCGAGCCGGGCGGCCTTCTCCACCGAGTGGTGGGTGTGACGGGTGACGTATATGACGCCGTTGCCGAACTCGTCGCCGAGCCGGGCGGTACGGGAGGCGACCACTCCGGTGAAATTGGCCATCGACCCACCGGAGAGGATCACACCCGAGGCCGACCCGCCCAGATCGAAGAGCGAGGTCATCCATCGCACCATTCCGTGCTCGATGAGGCTCATCCCGGGTGCCGCGTGCGAGACCCCGGTGTACCGGTTGAGCCCGGCCGCGAGAAATTCGGCCAGGGCGGCGCTGTACAGACCGGCGTTGGGGATATAGGAGAGATGGCCGCCGGAGGGGTGATAGACCCCGGAGCGACCGGCCGCATCCAGATCGGCGAGGATGGCATCGAGCCCGCGACCTTCGTCGGTAGGCGGGGTCAGGAGCCGATCCGCGAGCGCCTGGTCGAGATCGTTTCCCGAAGCGGGCATGGTGTCGGCCCGGTCGAACCAATCCTGGAGAACCGCCAGCACGGTGTCAGCCAATTCGGCGCGTTCCCGGTGTCCCGGTTCGAGCGATTGCGACATCGGGGTCAAGGTAGCCCGCCCCGGTGGCTTCGCCCACCCCGGATCGGCTCCATCTACGATCACGCGATCTACACCATGCACACCATCTGATGTCAGGCTTCCTGTTCCCTCGGACCCCGAGCGGACGATCCTCGTTGCTGCCGCCACCCCCTTGGCACTACTCGGGTGAGATGCTGACCGTTGAGTATCGGGCCGATCCGTCCCGGGTCGCAGAGCTGTTGCCCGAGGGCGTGGAGCCGTCGCCGGACGATCCGGGGGCGGTTGCGCTGATCTGGGCCGATTGGCAGAGCTGTGGCGACACGTTCGAGGAGATCGTCGACCCGGTGCGTTCCCAGTACAAGGAGTGCTTCGTCGTCGTCCGCTGCCACTGGGAGGGCGAGACCTGGAGCCGTTGCGTCTACATCTGGGTGGACAAGGACTTCGCCCTGGTGCGGGGATATCACCAGGGCTACCCCAAGAAGCTGGGCAGCATCTGGATGACCCGTCCCATCACCACCGGCCGGGCCGGCCCGAGACTCGAGCCGGGGGGAAGATTCGGGGCGACGTTGGCGGCGGGCGATCGGCGTCTTGCCCAGGCAACGGTCGAGTTGAAGGAGCCCGCTACCGGCCCCGGGTTCGTGAACGGGCACGCCATGCTCCACAATCGGTGGTGGCCGGCGATCGAATCGGACGGTGCGGAGTCTCTCGACGAGTTGGTGACGATGCGCGGGTACGACGGAGAGATCGGGGACGTGTGGGGCGGTGAGGCGGAGTTGGAGCTGTTCGACTCGCCAAACGAGGAGCTGTCGCTGTTGGCGCCACGTGAGATCATCGGTGGCTACTACCACCGGGTTGGTGTTTCTTGGAACGGCGGCACCACACTGCGACGAACGATGCCAAGGGAGGTTGAGAGCACATGACAGCGATCCTCGACGAGCTCAAGGAGAGAGGGAAGACGGGTCTCTACATCGGCGGATCATGGTCATCGGGCTCCGGCGAGCTGTCCGTGATCGATCCTGCTACCGAGGACGTCCTGGTCGGGGTCGGGCTGGCCGAGGCCAGCCACGCCGGCGAGGCCGTCGAAGCCGCTGCCGAGGCCCTCGGTCCATGGTCGGCGACCCCGCCCAGGGAGCGGGCCGAGATCCTGCGGCGCACCTTCGAGGCGATGCGTGCCAGGGAGGAGGACCTGGCCGAGCTGATCGTGCTCGAGAACGGAAAGGCGTTCCCGGACGCTTTGGGCGAGGTCAGGTACGCGGCCGAGTTCTTCAGGTGGTTCTCCGAGGAGGCTTCTCGGGTCGGGGGAGAGGTCCGTCTCGCCCCGGGTGGGGACAAGCGGATCATGACGGTGCGTCAGCCGGTCGGGGTCACCGTGATGATCACTCCGTGGAACTTCCCCGCGGCGATGGCCACACGGAAGATCGGCCCCGCCCTGGCCGCCGGTTGCACCGCCATCGTCAAGCCGGCATCAGACACGCCACTGACCACTCTCGCCGTCGTCCATCTGATGGAGGAAGCCGGTCTTCCCCCGGGCGTGGTCAACGTCGTGGTGGCCAGGGGATCTTCGGGTGTGATCGAGGAGATGCTGCACGACCCCAGGGTGCGCAAACTCTCCTTCACCGGGTCGACCGAAGTGGGCCAGACCCTGCTCCGGGTCGCCGCCGATCAGGTGCTCAACGTCTCCATGGAGCTCGGGGGCAACGCCCCGTTCATCGTCTTCGACGACGCCGACCTCGAGGCCGCCTTGGAGGGGGCGATGGTCGCCAAGATGCGGAACGCCGGCGAGGCGTGCACTGCGGCCAACCGGTTCCTGGTCCACGCATCGGTGGCCGACGAGTTCACCTCGATGCTGGCCGGCGCGATGGGCGGGATGAAGGTCGGCCCGGGGATCGACCGGGCCAACCAGGTGGGGCCCATGATCAACGAGAGATCGCGTAACGACATCGCCAAGCTGGTCCAGGAGGCGGTGGACTCGGGCGCAGGCGTGGCGGTTGGGGGATCGGCCCTGGATCGGAAGGGATACTTCTACGCCCCGACCGTCCTCTCCGGGGTCTCACCCGGTGCCGCCATCCTCGACCAGGAGATCTTCGGCCCGGTGGCGCCGGTGGTGAGCTTCGACAGCGACGACGAGGCGATCTCCATGGCCAACGACACGGTCCACGGGCTCATCTCCTACGTGTACACCGGCGACCTGGCCCGCGGTCTAGGCACGGCGGAGGCGATCGAGTCGGGCATGGTCGGGCTCAATCGGGGCCTGGTCTCCGACCCGGCCGCCCCCTTCGGCGGGGTCAAGCAGTCCGGGATCGGGCGCGAGGGCAGCCACGAGGGCATCGAGGAGTTTCTCGAGACCAAGTACATCGCAACCAGTTGGTAGTCCGTCCTCCCAGGTCTCTCTCAGGGGCCTCTGGGGTCGACGGTGTATTTGAGGCCGAGTGGGCTGGTCCACTGATATGCGCCGGTTTGCAGTTTTTCGAGTTTCCAGCCGGCGTGTTTGA
>Ga0214468_1000743_pt1 | contig 10347 bp, 10 predicted proteins | sample RVTome_9_FD_187334 | JGI IMG/M metagenome (GOLD analysis project Ga0214468, IMG submission 187334) | Soil microbial communities from uranium-contaminated site in the Upper Colorado River Basin, Wyoming, United States - RVT155D38 HiSeq ...
GACTCGGCGCGGGCTCACGTCGACGCCGAGGAGGCTGAGCGGCCAGAGGATCACGGCCAGCGCATGGCCGCCGGGGAATACCCCGGCCGCCCGATACCATTGATCGTGCGCGGTGGCGGTAGCTCAGCTGGTAGAGCCCCGGGTTGTGGTCCCGGTGGTCGCGGGTTCGAATCCCGTCCGCCACCTTCGCCCGCCGGCAGTCCGGCCGCTTCGCGGCCACGACGGCTTGTGGCGGAGAGGGGCGAAGGCACAAGCGGCGCTCCCGAGCTGACGGCTAGCGTTCCGCGTGTGGAGCGACAACCCGAAGCCGAGGCGATCTCTCTCTTCGGGGAGGAGCTCGTCCAGGATCCGCCGCTTCCGACACTGCTTGCGGATACCCAGCAGCGGCTGCTCGACCTCCGGGACCGCTACGGCGACGTCCTCCCGCCGGGGGAGCGGTTCGAGCTCTTGAGCGAGGCGCTCGATGAGCTCGAGGCCTCGCTCGAGAGCGTCCGCGCGGCGCGTGAGCGGCTCGGGCGCATCGAGACGCGTCTCGCGCTTGCCTTCGAGCAGGCGATCGTCCGTCTCCGTACGGCCGAGCGTGAGATGAACGGCGACGAGCCGCCGGACGCTACGCGCGAAGGCGGCGCCTGAGCTCGAACGCCCGCGCCACGTCGGTCAGCGAGAGCAGTCCGACGAGCCGCTCGCCGTCGAGCACCAGGCCGCGGCGCACGTCGCTCTCCTGCAGGTCACCGGCCGCGTCGATCAGCTCGTCGTCGGCGCCGAGGACCGGCACCTCGCCGAGCGGGAGCATGCAGTCGCGCACGCGCCGCGCGTCCCATTCCGCGCGCGGCACCGCGGCGACGCACCGGAAGGGGAGCAGCCCCACGGCGCGCCCGTCTTCGACGACCGGATACGTCGTGTGGTTCTCCCGCCAGACGAGCCGGTCCATGAACTCGCCGATCGTCTGCTCCGGGGTCGCCGTGACCGGCGCGGGCACCATCAGGTCGCGCACGCGCAGGCCGCCGAGCGTCTGGCGCGTGAGGAGGGCGCGATCCTCCGCGCCCGCGGCCGTGAGCAGGAACCAGCCGATGAAGGCGAGCCACGCGCCGCTGAACGCGCCCTGGAAGAAGAAGAACGCGAGCCCGGCCGCGATGAAGAGGTAGCCGAAGCCACGCCCGATCCCGGCGGCGAGCCGTGTCGCCGAGGCGAAGTCACGCTGGAAGTACCAGAGCGCCGAGCGGAGGACCCGGCCGCCGTCGAGCGGGAGCGCGGGGAGGAGGTTGAAGACGAGCAGGATCAGGTTGATGCGACCGAGCCACATGAGCGTCCCGTCGACCGAGCTCGTGAGCCCGCCGACGAGGGCGAGCGCCATGAACCCGAGCCCGAGCGCGAGCGAGACGAGCGGGCCGGCGATCGCGATCCGGAACTCGGCTCCCGCGGACGGGAACATCCCCTTGAACTTCGCCACGCCGCCGAAGAGCCAGAGCGTGATCCCCTCGATCTCCATCCCGTCGCGGCGTGCTTGCAGCGCGTGGCCGAGCTCGTGGAGGAGGAGCGACACGAAGAAGAGAACCGCCGCCACGACCGCCATCACCGCGTAGGTCGAGTCCTCGAGCCCCGGGTTCGTCTCCGGGAAGATGCCCGCGTACAGCGTCCAGACGATCAGCCCGAAGACGACGAGCCAGCTCCAGTTGACGCCGATCGAGATCCCGGCGACGCGCCCGAGCGTGATGCTGTCGGTCACGGGCTACGGGTCTTTCGTGCGGGCGGCGCGATACGCGCGGCCGGCGGCGCGGGCCACGTTCGGCCCGTGGCGCTTCGCCTGCCTGCTCGCCTGGACGAGCAGGGCGCGGCGCTGCCGCCGCGGGAGGAGCTTCCAGCCGACGAGGACGAGCTTCCACATCGTCAGGCCACCTTACTCTCGAGTTGCCCGAGCGCCGCCTCGAAGATCTCGTGCGGCTGGGCGCCGAGGACGAGCAGCCGGTCGTCGAGGACGAACGCCGGCACCGCGTTCACGCCGTGCTCCTGGGCCGCGCGGGTGGAGCCCGCGACGCGGCCGAGGTAGCCCTCGTCCGTGAGCGCTGCGCGCGCCTCGCCCGCGTCGAGCCCGGCCTCGGCGCCGAGCTCCACGAGCACGTCGTCGTCGCCGATGTCGCGGGCCTCCGACCAGTACGCGCGCATGATCCGCTCGTGTGCCTCGCGGTAGAGGCCCCGGTCGCGGGCGAGCTCGCCGAGCGCGAGCGCCTTGAGCGAGCGCGGAATATGGTCGGGCGGGCCGTACTCGAGCCCGGCCGCCTCGACCGCCTGCCGGGTGCGCTCGTGGATCTCCGGCCCGTAGCGCCGCTCGAGCTCCGCCCGGGGGATCCCCTCCGGCGGGTACTCCGGATGAAGGTCGAACGGCAGCCACTCCACGGTCGCCCCGTGCTCGCGCTCGAGCCAGTGCGCCCGCTCGAGCCCGACGAAGCAGAACGGGCAGATGAAGTCGCTCCAGACGAGGACGCGCAGGCCGGTCATCGCCTCCCCGTTCCCGCCGGCCGCCATCGCTACGCCGCCCAGCGGAAGCCGGTTGCCTCCGGACGCGGTTCGAGCGGGCTCGTCGGGAGCCCCGGCCCCGGCGACGCCTCGTTGAACCCGCCCGGCGCGACGTCGTTCGGCCCGTCCGGATGGAAGAGCGACGCGAGGTATTGGATCTGCCCGCGGCCCGGCCCGAGCTCGAACTGCCCACCGCCGTACGCCCCGATCCCGCGCTCCTCGCAGTAGTCGTACGCCGCGCAGAGCGCCTCGAGGCTGCCGAAGCGGGACGGCTTCACGTTCACGGTCTTCGGCGGGAAGGCCAGGCCCTCGATGTCGCCGACCGAGTGGATCGGCGCGTCCCAGGTGATCCGGTCGCGGTACGGCTCGAGGACGGCATCGGTCTCGGGCACGAGCGCGGGATCCTCGATCCACGCGTCCGGGAACGTCTCCGCGACACGCCGGTAGAGGATCGGGTCGGGCCCCTGGTCGACGGGCGTGCCGCTGTAGGCGCCCTTCAGGTCGATCGAGTCCACGACGCCGAGCGCCGCGAGCTCCTCGAAGATCTCGTCCGTCCAGTCGCTGCGCGCGTCGAGCTTGAAGCGGGTGGCGGGATAGTGCTCGAGGATGGAGCGGACGCGCGCGGCCGAGGGCGGCTGGCCGAGGTTCATCGAGACGACGAACGTGACCGGCCTCGGCTCGCGGCCGACGGCGGCCGCGAGCGTCGTTCCCGCCTGGCGGAGCGCGAGATCGAGCGCCGCGCTCTCGTACCCCCAGCGGCGGTAGTTCACCCAGTCGTCGCGGGAGGGCCCGCCGGGGAAGAGCGCGAGCCGGTCGACGAGCTGCGAAAACGAGTCGATCGTGTGCGAGCCGGCGAGGGGGAGGGTCGGCCCCTCCTCCTGCAGCTTCAGCTGGTCCTCGGCGTCGTAGGTGACGTCCTCGCCGACGCCCTCGTGCTCGTCGCCGCGTAGGCGAATGACGGTCGTGTGGCGCGTGAAGTCGCTCGAGATCTCGTAGTTCTTCCCCTCGAGGGAGTACTCGTCGATCGCGAGCGGCAGATCCTGGATGAGCTCGTACGTGGACATGGCGCGCAGTCTGCCTTGCCGGGTTTGCGCCGTGTCGGGGTGGGAACCTCGGGGTGGAGCGATTTTCGAGACGACAGGAGGCAGGTATATGGCGAGTGTCGAGTCTTCGATCGACGTAAACGTGCCCGTGAGCACGGCGTACAACCAGTGGACGCAGTTCGAGGAGTTCCCCGAGTTCATGGAGGGCGTCGAGTACGTCACCCAGATCGACGACACCCATCTGCGCTGGGCGGCCGAGATCGGCGGCGAGCGCGAGGAGTGGGAGGCGGAGATCACCGAGCAGACCCCGGACCAGCGGGTCGCGTGGACGGCGCGTGGCGGCAAGCAGAACGCCGGCGTCGTCTCGTTCCACCGGATCGACGACATGACCACCCGGGTCACGCTCCAGATGGACTGGGAGCCGGAGGGCATGAAGGAGAAGGCCGGCTCCATGCTCGGACGCGACGAGGCGCAGGTGAAGGGCGACCTCGAGCGCTTCAAGGAGTTCATCGAGCGTCGCGGCGTCGAGACGGGCGCCTGGCGCGGCGAGGTGAGCGGCGGCACGACGACCTAGTCGTCCGCGCAGCGAAGAACGGACGGGAAGGCCGGGCGAGAGCCCGGCCTTCCGCGTTCTCGCGGGCGGGGGGCGGAGCACACGCGCAGTCATTCGCGAGCTCGTTTCTCCTGCAGAATCGGCCATTCGCCGCGCGTCGCCGGCTCCGGCCCGTGACCTCCCGACCTACCCGTCTCGTTCCCGCGGCTCGTTGTCTGCATGGACGCGCCGGCGACTATGTTGGACTACGGAGGATGAGCCGGTTCGCGCCAAGTCGTCGTACCGCTGGGAGACCTTCATCTGGGGGCCGATAGCGCTGATCCTCGCCGCGCTCTGCGTGACCGTCGCACGCAGCACCGCGCGCGACGCGCGGCCTCCCGACGAGCGGATGGTCGGACGCCTCGCCCCGTAGCGCCGACGGCGCGGGGACGGGCCCCCGCCGCATTGCAGCGATATGGCGGATCGGCACGCCGAACCCCGGTACGCATGCGGGTCTGGACGCGCTCGGAGGCGGAGTGGCCCCGGGAGGAGTCGAACCTCCGCACGCAGATTCGAAGTCTGCCGCTCTATCCACTGAGCTACGGGGCCGCCCCATCGAGTGTAGCCCGGCCTACCGCGGGAGCCGGGCTTCGCCCGGCACGGCTCAGCTCTCGGTGGCCGGCTCGCCCCGACGGTGGCGCCACGTGCGCTTGACCTCGGCATTCAGCTCGGCGCCGAGGAGGACGGCGAGCGCGGAGAGCCAGAGCCAGGTCAGCATGATGATCACGGCCGCGAGCGACCCCCACGTCTTGTTGTAGGAGCCGAAGAGCCCGACGTAGAGCGCGAAGAGCCCGGACGCGACGAGCCAGATCAGGACCGCGAGCAGCGACCCGGGCGTGACGAGTCGGAAGCGCGGATGGGAGACGTTCGGCCCGAGGTAGAGGATCCCGCCGATCGCGACGAGCAGGCCGAGCAGGAGCACCGGCCACTGCACCGTCCACCAGATCCAGCCGAAGACCCCCTCGAGCCCGAGCACGCCGCCGAGCCAGTCCGAGATGACCGGGCCGAGCACGAGAAGGACGACGACGAGCGCGAAGGCGAGGGCGACGCACGCGAGCATCTGCAGCGCGGTCAGCCGCTGCTTCACGAACCCGCGGCCTTCCTCGGCCCCGTAGACGCGGTTGAGCCCGCGGATGAGGCCGCCCATCGCGCCCGTCGACGTCCAGAGCGCGAGCACGGTGCCGAGGACGACCATGACGACCCCGCCGCCCTGGTTCTCGAGCGTCCGGGTCAGGCTCTCTTCGAGGAGCGTGATCGCCTCGGGCGGGACGACACCGTCGAGCCGGCCCATGATCCTGTCGACCGAGTTCTCGCCCGCGAGGACGGTGAAGAGCCCGAGCGTCACGAGCAGCACCGCGGGGATCGCGAGGAAGGCGTAGTACGCGAGCGCGGCCGCTACGTCGGTGACGCCGTCGGCGAGCGCGCCCTTCCCGGCGCGGGTGAAGATCGCGCGCCAGTCGCGAAGCGTGAAGTCGGTCAGGCCGGGGTCACGGAGCTCCGGCTCGTGCCGCTCCGGCGCGGGCACGCGGTCGGGCGCGCGCGTCGCGGCGGTGGAGGGACGCGGATCGGCCATGCGCGGGATGTTCCACGAAGGCCCGTTTTCGATGCGGGCGAGAGGACTCGAACCTCCAAGGGCCCTGAGGCCCAACGGGACCTAAACCCGCCGCGTCTGCCAGTTCCGCCACGCCCGCGTGCGTGGATTGTGCCGGACGCCGCGTACGTCGACGTCTAGAGGCTTGATGTGAAATCGGCGCCCCGTTGGTCTGAGGCGGCAGCCGCGGCCCCGCTCTATTTCACATCAAGCCTCTCGTGCAGCGGGATCACGAGCCGGAAGCGGGCGCCGGTCGGGTCGGCGGGCTCGTAGATCAGGTCGCCGCCGTGTGCGGCCGCGTACGAGCGCGCGATCGCCAGGCCGAGGCCGGTCCCCGTCACCCGGTCGCGGCCGGAACGACTGCGCGTGAAGCGCTCGAAGAGGGACGGGACGAACTCGTCCGGCACGCCGGGGCCGCGATCCTCGACCGCGAGCCGGAAGTGCCGGTCGGCCCGCTCCGCCCGCACGACGACCGGGGGCTGCCCGTAGCGGAGGGCGTTGGTCACGAGGTTGGACACGATCCGGTCGAGGGCGGCGGGGTCGATCCGGACCTCGAGCCCGTCGTCCACCTCGAGGACGACGTCGTCGGCCCGTTCGCCCGCCGCGGCGGCGACGACCGTCTCGAGCCGCTCGCGGACGAGGACCGTCGTCGGGTTGATCGCGACGGCCTCCGCGTCGAGCCGGGAGAGGTCGAGCAGCTGGTCGACGAGCACGCGCATGTTGCTGCTCTGCGTGGACAGAACTTCCTCGAGCGCGACCCGGCGCTCGGCGCCCAGCTCCGCGGAGCGGCCGTGCAGCGTCTGGACGATCCCGTCGATGGCAGTCACGGGCGTTCGGAGCTCGTGCGCCGCGAGCGCGATGAAGTTCGACTTGAGCTCGTCCGCCCGCTCGAGGGCCTCGCGTGCCTCCCGCTCGTGCGCGAAGAGCCGTGAGCGGTCGAGCGCGAGCCCGGTCAGCGCACCGAGCGCGTGCAGGAGCGCGAGCTCCTCGGGCCCGAAGAACGGTGCGTACGGGTTCGTCCAGACGACGAGCGACCCGGAGGGGACGTCGAGAACGAGCACGCGCTCGCCTCCGTAGCGCCGCGCCGCGTCGTCCGCGTCGGCGAGCATCTCCGCGCTCGCGCCGTGCGTGCCGATCACGCGCCCGCCTGCATCGCGGAGGGCAATCGCGCGCGCGCCGATTATCCGCGACATCGGGGGGAGCACCTCGCGCGCGACGTCGGCCTCGCTCGTCGCGGTCATGAGGCGAGAGATCGCGGTCTGGGTCTCGATCGTCTCGGGTCGGCGCCAGATCAGCCGAAGCGCCGCCGGCGGGGCGAGCCCGACGAGGAAGCCGAGGGCGCTCACCGTCACGAGGAGCGCGGCTGCGAGCTCGTACGCGGAGTTCTCGCCGGGATCGGTCGCGGCGATGACGAGCGCCGCCGTGATCGCGGCGACTGCAAGGCCGATCAGGCCCATCCGCCGTCGCACGACCGTCGGCTGCCCCCTCCGCGCGCGCCAGAGCCGGCCGACGACGACGACGGTCAGCAGCGTCCAGTGGACGACGAACCCGATCACGTACGCCGAGAACCAGGCGGGCCGCTCCTCGTCCGGCCCGGGCAGCTCGGGCAGCGTGATCGTCCACACGACCATCGCCGCGGTGAGCAGCCCGGTCAGGAGCTGCACCCTCCGCGAGGGCGGCTCGAACGACACGGTGAACCGGTAGAGGAGGTACGGGAAGAGGACGAGCGCGACGAGCAGCGCACGCCGGCCGACGCGGTCGAACGTCGTCATGGGATCCTCCGGCAGCAGCCGCCCGAAGTCGACGACGAAGGCGAGCGTCCCGAAGGTGAGCGCCGCCCAGAGCGCCGCGCGTCCGCGACCGCGCCGCCACAGCCACACAGCTGCCAGGGCCACAAGCGTGAGCAGCCCCAGGTTGACGTAATCGAGGACGTGTACGAGCGATTCCATAGAGACCGCGACCCTCTCGGCACACTCTAGGGCCGCCGCAGCGCGTCTGCCCGCATTTTCCAGCGCGGGAACCCGACTCCTCCCCCGCGGCGACGCGCACCGCCCGCGGGCCGGCCGACCGCTGGCAGAATGGCCACACGGTGAAGACGAACGTCGAAGAGCTCCCGGGAAACCGCGTCCGTCTCGACGTCGAGGTGCCCGAGGGCGATGTCAAGCACGCCCTGGAGCATGCGGCGTCCGATCTCGCGGCGAGCGCGAAGATCCCCGGCTTCCGGAAGGGCAAGGCGCCCCTCCCCCTGATCGTGGCGCGCTTCGGGCGCGAGGCTGTCTGGGCGGAGGCGGTGCGCAGCCACCTGGACGGCTGGTTCTGGACGGCGGCGGCGACGTCGGGCGTCCAGCCGGTCAGCTCGCCGGAGGTGGAGCTCGGCGAGGACCCGCCCGACGACGGCTCCTTCCGCTTCAGCGCGACCGTCGCCGTGCTCGCGAAGCCGGAGCCGGCCGACTGGACGACGCTCGAGGTCCCGGCCGCCGAGCCCGAGGTGCCGGTGGAGATCGTCGACGGCGAGCTCGAGGCGCTGCGCGCGAGCGTGGCCGAGCTCGTGCCGGCCGAGCGGCCGGCCCAGGAGGGCGACACCGTCGTCCTCGACGTCGAGGGCGAGCTCGCGGGCACGCAGCGCGACTACGTGACCGAGGTCGGAAGCGGCCGGCTCGTGGACGGGCTCGACGAGGCGCTCGTCGGCATGCGCGCCGGCGAGACGAAGACGGTCACGCTCTCCGTCGACGAGAACGAGTCGACCGAGGTCGAGCTCTCCCTGAAGGACGTGAAGGAGCCCGTCCTCCCGGCGCTCGACGACGAGCTCGCGCGGACGACGAGCGAGTTCGACACGCTCGCCGAGCTACGCGCCGACATCGAAGGGCGCCTGCGCGAGCACGTCGAGGCCGAGGTCGAGGCGGCCTTCCGCGAGTCCGCCGTGGACGCGCTCGTCGAGGCGACCGAGTTCGACCTCCACCCGGAGCTCGTCGACCGCCGCGCCGCGGAGCTCTGGTCGGGGGTGACCCGCTCCCTCCAGCAACGTGGCCTCACGCCCGAGGCGTACCTCGCGCTGACCGGCCAGTCGCAGGAGGAGCTCGTCGAGCGTCTCCGCGCCGAGGCCGGCCAGGCGATCAAGCGCGAGCTCGCGCTCGACGCGGTCGCCGAGAAGCTGGGGCTCGAGATATCCGACGAGGAGGTCGAGGCGTTCGTCCGCGACCAGGCGGACGGGGCGGGCGACGACCCGGAGGAGACCCTCCGCGTGCTGCGCGAGCGCGGGACGTTCGAGAGCCTGCGGACCGACCTGCGCATGCGGAAGGCGCTCGACGAGGTGGTCGCCGGCGTGCAGCGGATCCCGGTCGACCTCGCGGCGGCGAGAGACAAGCTTTGGACCCCGGAGAAGGAAAAGGCCTCCTCCGGGATGAACATCTGGACCCCAGGCAGCGAGGAGGCACCTAACCGATGAGTCCCCTAGTCCCCATGGTCGTGGAGCAGACGTCGCGCGGCGAGCGTGCGTTCGACATCTACTCGCGCCTGCTGAACGAGCGCATCATCTTTCTCGGCACGCCTATCGACGACCAGATCGCGAACCTGATCATCGCCCAGCTCATCCATCTCGAGTCCGAGGACCCCGACAAGGACATCTCGCTCTACATCAACTCGCCGGGCGGCTCGGTCTATGCCGGCCTCGCGGTCTACGACACGATGCAGTACGTGAAGCCGGACGTTCAGACCGTGTGCGTGGGCATCGCGATGTCGATGGGCGCCGTCCTCCTGGCGGGCGGCACGCAGGGAAAGCGGATGGCGCTGCCGAACTCGAAGATCCTCATCCACCAGGTCTCGAGTGGCTTCCAGGGCCAGGCGACCGACATCGAGATCCAGGCCCGCGAGGTGATCAACATCAAGCGACGCCTGGAGGAGATCCTCGCCGACCACACCGGCCAGGAGCATGAGAAGGTGTCCCACGACATGGAGCGCGACTACTTCATGACCGCCGACGAGGCGAAGGAGTACGGGATCATCGACACCGTCCAGACGCAACGTGGCGCCGGGGTCGCCGCGGCGGCGTAGCGGCTAGGCAGCCGCTCCGAAAGCCGCTACAACAAGAGCTATGGCCCGAGCGACCGACGGCAACGAGCAGCTCCTCTGCAGCTTCTGCGGCAAGAGCCAGCGCCAGGTGAAGAAGCTCATCGCCGGGCCCGGCGTCTACATCTGCGACGAGTGCATCGACCTCTGCAACGAGATCATCGACGAGGAGCTCACCGCTCCCGCCGCGCTCGACCTCGAGAACCTCCCGCGCCCGAGGGAGATCTACGAGGTGCTGAACGACTACGTGGTCGGTCAGGAGGAGGCGAAGCGCACCCTCTCGGTCGCGGTCTACAACCACTACAAGCGCGTGCAGATGGCGACCGGCGAGGGCGACGTCGAGCTGCAGAAGTCGAACATCCTCCTGCTCGGCCCGACCGGCTGCGGGAAGACCCTGCTCGCGCAGACGCTCGCGCGGATCCTGAACGTCCCGTTCGCGATCGCCGATGCGACCGCGCTCACCGAGGCCGGCTACGTCGGCGAGGACGTCGAGAACATCCTCCTCAAGCTCATCCAGGCGGCCGACTTCGACGTAAAGAAGG
>Ga0214468_1000744_pt1 | contig 10345 bp, 14 predicted proteins | sample RVTome_9_FD_187334 | JGI IMG/M metagenome (GOLD analysis project Ga0214468, IMG submission 187334) | Soil microbial communities from uranium-contaminated site in the Upper Colorado River Basin, Wyoming, United States - RVT155D38 HiSeq ...
GCGACGATGTACGCCGACGAGATGAAATCCGGGTCCTGGAGGAAGTCCTTCACTCGGACTCGTCCTTCTGCGGCGCCGGCTTCTTCCGGAACATCTCGAGCATCCGGTCGGTCACGAGGAAGCCGCCGACGACGTTGATCGTGCCGAAGGCGATCGCGATCACGAGGATGATGTCCTCGAGCAGTCCCTCTGCCGGACCGATCACGAGCAGCCCGCCGAGCACCACGATCCCGTGGATGGCGTTCGTCGCCGACATCAGCGGCGTGTGCAGCGTGTTCGGGATCTTCGAGATGACCTCGAAGCCGACAAAGGCGGCGAGCAGCAGGATCGTCAGCTCAGTCAGCAGATCCACTGACGAGTGCCCCCTTCACAATTTCGTCCTCGGGATCGATCTTCAGCGCACCGTCCTCCGTGATCAGCTCGAGCAGCGCCTGGATGTTGCGCGCGTACAGCTGCGACGCGTGGTCCGGCATCGTCGACGGGAGGTTGAGCGGCGCTGCGATCGTGACGTCCTCGCGCACGACCGTCTCGCCCGGCTCGCTCAGCTCGCAGTTGCCGCCCGCCTCGCCGGCCAGGTCGATGATCGCCGAGCCCGGCTTCATGTTCTTGACCGCCTGCGCGTTCAGGAGCAACGGCGCCGGCTTGCCCGGGATCAGCGCGGTCGTGATCGCGGCGTCGATGTCGGTCACGGCCTCGGCCAGCGCGTCTTGCTGGCGCTTCTGCTGCTCATCGGCCAGCGCCTTCGCGTAGCCACCTTCGCCCTCCGCGTCGGCCTCGAGGTCGAGTTCGAGGAACTTGGCGCCCAGCGACTCGACCTGCTCCTTGACGGCGGCGCGTACGTCGTACCCCTGCACCTGGGCGCCAAGCCTCCGCGCCGTCGCGATCGCCTGGAGCCCAGCGACGCCGGCCCCCAGCACCAGCACCTTCGCGGGCTTCACGGTGCCTGCGGCGGTTGTGAGCATCGGGAAGAAGCGGGTCAGGCTCTCGGCCGCGATCAGCGCCGCGCGGTAGCCGGCGACCGTGGCCTGCGACGACAGCGCGTCCATCGACTGCGCGCGCGTGATGCGCGGCACGGACTCGAGCGCGAACGCCTTCACGCCCGCCGCCTCGAGCGCCTCGGTCGTCTCCGGTGAGGTGAGCGGCGCCAGGAAGCCGATGTACACCGCGCCGCGTGACAGGCGGCCGATCTCCTCCGCGCTCGGCGGCGCGACCTTCACCACCACGTCGCCGCCCCACGCCTCGTCCGCGGACACGATGCTCGCGCCCACCTCCTCGAAGAGCGAGTCCGGCAGCAGCGCCCCCTCGCCGGCGCCGCGCTCGATCGCCACATCGATCCCCCGCGGCTTGAGCCGCGCAACCACCTCCGGCACGAGCGCCACGCGCCGCTCCCCGGCGGCCGTCTCCTTGGGGACGCTGACCCTCATGCGGCGCCGCAGGGTATAGATCCGGCATGGACGTCGACGTTCAGGGCAGGCAGCTCAAGCTCTCCAACCTGGACAAGGTCATGTACCCGGCCACGGGGTTCACGAAGGGCCACGTGATCGACTACTACACGCGGATCGCGCCCGTCATGCTCGGCCACCTGCGGGACCGGCCGCTGACGCGGATCCGCTACCCGAACGGCGTCGACGACAAGTTCTTCTACGAGAAGAACTGCCCCGACCACCGACCCGACTGGGTGCAGGTCGCGCGCATCTTCACGCGCGGCACCGGCCGCTGGGGAGGCAAGGGGAGCGGCCCGCGCGACATCGACTTCTGCCTTGCGAACGACCTTCCGACGCTGATCTGGCTGGCGAACCTGGCCGCGCTCGAACTGCACACGTCGCTTGGAACCGCGTCCGCGTACGACCGCCCGACGATGGTCGCGTTCGACCTCGATCCGGGGCCGCCCGCGACGATCGTCGAGTGCTGCCGTGTCGCCCTGCTCCTGCGCGACATGTTCGAGAAGCTCGGGCTCGAGTGCTTCCCGAAGACCTCGGGCTCGAAGGGCATGCAGGTGTACCTGCCGCTGAACACGCCCGCGACCTACGATGACACCACGCCGTTCGCGCGCGCGGTCGCCGAGCTGCTCGAGCATGAGCACCCCGACCTCGTCGTCTCGCAGCAGAGCAAGGAGCTGCGCGCCGGCAAGGTCCTCGTCGACTGGAGCCAGAACGTCGACTTCAAGACGACCGTCTGCGTGTACTCGCTGCGCGCACGCGAGCGTCCGACGGTGTCGACGCCGATCACCTGGGACGAGGTCGCAGCCGCGCGCGAGCCGGACGATCTGCGCTTCGAGTCGGGCGAGGTCCTCGAACGGGTCGAGCACGACGGCGACCTGTACGCGCCCGTGCTGGAGCTCGAGCAACGTTTGCCCGCGGGGTTGGGCGGTTAAGTCCGAGTGACGATGCCGACCGGCGCACGCACTCACGAGCACGTAAACGGCTCGCACGCCGACGCACCCACGGAACCGCAGGACTACGCCGCGCTCAACGCGGTGTTCGCGGTGCTGCTTGCGGGTGCCGTGCTTGCCGCGCGCGAGCGGACGCGGGAGAGCGACCCGCTCACCACCCGCGACCTGGCGGTGACGAGCGCGGCCACCTTCGCGCTTGCGAAGGTAATCGCACGTGAGCGGATGGGCACATGGGTCCGCGAGCCGTTCGTCGACGAGGACGACGGGCGCAGGCCGCGCGGCCGGCGGCTGCGTCACGCCGTCGGCGAGCTCCTCACCTGCACCCGTTGCGTCGGCGCGTGGGGCGCGCTCGGCCTCATCGGGCTGAGGCTGACGTCGCCCTCGACCGGGCGCGTGGTCAACGACGTGCTCGCCGTGTCGGCGCTGAACGACTGGCTGCAGGCCACGTTCAGGCTGCTGTGTGCCAAGGCCGAAGAAGCCTCGTCGCCTTAGCGTGTCCCTCGCGGCGATCCTCGACGTCGACGGGACGCTCGTCGACACGAACTACCACCACGCGATCGCGTGGTACCGGGCGTTTCGCCAGCACGACAAGATCGTGCCGATCTGGCGGGTCCACCGCCACATCGGCATGGGCGGGGACCAGCTCGTCGCAGCGCTCGCAGGCGAGCGCTGGGACGACGAGCACGGCGACGACGTCCGTGCCGCGGAGAAGGCGCTCTACATGGCGCTCATCGAGGAGGTCGAGCCGCTCGAAGGTGCACGCGGGCTGATCGAGGACCTCAAGGAGCGTGGGCACGCGGTCGTCCTGGCGAGCTCGGCGAAGGAGGACGAGGTCGACCACTATCTCGACCTCCTGGACGCGCGCGCGTTGGCCGACGGCTGGACGACCTCGGCCGACGTCGAGGCGACGAAGCCCGAGCCCGACCTCGTCAAGGCCGCGATCGCCAAGGCCGGTGGCGGCGACGCCGTGATGGTGGGAGACACGACCTGGGACGTCGAGGCGGCGAAGCGGGCCGGTGTCGAGACCGTCGCGGTCCTGACCGGCGGCTTCAGCGACGCGGAGCTGCGCGATGCCGGCGCCGGCTGGACGTTCGAGTCGATCCAGGCGCTGCGCGACGGGCTGGCCGAGACGCCGTTCGGTTTCTAAAGAGGGTCAGACCCTCTTTAGAAAAGGTCGCTCGCCACGTCGTAGACGCGGCGGTTGTTCGAGCGCGCCTCGGAGCGCAGCATCTCGAACGCCTCCTTGTCCGACACGCCGTGGCGCTCCATCAGGATGCCCTTGGCGCGCTCGATTGTCGCGCGGCGGCCGATCGCGTCCTCGAGCTGGCCCACCGCGTCGCCGAGCTCGGTCAGCTCGGCGAACCGTCGCACAGCGATCTCGAGCGAGCTCTTGACGCTCTCCGCGTCGACCGGCTGCGCGTAGGCGATGATCCCCTGCTCGGCCGCACGCGCGACAAAGTCGGGGTCCTCCCCGTCGAGCAGCGCGACGACAGGACAGCCGCCGACGTCGGTCAGCTCCTCGATCAGCTCGAGCGCGTGCTCGTCGTCCGCGTGCAGCTTGACCATCGCGACCTGCGGGCGGTCTTCGGTGATCGCCGCCGCGGCCCCGTCCGGGGAGGTCGCGCGCGCGACCACGTCGTGGCCGAGCGAGTGCAGGATCGCGGCGATGCCGTCGAGCGCTTGTGTGTCCTCGTCGGCCACCAGGACGCGGAGTCCGCCGTCCAGCTTCTCGACGAGCGAGGCGGCGGCCAAGTCACCGCCCCCGGCCGTTGCTAGCCTTGCTGCAACCGCGCAGGCCGAGCCCCCCGCTCGCGCGACACGGATCGCGATATACGGGAGAAGGCTTCGCTTGCTGGTTGAACGTCACGGTTCTGGTACAGGGGACTCCGATTCCCCCGGCGGTCCGGAACCGGAAAAGTACAAGCTGGCAGGCGCCAAGCGCAACGATGAGGAGCGCCGGCTGTTCAAGGCGTACCTCGAGGACGGCGACCTGGGGGCGCGCGAACAGCTCGTCGCGCGCTTTCTCCCGCTCGCGCGCCAGCTGGCGCGGCGCTACGGCACCGCCGGCGAGCCGATCGACGACCTGATCCAGGTGGCCAGCCTCGGCCTCGTCAAGGCGATCGACCGCTACGAGCTCGACCGCGGCACCGCGTTCTCGAGCTTCGCGGTCCCGACCATCCTGGGGGAGATCAAGCGCTACTTCCGCGACACGGGTTGGACTGTGCGTGTTCCGCGCGCGATCCAAGAGCGCCGCATGAAGGTGAACCGCGCGATGCCGACGCTCACCGGGAAGCTCGGCCGCTCGCCCACCCCGGCCGAGATCGCCGAGCACATCGACGCATCCAGCGAGGAGGTGCTCGAGGCGCTCGAAGCGGCCGTCGCTTACGAGCCCGTGTCGCTCGACACGTCACCCGGCGCCGATGACGACGAGACCTGGGCCCAGTCCGTGGGCAAGGAGGACCCCGGCTACGACCTGGTCGAGTACAGCGCGACGCTGGCCCCCGCCATGAAAGCGCTCCCCGCCCGCGAGCGGGTGATCCTGCACATGCGCTTCACGCTGGACATGACCCAGTCCGACATCGCCGATCGCATCGGCATCTCGCAGATGCACGTGTCGCGCCTGATCAGGAAGGCGCTCGAGACGATGCGATCGGAAGCGGCTACCTAGTCGGCTGAGCCGCTCAGCGCCGTCCGAAGCCGTATCCGCCGGACGGGATCCCCGCCAGCAGCACGACGATCGCGGCCACGATGCCGACGATCGAGGGCAGGCCGAGCGCAACGCAGAGCGCGTATACGAGCGCTGCCACGAGTACCGCTATCACGAGACCGATCATCTGAACTCCCTCTGCCTGAGTCGGTACAGGCCTAGTACCCGGTCCGAAGGTGCGCCGAAACTCAGGCCGCGCGCCGCGCGCGCTGCTCGCGGTCGACGCGCTCGAGCTCACGCTTGAGCTGGGCGCGCAGCTCCGCCACCTCGTCGGCACCCATCGCCTCTGCCAGCTCGGTGCTGGCGCGCTCGAGCTCTCGCTCAGCTGTGCCGTCGTCCACCTTGCCGCGCACTTCGAGCGCGCGCTCCTTGACGCTGCCGGCGAGCGCCTCCAGACGGTCGCGCTCGGCCGGTGCCAGCGCCTCCCAGCGGCGATAGAGAAGCCGGGCGATTCGCACCGCCACCGACGTCCCGAACCTGTTGGCCATGCGCCCATGGTGGCCGGGTGGGAGGACGTAACCTCGCATCGTGCGCGCGATGGTGCTCCGAGCACCCGGGCGGCCGCTCGAGCCGGCCGACCTGGCCGATCCGGTTCCGGCCGCCGGCGAGGTGCTGGTGCGCGTGTCGGCGTGCGGCGTCTGCCGCACGGACCTGCACATCGTTGATGGCGAGCTCGCCGAGCCGAAGCTCCCGCTCGTGCCCGGACACCAGATAGTGGGGACCGTGGCCGCGGGCGGCGAGCGCTTCGAGGTGGGCGAGCGGGTCGGGATCCCGTGGCTCGGCAAGACATGCGGGCGCTGCCGCTACTGCCTGTCGGATCGCGAGAACCTCTGCGACGCACCGGCGTTCACGGGCTACCAGCGCGACGGGGGCTACGCGGAGCTCGCCCTCGCCGTCGAGGCGTACGCGTTCCCGCTGCCCGGCGCGCTGTCCGATCTCGACACCGCGCCGCTCCTGTGCGCGGGCCTGATCGGCTACCGCGCGCTCCGCATGACGGGCGACGCCGAGCGGCTCGGCCTGTACGGGTTCGGCGCAGCTGCGCACATCGTCTGCCAGGTCGCGCGCCACCAGGGGAGGCGCGTGTTCGCGTTCACGCGTGCCGACGACGCCGACGCGCAGCAGTTCGCACGCGAGCTCGGCGCGGAGTGGGCGGGGGATGCGCGCGGTGGAGCGCCCGAGGAGCTCGACGCAGCGATCCTCTTCGCGCCCGTCGGCGACCACGTCCCCGCCGCGCTCCGCGCCACGGCGAAGGGCGGCACGGTCGTGTGCGCAGGGATCCACATGAGCGACATCCCGTCGTTCCCGTACGAGCTCCTGTGGGGCGAGCGCTCCGTGCGCAGCGTGGCGAACCTCACCCGCCGCGACGGCGAGGAGTTCCTCGCGCTGGCTCCGACCGTGCCCCTGCGCACGCACGTGACCGAGTACCCGCTCGAGGGAGCGAACGAAGCCCTCGAGGACCTCCGGGCGGGCCGCTTGAACGGTTCCGCCGTATTGTCCATCTCATGAAGCTCTACATCTGCTGGGGGCTGTTCGGCAGCCCCCGCCCCGGAGGCCACCCCTGCAAGAACGCCCATGACGCCCTCAAGGAGGCCGGCTACGAGCCGGAGGTGGTGAAGTCGTACGGGCTCGGCCTGCTGCCGGACGTCATGAACCAGACCTCCGGTCGCAAGGAGGTGAAGCGGCTCACGGGCAGCACGTGGGTCCCGGCGCTCGTCACCGACGACGGCGAGGTGATCCAGGGCTCCGACAAGATCGCCGCGTGGGCGAAGAAGAACCCGGCTACGGCTACGCAGCCCGCCTGATGCGCGCCTGACGGCTCGCGGCGCGGCCGCGGCGGTGCGCCTTCAGCGCCGCCTGGCGGCGGCTCTCCGACCTGCGCAGTCGCTCGAGCTCGGAGGCCACGGCTCGCCACGAGCGCGGGTGCATGCCCATGCCGATGTGGCTGGCGCGGATCTCGAGATGCTCGGCATACGGATCGAGGCAGGACTGCCAGCGCACGACGCCGTCGCTGCGCGAGTAGACCGACAGGAAGCGAACGCCCCTGGGGAAGGACGCCTCGGCATCGGCCCAGAAGTCCGTGCAGCAGTCGCCCGACAGGCACGAGCGGCGGAAGAGCCCCCTCACTCCGACCGTGCCGAGCGCCCCGACTGCATAGACCTGTGCCCGCACGAGCGGGTGGATCGCCAGCGGGTCCATCAGCGGGGAGCCGAGCGTGACGATCCCGCCGACCAGGTCGGGCCGGCGCGTGGCCAGCACGCGCGCGAAATGGCCGCCGCGGCTCTGGCCGACGATTGCCGCGCGCTGGCCCTGGCGCTCCACGAGCTGCTCGACCTTCTCTTCCAGCCGCTCGACCGCGGCCTGGGAGCAGTCCACGTTCATGCGCATGCCGGCGCGTTTCGCGTAGTGGTTCGTGCCGCGCAGCCAGCGCGTCATCAGCGCCAGCGAGTCGTCGCCGGCGAGGAACCCCGGGATCAGGAGAACCGGCTGGCCGCGCCCGTCCTTGACGCCGTCGCCGCGGAAGACCGGGTCGCGCACGAGCGTCGCGAGCTCGAGTCCGACACGTGACTCGCGCCAGAGCGGCGGCCGGGAAAGGAGAGAGAGCGCGGTCATCCGTCCGTACGCCCACAGTACCCCCTCGGGGAGATGTGAAAAGCGCCAAGCGCACCGCCGGCGCGCGCATACGCCCCGCTCTTTCCGGAAACTAGGATGGCTGGCATGCGGGCTGTCACCCTCAGAGACGGCGAGATAACCCTTGGCGAGCATCCGGATCCCACGCCCGGGGCAGGCGAGGTCCTCGTTCGCGTACGCGCAGCGGGCGTGAACGGCGCCGACATGATGCAGCGGCGCGGGCTCTACCCGGCACCGCCGGGCGCGCCCCAGGACATCCCGGGGCTCGAGCTCGCCGGCGAGGTCGAGGCGCTCGGGCCGGGTGCGGCGCGCTTCGCCGAGGGTGACCGGGTGATGGCGATCGTGGCGGGTGGCGGCCAGGCGGAGTGCGCGGTCGTCCACGAGCGCGCGCTGATGCCGGTGCCCGAGGCGCTGGCGTGGCCCGAGGCCGGGGGGTTCCCGGAGGTCTTCGTCACCGCGCACGACGCACTCTTCACGCAGGCCGGGCTCGAGCTCGGCGAGCGGCTGCTCGTACACGGCGCCGCCGGCGGCGTCGGGACCGCCGCTGTGCAGCTCGGGCGCGCCACGGGCGCCGAAGTGACCGCGACCGTCAGGAACGAGGCGCTCCGGCCCGGCGTCGAGGCGCTCGGCGCACGCGCGATCGCCCCGGACGGGTTCGAGGAGCACGGCGAGTTCGACGTGGTGCTCGAGCTCGTGGGCGCGCCCAACCTCGCCGCGAACGTTGGGTCGCTCGCGACCGGGGGCCGGATCGTCGTGATCGGGGTCGGGGCCGGCGCGAAGGCGGAGCTCAACCTGGTCGCGCTCATGGGCAAGCGGGGGAGGATCATGGCGTCGACGCTGCGCGCGCGGCCGCTCGAGCAGAAGGCGGACGCGATGCGCAAGGTCGAGGAGCACGTGCTCCCGCTGGTCGAGTCCGGAGCGGTGAAGGTCCCCGTTGCGGAGACCTTCCCGCTCGACGACGCCGAGGCCGCGTACGACCGCTTCGCGAACGGTGGGAAGCTCGGGAAGATCGTCCTCACGGCGTGAGCACGCGACGGGCCCAGCAGAAGCAGGAGAACCGCGCGAAGCTCATGGCCGCGGCGCGCAAGGTGTTCGCCGAGAAAGGGCTCGGGGCGGCGACTGCACGCGACATCGTGCGCGAGACCGACCTTGCGACCGGCACCTTCTACAACTACTTCGACGACAAGGAGGACTGCTTCCGCACGCTCCTGTCGGAGTTCACCGCGGAGGCGCGCGCCGCGGCGCGCGAGAAGCGGCTTCAGCCGGGCATCAGCCTCGAGGATCGCATCCGCGATGCGTATTGCGCCTACTTCGAGCTGGTCGTCGCCGACCCGGAGATGTTCGAGGTCCTGCGCCGGAACGCCGACGCGATCGCGATGCTCGGAGGCGAGCACCTGTTCGATGAGGCCGCGGCGGAGTTTGCCGAGGACATGGCGGCCTGGGTGGCCGAGGGGCAGCTGCCGGCCGCGATCGGCCCCTGGCTGCCGTACGTCGCCCGTTCGGTGGCGGGCGCGGCGTTCCAGGTGGCCGCCCAGATGGCGGACCAGGGCGACTCAGACGTTGACGCCGCCGCCGACTTCTGCGCGCGGGTGCTGCTCGACGGGCTCCGCGGCTTCGGCTAAGGCCCTCGCCTCCATCGGCTTCACCCACAGCTCGTCAACGAGGATCACGATCCCCGAGAGGATCGGCACCGAGACGATCAGCCCGACGGCGCCGAAGAGCTGCCCGACCACGATCACGCCGATCGCGATCACCGCGGGATGCAGCTTCACCGCGCGCGCCATCACGAGCGGCACGGTGATGTTCCCCTCGAACTGCTGCACGGCGACGTAGATCGCGAGCGTGGCGGCCGCCTTCCCCGGGCTGTCGGTGAGCGCGAACAGAACCGCCGGAATCCCTGACACGAACGCGCCGTAGTACGGGACCACCGTGAAGAGCGCCGCGAGGACCGCGAACAGGATCGCGAAGTCGAGGTCGATGATCGTGAACCCGATGTAGAGGAGCACGCCGGTGACGGTCATGTCCACCGCGAGCCCCTGCATCCAGCCGATCCACGACGTCCGCAGCCGCTCGCTGATCGCCCGCGCGCGGTCGCGGTGCGCCGGCGGCACGAGGCTGAACGCGGCGTCCACCAGCGGGCGCGGGTTGGCGGCCATGAAGAACGCCGTCACGAGCATCAGGAGCAGCGCGCCCATAACCCCGGCCAGCCCGAGGCCGACCTGCGTGATCGGCCCGATCAGCTTCTCCGGCTCGTCCACGTATCCCTGGAGGAAGTCCTGCACCTCCCGGCCGATCTCGCCGCTGTCGGCGCCCGTCAGGTCGTGCAGGTCCTCGCCGAGGTGGTCGACGATGCCCGGCACGTCGTCGACGAACTTCTCGACCTCGTCCACGAACGGCGGTATCAGCAGGGCGAGGAGGCCCGCGACCGCGGCCACGAAGCCGAGCAGCCCGACGAGGGCGCCCAGGAAGCGCGGGACCCCGCGCCGCTCGAGCCGGGTCGCGAACGCGCTCAACGGGATCGCGATCAGCACCGTCATCAGGACGGCGACCATCAGCGTGACGAGCTGCCGGAAGAGCAGCGCGAGCACGAGGAGACCCGCCGCAAGCAGCACCGCTCG
>Ga0214468_1000746_pt1 | contig 10339 bp, 9 predicted proteins | sample RVTome_9_FD_187334 | JGI IMG/M metagenome (GOLD analysis project Ga0214468, IMG submission 187334) | Soil microbial communities from uranium-contaminated site in the Upper Colorado River Basin, Wyoming, United States - RVT155D38 HiSeq ...
GAGGTCGAGGCGATCACGCATCGGGCCGGACAGCCGAGCCTGGTAGCGGCGGCGCTGGCCATCGTCGCAGCGGCACTCGCGACCGTCGACGCCGAACCAGCCGCACGGGCAGGGGTTGTACGCCGCGATCAGCATGAATCGGGCAGGCAGGGCAAGGACGCCGTCGACGCGCGCGATGGTCACCTTCCCAGCGTCGATCGGGCCTCGCAAGGCGTCCAGCGCGTCGGCCCGGAACTGGAGCGTCTCGTCGAGGAAGAGCGCGCCGCGATGCGCCAGGCTGGCTTCGCCGGGCCGGATCCGCGGGCCACCGCCGACCAGTGCCTGGGTCGAGATGGTGTGGTGCGGGGCGCGGAACGGGCGCTGCCCGGCGGGAACGGCATCGCCAACCCGTGCGACCGAATGGATGCGGCTCACCTCGGCGGCTTCGGCTTCGCTCAGCGGCGGGAGGAGTCCGGCCCCGGCGCGCGCCAGCAGCGTCTTGCCGACGCCTGGCGGTCCGCTGTACGCGAGGTTGTGACGGCCCGCGACGGCGATCTCGAGTGCGCGGCGACCGACGCGTTGCCCCACCACGGCCGCGAGGTCCGGGGCGTCGTGGCTCGAATGCTGAACCGGAGGCGCGACGCGGGGCGCCGGACCGAGTGCCGCGACGCCGGCGAGGTGGCCGACCGCCTCCCGCAGGCACCTCGCTGGCCGCACCACGACCCCGCCGACGGCGGCGGCCTCCGATGCGTTCTCGAATGGCACCACGGCCTCGGCCGCCCCGGCGACGCGTGCCGCGTCCACCAGCGCCATGATGCCCGGCACCGGACGCAGCGACCCGTCGAGCGCCAGCTCACCGATGAGGGCCGTCGAGGGGAGCCGACCACCGTTCAGCTGGTCCGATGCCACGAGGATCCCCGTCGCGATCGCCAGGTCGTGGCCCGTCCCCTCCTTCGGCAGGTCGGCCGGCGCCAGGTTGACCGTGATGCGACGGGCAGGAACCTCAAAGTCCGAGTTCCGAACGGCGGCGCGGACGCGCTCGCGAGCCTCGAGCACGGCACTGCCCGCCAGGCCGACGATCGTCAGTCCCGGCAGGCCGAACGACACGTCGACCTCGACCCGGACCGGGACCCCGTCGACGCCGACGATCGACGCGCTCAGCGCGGTTGCGAGCATGCGGACCTCGCGGGAGACGAGGACGTGGACAGGTGCCGGTCGCCTGCCTGCTCGCCTCCCTACTACCAGCGGCGACCGGCACGGCCGAGCGTAGGGAGGCCCGCTTACCGCCCGCTTAGGCGCCGCTTATCGGGGCGCAAGCCCGACGACCTATCGGGCGGCAACGGCCTCCGCCGCGAGGAGGGCGTCGATCTCCTGGGCGAACTTCGTGAGGTTTGCGCCGAGCGGGCCGTCTGGGCGCGACGACATGAACGGCTCGCCGGAGTTCAGGGCGCTGATCGCGCCGCGGTACTCGTTGATCACCTGGTAGTCGATCTTCCGCCCCAGCGCCGATTCGGCGTTGTCGACGTTGATGCCGGTGTAGGCATTCGATCGGTTCAGCACCAGCTGCACCTTGTCGCGCGCGAAGCCGAGCGAGTCCATCGTCTCGAGCACCAGGCGCACATTCTTCAGGCAGGACAGGTCGGCGGTCATGACCACGAAGATGACGTCCGACTCGTCGAACAGCTGGAGGGTGAAGTCGTCGATCGTGCGGCCGGTATCCACGATCGTGTAGTCGTACGCCTTGCGCAGCAGGCTCAGCACGTTGGCCAGCGAGCCCGGGTGGGTGCGCTGGCGCTCCACCACGATGTCGGCCTGCTCCGGGTTCGGCGGTGCCAGCATGAGCTCGATCCCGGACCGATGCGAGACCATGAGGCGCTTGAGCAGCTCGGCGTCGAGGTCCGGCTCGGTGATGGCATTGACGATTGACGATGAGTCGAGCCCCAGGTCCAGGAAGACGCGCTCGTCGCCGAACTGCAGGTTCGCGTCGAACAGGGCGACCCGGCGCCGGACCCGGGTGGCCAGGGCGATGGCCGTGTTGATGGCCATGGTGGTCGTGCCCACCCCACCCTTCGCGCCATAGAACGAGCACAGCCGTCCCAGGGTCGGCTGCTCCACGCCTGCCTTCGGCTTCGCGCCGCCGCCCGAGCGCGACAGGAGCGCCTTGATGCGCGCAAGGAGTTCGAGCGGATGGAACGGCTTGACGATGTCGTCGTCGGCACCTGCCCGAAGGCCGCGCACGCGCTGCTCCACGTCCGCCTCGGCGGTGAGCATGATGATCGGCACCTTGCGGCCCGACTCCGCCGCGCGGATCTGCTGCGTCGCTGCATAGCCGTCGAGCTTCGGCATGGCGACGTCCATCAGGATCAGGTCCGGGGCGATTGCTGCCGCCATCTCGACGCCGGCCTGTCCGTCCGAGGCGACGTGGACCTCGAACCCCTCCTGCTTGAGGGTGAAGACCAGCACGCGCTGGATGTTGAGGTCGTCATCGACGACCAGGATCTTGGTGGCAGCCATGCAAACCCCTGGGCGATGTGGGTGAGGAACGTCCGGCGGATTATACGTGGTGCACGGGTGGTGACCCGATGCACCAATGGTCCTGTTCAGCCGATGTGACGCTCGAGAAATTCGATCACCTTGACCCGATACGCCTCCGGCGCAACCGCGTAGGCCTCGGCGTGGCCGGCGTCCGGCACGACGAAGAGCTCCTTGGGCTCACCGGCCGCCGCGAAGAGCTTCTCGCTCTGGTGCCAGCTGATCAGCTGATCGCCCTGCGGCGCGATGAGCAGCAGCGCACGCGGGGCGATCCGCCCCACCACGCTGACCGGATCGGGCAATCGCGACCGGGTGCGCAGCGTCGCGCCGGCGACCACCAGGCGGGACCCGACAGCGGCCAGCGGGTACCCGATCTCGCGCATGCGGTTCGCGATCGGATGGCGGAGCTCGGCGAAGGGCGCATCGGCCACGACAGCGGCCACCGGCAGGTCGGGAGCCGAGACGATGGCGGTGGCCGCGCCCATGCTGATTCCGAACAGCGCCATCGGGCCGAGGCCGCGGCCCTCGAGGAAGCGCACGGCTGCGGCCACGTCACGGCGCTCGTGCGCGCCGAGCGTCACCGACCCCGGGCCGCTCTCGCCATGGCCGCGGAAATCGAACTGGAGGACGTGGTGGCGCTCCTGCAGCCACGGGACGAATGCCGCGAGCTCCGGCAGCCGGTGACCGCTGAACCCGTGCAGGACGATCACCGCGGTCCGCGTCTGGCGGGCGGCGGGGATGAGCCACCCGGAGAGGGTGACGCCGTCATCGGTGGTGAAGCGGACCGGCTCGTAGGCGAGGCCGAGATCGTCGGGCGTGGCGGGAGCGCCCTCCCACGCCGGCACGAACGGGCGTACCTGGGGACGGATCAACACGTGCGATCCGCGGAAGGCGACCGCGAACAGGTACGCGCCGGTCAGCAGGCCGGCCACGCGGCCGGCCCATCGCAGGAGCCCTCGGATCATCGGGCCTGGTTCGGCTCCGATTCGTCGCTGAGCGATCGAGTCTGGCGCATCGCCGAGGTGATCGGCCGGGTGAGCTCACTGAGCTCCATCGGCACGATCCACTTCGTGCTGTCGCCGTTCGCCAGCGCCTTGAGCGCCTCGAGGTACTGGAGCGCCATCGTCTTCTCGTCGATGTCGTGCGCCGCCCCGAAGATCGTCCTGAGCGCATCGGCGTAGCCCTCTGCCCGCAGGATCTGGGACTGGCGGTCGCCCTCGGCGCGGAGGATGTTCGACTGCTTGTCGCCCTCGGCCACGTTGATCGTCGCCTGCCGGGTGCCCTCGGACTCGGTGATCACCGCGCGGCGGTTGCGCTCGGCGCTCATCTGGCGGTTCATCGCGTCCTGGATGTCGCGCGGCGGCACGATCTCGCGGATCTCGACACTCGTGATCTTCACGCCCCAGCGGTGGGTCGTCTCGTCGAGCTTGGCGCGCAGGATGTTGTTGATCTCCTCGCGCTTGGCCAGCACGTCGTCCAGCGGGATGTCGCCGATGACGGCGCGCAGCGTGGTCGCCGCCAGGGCCTGGCTGGCACCGTAGAAGTCGACCACGGCGGTGACGGTCTCGACCGGGTCGAACACCTTCGAGTAGACCAGGAAGTCGATGCTGATCGGCGCGTTGTCCTTGGTGATGCAGGTCTGCTGCGGCACCTCCAGGAAGCGCTCGCGCAGGTCGACCTTCACCGCCTGCTGGACGAACGGGATCAGGAGCACGATGCCCGGACCGCGCGCGCCCTGGAGACGGCCGAACAGGAAGACCACCAGGCGCTCGTACTCGCGCACGATGTGGACGATGCTGTACAGCAGCCACAGGCCGAGGGCCGCTCCGATCGCGATGAGAATGGGACCGATGAGCTCGTCCACTGGTCGCTACTCCTCCGTATCTCCCCCGCTGCCGGCGGGCGCCGGCTCGACGATCAGCTCGAGACCCTCCACGTCGACGACGCGGAGCGGCGTCCCCGCGCCGATCTCCGGTCCGCGGCTGCGCGCGGACCATGACTCTCCCGCAGCATAGGCGATCCCCGTCGGGCCGATGAGCGTCTGGGCGGTCGCCATGCCGCCCACCAGGGCACCGATCGGCCGGTTGGCCGGGCCGATGCCGGCGCGACGCATCTGCACCAGGGCACGGACCAGCACCCAGGCGTAGACGATCCCAACGATCACCACGAACGCGATGATCCACGGACTCACCGTCAGATCCAGGGCAAGCTCGCCGGGCTCGACCCCGGTCCACAGCGCGAAGGCGCCCAGCACCAGCGCCACGACGCCGCCCACGGTCAGGAGGCCGTAGCTGGCGACCACCGCCTCGAGCGCGAACAGCCCGACGCCGATGAGCACGAGCAGCAGCCCGCCGATGTTGAGTGGCAGCGCATTCGAGCCGATGAGCGCCACCACGATCGCGATCGCGCCCAGGATGCCGGAGAAGAAGTTCGGGTGGAACAGCTCGGCGATGATCCCGTAGAAGCCGATGGTGAACAGCAGGAACGCGATGTTCGGGTCGCTGAGCAGGTGGAGGAACTGCTGCCCAGGATTCATCTCCAGCTCTCGCATGCCGGCGCCGGTCAGGGTCGGGATCGGCTGCCCGTCGAAGTCGTACGCCCGACCATCGGCGCGGCTGCCCTCGTCGATGGCCGCGAACAGCGCGTCGACGTCCGGCGCGACGAGGTCGACCACGGGCGGCTCCATGGCGGCCGCCTCGCGAGCACCCAGGCTCGCCGCCTCCCGGACGGCGTCCTCGGCCCAGTCTGCGTTGCGTCCGTGCGCCTCGGCCAGGGAGCGGATGCGTGCCACCGCGTCGTTGGTCACCTTGGCGGCAAGGGTCTCGCCGAGGTCCTCGCCTCCCCCGCCGACCACGGAGGCGGCACCGATGTTCGTGTTCGGCGCCATCGCGGCCACGTCCGCGGCCAGCGTGATGAACGTCGCCGCCGATCCCGCGCGGGCTCCCTCGGGGGCGACCCAGGCGATCACCGGCACTTCGCTGGCGAGGATCGCCTTCAGGATGCGGTCCATGCTCGTCAGCTCGCCGCCCGGCGAGTCGATGACCAGCAGCACGGCGATTGCCTCATCCTCGGCGGCGACTCGCAGCGCCTCCTCGACGAAGACGGCGTTGACCTGGTCGATGACCCCGGTCAGCTCGACGCGCGCCACCTCGTGGCCGTCGGCCGCGGCCGGGGCCGCGAGGCCGATGACCCCCAACGCCAGACTTACCGCGAGCAGCGCACGGCGCTTCATGCAGCGAGTATAGGGCGCGGCTTTCCGAACGCCCGCCGTGCGACCGAGCCGATGCTCCCCCGCTTCTCCTCGGTTACCTGTCCCGCTCGGACGCCTATCGTCGTGCAGCCGGCGTGCGGCGACCTATCTCGTCGCTGACTGACACCTACGCGGTCAACCGACCCCTCGCGGCCGCCATCCCGCGGATACGCGTCCGGAGGAGACGATCAGAGCCGCTGACCCTCGACGGGCGGCGCGAGCCCCAGCGCGTCGGCCACGAGCTGCGACCACGTCTCGAGCCGGCTCCAGGCGTCCCAGATCGCATCGGCATCGGCGAAGCCGCCGACGAGCTTCTCGTGCTCACGGACATCGACCGCGCGCCCATCGGCCTCGACGCTGAAGACCACGCCGAGGTGGACGGCGCCCACCCGGTTCGTGTCGTCGTTCAAGAGGCCGACCAGCGTGAACTCGGGCTCCCAACCGGCCACCAGCTCCTCGTCCCATTCCCGCCGAAGGCCGGCCATCAGGGGGTCGTCGCCGTCGTCGACCGGGTTGAGGTGCCCGCCGACGCCGATGCTCGCCTTCCCGTGCAGCCGCGCGTCTCCACCGGCATCGCTGCGGTGCATCAGAAATACCCGCGGGCCGTCCCGCACGACGACGTACGGGATGAGCTGCTTGTGGGTGGGGTCCATCTCGGCAATCGATCGATCCAGGTACATCCCATGGCCGGCGACCGCGGCGCGCAGCTCGGTCAGGCCGTCGCCACCGACGGAACGGATGCCGTGGAAGTCGCTCCCGCCCGGGATCGCGTTCCGGGGCAGGACCAGGACGCGTTCGGTCATGGGTCGAGTCTATCGGCCGGGCGTAAGGCCGATCGCAAGGTTCGTGATCTATTGTCGCTCCTCACCGTTCCGAACCTGCCCGCACCGTTCCGCCCACCGGCCCGGGATGAGCGGTGCGCAGGGTCACCGTCGGGGTTGCGGCGGTGGTCACAGGGGCGTAGTAGTACTTCCGTACTGCAAGGTCAGAGGGGAGAATAAGCGCGTTCCAGGGGGCCACGTCCCGCCGGACCCGAGCCCGTCACGGCGTGACCACCCGACATCGTGCCTGCCATGTCGGATCACACTGAGCCAACCGAAATCTCGCGGCCCCGCGGGCGCGCACGCCGCGGCCAGTCCCTGGTGGAGTTCGCAATCCTACTTCCACTTCTGCTGCTGATGGTGGGCGGGATCGTTCAATACGGGATTCTGATCGCCACGTCACATACGTTGGACCAGGTTGGACGCGACCTCGGACGGTGGGTTGCGACCCAGGATTCCGTGGATTGCACGGAGCTCGGTGATGGCACGCCGTCGCCCATTGCCCAGCGAGCTCACGCGATCGCGGCGGAAACCAGCCTCATGGGCTATGCAGGCACCCCTTGGGAAGACAACTTCCTCTCGTACGACTATGGCCCGATGCCATCAGCGCCGCCGGTCAATCAAGGCGTTGAGGTGGCCTGGGAGATGGTAAGCGGGACTTGTCCGCCCGACGACAGCACGACAGCGTCGTTCGTCACCGTACGCCTCGCCCACCGCGCTCCCGTCGTCCTGCCCGGGCTCGGCTATCTGCCAGGAATCGGGACGTGCGACGCCGACGGGTGCTACCTGGCGATCACGACGACCGCGGTATTCCGAATGGAGCCCCAGGCTCCCGCCCCGGAGCCGAGTCCGTGATCCGTCATGAGGCGTGGCATGCGCGGGGGCAGGCGATCGTTGAATTCACGCTTGTCGCGGGGCTCTTTGTCCTCGTGGTCGGGGCGGTCGTCCAGTTCGGAGTCATCCTCTGGAGCCAGAACACCGTGAATCAGATTGCTCGCGACACCGCGCGGTGGGCGGTGACGCAGTCCGACAGCCCGTGCGACTCCGCTGCGATGCGCACGAGGGTGGCCGACACTGCGACCCAGCTGGCGACGAAGTGGCAGCTGGTCGGACCGCGATCGTGGTCCTCGGCATCCATGACCGGCGCCGTCGGGGCTTCTGGTGTGGGCGTCGACTGGTACGTCGTCGAGGACTCGTTACCCCCCGAGATCGAGATCGGCGAGGTGTTTCCGACCGACTGCCCGCCCTCGGACAACCGCCTGCCCTGGTTTGTGCGGATTCGGATCAACCAGGCGGTCCCGATCTTCTTCCCGGGACTTCAGATGATCGCTGCGGACTGCGCCCCCGGCTTCTGCGTCTCATCCACAACCGAGCTCCGCATGGAACCAAAGAGGCCAGAATGAGAACGATTCGGAGTCCCTTGCGCTCGGCAGACGCAGGTCAGATCCTCGTCATCACGGCCGTGATGATGACGATACTCATCGGCTTCACCGCACTCGCAATCGACGTGAGCGCCGCCTACCTGGCCGAGCGGTCGCAGCGAAGCGTCGCGGACGCGGCAGCATTGGCGGGAGCGCAGAGTCTCCAGAAGCCCGACTCACGCGAACTCCCGGGAGCAGCCGAGCAGGCTGCCGCTCGCGCCAACGCGTTGCATGTCCTCGAGGAGCGCCTGGGCGGCACAGCAGGCGCAGGCGATTGTTACGCGTCGACAGGGTGCGAGCTCACCGGAACGCCATACCGCGTCTCGATTCAGACTCCATCGCCCAGCTGCGTCGACTGCGTGGCGCCTCGGGCCATGCAGGTGAGCATCTGGCAGCCGGACTTCGGCCTCACGTTCGGCCGAATCCTCGGGCCGGAGAACTGGACGGTCCGATCAACGTCCGTTGCGGGCATGGTGGTGGCCCCCCAGTACGGGCTCGTCACACTTCGGCCGTCCGCACTTCGCCCAAATGGAAGCGACGCCAACGTGGACGATCTGAATGTCACGGGCGGTAGCGTGGTCGTCGTGGGCAACGCGGACATCGCCACGAACTCGAACGCGGTCTGCTCGGGTGCTGCGTCGGGCTCGGAGATCCGCCTCGATACAGGAGCCGGATTCGACATCCATCACTTTGGGGCGGGGGCGGCCTGGGTCGCTGCTCCTGGAAACTGCGCCAATCCGCCGCCAGGATTCCAGGTGACCACCCTCGTTGCGGATCCCGAATACTCAATCCCAGCTCGCACCGGTGCGGTCACCTATGACGATGTGCAGGCGGGTGAGGCGGATGCGGCCACCTGCGCGGCTGAGCAGCTTCTCGTGCCCGACGCCTATCGCGAACTGAAGACCGACCAGCAGATCAACGACCCCAGCCAGGTCTCGGTGACGTGTCTTCGGCCCGGGATCTACGATGAAAAGGTGGTGGTCCAGGACCCCGCATCGGGGCTGCCCAACGCGTTATTGCTGCTCCCGGGAGTCTACTTCTTCGATGCCGGGCTCGACGTCGCCTCGACGATCATCGGTGGCTATGAGGCCGATCAGCCGGGCGTCGCCCTCGTCTTTCTCGAGGCGCAGAACAGCAGCGGCATCCCGGGTCAGTTCCAGACCAGCTCGAACGACTCACTCGTTGCCCTGAACTTCGGTAGCGCGTACTGTCCCTCGGGCGGTCCGGCCTGCCCGGCTGGGGCGGCGTGGGCGAGTCCGGCCGACGGACCTGACGGCCCCGTGCAGACGCCTGAACCCAACCCGACACTGCTGACGGTCATGGTCGTCCCCGACCCGACCTGCGAGGTGGTGTCACCGCCGCCGACGGCCTGCCGCGAGAACGTCAACCAGACGCTCAAGCTGACCGGCGGCGGAAACATCTACCTCGCCGGCGTCCAGTACGCGCCGAGCGACAACGCCACCCTGACCGGATCCTCGGGACAGGAGTCCGATGTGGGAGCCTTCTGGGCATGGACGATGGAGTTCAACGGCGGCACGACGTTCAATCTGACCAGCCGAATTCCGCAGTCGGCCGGGGTCCTCCGCCTGGACCCGGCGTGCTCCCCGAACGTGGCGACGTGTAACCCGTAGCCAGGCACAATCACCGGTGGGCGGCCACTCCGGGTGTAGTACGGACGTAACGGTTGCGGGTCGAGGGGTTCGGGCGGACCATCACGCCCATGGAAAGCAAGCGCTGGGGCGTACGCCTCGCCGGTGCGGGCATCTGGGCTGTCGCCGCCATGACGTGGGGGTCGATCGCACACCATCTTTGGGGCTTCCCCGATGTGGGAGTGGGCATGGCAATCCTGGCAGTGGCTCTGGTGTTGGCGTTGCCGCTCCAGCGGGCCGAGCGGGCGGCAAGCGGCACGGTCACCTCAGTGCTGCTCGAGCGCAAGGGCTAGACTTCCTAAGCCGTCGTCGAGTAGTCCTGGCTGCGCTCGTCTACCCAGACGTCAAGCGGGCCGGTGCGCTCCCTCCTTCGCCAGGAGGAACGCGAGGCTGACGGCGGCGTGCGGATCCCGAGCCCGGTGGACCCGGGGACCGCCCATGCGGTGGTCCGACTCGAGGCGCCATGAGCTCAACGTCACGACGTGTCGTCCCATGCGGAGCGCCAGCCCGATCTCGGACAGTGTCCCGTGCCGGCCGCCTACCGCGATCACGGCATCCGCTGCGGTGACGACCACCAGGTTCCGGGCGACGCCCAGCCCGGTGGCGATCGGCGTGCGGACGAACTCGTTGGCTTCCGAGGCATCGGTGCCCGGAAGGATGCCGATGGTTTCTCCTCCGGCGAGGAGG
>Ga0214468_1000747_pt1 | contig 10331 bp, 12 predicted proteins | sample RVTome_9_FD_187334 | JGI IMG/M metagenome (GOLD analysis project Ga0214468, IMG submission 187334) | Soil microbial communities from uranium-contaminated site in the Upper Colorado River Basin, Wyoming, United States - RVT155D38 HiSeq ...
CATCCTGGCCAAGCACGTCGAGCGGCTGCTCGGAACCCGCAACGGCCGGGCCTGACGCGGATACGATTTCCCCGTGCGCCAGGAGACGGCCCACCTGCCCGAGACGACGCCCTTCGCCACGATCGAAGAGGCGATCGAAGACATCCGCCAGGGCAAGGTCGTCGTGGTCGTGGACGCGGCCGACCGCGAGAACGAGGGCGACCTCACGATCGCCGCGCAGTTCGCCACGCCCGAGGCGATCAACTTCATGGCCACCCACGGCCGCGGGCTCATCTGCCTCTGCCTTACCGGCGAGCGCTGCGACGAGCTCGGCCTCCGCCCGATGACGCTCGAGAACGAGACGCCCTACGGCACGGCGTTCACCGTGTCGATCGAGGCACGCGAGGGAATCTCGACCGGGATCTCGGTCCAGGACCGCGCGCGCACGATCCAGGTCGCGATCGACCCGGGCCGCGGCCCGCACGACCTCGTCCAGCCCGGCCACGTCTTCCCGCTGCGTGCACGCCCCGGCGGCGTCCTCCAACGGGCCGGGCAGACCGAGGCCGCCGTCGACCTCGCGCGCCTGGCAGGCCTCATCCCCGCCGGCGTCGTCTGCGAGATCATGAACGAGGACGGGACGATGGCCCGCGTCCCCGACCTCACGGCCTTCTGCGAGCGGCACGGACTGAAGATGGTCACGGTCGCCGACCTGATCGAGTACCGGCGCCGGACGGAGAAGCTCGTCGAGCGGATGACCTCCGTCCGCCTCCCCACGGCGTACGGGGAGTTCACCGCCGTCGCCTTCCGCGAGACGCTCACGGGCAAGAACCACGTCGCGCTCGTCAAGGGCGAGCTCGAGGGTGCCGAGGACGTTCTCGTGCGCGTCCACTCGGAGTGCCTGACCGGCGACGTCTTCCACTCGCTGCGCTGCGACTGCGGCGAGCAGCTCGAGCAGGCGCTCGTGCGGATCGCGAACGAGGAGCGCGGCGTCCTCCTCTACATGGCGCAGGAGGGCCGCGGGATCGGCCTGCTCCCGAAGCTCAAGGCGTACGAGCTCCAGGAGGGCGGTATGGATACCGTCCAGGCGAACCTCGAGCTCGGATTCCCGGCCGACGCGCGCGAGTACGGGATCGGGTCGCAGATCCTCGCCGAGCTCGGCCTGACGACGATCCGCATCCTCACGAACAACCCGCGCAAGATCACCGGTATCGAGGGCTTCGGGCTCCGGGTCACCGAGCAGGTGCCGATCGAGGTCGAGCCGAACGCCGAGAACGAGCGCTACCTCGACGCGAAGCGGACGAAGCTCGGGCACCGCCTCCACCACCAGGAGCGGCGCTTCCAGGAGCCCGGCGCGTGACCGAGGGCCCGCCCGGCCGCCTCGAGGGCGCCGACGAGCTTCGCCTCTCGCCCGCCGTCGACGGCGAGGTCGAGACGCACGTGGCCCCCGAGCCCGACGCCGGGCGCGACGCCCCGCCCGCCGAGCACGCTCCGGGGCGCCTCGTGATCCCGGACGGGGTCGGCGCGTTCGTCGGGATGCCGAACGGGGTCCGCCGCTCGGTCGGGATCGTCGTCTCCCGCTACAACGGCGACATCACGACGAAGCTCCTCGACGGGGCGCTGAACGCGCTCACGGCGGCCGGCGTGCAGCGCGACCGGATCGACGTGCTCCAGGTCCCGGGCGCGTTCGAGCTTCCGCTCGGGGCGATGGCCCTCGCGAAGAGCCGCCGCTACGCCTGCGTCGTCGCGCTCGGCTGCGTGATCCGCGGCGAGACGCCGCACTTCGACTTCATCGCCGCCGAGGCCGCGAGCGGGCTCCAGCTCGCGGCGCTCGAGACCGGCGTCCCCGTCGTGCTCGGCGTCCTCACGACCGAGGACCGGGAGCAGGCGGAGGCCCGCGCCGGGGGCGCCCACGGGAACAAGGGCGCCGAGGCGGCGAGCTCCGCGCTCGAGATGGCGGACGTCTTCGCCCGCCTGCGCGCAGTCACCGCCGGCTCCGGGCCGAGCGCGGCGTAGCGATTGGCTACACTCCTTCGCCGATGTCGAAGGTCTGCTCCGTCTGCGGGAAGTCCCCGGGCTTCGGTCACAACCGAAGCCACTCGATGGTGGCCACGAAGCGCCGCTTCAACCCGAACCTCCAGCGGGTTCGGATCCTCGTGAACGGCGTCGCCCGCCGGAGCTACGTCTGCACGCGCTGCCTCAAGGGCGGCAAGGTCCAGAAGGCCGTTTAGCCCTCTAGACTCTTCCGGTGCCCGACGGCGCCCTAGCGGTCGTGGAGTCGGCGCTCGCCGCGCTCGAGGCGAGTCGCCGCCGCATCGACGACCTGAACGTCTATCCCGTCCCCGACGGGGACACCGGGACGAACATGACAATGACGGTGCGCGCAGTGCGCGAGGCGCTCGCCGGCGCGAAGGGGCTCTCGTCCGCCGAGGAGCTCGCGCTCGTCGCCCGCGCGTGCCTGATGGGCGCCCGCGGGAACTCGGGCGTGATTCTCTCCCAGCTCGTCCGCGGCGCGCTCGACGAGCTGGACGGCGGGCCCGCGACCGCGGGGGAGCTCGCGCCGCACCTGCGCCGTGCGGCCGACGCCGGCTACGCGGCCGTCCGGCAGCCGCAGGAGGGGACGATGCTGACCGTCGCCCGCGAGCTCGCCGAGCGCGCCGAGTCGCTCGACCCGGCGCTCCCGCTCGGGGACGCGCTCGCCGAGGTCGTCGAACACGGGGAGGTCGCGCTCGCGCGCACCCAGGAGCAGCTCGACGTCCTCCGCGACGCCGGCGTCGTCGACGCGGGCGGGGCGGGCGTCCTCGAGCTCGTCCGCGGGATCGCCGCCCACGTGCGGGGCGAGCCGCTCCCGGAGCCGGAGGTCGGCACAGGCCCGCTCCCCGAGGAGGCCGTCCACCGCGAGCTCTCGCGCTACCGCTACTGCACGAGCTTCTTCGTCGAGGGCGACGGCGTCGAGCCGGACGCGCTCGAGGTGGAGCTCGGGAAGATCGGGGACTCGCTCCTCGTCGTCGGCGGCTCCGGGGCCGTGAAGGTGCACGTCCACACGGACGAGCCCGGCCGCGCGCTCGGGCTCGCCACCTCGGTCGGCGTGATCGAGGAGGTCTCGATCGAGAACATGCACGTCCAGACCGCCGTCCGCGAGGGACGGCTGACCGACGCCGAGCCGCCGGCGCCGCGGGCCGACCCGGCCGCGACGGCGGTCGTCGCGGTCGTCGCGGGCGCGGGCAATGCGAGCCTATTCCGCGGGCTCGGGGCGGCCGCGATCGTCGAGGGCGGCCAGACGATGAACCCGCCGACGTCGCAGCTCCTGCAGGCGATCGAGGACGTGAACGGGGATGGCGTCGTCCTCCTTCCGAACAACAAGAACGTCGTCCTCGCGGCCGAGCAGGCCGCCGCGGAGGCGTCGAAGCCCGTCGAGGTCGTCCCGACGGCGACGATGCAGGCCGGCCTCGCCGCGCTCGTCCCGTACGACGGCGCCGCGCCGCTCGAGGAGAACGCACGCGAGATGGCCGAGGCCGCGCGGGCCGTGCGCGCCGGAGCGGTCGCCCGCGCGTCACGGAACGCCGCGGTCGACGGCATCGAGGTGCAGGAGGGCGAGTTCCTCGGCCTCGTGGACGGTGCCGCGGTCGCGGCGGGAGCGACGGTCGACGAGGTGGCGCGCGCCGTCGCGGCCCGCCTGCTCGAGCCCGGCGCGGACGTCCTCACGATCCTGCTCGGCGAGGAGGCTCCTGCCGTGGACGGCCTCCGGGAGGAGCTCGCCGAGGCGCATTCCGGCCTCGAGATCGACGTCCATGAGGGCGGGCAGCCGCACTATCCACTGCTCTTCGCGGCCGAGTAGCGAGGGCGCGCGCGCAAACTGGGGGTTTTCCACAGCCGGGTTTTGGCCGATACTCCCAACCTGTGGAAAGTGGCCTGTCCACAACTGTCCTGCTCGTCGAGGACAACGAGGTGTTCCGGGAGGCGCTCGAGCTCATGCTCGGCGTCGTCGACGACGTGGAAGTCGTCGGCTCGGTCGGTGACGGCCGCGCCGCCGTCCACGCCTGTGCGAAGCTGCGTCCCGACGTGGTGCTGATGGACTACCGGCTGCCCGAGCTCGACGGCGTCGAGGCCACCGCGGCGATCCGCGAGTGCTCGGACGCCGGCGTGGTCGCGCTCACCGCCACCGCCGACGAGGCGGAGCTCGACGCGCTCTACGACGCCGGCGCCGTAGCCTGCCTCACCAAGGACTCGAGCCTCGAGGAGATCGTCGGGGCGATCCGCTCCGCCTCGAGCCGCGGTGCGTCTCTCGTCTGAGACGACAGCGGTCGTCCTCGACTCGACGGCCGACCTTCCCGACCCGGCCGCCCGGCACCCGAACTGGCGGCTCGTCCCACTCTACGTTCGCTTCGGGGACGAGACGTTCCGCGACCACGTCGAGCTCGAGGCGGCCGACTTCTACGACAGGCTGCGCGCGTCGGACGTCCAGCCGCAGAGCTCCCAGCCGACGCCGGCCGACTTCGAGCACGCGTTCGCGGAGCTCGACGGCTTCGAGCGGATCCTCTGCGTCCTCATCTCCGGGAAGCTCTCCGGCACGGCCGAGAGCGCGCGCCTCGCGGCGCAGGCCACGGGCGACGAACGCGTCACGGTGATCGACTCCGAGAGCGTCTCCGGCGGCGTCGTCATCCTCGCGGACGCGATCCAGCGCCGGCTCGACCGCGGCACGACCGACGAGGAGATCGCCGAGCTCGTGGAGCGGTTCCGCCGCGAGTCCACGATCCTCTTCACCGTCGACACGCTCGACTACCTCGTCCGCGGCGGCCGCGTCGGCAAGGCGGCAGGGCTCGCCGGGCAGCTCCTCTCGGTGAAGCCGATCCTCGCGATCGACGACGGAGAGGTGGAGCCGCTGAGGCGCGTCCGCGGCCGCCAGAAGGCGCTCGCCGAGCTCCTCCGGCTCTTCGAGGACGGGACGGAGGACTCACCCGACCTGCACGTCGGCGCCGCCCACGCGGACGCCGAGGCCGAGCTCGAGACGCTCGTCGCGCGCATCCGGGAGCTTCGTCCGCAGGCCGCGCTCGACTTCCAGACGCTCCTCGGGCCGGTGATCGGGACGCACGGCGGCCCGGGCACGATCGGCCTCTTCTGGTTCCGCGACGAGGCGTAGCGCACGGGGGAGGCGGCTCCGGCGCGGCCGCCGCATGGACCGCGCCGGAGCCTGTGAGGAGCTCGCGTGCTAGCGAGCGGGCGGGAGCAGCACCGCGTCGACGACGTGGATGACGCCGTTCGAGGCGAGCACGTCCACCTGCGTGATCTGCGCGTCGTTCGCGAAGACCGAGTCGCCCTCCATCCGGAAGCCGATGTCCGGGCCGGCGAGCGTTGCGGCGCTGTCGAGGCCGACGACCTGCTCGGACGTCACACCGCCCTCGACGACGTGGTAGAGGAGGACGCGGCGCAGCGCCTCGCGATCCTCCTGCAGCGCGGCGAGCGTCTCCTCGGGAACCGCCGCGAACGCCTCGTCGGTCGGGGCGAACACGGTGAGCGGGCCGGGACCGGACAGGTCCTCGGCGAGGCCCGCCTCCTGCACGAGCGAGACGAGCGTGTCGAAGCTCCCCGCCGCAACGGCCGTCTCGACGATGTCCATCTGCTCGGTCGTGGTGTCGGTCATGGACTCCTCCTCGGTCGTGGTGGTGTCCTCCATCGCGGCGGCCGGCTCGTCCGAAACCGCCTCGTCGTCGCCGCCGCACGCAACGCCCACGAGGGCGAGCGTCCCGACGAGCAACCCGAACGCAAAGATCCTCTTCATAACCTTTCTCCTTCTCTGGACAAACATTGAACAAAGACCGTACAGGAACCTCTCTACCTTGTCAAAGGTCTGTCCAAACTTCGCCCGTGGGAGCGAGGCTGCACGCGACAATGGCCCGCGTGCCGTCCGGACAGCCTCCGATACTCGGATCGTCCTGGTCGTCGCGGTGAGCACCCGTCCGGCCCTCGCCGGCTTCGCCGGTCTGGACCCACACGCTCCGCGACCGCCGCGCCTGGCCGACCGGGACGCCTCGGTCGAGACGCTCCCCGGGGTCGGGCCCAGGGTGACCGCCCGTCTCGCGAAGCTCGGGCTCCGCACCGTCGGCGACCTCGCCGATCACCTCCCGCGGGCGTTCCTCGACTGGAGCGAGGCGGGCGGCTTCGACCAGGTGCTCGCCGGCACGGAGGCGACCGTCCGCTGCACGGTCGAGCGGATCGGCGTCCGTCCCACGCGTCGCCGCAACCTGAAGCTCGTGCAGGCGAGCGTCCGGGACGACAACGGGAGCCGCGTCACCGCGGTCTGGTTCAACCAGGCCTGGCTCGTGGAGCAGCTTCCGCCCGGGACGCGTGTGTTGCTCCACGGGCGGCTCGAGGGCGGGTTCGGGCCGCCGACCTTCCGCGTCGACCGCCACGAGCGCGACGACGACGACGCCGGTCTGCACACCCTCGGGCTCGTGCCGGTCTACCCAGCGAGCGAGGACGTCTCGACCGCGAAGCTCCGCGAGCTGACCGAGGCGGCGCTCGCGCTCGCGCGGCACTGGCCGGATGCGCTTCCCGCGGCCGTTCGCGAGGCCGAGGGGCTTCCCCTCCACGCCGACGCGCTCCTGCTCGCGCACCGGCCCGAGCGGGCCGGGGAGGCCGAGCGCGCCCGCGAACGCCTGGCCTTCGAGGAGCTGCTCGTCCTGCTCGTCGGCCTCGCCCGCCGCCGGCACGGGGCGGAGGAGGGCGCCCGTGCCCACGCGCTCGGGCCCGACGACGGCGCGCTCGTGGCCGCGCTGCGCGCCTCCCTCCCGTTCACGCTCACGCCCGAGCAGGAGGCGGCGATCGCGGCGATCCGCGCCGACCTCGCACTCGAGCGGCCGATGCAGCGGCTCCTGCAGGGCGACGTCGGCTCGGGGAAGACCGTCGTCGCGCTCTACGCCCTCGTGCGCGCCGTGGAGGCGGGGCACCAGGGCGCGCTCATGGCCCCGACCGAGACGCTTGCCGAGCAGCACTTCCTCACCGTCGAGCCGCTCGCGCGGGAGCTTGGCGTGGCGGCGGCGCTCCTCACGAGCTCGCTCGGCGCGCGGGCGCTCGGCGAGGCGCGCGACCGCGTGGCGAGCGGGGAAGCGCAGCTCGTCGTCGGCACGCACGCACTGATCCAGGAGGCCGTCGCCTTCCGCTCGCTCGCCGTCGCGGTCGTGGACGAGCAGCACCGGTTCGGGGTCGAGCAGCGCCGGGCGATCACCGCGGGCGACGCCGACCGGGCACCGCACGTCCTGCACATGACCGCGACCCCGATCCCGCGCACGCTCGCGCAGGTCGTCTACGGCGACCTCGCCGTGACGGAGATCGCGCACCCCCCGCGCGACCGCAAGCCGGTCGTCACCGCCTGGGTCGCGCACGAGCGGAGCGGCGCGGCGTACCGGCGCCTATGCAAGCACCTCGAGGAGGGCCGGCAGGCGTACGTCGTCTGCCCGCTCGTGTCCGAGAGCGAGGCCGTGGAGGCGCGCGCGGCCGAGGGCGAGGCGGAGCGGCTGCGGAGCGCCGAGCTCGCCGGCTTCCGCGTCGGGTGCCTGCACGGGAAGCTCCCCGCCGGGGAGCGCCGCGCGACCATGGACGCGTTCAAGCGCCGCGAGCTCGACGTCCTCGTGGCGACGACGGTGATCGAGGTCGGTGTGGACGTCCCGAACGCGACGATCATGATCGTCCAGGAGGCCGATCGCTTCGGGCTCGCCCAGCTCCACCAGCTGCGCGGCCGCGTCGGGCGCGGCGCCGAGCAGTCCTACTGCCTGCTCGTCTCCCGGCCGCGCGACGAGCTGACCGAGAACGCCCAGCGGCGCCTGCAGGCGCTCGTTGACACGTCCGACGGCTTCGAGCTCGCCGAGGTCGACCTCGAGCTGCGCGGGGAGGGGGAGCTGCTCGGCACCCGCCAGTCGGGGCTCCCCGAGCTCCGCTTCGCGAGCCTGACCCGCGACCGCGCGCTGGTCGAGCGGGCGCGCGCCTGGGCCGGCCGGCTCGCGGAGGAGGACGGGCCGCTCACCGCCGAGGCCGACCGGCTCTTCGCCGATGCGGATCATCGCGGGCTCGCGTAAGGGACGGCGGATCGCCGCGCCGCCGGGGCTCGACACGCGGCCGACCGGCGACCGCGTCCGCGAGGCGGTCTTCAACCTCGTCGGCCCCGTCGACGGCGCTCGGGTGCTCGACCTCTACGCGGGGAGCGGTGCCATGGGTCTCGAGGCGCTTTCACGCGGCGCAGCGCACGCGACGTTCGTCGAGCGCGACCGCGTCGCGGCGGCGACGATCCTGCGGAACGCGGAGACGCTCGGGCTCGAGGATGCGGCGACCGTGCGCCGCGAGGACGCGCGCCGCGTCCTCGCATCCGACACGGCGGCGGGCACGCTGTACGATCTCGTGCTCGTCGATCCCCCGTACCGCATGCTTCCAGGGCTTCTCCCGGATCTCAGCCGACTGCTCCCGCCCGTCGTCACGGCGGACGGGCTCGTCGTCGTCGAGTCGGAGGCGCGCGAGGAGCCGGAGCTCCCGCTCCCGCTCCGGACGAGCCGCCGCTACGGCTCGGTGCGCATCACGCTCTTCGAGGGCGCTTCGTGAGCTCTCGACGTCCTTGCGCCGGCGCCGGCGAGGGGCGGCGCGCGTGAGCCGGACGCCGTTCACCGCGATCTGCCCGGGCGCGTACGACCCGGTCACGTTCGGGCACCTGGACATCATCACGCGCGCCGCGACGATCTTCGAGCGCGTCGTCGTCGCGGTCGTCCGCGAGCCGCAGCACAAGCAGCCGACGTTCACGACCGAGGAGCGCGTCGGCTTCCTCCGCGAGGCGCTCGAGGGGCAGGAGAACGTCGAGGTCGAGGTCTTCTCCGAGCTCGTCGTCGAGTTCGCGCGCCGTTGGGGCGCGAAGACGCTCGTGAAGGGGCTGCGCGCGATCTCGGACTTCGAGTGGGAGTTCCAGATGCACCACCTGAACCGCGGGCTCGCCCCCGACATCGAGACGATGTACCTCATGTCGAGCCCCCAGTACAGCTTCCTCTCCTCGAGCGGGGTGAAGGAGATCGCGTCGTTCGGCGGAAACGTGGAGAACCTCGTCCCGCCCGCGGTCGCGCGGCGGTTCGCGGAGATGCATCCCCGCCCTCAGGCGGGCGCCCCGACAAGCCCTCGTGAGTAGACTGGCAGGCCGGAATGGACGTTCTCGTACTCATCGACAAGCTCGACGACCTCGTGCACAACGCGAAGGCCGTGCCGCTCACCGACCAGGTGCGGATCGACCGCGAGGAGATCTACGACATCCTCGACCAGATGCGCGCCACGATCCCCGAGGAGATCAAGCAGGCGCGCTGGATCGTGAAGGAGCGGCAGGAGATGCTCGCCGAGGCGAAGCGCGAGAGCGACCGGATTCTCGGCGAGGCCCGCGAGCAGGCCGTGCGCGAGGCCTCGCAGACGGAGATCGTGAAGCTCGCCGAACGCCAGGCGCAGGACATCGTCGAGGACGCCCGCCGCCAGGCCCGCGAGACGCGGCTCGAGATGGAGGACTGGGCCGACTCGATCCTCTCCACGCTCGAGGTCAACCTCGACAAGTTCCTCGGCGCCGTCCGCCGTGGTCGGGAGCGGCTCCACGAGCGCTCGCAGGAGAGCGTCATGGCCGGCCTCTCCGACGAGACGATCGGCCAGTAGCGCGTCTGGCCCTTTCCCGCCGCTGACGCGAGTCCGGCGGCCCGGCAGGCGTTCGCTACCCTCGGTCGCATGACGATGCTCGACCTTCGCACCCTCAGGATCCGCTCCGGCGAGCAGGTCGAGCAGCAGCGCGCCGTCGAGCTCGAGCCCTACGACCTCGGCGGCCAGCGCTACGAGCCGCGCCCGGCCGACCCGGAGGCGGATCTGACCGTGACCCGCACGACGGACGGGCTCGTGCTCGAGCTCGACCTCGAGACGCGGCTCGCCGGGCCGTGCTTCCGCTGCCTGACGGGCACGGAGATCGCGCTGCGCGTCCGCGGCCGCGAGTACCAGGCCGCGCGTGGCGCCGAAGAGGACGAGGAGCTCCGCACGCCGTACGTCGAGGACGACAAGCTCGACGTCTCGCGCTGGGCGCGCGACGCGGTCGCGCTCGCCCTCCCGGAGAAGATCCTCTGCCGCGAGGACTGCGCGGGGCTCTGCGCCGTCTGCGGGCGCGACCTGAACGCCGAGCCGCACACGCACGAGGAGACGGCCGCCGACCCGCGCTGGGGCGCCCTCGCGGAGCTCCGCGACCGGTTGTAACCGGTCCTGGCTAGAATCTCGCGCTCATGGCAGTCCCGAAGCGAAAGACCTCGAAGTCCCGCCGCGACAAGCGCCGGGCGACGCACAAGCTCTCGGCCCCGGTGGTG
>Ga0214468_1000749_pt1 | contig 10317 bp, 2 predicted proteins | sample RVTome_9_FD_187334 | JGI IMG/M metagenome (GOLD analysis project Ga0214468, IMG submission 187334) | Soil microbial communities from uranium-contaminated site in the Upper Colorado River Basin, Wyoming, United States - RVT155D38 HiSeq ...
GGATGTCCCCGGTGACGTACCACACCCGGAGCACCTCGGGACCCGCGACGTCGTCTCGCGTGCGAACCCGCCGCAGGAGACCGAGGGCCTGGTCGAACTTCCTGAGGTCCGCCAGGGCGCTCGCCGCGACGATGACCGCCTCGGCCTTGGCGGCGAGGGGGACGCCGCGAGCGCCGAGGGCCTCCTCGGCCAAGGTCACCGCCCGCTCGGGCCGCCCCACCGCCCGAAGCGAGTCCGCGATGATGTGGTTCTGATCGGCGCGGCCCGACATCCGCCGGTAGGCCTGCATCTCCGTCAGGGCCTCCTGGAATCGCTCGAGCTGGTACAGGGCCATCCCGAGCACCTCGCGGACCGCCGGCGATCGCGGGGCGAGGTCCTTGGCCTTGTGCGCCTCTGCGGCAGAGCCTTTCGCGTCGCCGCGTTCGAGCAGGTCGACGGCGCGCTCCAGACGCGAGATCGCGTCGTCGGCCTTGCCCGCGCGAGCGGTCTGCCGGAGCTCCGAGACGATCTCGCCCGGCAACGTCGAGCGTTTGCGTCCACTCGACGAGCTGCCGCGCGGCTGACCGGGACGCGGACGCAGGGCCTTGGGCATGGAGCGGCCAGCGTACCCGGGAAACACGAAGAGCCGCCTCTGTGAGGCGGCTCTTCGTCGATCAACGATGTCCCGGCGACGACCTACTCTCCCACCCAGTTGCCCGGGCAGTACCATCGGCGCTGGAGGGCTTAACTTCCGGGTTCGGGATGGGACCGGGTGTTTCCCCTCCGCTATGGCCACCGAAACGGTGTCTCCCGATCTCTCGGGACGTTCCTGGGAGCGCGGCCCCCGAGCAGAGCTCGGGAACTGCGATAGCGAGCGCGAGCAAAGTCAAGTCCTCGGCCTATTAGTACCGGTCGGCTCAACACCTTGCGGTGCTTACACCTCCGGCCTATCAACCTCGTAGTCTGCGAGGGGCCTTACCAGGTTTGACCCTGTGGGAGACCTCATCTAGGGGCGAGTTTCGCACTTAGATGCTTTCAGCGCTTATCTCTTCCGAACGTGGCCAACCAGCCGTGCCGCTGGCGCGACAACTGGCACACCAGAGGTTCGTCCGCCCCGGTCCTCTCGTACTAGGGGCAGCTCCCCGCAAGTCTCCTACGCCCACGACGGATAGGGACCGAACTGTCTCACGACGTTCTAAACCCAGCTCGCGTGCCTCTTTAACGGGCGAACAGCCCGACCCTTGGGACCTGCTCCAGCCCCAGGATGAGACGAGCCGACATCGAGGTGCCAAACCGCTCCGTCGATATGGACTCTTGGGAGCGATCAGCCTGTTATCCCCGGGGTACCTTTTAGCCGTTGAGCGACGACCCTTCCACATGGAGTCGTCGGATCACTAGGCCCTGCTTTCGCATCTGCTCGACCCGTCGGTCTCGCAGTCAAGCTCCCTTGTGCCCTTGCACTCGACGCCTGATTGCCAACCAGGCTGAGGGAACCTTTGGGCGCCTCCGTTACACTTTAGGAGGCAACCGCCCCAGTTAAACTGCCCACCAGGCGCTGTCCCCGACCCGGATCACGGGCCAAGGTTAGAGTCCCAACAGATGAAGGGCGGTATTTCAAGGGTGGCTCCACCCGAGCCGGAGCCCGGGCTTCACAGCCTCCCGCCTATCCTACGCAACATCTGCCAGAACCCAACACCAAGCTGCAGTAAAGGTCCCGGGGTCTTTCCGTCCTGTCGCGGGTAACGAGCATCTTTACTCGTAATGCAATTTCGCCGAGTCCCCGGTTGAGACAGCGCCCAAGTCGTTACACCATTCGTGCAGGTCGGAACTTACCCGACAAGGAATTTCGCTACCTTAGGACCGTTATAGTTACGGCCGCCGTTTACTGGCGCTTAGGTTCGAAGCTTCGCCTCCCGAAGGAAGCTGACCTCTCCCCGTAACGTTCCAGCACCGGGCAGGTGTCAGTCCGTATACGTCGTCTTGCGACTTAGCACGGACCTGTGTTTTTAGTAAACAGTCGCTTGGGCCTGGTTTGTGCCACCACATCGGGCTTCGGCCGCGAGGGCCTGCACCCTACCGTGGTCCTCCTTCTCCCGAAGTTACGGAGGCAATTTGCCGAGTTCCTTAACCAGGGTTCTCTCGATCGCCTGAGTATTCTCTACTTGCCCACCTGAGTCGGTTTGGGGTACGGGCACCTCATCTGCTCGCTAGAGGCTTTTCTCGGCAGCATGGGATCAGTCGCTTCGCCTGAAACGGCTCGGCATCGTGCCTCAGGGTTGATGGCTCCCCGGATTTGCCTGGGGAACCCCCCTACGCACTTACCCCACGACGACCATCGCGTGGGTCGACCTACCCTCCTGCGTCCCCCCTTCGCTTCCCTAGTACCGAGCGGGTCGGTAGCCCCGAAGGGTTCCCTTAGCAGCTCGGATTCGGGATGGGCGCGGATGAGGTGGTACTGGAATATCAACCAGTCGTCCATCGCCTACGCCTGTCGGCCTCGGCTTAGGTCCCGACTAACCCTGGGCGGATGAACCTTCCCCAGGAACCCTTGGGCATTCGGCGGACGGGCTCCTCCCCCGTCTTTCGCTACTCATGCCGGCATTCTCACTTCTTGTGCGTCCACCGCTGGGTTACCCCGCCGCTTCACTCGCACAAGAACGCTCCCCTACCGATCCCTCGGCCTGGACGCACGAGGCCTCCCTCGTGCGCCGAGCCATATGAGAGATCTCGCAGCTTCGGTGTCGTGCTTGAGCCCCGTTACATCATCGGCGCAGGACCACTTGACCAGTGAGCTGTTACGCACTCTTTCAAGGGTGGCTGCTTCTAAGCCAACCTCCTGGTTGTCAGGGCGATCCCACATCCTTTCCCACTTAGCACGAACTTCGGGACCTTAGCTGGCGATCTGGGTTGTTTCCCTCTCGGCTACGGAGCTTAGCCCCCGCAGCCTCACTCCCGGACTCTGGAGCATCGGCATTCGGAGTTTGACTGAGATCGGTAAGCTTGTAGGCCCCCTAGCCCAATCAGTGCTCTACCTCCGATGCTGAACGTCCGAGGCTGCCCCTAAAGGCATTTCGGGGAGAACCAGCTATCACCGAGTTTGATTGGCCTTTCACCCCTACCCACAGGTCATCCCCCAGGTTTTCAACCCTGGTGGGTTCGGTCCTCCACGAGGTCTTACCCTCGCTTCAACCTGCCCATGGGTAGATCACTCGGCTTCGGGTCTAGGGCGTGCGACTGTGCGCCCCATGCAGACTCGCTTTCGCTTCGGCTTCGTCAGAAGACTTAACCTTGCCGCACACCGCTAACTCGCCGGCTCATTCTTCAAAAGGCACGCCGTCACCCCAACTGGTCACCCAGCTGGAGCTCCGACAGCTTGTAGGCTCACGGTTTCAGGTGCTATTTCACTCCCCTCCCGGGGTGCTTTTCACCTTTCCCTCACGGTACTAGTTCACTATCGGTCGCCAGGGAGTGCTTAGCCTTAGGGGGTGGTCCCCCCAGATTCGCGCGGGATTTCTCGGGTCCCGCGCTACTCGGGAACACTGCGAAGGAGGCCGGTCACGTTTCGACTACAGGGCTGTTACCTTCTGTGGCCGTCCGTTCCATGACGTTCGTCTACGTGCCGGCTTTGTAACTCCTCGAATGCACCGGTGTGCACCCATGCAGGTCCCACGACACCGATCCGGCAACGCCACCGGGCTATCACACCGGATCGGTTTAGGCTGATCCCCGTTCGCTCGCCGCTACTAGGGGAGTCGCGGTTGCTTTCTCTTCCTCGCCCTACTGAGATGTTTCACTTCGGGCGGTTCCCTCCACAGGCCCTATGGATTCAGACCTGGGTGACTGGGCATGACCCCAGCCGGGTTTCCCCATTCGGACATCCTCGGATCTCGGCCTTCTCGGCGGCTCCCCGAGGCTTTTCGCAGCCAGACGCGTCCTTCATCGGCTCCTGGCGCCAAGGCATCCACCGTAAGCCCTTAGTAACTTGACTGTAGATGCTCGCGCTCGCTATCGAGTTCTCAAGGTGCTCGAGGGCTCGCACCCCCAGAGCTGAACAGTGTGCCCGGCCAACTCGCTCGTCTCGCCGGCCCGTTCGCCCTCGAAAGGGGTACTAGCGCCGAGTGATCCGAGCTCGCCAACCGAGTAGCCAGTGCACCGACCTGGAGTCTCCGGCCACCGGAACGAACGTCCGGTACGACCGGGTGCCAAGTTTCTCCTTAGAAAGGAGGTGATCCAGCCGCACCTTCCGGTACGGCTACCTTGTTACGACTTCACCCCAATCGCGAGCCCCACCTTCGACGGCTCCCTCCCCAAGGGGTTGGGCCACCGGCTTCGGGTGTTGCCCACTTTCGTGGTGTGACGGGCGGTGTGTACAAGGCCCGGGAACGTATTCACCGCAGCGTTGCTGATCTGCGATTACTAGCGACTCCGACTTCACGGGGTCGGGTTGCAGACCCCGATCCGAACTGAGCGCGACTTTTTGGGATTCGCTCCCCCTTGCGGGATCGCAGCCCTTTGTATCGCGCATTGTAGCATGCGTGCAGCCCTGGACATAAGGGGCATGATGACTTGACGTCATCCCCACCTTCCTCCGGTTTGGCACCGGCAGTCTCCCCAGAGTTCCCGGCATGACCCGCTGGCAACTGAGGACAAGGGTTGCGCTCGTTGCGCCACTTAAGGCAACACCTCACGGCACGAGCTGACGACAGCCATGCACCACCTGTGCAGGCTCCGTAGAGCGCCGGCTTTCACCGGCTTTACCCTGCATGTCAAGCCCAGGTAAGGTTCTTCGCGTCGCATCGAATTAAGCCGCATGCTCCGCCGCTTGTGCGGGCCCCCGTCAATTCCTTTGAGTTTTAGCCTTGCGGCCGTACTCCCCAGGCGGGGTGCTTAATGCGTTAGCTTCGGCACGGATGGGGTCGATGTCCACCCACACCTAGCACCCAACGTTTACGGCTAGGACTACCAGGGTATCTAATCCTGTTCGCTCCCCTAGCTTTCGCGCCTCAGCGTCAGGTAAGGCCCAGAGATCCGCCTTCGCCACCGGTGTTCCTCCTGATATCTGCGCATTTCACCGCTACACCAGGAATTCCGATCTCCCCTACCTACCTCCAGCCCGGAAGTTTCGGATGCAGGCCCGGGGTTGAGCCCCGGGTTTTCACAACCGACTTTCCGGGCCGCCTACGCGCGCTTTACGCCCAATAAATCCGGACAACGCTCGTCCCCTACGTGTTACCGCGGCTGCTGGCACGTAGTTAGCCGGGACTTCTTCTCCAGGTACCGTCAGTTTCCCTTCTTCCCTGGCGAAAGGGGTTTACGACCCGAAGGCCTTCATCCCCCACGCGGCGTCGCTGCGTCACGCTTTCGCGCATTAGCGCAAGATTCCCCACTGCTGCCTCCCGTAGGAGTCTGGGCCGTGTCTCAGTCCCAGTGTGGCTGGCCGTCCTCTCAGACCAGCTACCCGTCGTCGCCTTGGTGGGCCGTTACCTCACCAACAAGCTGATAGGCCGCGGGCCCATCCCGGACCGTCGGAGCTTTCCCGGAACGATCATGCGATCGTGCCGGAGTATCCGGTATTAGCTCAGGTTTCCCTGGGTTATCCCGGTGTCCGGGGCAGGTTGCCCACGTGTTACTCACCCGTTCGCCGCTCTCCCCTCGGAAGGGTTACCCCTCCCGAGGTTCCCGCTCGACTTGCATGTGTTAAGCACGCCGCCAGCGTTCGTCCTGAGCCAGGATCAAACTCTCCGTAGAAGAACCTTGAACCGGCCCGTCTGCTTCCTTGGGCCGGGTTTCGGGCTCGTTTGGAAAGTCGGCCTCCCCGAGTAGCACACCCGGATCGGCCTCCTGTGATTCTGAGTTTCCGTACGACCGTCAAAGAGGAAAGACACGGCGAAACCGCGCCTCCCCCTCAACGGGGATACGCACTGGCTTTTGGCACACTGTTCAGTTCTCAAGGTGCGCGCGACGCCCCCAGGAGTAGAGACTCCGGAGAGGGGGCCGACCTGTGATGCTACGACCGTGGCGTCTGCGGCGTCAACCGCGCACCCTCCGGGGATCGGCCGGTCGGATACTTCCACATCCGCAACGATCGTTGTCAGAAGTAACGCTCGATCGGCGGCCGCATCACGGCACGGCTGGCGCTAGGAGAGCCCCGCCACCCTCGCGAAGCGGCGCTTGCCGACCTGCCACACGCTGCCGACGAGCGCTGCGAGGGCCTCCTCCGCCGGACGCCCAGGCACTTCGACACGGAGCTCGGGGTCCTTGACCGGCGTCCCGTCTTGCCGGACCCCTTGCTGCTCGAACAGGCGCCGAGCCTCCGACCTCGTGCTGGTAAGGCCCAGCTCGGTGAGCAACGCTGCGCGGTCGAGCACCACCACCCCGTCCTTCTTCTGGAATAGGAGGCCTGCCCGAGGCACGATCACGTCCCGAACCTCGTCCGGGACGTCACCCTTCTTGTGGACGCGGTCGAACTCGGCCTCGGCGCGGTCGCCCGCGCCTGGGCCGTGGTATCGGTCGACGACCTCGCGCGCCATGCGCTTCTTCTCCTCCCAGGGATCCAGGGAGCCGTCAGCGAGGCCGGCGGCGACGCGGTCGGCCTCGGCCGGGTCGCGGAAGAAGTCCAGCGTGAGGCGCCGGTAGTCCGCGATCAGCTCGTCCGGGATCCTGGTGAGCTTGCCGAACATCTCGTCCGGCGGATCGGCGATCCCCACGTAGTTGCCGAGGGACTGGCTCATCTTCTGGACGCCGTCGGTCCCCACAAGCAGCGGCATCGTGAGCGCGACCTGTGGATCCTGCCCGTACTCGCGCTGTAGGTCGCGTCCGACCAGGAGGTTGAACAGCTGATCCGTGCCTCCGAGCTCGACGTCCGCCTGGACCGCGACCGAGTCGTAGCCCTGCATCAGCGGGTAGAGGAACTCCATCATCGAGATCGGGTGTCCCTCCGCGTACCGTTTGGCGAAGTCATCGCGCTCGAGCATCCGCGCGACCGTGTACGAGGCCGTAAGCCGCAAGACTCCCTCCATGCCGAGGGGCTCGAGCCACTCAGAGTTGTGACGGACCTCGGTCCGATCTGGGTCGAGGATCCCCCAGAACTGATCGAGCAGCGACCGGGCGTGTTCCTCGACCTCTTCCTTGGACAGACGGGGCCGTGTCTCGGTCTTGCCGGAGGGGTCGCCCACCCTGGCGGTGAAATCTCCGACGATCAGGACGGCGACGTGCCCGGCGTCCTGGAACTGCCGCAGCTTCCGCAGGACCACCGCCCACCCGAGCGTGACCGCCGGCGCCGTGGGATCCAGGCCCAGCTTGACCCGCAACGGGCGCCCGAGCTCGAGCTTGCCCCGGAGGCCGTCCTCGGGGACGACGCCGGCCGGGCCGGAGAGCAGGGTGGAAAGGTCCGCGGGACCCATGGGCGACGCGATGCTAGCAGTGGGAACTCTGCCGCCGTGCGAAGATTGAGCTCCCATGGCTGGGACCTCCCGCGCGCCGTTCGGCGCGACGCGTCCTCGCGCGACGTTCGTCGCGACCTTGCTCGTTTGCGCCCTCGCCGCTTCGGCGTGCGAGCTGCCGACGCTGCGCGAGGCCCGGCAGCAAGCCATCGAGCTCCCCCAGACGTCTTTCCTGTACGCCGCGAACGGGGCGCTCATCACGCGCCTGCACGCCGGCGAAGACCGGGTCGTCGTCCGCGCGACGCGGATCCCCGAGGTCGTCCGCGACGCCGTCATCGCGATCGAGGATCAGCGGTTCTACGACCACAGCGGCCTGGACCTGCGAGCGCTCCTTCGCGCCGCCTACATCGACGCGACGACCGGCGACGTCGTGGAGGGCGGCTCCACCATCACGCAGCAACTCGTGAAGAAGGCCTATGTCGGCGACGAGCAGACGATCACTCGAAAGCTGAACGAGGCCTACCTCGCATGGCAGATGGAGCAGCGTTTCACCAAAGAGCAGATCCTCACCAAGTACCTGAACACGGTGTACTTCGGCAACGGCGCCTACGGGATCATGGCGGCCGCGCGGACGTACTTCGACAAGGAACCGGTCGATCTGACGCTCGAGGAGGCGGCCTTCCTTGCCGGCGCGATCGCGGCGCCCGTTACGTACGACCCGCTGACCCACCCGAGCCGAGCGCGTAACCGCCGCAACCGCGTGTTGGCCAGGATGCTGGAGGACGGCCTGGTCGAGCCGTCGCGGTACCTGGAGGCGACGCGATCGGCGATCGAGCTTCACATGAACGAGGAGGACGGCGAGCCGTACCTGGCTCCGCACTTCGTCGACTACTTCAAGGAATGGTTCCTGTCGAACCCGCGTTTCGGAGAGACCTCGGAGGATCGGTACAAGCTGCTCTTCGAGGGTGGGCTCCGGATCGTCACGACGATCGACCCGCGGATGCAGGCCGCGGCCGAGCGCGCGGTCCGGTCCGCGCTGGTGTCCCCGTCCGACCCGTTCGCCGCGCTCACCGCGATCGATCCGCGGACCGGGTACGTCTTGGCGATGGTGGGGGGCCGGGACTATTGGAACGAGGACGACCGCTTCGCCCGGATCAACCTCGCGACCGGCGGGAGCACCGGGCGTCAGGCGGGTTCGGCGTTCAAGCCGTTCGCGCTCGTCGCGGCGCTCGAGAGCGGTCTCACGCGCTCGACCTCGCTGAACGGGTCTTCGGCACACATCCTGCTGCAGGACGGGACGTACTGGGAGCCGCGCAACGCGGAAGGTGGGGGCTACGGAACGATCTCGCTCGAGAGCGCCACGCGCAACTCGGTGAACGTCGCGTACGCGAACCTGCTCGGCGTGATGGGTGGGGGCAGTCCCTACGCCGGGGCGGAGATGACCGTCGAGGCGGCGGTCCGGATGGGGATCCGATGCTGCCCTCGCACCACCGAGCCGAGCGGGCCGCTCGCGGCGGTGCCCTCCGCGGTCTTGGGCGTGAACGAGGTGAGCACGCTCGAGATGGCGTCGGCATTCGGAACGCTGGCGTTCGCCGGACAGCACGTGCAACCGACCCCCGTGGTCTCGATCACGACACGCGACGGCGAGGTCATCTACCGGAACAACGCCCGGCCGACGCAGTCGGTCGAGCCCGCCATCGCCCAAGAGGCCGTCGACATCCTCAAGGGTGTCGTCTCGGGAGGCACCGGCACGGCCGCGAACATAGGGCGACCGCAGTTCGGCAAGACCGGGACGGCACAGAACGCGAGCGACGCGTGGTTCGTGGGCGCGATCCCCCAGATCGCGACGGCAGTCTGGGTCGGGTTCCCTCAGGGTCAGATCCCGATGTGCTGCGGCAACGTCCGGATCTCGACCGTCTACGGCGGCACGTGGCCGGCGCAGATCTGGAGGGCCTTCATGTCCGAGGCCACCTCCCGGATGCCGGTGAAGGAGTTCGCCATCGCGCCCGAGGTGGAGTACGTCACACTCCGGATCGACGTGACGCAGGGCTGCCTCGCGAACCCGTTCACGCCGCCGCAGGACATCGACACCCTCCAGTTCGTCGCCGGGTCCGAGCCCAACCTCGAGGTCTGCACGCAGCCGACCTCCTACCAGGTGCTCATCGTGCCCTCGGTGATCGGGCTCGGGAAGGATGCGGCGATCGGCGCGCTGCGCGCCGCGGGGTTCAACGTGGCCGTCGAGCACGCGATCTCGGATCAGCCCCCGGACACGGTGATCGATCAGGAGCCACGAGGGGGAACGTCGCTGATCCAGACCGGCACCGTCACGATCACGGTCGCGCGTGGCCCGATCGAGCCCCAGACCGCCGAGGTACCGAACGTCGTCGGCCTGCGGGCGGGCCCGGCGAACTCGATCCTCCGCAACGCGGGATTCGAGGTCTCCATCGTGCAGGAGCAGGAATGCGACCCGGCCGATCCCACGTGTTTCTACGAGCCGGGCGTCGTGTGGCAGCAGTCGCCGAGTGGGGGCCAGGCGCAGGTCGGCTCGACCGTCACGATCGTCGTGAACCCGTGACGGCACCGGGGACCGGTGTGGGACGGCCCGGAGAGACGTAGGCGCTTCCCCGCTCGAAGAACCTCCATCGCGGCTCGATGCCGACGTTGACGCCGACCCGAGTCGACCGGGCGATCCGGCGCCGCGCCAGGGGTTCGCCGGCGCGCAGGTGGAGCGATCCGTCTCGCGCCAGATCCACGCCGTTCTCGGGTCGCCCGATCCCGAACGCCTGCGTCAGACGTCCGGGCCCGCCGCACAGCCGGTTGGGAACGTCGACGCCGCGTCGGTCCGCCATCACGTCCAGGCCCTCGATCGGCTCCGCGGCTCGAAGCAGCACCGCGCTCCCCTCGCCGTCATGACCCGTCACGACATTCGAGCAGAAATGCATGCCGTACGTGAAAT
>Ga0214468_1000750_pt1 | contig 10313 bp, 12 predicted proteins | sample RVTome_9_FD_187334 | JGI IMG/M metagenome (GOLD analysis project Ga0214468, IMG submission 187334) | Soil microbial communities from uranium-contaminated site in the Upper Colorado River Basin, Wyoming, United States - RVT155D38 HiSeq ...
CGCGACGAACGTCGCCTCGGCGGCGAGCGCGACCGAGACAGGGCTGAGCGGCCGGTCGATCGAGCCCATCGGCGTCGGGCCCGTCACCTGGCCCAGCGGGCTCGTCGGGGAGTACTGGCCCTTCGTGAGCCCGTAGACCTGGTTGTTGAAGAGGAGGATCTTCACGTTCACGTTACGCCGCAGGACGTGCAGGAGGTGGTTCCCGCCGATCGAGAGCGCGTCGCCGTCACCCGTCACGACCCAGACGGAGAGGTCCGGCCGGGAGAGCGCGAGACCCGACGCGATCGGCGCCGCGCGGCCGTGGATCGAGTGCATCCCGTAGACGTTCACGTAGTAGGGGAAGCGGGCCGCGCACCCGATCCCCGAGATGAAGACGAGCCGCTCGCGCGGCAGGCCGAGCTCCGGCAGGAAGCCCTGCACGGCCGCGAGGATCGCGTAGTCGCCGCAGCCGGGGCACCACCGGACTTCCTGGTCGGAGCGCAGGTCCTTCGCGGTCAGCGGCGGACGCTCGTTCACGCGAGGCCCTCGATCGCGTCGGCGAGCTCGGCGGACGTGAAGGGCACGCCGCGCACCCGGTTGTAGGAGATCGCGTCGACGAGGAACTCCGCCCGGACGAGCTTCGCGAGCTGCCCGAGGTTCATCTCCGGCACGAGCACGCGCTCGTAGCGGCCGAGCACCTCACCGAGATTGCGCGGGAACGGATTGAGATACGAGAGATGCGCGTGCGCGACCGCGTGGCCGCGCCGCCGGACGCGGCGCACGGCGGCGGCGACCGGGCCGTACGTCCCGCCCCAGGCGAGCACGAGCAGCCGCGCGCCCTCCTGGTCGTCCACCTCGAGGTCGGGGACCTCGATCCCGGCCACCTTGCGCGCGCGCAGGCGAACCATGCGGTCGTGGTTGTCCGGGTCGTACGAGACGTTCCCGGTCCGGTCCTCCTTCTCGAGCCCGCCGATCCGGTGCTCGAGCCCCGGCGTCCCGGGCAGCGCCCAGTCGCGCGAAAGCGTGGCCGCGTCGCGGACGTACGGGAGGAACCGGTCGCCGTCGTTCGGCCCCTCCGCGAAGCGGACTGGGATCTCGGGGATCGCCGCGACGTCCGGGAGCCGCCACGGCTCGGAGCCGTTCGCGAGGTACGCGTCCGAGAGGAGGTAGACCGGCGTGCGGTACGTGAGCGCGATCCGCGCCGCCTCGAGCGCCATCGCGAAACAGTGGCCAGGCGTCGCGGGGGCGAGGACGGGGACGGGCGACTCCGCGTTGCGCCCGAAGAGCACCATGAGGAGGTCGGCCTGCTCCGGCTTCGTCGGCATCCCCGTGGAGGGGCCGGCGCGCTGGATGTCGAGGACGAGGAGCGGCAGCTCGAGCGTCACCGCGAGCCCGACCGTCTCCGCCTTGAGGACGACGCCGGGGCCGCTCGACGTGCAGACGCCGAGCGCGCCGCCGAACGACGCGCCGAGCGCCGCCCCCGCGGCCGCGATCTCGTCCTCGGCCTGGAACGTGCGGACGCCGAAGGCCTTGCGGCGCGCCAGGTCTTCGAGGATCCCGGATGCCGGCGTGATCGGATACGCGCCCAGGAACAGGGGCAGCCCCGACTTCACGCTCGCGGCGACGAGCCCCATCGCGAGCGCCTGGTTCCCGGTCACGTTGCGGTACGTGCCGGGCGGAAGCTTCGCCGGCTTCACCTCGTAGCGGACGGCGAACTCCTCCGTCGTCTCGCCGAAGGCGTAGCCGGCCCGGAACGCCTTCACGTTCGCCTGCGCCACCTCGGGCCGGCGCGCGAACTTCTTCTCCAGAAAAGCCACCGTCCCCTCGGTCGGGCGGCTGAAGAGCCAGGACATGAGCCCGAGCGCGAACATGTTCTTCGAGCGCTCCGCCTCGCGCCTCGTGAGGTCGAACTCCTTCAGGGCCTCGAGCGTGAGCGACGCGAGCGGCACCGGCTGGACGCGGTATTCGCCGAGCGTGCCGTCCTCGAGCGGGCTCGCCGCGTACCCCGCCTTGGCGAGGTTCCTGTCCGTGAAGGCGTCGGTGTTGACGATCACCGTCGCGCCCTTCGGGAGCGTCTTCACGTTCGTCTTGAGCGCGGCCGGGTTCATCGCCACGAGCACGTCAGGCGCGTCGCCGGGCGTGAGGATGTCGTGGTCGGAGAAGTGGATCTGGAAGCCCGAGACGCCCGGAAGCGACCCCGCCGGCGCGCGGATCTCGGCAGGGAAGTCGGGGAGCGTCGACAGGTCGTTGCCGAGGAGCGCGGTCTCGCTCGTGAAGCGGCCGCCGGTGAGCTGCATGCCGTCCCCCGAGTCGCCCGCGAAGCGGATGACGACGTGATCCCGTTGCTCGACGGGCTTCGGCACTTCGTCGTCAGGTATACCGCACGCGCGGGTCGGGCACGGCGCCTAGCTCACGGAAGCCAGGCCCGGTACGCCGCGAGGAGCGCATCCGGCTTGCGTCCCTCGCCGTACAGGGCGACCCGCACGCCGAGCGCGTACGCCACCTTGACCGGGTCCAGCTCCTCCCCGTGCGGGAGGCGCAGCACGGGCTTCCCCTGCGCGACGTAGCGGGCCGCGGGCGGCGCGTGGCCGACGATCCACTCGCTCTCCGGGAGCTCGTGGAGGAACACCTCGGGGAGGTACGTCGCGATCCCGTCGAGGTCGCGAAGCGTCGCGGGCGAGAGCCGCTCCCCGCCGACCTCGGGGGGATCCGGCTCGTACCAGTCGGGCGGCGGACCGCCGCGCTCGGCGTCGCCACGGTTCCCCTCGCGCCGGAGGAACCACTCCCAGAGCGGGACGAGGCTCTCGGGCAAGCCGTCCAGCTCCTCCTCGGCCGGGCCGCCCGTCGCGGCGACCTCGCGCCGGAACGCCGCGAGGCGCCCAGGCGCGGTGGCCAGCCGCTCCCGGAGGTAGGCGTCCGCCTCGGCGGGGCTCAGCCGGGAGAAGTCCCGCGGCGGCATCAGGGCAAGTGGATCACATACGGGATCCCCCGGCGGTTGAGCTCCGAGAGCAGCTCGGCGCTCGGCCCGACCGTCTCCGAAACCGAGCTCGTGAAGAAGTGCCATTCGACGCGCGCGAAGTCGCCGCGCGCGCGGAGCAGCACGTCGCGGTCGATCTGCCGCTGGACGAACGGCGTCAGGCGCGTGAAGCCGGTCTTCGCCTCGCGGGCGACGTCCGCCACCTCGTCGTAGGCGTCGACGAAGCGCATCCCCGTCGTGCCACGCGCGCCGAGAACGGTCTTGAACCCGCGCGGGCTCCCGCCGAGCGTCTGCCGGAGCACGCCCTCGGCGGCCCGCCAGTCGAGGAAGCCCTTCCGCGTCACGTCGGCCGCCCCGGCGAGGACGTCGTCCAGATGACGCGGATCCATCCCCGCGCGGCCCAGCCGGATGATCGTGTCGTCGTCGAGCCCCGCCGTGCGCAGACGGGCCACGCCGGAGGAGGACAGGTCCTCGAGGATCCTGAGCTTCGCCCAGCTCGGCAGGTCGGAGCGGAGGATCGTCTTCAGCGCATCGCCCGCCTTGCCTTCCGCTACGACGCGGCCGAGCTCGCCCGGGGGCCGCTCGACGTCCTGGACGGACCGCCCGCTCGAGCCGGGGGCGACCGACGAGGTCGTCCTCGGGACGGAAGCCGCAGGGGGGCCGTCGAGGACGTCAGGAGGCGAGCATGGAGACGAACTTCGGCGTCGCAGCCGCCCGCTTCCTGCTCGCGGCCTTCGGCCTGACGGCCACGCTCACGGCCGCGGTGATCGTCGTCATGGTCGGCGGGCTCTCGACCGTCGTCCCGACGCCCGGCGGGGTCGGGACGCAACAGGTGCTGCTCGCCTACCTCCTGCATGCGACCGCCTCGACCGCGGCCGTCGTCTCGTTCTCGCTCGGGATGCAGGCCGCCGTCACGGCGCTGAACGCCTTCCTCGGGGCTGCGGCCCTCATGCTGATGTTCCGGACGCTCAGGCCGGCGAGCGCCGTCCGCGCCCAACTCCGGACGGCGAGGCGCGAGGCGGGCGGCTAGGGGGCTAGACTGCCTTCCAGCAAATGGTCACCCGCGTGACGACCTTCGAGGGCGCGCCCGAGCAGATCGAGGAGGGCGTCCGGCTCTTCACCGAGACCACGCTCCCGTGGCTCCGCGACGCCACCGGGTTCCGCGGCTGGCTCGCCCTCCACGACCGCGAGCACGACCGGGCGATCGGGATCACGTTCTGGACGACGAAGGAGGCCGCCGACGCGGGCGCCGCGAAGGGCGGACCGCTGCGCGACGAGATCGCCGAGAACGTCGGCGCGCTCATGAAGAGCCTCGAGCTCTACGACGTCATCTACACCGACGGGATGACGTTCTCCGCGTCGGCCGGCTGAGGAGGGGAGAACGCGAGGGGGCGCCGGATAGGCGCCCCCCTCGCTCGTTCTCGGTGCGGGCCGGTCTAGTACGTGCCGGCCAGGTCGAGCAGCGCCCCGCGGAGCGCGTCGTACTGTTCGCCCTCGAGCTTGTCGGCGGCGGCCGTCAGCTGGCCCTTCGCCTTCTTGCCCTGCGTGGCCTCCTCGGCCATGGCGAGGTGCTTCTCCACCTCGTCGAGCGTCTCGCCGCCGATAGCGCCCGCCCGAATCAGCTGATCCAGGTGCGAGCGGACGACCGCGAAGCTCGGAGCCCAGGCGATCTCGGACTGGAGCTGCGCGTTCAGCCTGTCCACCTGCGGCTCCGACGCGGCCTGGATCTCGTTCGCCGTGAGATCGGCCGTCGGCGTGTAGTTGAACGCGTCGAACCCACGCGAGAGCTCGGTCGCGAACGTCGTGCCGTTGTAGAAGTACGTCGACCAGAAGCCGCCGAGGACGAGCGCGGTCGTCGTGCTGACCGGGCCGCGGTCGTAGTAGGCGATCTCCTTCGGGTTCGACGAGTCGGTGAAGTCCATCACCGAGTGGCCGCCCTGGTACCAGGCCTGGCTCAGGATGTCGCGGCCCGGCACCGGGATCAGGTTCCCGTTGTGGGCCACGCAGTTCTCCTGGCTCGTCTGAACCGCGGGCATCTTGTGGTAGCTGCGGAACTCCATCTTCCCGTCGACGATGTCGAAGATGGCGTTCGCGCCCCAGCTCAGCTGGTCGGTGCTCCGGCAGCGCGCGGACGTGCCGCCGCCCCACTCGTCCGTGAAGACGACCTTCGTCCCGTCGTTGTTGAACGTCGCCGAATGCCAGTAGGCGAAGTTCGGGTCGGAGACCGCGTCGACGCGGACCGGGTTCGCCGGGTCACTGATGTCGATCAGGATCCCGTTGCCCTCACACGCGCCGGCCGCGAGCCCGATCTCCGGGAACGCGGTGATGTCGTGGCACGCATCCGTGATCGGCTGCGGGCTCCAGCCGATCCCAGACGGGTGGAGCGGCGTCGGGGGGCTGTTCTGGAGACCGTTGATCGCGCCCGTGTCCGGGTTCGCGAAGATCCGCGGCTGGTTCACGATCGCCGCGTCCTGCGGGGCGGCGAGCGGGACCTTGATCACGTCGATCGCCCAGCGGCTCGCCTCGGGAACGGGCTGCCCGTTCTCGAAGCAGTTCGCCGGCCGGCCGACGTGCGTCGCCGAGCGGACGCCCGAGGTGCCCGAGTTGTAGACGTAGATGTTCTCCGCGTCGTTCGAGTCGGTCACGAGCGTGTGCGTGTGCGAGCCGCGGCACGTCTGGACGGCCGCGACCTGCACCGGGTTGCCGAGGTCGGAGATGTCGAAGATCCGGACGCCGCGGAACGCGGTGTCGGCCGTCTCGGCCTGCGTACCGCAGTCCGTCCGCGACGGGTTCTCGTAGGAGAGGAACAGGAGGTTCCCCCACACCGAGGGATCGCCCTGGCCGCCCGGACACACGACGCCGACCTCGAGGGCCGGGTTGCTCGGGTCGGAGATGTTCCACGCGTGCCAGCCGCGGAAGCCGCCGACGAACGCGATGTCGTCCTGGATCGCGAGATCCGAGTTCAGGAAGCCGAAGCTCCCGGGGTTGCCCTCCAGGAAGAAGCCGGCGGGCCGGTCGCGGTGCGCCGTCAGGTCGACGCCGTGCGAGGCGACCTCAGCGTTCTGGAAGCCGGGGTCGAGCCCGACGCGCGGGTCGTCCGGGTTGGGAAGCTGCGCCGTCGCGGCGGCGGGGAGCGCCACCATGACGAGCGCGAGCGCCGCGAAGACCACGACGCCCCACGTGCTACGGCGCCGGGATGCCCGCGCGCCATGAAAACGCTCTGCCATAAATCCCCTCCTGTTCGTGTCCCCGTCGTCCCCGCGTCGCGGTTCCGCACCCGGCGTACCCGGCCTCAATCGTCGCGGGAGCGCCACCATAGCCGCACTTTCGTAGTACCGCAAGAGTTGACATAAGTGTCTGCTTTGCGGGTAATTCTTGGGCGCGCGGAGTCGGTGTTTTTGTGGCACGCTGCATAAATGGAGAAATCACGCCCCTCGGCGCTGCGCCTCAGCGCGTCCGCCCTCGTCGCCGCTCTCGCCTTCGCCGGATGCAGCTCGGACAACGGGTCCGAGAACGCCGCGACCACCGCGCCCGAGACCGACACGGCGCCGCGCATCGTCCAGCCGGGCGCGCCCGGCGAGGACGCGCGCGAGCTGACGCCGGAGGAGCTCGATGACCTGGAGCCCGTCTCGCACACCGCGGCGGACGTCCAGTTCATGCAGTACATGATTCTCCACCACCGGCAGGCGCTCCGGATGACGGACCTCGTCGCCGACCGGTCGCGCCGCGAGGACATCCCGCTCCTCGCGCGCCGGATCGAGATCTCGCAGGACGACGAGCTCGAGCGGATGATCGCGTGGCTCGAGGAGCGCGGTGCGGACGCCCCACCGCCGGGCGGCGAGGAGGCGCACGCCGGCCACCTCCCGGGGATGCTGACGGCGGCCGACCTCGAGCGGCTCGAGGCTTCGCAGGGCCGGCAGTTCGACCGTCGGTTCCTCGAGGCGATGATCCGCCACCACGAGGGAGCGCTTCTCATGGTCGACCAGCTGCAGGCGACACCCGGCGCAGGGCAGGAGCCCGAGATCGCCGTGTTCGCCGGCCACGTCGTAGCCGACCAGACGATCGAGATCCGCCGAATGGAGGCGCTCCTGCAGGAGCTCGCCCGCTGATGCGCGGGCTCGTCTCCGTGGCGAGCGGGCAGGGCGTCGGCGCCTAGCCCTCCTCGCGCGCGGCGCGCTCCCGCCGGTCGTCGACGAAGAACGCGCCGATCGTCCCGGCGAGCGAGGCGACGACCACGAGGCCGAAGACGAAGCCGACGAGCATCACGATCCGCCCGCCGGCCGACGACGGCACGGGGTCGCCCTGGAGCGCGAGCACGACCGTGAAGGCCCAGAGCACCGCGTCGCCGAACGAGTCGAAGGCCGGCTCCGCCGCGTCGCGCTCGAAGAGGAACGCGAGCTCGGCGAGCGCGATCGCGACGACCGCCGACGCGCCCGCGAGATAGCCGAGCCGCGAGCGGAAGAGCCGACGGGCCGTTCCCACGGTCCGGTACGAGGACGAGACGACGCGGGCGGCCGGGAGTGCCCGCCCGAGGCGCACGAGCCGCAGGAAGCGGAGCACCCTGAGCGTGGGGATGACGAGCATGACGACCTGGATCCAATGCCGGCGCACGAACCGCCGCTTGGCGGGCGCGAGCGCGAGCTTCGCGAAGAACTCGAGCGCGAAGACGCCCCAGATCGTCCAGCCGGCGACCTCGAGCGCGGTCGACGTGCTCGGACTCACGTCGACCGCGATGTCGTAGCCGACGAGGAGCGCGAAGACGACGCCGAGCCAGGCCATGAACGGGTCGGCGCGCTCGGTCGCCCACCGCACCCAGTCGTCGAACTCGCGCTCGTCGCAGTCGCGCGGCGGAAGCGCCGCGGCGCGCGCCGGGAACTCGGTCATCGCAGCTCGAGGGTCGCCACCATCTCCTGGAGGACTTCCCCGTTGCGCTCGAAGTCGAGCCTGCCCTGCGAGCGCGTGGCCGCGATGAGCGTCTCGCCGTCGAGATCGACGAGATACTCGAGGCTGCGGACGCCCGCCGACAGCAGGCCCTCGCCGGTCGACTCGGTCTCGCGGCGAAGGGCCGGGCGACCCGCGACCTCGACCTCCCTGCTCACGACGACGCGTGTCGCGGGGCTCTCGCCCGTCACGGCGGCGAACGCGACCGGCTGGCGCGAGATCGAGACGGCGAGCGGCGGCGGCTCGCTCGCCTCCGGCAGCTCGAACGCCTCCGGATGGAAGAACGAGCACGGCGCCGTCACGGAGCCGTCGTTCGTGTGCCACCCGGCCGGATAGCGGACGGCGTAGCCCGCCTCCGGGTTCTCGCAGCGCTCGGCGAGCTCGTTGCCGCCGCCCGGCTCGTTCTCGACCGTCTCGGTCTGGACGACCGTCTCCGTCTCGATCTCCGTCCGCGTCACCGTCTCGGGCTCGCCCGCCGAGTCGCCGCCGCACGCGGACGCAGCGAGGAGAAGCGCGAGGGCCGGCGCGAGCAGGAGCGGCCGCATGCTCACGGCCCGAGCCTCGTCGCGGCGAGGTGGAGGCTGAGCCGCGCCCACGCCCAGTCCGGAAGCCTGCGCGGCGCGGCGTCCGGCCTCGTGACCGGGCTGCGGAAGGACGTGTACTCGTCGTGCCCGAACCACCACTTGGAGAACTGCCACGTCCAACGCGGCACCGGGCTCGGCGCCTCATCCGGGTACGTGGCCGGGTCGCGGAAGTCCAGCTCCTTGTACTCGCCGTGGTGGAGGTACCACCGCAGGAACTCCCATGTCCACGCCGGCACCGGGCTCGGCGCGACGTCCGGATACGTCGCCGAGCTGCGCGCCGTCGTGTAGTCGTCGTGGCCGACGTACCACCTGAGCCACGGCCAGAACCACCGGGGCATGGGGATCGGCCAGTAGGCGCTCCGACCGAGGCGGAGCCACTCGCTGTAGAGCGGCCAGACGTTCGGCTCGCAGCCCTCGAGCGACTTCGACTGCTGCTGCATCACCGCGGCCCGCTTGCCCTTCCCGCAGTAGCTCACGTGGCCGAGGCCGAGCCAGTGGCCGACCTCGTGGTTCACGACGTAGCGGCGATAGGCGTTGTAGCCGAGCGTCCACGCTTCGGTGCCGTGCCGCCAGCGGTAGTCGTTGACGAGCACGTCGTCCCCGACGCGGCAGCTCCACGGGCGGTCGCAGACGGGCGAGGCGGAGTTCACGGCGGCAGGTGAGGCGAGGATGAGCCGGAAGTCGCCGCCGCTCGGCACCTCGACGAACCGGTTGTGCCCGCCGAGCGTCCACCCGCGCTCGTTCGTGAGCGCCGTGCGCGCGATGTGGCGGAACCACTCGAGATCGGCCTGGACGGCACCGCGTGTGGCGATCGAGTACGTGTGGCGGTGGGCGGCGGCCGCGCCGGCGAGCGCGGCCGCCGTCACCGCGACCAGTCCTACCGCGGCCGAGCGAAGCGACCGGCGGCTCATCAGCTCTCCGCCGCAACCGCCTCGTCGACGGTGCCGTAGACGGGCAGGAACGTCCAGAGGCCCGAGACCTGGAGCACCCGCCCGATCGCCTCCCCGGCCGAGGCGAGCACGAGCCGCCCGCCGCGGGCTTCCATCCGCCGCGCGGCGAGCAGGAGCAGGCCGAGGACCGTCGAGTCGAGGAACGTCACGTCGGCCAGATCGACGACCACGACGTGCCGGCCGCCGGGCACCGCTTCCTCGAGCTCCCGGCGGAGGACCTCGGCCGAGAAGAGGTCGAGGTCCCCCGCCAGCGTCACCACGTCGACGCCGTCGTGTCGCGCCGTCGACGTGAGCGGCTCACCGGCGATCGTCATGAGAGCTCCGGCTCCGCGAGCCGCGTCTCGAGGCGGCGGGCGGGATCTTTGATCGCCCACTCCGTCAGGATCCCGACCGCCTCCTGGGCGACCCGCTCCTCCACCAGCACGTCGTAGAACGCGGCGTCGAGGGTCCGCACCGACTCGAACGGGCGCCGCTCCGACCACGCATGCAGCGCGAGCGCGAGCAGCGCGGCGATCAGGGCACCGAGGATCGCGCCCCAGAAGAGCGTTCCGGCGACGCCGACACCCTCGGACAGGAGGCCGAGAAGGATGCCGACGCCGCCGCCCACCACGACGCCCGTCCCGGCGCCGTCGGCCGCGGCCCGCCTGCGCGTCCGCGTGCCGACGACGCGCTCGACGAGCTTGAGGTCGCGGGCGACGATCGTCGCCCGGTCGATCGGGAAGCGCGCGGAGGAGAGCCACTCGATCGCGTCGGTCGCCTCGCCGTACGTGGGCACCGTGGCGACGCGGACCGGCTCCGGCCGCTCGTCCGTCGCCGTGTTGCCGTTCATGTCTGCTCTATGTCTGGTCGTCGTTTCCATGCCGAGTCCCTTCCCGCCCCGCC
>Ga0214468_1000751_pt1 | contig 10312 bp, 8 predicted proteins | sample RVTome_9_FD_187334 | JGI IMG/M metagenome (GOLD analysis project Ga0214468, IMG submission 187334) | Soil microbial communities from uranium-contaminated site in the Upper Colorado River Basin, Wyoming, United States - RVT155D38 HiSeq ...
GCTGTCGATGGCGAACATGATGTCGCTGGTCTCGACCACGACCAGGGCGGCGAACAGCGGCGTCGCCCACAGCTTCCCGTCGATCCGGGTGAAGAAGCGCTGTCCCTGGAAGTCATCGGTGACCGGAATCACCCGTCGAAGCGCCCGGAGCACCGGGTTCCGGCTCGGATCCACGTTGTCGGTCCCCGCGGTGATCATCCGCCAGGCGGTGAACAGCAGGAGCGCGCCGAACAGATAGATCACGACGTGGAACGACTCGAGCAGCGCCGTCCCGGCCAGGATGAAGACGGCGCGGAAGACGATCGCCCCCAGCACGCCCCAGAAGAGCAGCCGATGCTGGTACTGGGCGGGGACGCCGAAGTACGCGAACAGCACGGCGAAGACGAAGACGTTGTCCATCGAGAGCGAGTACTCGATGAGGTAGCCGGCAAGGTACTCCGCGCCGCTCGTCGTGCCGCGAGTGAGGAAGATCCAGCCGCCGAACGCCAGCCCCAGCGACACCCAGACCGTGACCCAGATGCCGGCCTCGCGCATCTTCACCGCGTGCGCGTCGCGGTGGAAGATGAACAGGTCGATGAAGAGCAGGCCGCCGACGATGGCGGCAAAGATGATCCACGAGACGTAATCCGGCAACGCACAACCTCCTGCGACGTGCCGAAGGTCTCTCCCGACCAGCGGATGGATCGGCCGGCGTCACCGGACGGGGGCCTGGCCCCGCCGTACTGACGATGACGCCTGAGTGGGGTACTCCCCCTCGGGCAGGTCGAGTGTCGCGCCTGCGCGCCCGGCGGTCAACCGGCCTGCGCGAGGAGGGCGGCAGCGGCGAGGCTGGCGAGCAGCAGGCCGAGGACGGCCACGCTGGTCAGCATGCGGCTGCGTTCGCCGCTCCGCGCAAAGCCGATGCTCGCGGCCGCCAGCACGCCGACCGGCAGCAGCGTCATCGTGAGCAGCCCGACGCCCAGCATGGTCAGCGGTCCCCCACCCCCGATCAGCTCCAGCAGCGGACGCTGGCCATCACCGACGCCACCCACCAGGCCGATGACGTAGCCCACCGCGATGATTCCCACCGAGACCAGCGTCCCGATCCGCAGGACGGCGGCGATGCCATCGCTCAGCCAGTCGAAGCCGTCTCGATCGCTCATGCCGATCCCACCGCCCGCATTGCCATCTGGAATGCGACGTACAGCACCACGATCACGAAGAGGCCGATGAGCCACCCCTGACGCAGCCTGGCGGATAGCCGCGCTCCGATGGCCGCTCCGGCGGCCACGCCCAGGACCACCGGCGCCGCCACCGTCGCGTCGACGTCACCGCGGAACAGGTACGCGTACGCCCCGGCGGCAGCCGTCATGCCGATCATGAAGTTGGAGGTCGCCACCGCGATCCGCATCGGCGCCTCCATGACCAGGTGGAGGAGCGGCACCGTCACGATCCCGCCGCCGACGCCCAGCAGGCCCGACACGTTGCCCGCGACGAACGAGCCGCCCACGGCGGCCGGCAGGCGACGCGTTCGATACGCCGGCTCGGTCGCGCCGTCGGATGCGGCGGCGTTCTCCGGGGCGTCGGTGACGGACGGCTCGGACGGTCGGCGCAGCGCTCCGCGAGCCATGGTGAAGGCGGTGTAGACCATCAGCAGCGCGAACAGGGCCGCCAGCACCCGTTCCGGCAGCAGCCCGGCCACCACGCCGCCGGTGAGGGCGCCGACGACCGTGCCCGCGCCGAGCAGGATCCCCAGCCGGACGTCGGCGCGGCCCGCCCGGACGTTGACCGCCGCTCCGCCGGTGGAGGTGGCGATGACGCAGATGAGGCTCGTTCCGACGGCCGCGGTGAGCGGCATGTCGAAGCCGAGGGTCAGGATCGGGACGATCAGGATCCCGCCGCCGAGCCCGAGCATCGCGCCGAAGGCGCCGGCCAGGAGGCCGCTCAGGGCGAGGAGCAGGTCGAACGGCATCTCGGCGGAGACGGCCCTGCCGGCCCGTGATGGGCCGGCAGGCGTCGGTTCCTAGGGCCGCAGATGCTGCGGCGCGTACGGCAGGAGCGCCACGTGGCGGGCGCGCTTCAGCGCCGTGGTCAGCATCCGCTGGTGGCGGGCGCAGGTGCCGGTCTTGCGACGCGGCTCGATCTTCGCCCGCTCCGAGAGGTATCGGCGGAGGCGGTTGACCTCCTTGTAGTCGATGCTCTCGGCCTTGTCGACGCAGAAGTTGCAGACCTTGCGGCGACGGCGATCGCGGTAGTAGTCCGCCGACTCGCGGCGGGATCGGGGGCTTGCCATCGGTATCGGTTCCTCAGTCGGTGATCGAATCTAGAAGGGGATGTCGTCGACGTCCATCTCGTCGCCCGGCGACGAGGAGCGCTGCTCGGCGCCGCGTGGGCGAACAGCCGGCGGTGCATCTCCATGGGACCCACGGCCACCGCCGCCGGACCCGCCGTCCTCGTCACGCGGCCGGCGCTCGAGGTTGACGACGCGGGCAAAGGCGAGCTCGAGCGACTGGCGCTTCTCGCCGTCGCGCGACTCGTACTCTCGGACGCGCAGCTGCCCCTCCGCATACACCTTGTTGCCCTTGCGGAGCTGCTCGGCGAGACGCTCGGCGGCCTGCTCCCAGACGCTGACGCGGAACCAGAGGGTCTCCTCAACCCACTCGCCGTCCGCCCCGCGCTGGTTGTTGTTCACCGCCACGCGCAGCTCGGTGACGGCCTTGCCGCCCGGCGTGTAGCGCAGCTCGGGATCGGCGCCCAGATTGCCGATGATCATCATCTTGTTGAGTGTCATGGCGACTCCTCCTGGCCGATCGGGCGGTCAGCCCTCGGCGCGCTCCGTAGGCCCGGCAGACTCCTCGGCCGGCTCGTCGGGGGTGGCTGCATCCGCTTCCTTCGACGTGTCGTCCGCGTCATCGGCCTCGTCGTCGCTGGTGTCCTCCGACGTGTCGTCGGACGTGTCGTCCGAGGTGTCATCGGATGCATCATCGCCATCCTCGTCCCCGTCGGCCGAGCGGGCGGCGGCGGCGGGCGCCAGCTCGTCGACCGGACCGCGGTCCTCGAGTACGGTGACGAGGTGCCGCACGATCTCCTCGCTGATGAGCATGCCCCGCTCGATCTCGCGGACCTGGGACGGCTCGATGTCGAAGTGGATGAGGAAGTAGCTGGCCTCGCGATGGTGGCCGATGTCGTAGGCGAGCCGGCGCTTGCCCCACGGGGAAACCTTGCTGAGGCTGCCACCCGCGTTCACGATCGCGCGGGTGACCTTCTCGACCGATGCCTGGAGCTTGTCGTCCTCCAGGTCGGGCCGAAGGAGAAGCATGAGTTCGTAACGGCGCATCAGGTGCGTCGTCCTCCTCTCTCTGGGGGTGCGACGTCCGAAGCGGGCGCTTCGCGACGCAGCAGAAAGGTGGCTGGGATCCGGTGGATCGCGCCTCCGCCGTGACGAGGGCGCCCGGACAGTATAGCCGCGGCCGATCCGGGTGGCGAACGGCATCGGGTGGGAACCGTATACTCGCACGCACCTGCAACCTGCTGCCAGTGGTGCGATGCCGTCCAATCCGATCCTGATCTGCGCGCGCAGTCCTGAGCTCAGAACCGAGCTCGAGGCGGCGCTCGCCGAGGCGGGGCACGCCGTCGAGAGCGTCACGACGCCGGCCGATGCCGTCGCGGTCATGCGCTCGCGTCAGCCCGACCTGGTGGTGGCCGAGGGCCTCGCGGCGTCCGGCGCCATCGCCTCGCTCCGCACGGGAGGATCGCGCGGCGTGACGCCGGTCCTGGTGGTGGCGCCTGCGCGGGACGTCGAGGCCCGCATCGCGTTCCTCGAGGCAGGGGCCGACGACGTCATCGACGGCGGCTTCGACCGTGGTGAGCTGGAGAGCCGCGCGATGGCGCTCCTCGTCCGCGCCGGCAAGGTGCGCCACGAACTCGCCGAGCGAACCTCGAGCAGCGAGCTCGTCGCATTCTTCAGCCCGAAGGGCGGGGTGGGCACCACCACCCTCGCGGTCAATACCGCGGTCCTCCTGGCCGGAGGCGGCGCTCCGGCCCCGGCGACCACCAACGGCGCCGAGCCGGCGATCCCGACATCTCGCGTCCTGCTCGTCGACCTCGACCTCCAGTTCGGCCAGGTCGCCACGCACCTCAACCTGACGCCGCGATTCGACCTTGCCGGACTCGCGACCGATGAGCAGGCCCTCGCCGACCCGGAGCTCGCCCGCTCGTACCTGACGATCCACAGCTCCGGCCTCGCGGTCCTCGCGGCGCCGGCGCGTCCCGAGGCCGACTTCCGCGTCTCGGTGGAGCACGTGCAGCGCATCTTCGAGCTCTTCCGCCCGTCATTCGACCATGTGATCGTGGACCTCGGGAGCCGGCTGGACCCGCGCGCGCTGTGGGTGCTGGAGCAGGCCGACGCCCACGCCTTCGTCCTCTTCCCGGAGATCGCCGCGCTCCGGGGCATGAGCCTGCTGATGGCCATGCTGGCCGACACCACGCCGCTCCAGGCGAGGACGCTGCTCGTGGTCAACCACGTCTTCCCGAAAGAGCTGCTCAAGACGCGCGACGTCCAGAATCTGCTCCACGCCAAGCCCGCCGCCGAGGTGCCCTACACCGAGGTCGAGATCATCCGATCCGTGAACGAGGGAGTGCCGCTCGTCATGGCGCGGCCGGCCTCCGCCGCCGCGGCCGCCATGCGACGCCTGGCGCAGGCGGTCATCGGGATCGAGGCGCCGGCCGGCACCGCCGCGAAGAAGGGGCGACGGAGCCTCTTCGGCCGGCGATAGGGTGGGTGCCGGAGGAGGGACTCGAACCCCCACGCCTTGCGGCCGCCGGGTTTAAGCCGGCTGCGTCTGCCATTCCGCCACTCCGGCTCATGCGCCTCGCACCGCCGACAGCCTAGCGCACGGCCGGACGAGTATCCTTCGCCGCACACCGAGCTGGGGGGCGCACATGACCGGACGGGGGGAGCGGCGAGCCTGGCGCATCGCCATGGCCGCGTTTCTGGCGATCGGGTCGCTGGGCATCGCGGCGCCGCCGACCGAGGCGACTCCCGCCGCCGTGGAGCGCCGAGCCGGCCCCGACCGCTTCGCGACCGCCGCCGCGATCAGCGCCGCCACGTTCAGCCCGGGCGTGGAGATGGCGTTCGTCGCGACCGGCACCAACTTCCCGGACTCACTCGCCGGGGGGTCGCCCGCCGGCCGTCACAAGGCGCCGATCCTTCTCACCACGCCATCGGAGCTGCCCGCTGCCACGCGGACCGAGCTCGCGCGGCTGGCGCCGAAGTCGATCGTCATCCTGGGTGGACCGGCCGCCGTGGGTGCCGGCGTCGAGACGGCGCTTCGATCGCTGACCGCCGGCGAGGTGACCCGGATCGCCGGCGCCGATCGGTTCGCCACCGCGGCCATGGTCAGTGCACGCTTCTTCGCCCCCGGAGCGCCCGTCGCATACATCGCCACCGGCCGGAGCTTCCCCGATGCCCTGAGCGCCGGTGCCGCGGCCGCACGACTCGGCGGCCCGGTGCTGCTCGTCGATCGCGACGCGATTCCCGGCACCGTGAGGAGCGAGCTGGGCCGGCTTCAGCCGAAGCGGATCGTGGTGGTGGGAGGGACCGCGGTCGTCGGTGACGCGGTGGTGGCCGGTCTCGGTGCGTACACCGGTGGGAGCGTGACACGACAGGCCGGCATCGATCGCTACGCCACGGCAGCCGCGGTGAGTCGCGCCGCCTTCCCGGCCGATGGCGGCGGCACGGTCCACGTGGCAAGTGGCCTCGGATTCGCCGATGCGGTCGCGGGAGTCCCGGCGGCAGCGGTCCACGGCGGCCCGCTCCTGCTCACGACGCGCACCTGGCTTCCCGGCGCCACCGCGGCCGAGCTGCGTCGCCTCGATCCGCGGAGGGTCGTCCTGCTGGGCGGCGAGGCCGTCATCGCCGGTTCGATCGTCGCTGAGGTGCGCGCGGCGACGGCCTGGGCGCGGGTCGGCCCGCACGAGTTCGTGGTCGACGGCCACCAGCTGCAGCCGGTGCCGGCGGATCTCCTTGCGTTCAACAGCACGACGATCGTCGCGCCGTACGGCACGCGGGACGCGAACGGTGTCTACAAGCATCGGCACAGCGACGGGCTCCTGTACGACCATCCCGTCGGCCAGGCGCAGTACGTCGTCAACATGCTGCGCAACCATCGGCTCGACCCCGATCCGCTCTACCTCGACCTGGCGCTCGCGAACGCGAACCGGCTGCTCGAGCGGGCCGTCCGGCACGGTGGCGGGATCTTCTTCCCGTACCCGTTCGACTGGGGCCTCCATGGACGCGGCACGATGCAGGCGCCCTGGTACTCGGGGATGGCGCAGGGCATCGCGCTGGCCGGCTTCGTGCGCCTCCACGAGCTGACGGGCGAGGCCAAGTGGCTCCAGGCGGCGCACGACACGTATGCGTCGTTCCTGGTCCCGCGCCAGACCGGCAAGCCCTGGGTCGCCGTGGTCGAGAACGGGCTGCTGTGGCTGGAGGAGTATCCGTGGGTCCCCTACGACCACACGTTCAACGGCCATAACTTCGCCATCTGGGGCCTGTACGACTACTGGCGCCTCACCGGCAGCCCCGATGCGATGGAGCTGACCCTGGGCGCCATGACCACGAGCGCCAGGGTCGCCGGCACGGTCCGCACGCCGGGCGGCATCAGCCACTACTGCATCGCGCAGAGCTGCCTCGATCGGCGCGTGCGGAACACTGGCTACCACCTGACCCACATCGGCCAGTTCCTCCAGCTGCACCGCTACACCCGCAGCGAAACGTTCGCCCGCTGGGCAGATACCTTCACCGCCGACAACCCGAACTACCGGTCGGGCGGGACGGTGATCTTCCATGCCGGCACGCACGTCGGGTACACGTTCGACGGCAGCGGGAATGGCTCGCCGTCGCGATCGCTCACGCTTGGATCGTCGAGCAACGCGCCGTACTCGAGCCGCACCGTCCCGTATGGCTGGATCAAGCCGGGCAACGGCATCTGGTTCGCGATGTCCGACGGCTACTTCGCGGGGACCTGGATCCGGGAGTCGTCGAAGGCCTACGCCCGCGGCTTCGTCGATCGGCTCGATTACTACTGGCACCGATCCCTGTCGGTGTCCGCCGGCACGCGCATCGGCTACCAGTTCGACGGCCTCGGTGGCGTGACGGCGCAGAGGAGCGCTTTGACCGGCGCCACCGCGTGGGGCTATTCCTCGCGGGCACGCATCAACGGGCAGCCGTCGGTGTACCTGACGTCGGGCCCGCTGACGGGCTACTGGCTGCCGGTGGGCGGGACGACCAGCACGGCCCTGTCGCTCCTCGGCCTGGAGGTCCCGATCGCCGATCTCGGCGCCGCCCAGGAATCCGGAGGCTCTCGCCTCGCCCCGGCCAGCGAGCCGCCAGACGACCCGCTCATCCCGCCGCCGATGCCGGGACAGCAGGAGCTGGCGCCCGAGGACGGCGCGCCCGACGGTGAGCCGCTCTCTGCCCCGCCGGACCCTCCCTGATCGACCCATCGGCGTCGGGGTGTGGAGGCGACGACGGGAATCGAACCCGTGTACGCGGCCGACCGATGCAGCGATGATGCGGCCGAGCATACGGAGGCCGCCGCTATCCCGACGCACCTTCCCCCCCTTCTAGCCTCGTCTTGTTCTAGTCCGGCCTTGCTTTGGGCGAGCCGGTGCCGGGGGACAACGGTAATTTCCTCTCACCTCACCACCGGACTTCACAAGACCCCGCGGCCATCGACCTCAAGGTCCTAGTCGACCCCTAGTACTTTCGGCTAGGGTCCCCACCTGGAGCGACGGCAAGTGAGAGCAGGCCTCTCAGGCTGCCGCAGGTAGGGAGGCCGACCGTGATAACTGGCAACACCAAGCGCTGGATTGACTCGCGCCGCACGCGTATCGGGGCCACAGCGGTGCTTCTCATCTGCTTCGCCCTTGGCTACCTCTGGCACCCAGGTCTCTAGACCCGACGAAGCCGCCGCTATCCCGACGCACCGTCCCGACCGTCTAGAACAGTCGGCGGACTAGTTGCCGGGCCTCGCGGCGGCTCCGATGCCGGAGGTTACGCCGGGTCGCTTACCGGCGGCTTATGACGATGGCGGGTCAAAGACCGTGGCGTCCACGACCCTCTTGTGCAGTCCGTTGCTGAACGGCGCGTCCCAGCTGTAATCCATGAACCCGGAGTGCTCCCGAATCAGCCGCCCGAAGTCCGAGCCATCGTCCTTTGCCGCCGCGGCGAGGCGGTCGAGGGCGGCATAGCTGTCGAGTTCCGTGAATACGCGGTAGAACCCCGCGTTCTTTTCGGACGAGAAGACTGTTGTAAAGATGCCGATGAGACGGGTGCCGTCCGGGTGGGCAGCCTTGAGCGCATCTTCGTTGGCGGTAACCCAGGCTTGGTGCTGCTCTTCCTTGCCGGGCGAAACCGCGTAGCCGAACTCCTGGACAAACTGCATCGCTGGGCACCTCGACTCTGGGCGGGTCGGGTTCGCCAGTGGCTCAACGCGGGCCCCCGGCGGCCATTGATTGTGGTCCGCGCGTCATAGCCCCCCGCTAATGGCGTGCTTATACGCCTCCAGGCGACTCTTGACTAGACAGATGAGCCGGGGAGCCGCCGCTATCCCGACGCACCTTCCCCACCTTCAGACGACGGGCGGACTACTTGCCGGGCTCGTATGCGATCCAGTTGACCCGAACGCCATAGATCAGCGTGTCGTCCCACGTCACGACGCGAATGTTGAATTCGTCGAACTGAACATCTTCGGCGTGCAGCTGAAGACGGAGGTTGGTCTGGTGGTCGGCGTCGATGCCAGCGCGCGTCGGCGGGCGGGCTTCGGGTACGATGCCATCGCGGGTGTCCTCCTTCTCAGGACTTCCGTCGGGCGCTCCGCTCCTAACCCGGGCGGGGCGCCTCTTTCGTCCGCGATTGCACTCCCGTTGGTACCGGCGTGGGTACCGAAAACTACGAAGCCGACCACGAGAGGCCGGATTCGTGCTCAGAATGTGGAGGCGACGACGGGAATCGAACCCGTGTACGCGGTTTTGCAGACCGCTCCCTGGCCACTCGGGCACGTCGCCACCGACTCATGCGGCTGGCTGCCCCGCGAGGATTCGAACCTCGGTTCACGGATCCAAAGTCCGCTGTCCTACCACTAGACGACGGGGCATCGCCTCGTCATCACGCTAGCAGGTCAGCCGCAACCTTCACCAGCCAGACATGAAAATGGAGCGGAAGACGGGACTCGAACCCGCGACCCTCACCTTGGCAAGGTGATGCTCTACCAACTGAGCCACTTCCGCCCGCTGTTCGCCCGTCATGATACCGCGTCGCGGGAATGGTGCCGAGGGCCAGGATCGAACTGGCGACACCTGGATTTTCAGTCCAGTGCTCTACCAACTGAGCTACCTCGGCGCCGATGTCGCTGAGGCGATCTCAGCTCCGCTTCGCGATACCGCATCAGGCGGTCGCAAGGATACCGACGCCGCCGATGCCCCGCAACTCGATCGCCCACCCGATGCCCTGCCGGCGTGCCATGTGCCGCGACGGCACGCAACGGCGAAGCAGGTGGCCCGTGCGGGGCCGCGGAGCGCGTTTCTTGGCTGATGTATGCCGTCACGGCACCATGTGGCCACCAATCCCGGCGAGTCCGGGCGCTCCTACGGCCGGGATCTCCGATGCGTGCCGCTGTGGCACGTTCGGCCCTTGATTCGCACAGACAGCTCGATCACGGTTCTCCCATCTGGCCGGCGATGTTCTCGAGCGACCGGATCCGCTCCCCGATCGGCGGGTGGGTGTCCCACAGCGACTTCGCGCGCTCCTCGAAGGACTTGATCGGGTTGACGATGTAGAGGTGCTGGGTGGCGCGGTTGGCGACCTCGAGCACCTCCCGGTCGTCGCTGATGGTCCGCAGGGCGCGCGCGAGGCCGATCGGGTTCCGGGTGAGCTCGACGGCGGTCGCATCGGCCATCGACTCACGCGTGCGACTGACCGCCGCCTGGACGAGCCGCCCGATGAGCGGCGCCACGACGGCCAGAACGATCGCCAGCACGAAGATGAGCGCCGCCGCTCCCCCGCCGCCATTCCGATCATTGCCACCCCGCCGGCCACCGCCCCAGAAGGTGAAGCGCAGGAACCAGTCGGCGAGGAGCGCGATACTCCCCACCAGCACGCCGACCAGCAGCGTGAACCGGATGTCGAGGTTGCCGATGTGGCTCATCTCGTGGCCGATGACGCCCTGGAGCTGCTCCCGGTCGAGCTTGTCGAGCAGCCCGGTCGTGACCGCCACACTGGCATGCTGCGGATCGCGGCCCGTGGCGAAGGCGTTCGGCGCCGTGTCGTCGA
>Ga0214468_1000752_pt1 | contig 10308 bp, 6 predicted proteins | sample RVTome_9_FD_187334 | JGI IMG/M metagenome (GOLD analysis project Ga0214468, IMG submission 187334) | Soil microbial communities from uranium-contaminated site in the Upper Colorado River Basin, Wyoming, United States - RVT155D38 HiSeq ...
GACGGCGGGAGGCGTCGCTCGAGCTGGCGCTCATCGAGAACCTGCAGCGCGAGGACCTGAACGCGATCGAGACGGCGCTGGCCTACCGCGAGCTGATCGACCGCTTCGGGCTGACGCACGAGGCGGTCGCGCGCCAGGTCGGCAAAAGCCGCGTGGCGGTCAGCAACGCCCTGCGCCTGCTCGACCTCGCCCCCGAGACCCAGCAGGCCATCGTCGAGGGCGGGATCACCGAGGGTCACGGACGGGCGCTGGCCGCGATCACGATCCCGGAGCTGCAGCGGGCCGTCCTGGCCATCGTGCTCGAGCGGCAGCTCTCCGTGCGCCAGACGGAGGAGCTGGTCCGTCGCAAGCGCGCCGAACAGCCGAGCGCTCGCCGGCCACAGCCGATCGGTCATGATCTGCAAGACCTGGAGGCGCAGCTGCGCGGCATGCTGGCCACGAAGGTCGGCATCGTTCGCACCCGCCGGGGCGGGCGTCTCGTCATCGATTTCTACTCGGACGAGGAGCTCGACCGGCTGTACTCGATCATCACCCGCGGCGCGGGCGGCTCCGCTCCCGGCGCCGAGGCATCGGTCCATCCCGACCACGAGGTTGTTCCCACCGCATGACCGTCGAACAGGCGCCGAAGGCGCGCAGCAAGGGCTCGAGCTACACCGCCGCCAACATCCAGGTCCTGGAGGGCCTGACGGCGGTCCGCAAGCGGCCGGGCATGTACATCGGCTCGACGGATGCGCGCGGCCTGCACCAGCTCGTCTGGGAGGTCGTCGACAACAGCATCGACGAGGCGATGGCGAACCAGGCGACCCGCATCGACGTGACGCTGCACGCGGACGGGCGCTGCGAGGTGGTGGACGACGGCCGCGGCATCCCGGTCGACAAGCACTCGACCGGCAAGAGCGCGCTCGAGGTGATCATGACCGTCCTGCATGCCGGCGGGAAGTTCGGCGGTGGAGGCTACAAGGTCTCCGGCGGGCTCCACGGCGTCGGTGTCAGCGTCGTGAACGCCCTGAGCTCCGAGATGCGGGTCGAGGTGCTGCGCGACAAGAAGCGCCACGTCCAGGAGTTCGTCCGGGGGGTGCCGCAGGGTCCGGTGAAGCAGACCGGCGCCATCGCCGAGGCGAATCGCGGCCTGGACCCGGCCTGGAAGCGCCAGCACGGCACGCGAACCTTCTTCCGGCCCGATCCGGAGATCTTCGAGACCCTCGACTTCAGCTGGGAGACGATCAGCACGCGGCTGCGCGAGTCGGCCTACCTCAACAAGGGCCTCTGGATCCGCCTCCGCGACGAGCGGGTCGACCGCGAGAAGAACTTCTTCTTCCAGGGCGGCGTGACCAGCTTCGTGCGCCACCTGAACCGGCGGCGCGACGTGCTCAACGGCCGCCCGATCTACGTCGAGCGCCTGGTCGACTCGACCAGCGTCGAGGTCGCGCTGCAGTACAACGACGGCTTCGCCGAGAACGTCATCGCCTTCGCGAACAACATCCACACCGTCGACGGCGGGACGCACGTCGCCGGCTTCCGGTCCGCGCTGACGAGCTCGCTGAACACCTGGGCCCGGAAGTCCGGGACCCTGTCCGACAAGGAGGCGAACCTGTCGGGCGACGACGTGCGCGAGGGCCTCACGGCGGTGATCAGCGTGAAGCTGACCGACCCGCAGTTCGAGGGTCAGACGAAGGCGAAGCTCGGCAATGCCGACATCAAGGGGATCGTGCAGAACGTCGTGACCGACGGGATCGTGCAGCATCTCGAGGAGAATCCGGCCGACGGGCGCCGCATCATTGAGAAGTGCCTGACCGCGGCCCGCGCCCGAGAGGCCGCCCGCAAGGCGCGGGACCTCGTCATCCGCAAGGGCGCGCTCGAGGGCATGGCCCTGCCCGGCAAGCTGGCCGACTGCCAGGAGCGCGACCCGGCACGCTCGGAGCTCTACATCGTCGAGGGCGACTCGGCCGGCGGATCGGCCAAGCAGGGGCGCGACCGTCGCTTCCAGGCCGTGCTGCCGATGTTCGGCAAGATGCTCAACGTCGAGAAGGCGCGCCTGGACCGGGTCCTGTCGAGCGACAAGATCCGGCCGTTGGTGATCGCGCTCGGGGCCGGCATCGGCGAGACCTTCGACATCGCCAAGCTGCGCTACCACCGCATCTGCCTGCTCTCCGACGCCGATGTCGACGGCGCGCACATCACGACCCTCTTGCTGACGTACTTCTACCGCCACATGCCCGACGTCATCGAGAACGGCTACCTCTACATCTGCCAGCCGCCGCTCTACCGCATCAGCACCGGCAAGGTGACGCGCTACGCGGCGAGCGAGAAGGAGCGGGACCAGGCGGTCAAGGAGCTATCGCGCGAGGGCAGGACGAAGAACGTCAGCGTCCAGCGCTTCAAGGGCCTCGGCGAGATGAACGCCGACCAGCTCTGGGACACCACGATGAACCCGGATACCCGCACGCTGCTCCAGGTGGGCGTCACCGATGCGGCGGAGGCGGACGAGGTCTTCAGCACGCTCATGGGGGAACGGGTCGAGCCCCGACGCGACTTCATCCGCGGCGAGGCCCGCAAGGTTCGCAACCTGGACATCTGAGTCGGAACCGATACGAGAGAGGCCCTTCAGACGATGCCGTCACGACATGCCGCCGACATCCGGCAGGTGGCTCACAAGACCGGCAGGTCGCTCGACGAGTGGTGCGAGCTGCTCGAGGCGAACGGCGTGGGGGATCGCCGCGAGGCGGTGAACATGCTGCGCGACTCGTACGCGGTGAGCCACGCCTTCGCGCTGGCCATCGCGAACCACTGCCTGCGTCGCTCCGAGGACGACGAGTGGGGCGCGGACGAGTACGACGCCGAGGAGGGGGACAACCCCTGGTAGCCATGGAGGAGCGGCCGACGGGCAGCGGCACGAACCGCGAGATCGTCGCGGCGGACGGCCGCCGCTACGCGTTCGCCGACCACCACTGCTTCGCGTGCGGCACCACGAACCCGATCGGCATGGGGCTCCACATCGAGTTCGGGCCGGGGACGGCGCGGGCGCGCTGGACGGTCGGGCCCGACTACGTCGGGTGGAGCGACAAGGCGCACGGCGGCATCATCGCCACGCTGCTCGACGAGGTCATGGCCTGGGCCCCGTCGAGCTTCGACTCGTGGGCGGTGACCGCCGAGATGACGGTGCGCTACCGATCTCCGGCCTCGCCGGGCGAGGAGCTCGTGGCGGAGGGCCGGGTGGTCGAGCGACGGCGTCGGATCTACGAGGTCCGGGGCGAGGTGCGCACGGCGGAGGGCCGCCTCGTCGCGGAGGGCAGCGGACGCTACCTCGGAGCCAGCCCGGCCGAGAAGGCCGAGCTGAAGGCGCGCTATGGCATGGCGCCGGGCACGGCCGGCGAATGACCGCGACAGACGCGACAGACGTGACAATGAGGACCTAGGAAGCGATGGAGATGGGACGTGCCGGCAACGTCCGGCCGGTGGCGATCGAGGACGAGATGCGCACCGCGTACATCGACTACGCGATGAGCGTGATCGTCGCGCGGGCGCTGCCGGACGTGCGCGACGGCCTGAAGCCGGTGCATCGGCGGATCCTCTACACCATGCACGAGATGGGGCTGCGCTCGACCGCGGCGTACCGGAAGTGCGCCGGCGTCGTCGGCGAGGCGATGGCGAAGTACCACCCCCACGGCGACCTGGCGCTGTACGAGACGCTGGTGCGCATGGCCCAGGACTTCAGCCTGCGCTACCCGCTCGTCGACGGCCAGGGCAACTTCGGCTCGGTCGACGGCGACCCGCCCGCGGCGATGCGCTACACCGAGGCGCGGATGGCCTCCATCACCGACGAGATGCTCGCCGACATCGAGAAGGAGACGGTCGACTTCGTCGACAACTACGACGGCCGCCTGCGCCAGCCGGTCGTGCTGCCCTCGAAGCTGCCGAACCTGCTGGTCAACGGCTCGAGCGGCATCGCGGTCGGCATGGCGACGAACATCCCGCCCCACAACCTCGTCGAGGTCTGCACGGCCGTGCGGTCGCTCATCGACGACCCGGAGATGACGGTCGACGACCTGTGCGAGATCGTCACCGGACCCGACTTCCCGACCGGCGGCACGATCTTCCGGTTCGAGGACCAGCGCAACTCCATCACCGGCGAGAAGGAGCGCGTCGACGCGATCCGCCACATGTACGCCACCGGGCGGGGACGGGTCATCATCCGCGGGCAGGTCGCCTTCGAGGAGATCCGTGCCGGTCGGATGGCGGTGGTCGTCACCGAGCTGCCGTACCAGGTGAACAAGTCGACGCTGATCGAGAAGATGGCCGACCTCGTCGGCGCGAAGAAGCTCACCGATGTCAGCGACATTCGCGACGAAAGCGACAGAGACGGCATGCGGATCGTCATCGAGGTGAAGCGCGACGGCTCGCCGCACACCGTGATGCAGCAGCTCTTCAAGCACACCGCCCTCCAGACGAGCTTCAGCGCAAACATGCTGTCGCTGGTCGACGGCCAGCCGCAGACGCTCGGGCTGAAGCGCATGCTCGAGCACTACATCACCTACCGACAGGAGGTCGTGCGGCGACGCACGGAGTTCGAGCTGGCCCGGGCGCAGGAGCGGGCGCACATCCTGGAGGGGCTGAAGATCGCCCTCGACAACCTGGACGAGGTGATCGCCACCATCCGGGCCGCGGCGGACGTCGACGCCGCGCGATCGGCCCTGATTCAGCGATTCGGTCTCACCGAGGTCCAGGCCAACGCGATCCTCGAGATGCAGCTGCGGCGGCTGGCGGCGCTCGAGCGCAAGAAGATCGAGGACGAGTACCGCTCGATCATCCAGCTCATCAGCGAGCTCGAGGATCTGCTGGCGAACCCGCGGAAGATCCTGCAGGTCATCAAGGAGGAGCTCACCGGCCTCGAGAAGCGCTACGGCGACGACCGCAAGACGCGGATCCAGGCCGATGTGAACCGCGAGCTGACGGCCGAGGACCTCGTCCAGGCCGAGGACGTCGTCGTGACGCTCAGCCAGCGCGGGTACATCAAGCGCCAGCCGATCGGCACCTTCCGCTCGCAGCGTCGCGGCGGCCGCGGCAAGCTCGCGATGCTGACCCGCGAGGAGGACGCGGTCCGCCACCTGCTCGTGGCCAACACCCACGACAACATCCTGTTCTTCACGAACCGCGGTCGTGTCTTCATCACCAAGGTGCACACGCTGCCCGACGCGTCGCGCCAGGCGAAGGGCCTGCCGATCATCAACCTGCCGGGCGTCCAGGTCGAGCAGCGCGAGTACGTCAGCGCGATCATCAGCCTGCCGCAGTTCGAGCCGGACCACTACCTCGTCATGGCCACGCGGAAGGGGATGATCAAGAAGACGTCCCTGGCCGAGTACGCCAAGATCCGGGCCAACGGGCTGATCGCCATCAACCTCGTGGACGGCGACGAGCTGCAATGGGTGGGGCTCTCGGACGGCCAGAACGACATTGTCGTGGCCACGAAGAAGGGCCAGGCGGCCCGCTTCCGGGAGACCGAGGTCCGCCCGCTCGGCCGCGGCACGCAGGGCGTCACCGCCATCCGGCTCCGCGGCGAGGACGAGGTCGTCGGCATGGAGGTCGTCAAGCACCTCGAGGAGCAGCTCCTCGTCGTCACCGAGCAGGGGTACGGGAAGCGCACCGACGTCTCCGACTTCCCGGTGAAGCACCGTGCCACGGGCGGCGTCATCGCCAACTCCCTGAACGCGGAGACCGGGGACGTGGCGGCCATCCGCATCGTCGGGCGCGAGGAGGAGCAGCTGATGCTCATCACCGAGCTCGGCACGATCCTGCGCACGGAGGTCGGGGGCATCAACCGCTACCGCCGCGCGTCACGCGGCGTGACGGTCATGAAGCCGGCCGACGGCGACCGGATCGTGAGCATCACCGTCTTCGTCGACAACCGGCCGCCAGAGGAGCCGCTCGAGGACTAGGCGCCCCCGCCGATCGCGCCGAGTGGCGGATGGGCACCGGCGACATACACGCCGGCCTCGACTCCTGTGGCGGACCGTCGGGTAGAATCGGCGGAGCCGACCCAAGCGCCGCAGAGGACGACGCCCGTGTACGCCGACGAGTTCAGCATCTACGCCGGCAACGCCAACCGCCCCCTGGCCGAGCGCATCTGCCGCTACCTCGGCACCGAGATCGGCGCCGTCGAAGTGTTCCAGTTCGCGAACGAGAACATCTTCGTCCGCATCCTCGACAACGTGCGCGAGCAGGACGTCTTCCTCGTCCAGCCGACCAGCCGGCCGGTGAACGACTCGATCATGGAGCTGCTGATCATGATCGACGCCTTCAAGCGCGCCAGCGCCGGCCGGATCACCGCGGTGATCCCGTACTACAGCTACGGGCGCTCCGACAAGAAGGACCAGCCGCGGGTGCCGATCACCGCGCGCCTGGTGGCCGACATGCTGACCGTGGCCGGCGCGGACCGGGTCCTGACCATGGACCTCCACCAGGGCCAGATTCAGGGCTTCTTCAGCATCCCGGTCGACGAGCTGACCGCGGTGAACGTGGTCGCCGCCTACGTGAAGGGCAAGGAGCTCGAGGATCTCGTGGTCGTCACCGACCTGGGGTTCGCCAAGCGGGCGCGGGCCTTCGCCGAGATCCTCAATGCGCCGCTGGCGATCGTCGAGAAGCGGCGCGTCGGCAACGTCGACCACGCCGACGTCATGAACGTCATCGGGGAGGTGCGCGGCAGGCGCTGCATCATCGTCGACGACGAGGTGAACACGGCCGGAACGCTGGTCGAGACGGTCGAGGCGCTGCAACGGCAGGACGTGACCGAGATCTACGCCGCCGCCAGCCACGGGATCTTCTCGCCGCCGGCCCTCGAGCGGATCGCGGCGAGCGGCCTGACCGAGGTCATCGTGACCGACACGATCCCGTTGCCGCCGGGGGCGGACGATCCCCGCATCACGGTCCTGTCGGTGGCGCCGCTGTTCGGCGAGGCGATCCGGCGCATCCACCGCGGCGAGAGCGTGGGCGCGCTCTTCAGCTCCGAGACGGCGATGGTCGAGGAGCTCACGTTCTGGGACGACCCGGCTGACGCCGAACGCGCGCCGGAGGACGAGCCGGAGCCCTTTCGGGTGAGCGCCGGCTAGACAACCGCGGGCGCAGGTACCGCACACCGTGCCGCGGCCGTTCTCGTCGCCGATCTGGCGCAATGCCGCCTTCGTGCGGGTCTGGACCGCCGCGACCATCTCGATCTTCGGGTCGTTCATCACGCGCCTCGCGCTGCCCTTCGTGGCCATCCTCGTCCTGTCCGCCGGGCCGATCGAAGTCGCCGTCCTTCGCTCGCTGGACCTGATCGCGGCCCTGTCCGTCGGCTTCGTGGCCGGGGCCTGGATCGACCGGCTGCGCCGGCGGCCCGTCCTGATCTGGACCGATGTCGGGCGCGCACTGGTGCTGCTCTCGATCCCGCTCGCCTTCGCTCTCGGCGTACTGACGCTCTGGCAGGTCTTCGTCGTATCGGCATTGACCGCCGTGCTCACCACCTTCTTCGACGCCGCCGACAACGCCTACCTGCCGTCCATCGTTGAACGGCGCGAGCTACTCGACGCGAACTCGGCTCTGACGGCATCCGGATCGACCGCCGAGGTGACCGCCTTCGGCATCAGCGGATTCCTGATCCAGGTGCTCACCGCTCCGATCGCCATCCTCATCGATGCCCTCTCCTTCCTCGTGTCGGCGGTCCTCCTGGGCACGATCCGTCGACCCGAGACGGCACCGACCCGCCGGGCCGAGCGACGCCCGATCCTGCGCGAGGTCCGCGAGGGTGCCGGCATCGTGGCCGGCGACCCGGTCCTGCGCACCCTGCTGCTGGCCCAGATGAGCCAGTCCGTGATGTGGGGTGTCTTCGGCGCGATCTACCTGCTCTACGCGTTCGAGGAGCTCGGGCTCGGGCCCGCGGCCATCGGGCTCATCGCCGGCGCCGGCGGCGCAGGCTCGCTGCTGGGCGCGCTCCTCATCGGCCGCGCCGTGCGACGCTGGGGCGTGGGACCGAGCGCCGTCGGCGCCATGCTCCTCGCGACGCTCGGCAACGCCCTCATTCCGCTCGCGCCACCCGGTCTGCCGCTGGTGGCGGCCGCGTTTCTCGTCGCGCATCAGCTCGTCGGCGACGCGGGGGTCACCGCCTACGACGTCACCGAGCAGTCGGTGCGGCAGGCAACGGTGGACAACCGGCTGCTGGGCCGGGCCTCGTCGATGTTCACCGTGGCGTCGGGCGCGGCACAGCTCGTCGGCACCATCGGGGCCGGGCTCGTGGCCGAGGCGATCGGCCTGCGGCCGGCGGCCGTGCTCGCGCCGCTCGGCGCCCTCGTGGGTGCCGCGGTGCTGTGGCGATCGCCGGTCCGCACGCTCCGGATGGCGACGCTCGAGGCGGGGGCCGCCGACCACGAACCGGATGTCGTGGGCGAGCAGCCCATCGGCGGATAGCCTTGCGGCCCGGGAGGCCGTGTCGGGCACGCGGGCGCATCGGGCTATACTCGGCGTCCCGATGTTCAAGTTCCTGTCCCGCCTCGGGGACTCCAACGAGCGGGAGGTGCGCGCCCTCGGCCCGCTGATCGAGCGCATCAATGCGCTCGAGCCGGAGGTCCAGGCCCTCTCCGACGCCGAGCTCTCGGCCAAGACCGAGACGCTGCGAGCGCGCCTGCGCGACGCCGTCGGTGAGATCCTCACCCCGATCGAGCTGCGCGAGACCGACCCCGACGAGGACGCCGCCGTCTCGACCCTGGCCGGCGCCGACGCGGCACGGCTGGCCGACGAGCTCAAGCGTCAGCGGGAGCGCGAGCTCGAGAAGATCAACGAGGCGCTGGAGGAGATCCTGCCCGAGGCGTTCGCCTCGGTGCGGGAGGCGATGGTGCGCGCGCTCGGCAAGCGTCACTACGACGTCCAGCTGATTGGCGGCATCGTCCTCCACCGCGGCCAGATCGCCGAGATGAAGACGGGCGAGGGCAAGACGTTCGTCGGCCCGCTGGCCGCCTACCTCAACGGGCTCGTCGGCCGCGGCGTCCACGTGGTGACGACGAACGACTACCTGGCCAAGCGCGACGCGCAGTGGATCGGCGCCGTGTTCCATCGGCTCGGGATGAGCGTCGGCTCGATCCAGAACCAGGGCGCCTTCGTGTTCGATCCCGACTTCCCGGCGACCGACGAGCGCCTGCGCGACCTGCGCCCGGTCACCCGGGGCGAGGCCTACGCGGCGGACGTCACGTACGGCACGAACAACGAGTTCGGCTTCGACTTCCTGCGCGACAACCTCGTTGTCGACCTGGCGAACCGCGCGCAGCGCGGCCACTTCATGGCGATCGTGGACGAGGTCGACAACATCCTCATCGACGAGGCCCGCACCCCGCTGATCATCAGCGGCGCGGCCGAGGAGTCGGCCGACAAGTACCAGCAGTTCTCTCGTCTCGTGCCGCGGCTGACGGCGGAGGAGGACTACGTCGTCGACGAGAAGTTCAAGCAGGTCGCCATCACCGAGGCCGGCACCGACAAGATGGAGCGCTGGCTCGGCGTCGACAACATGTTCGCCGACGACTTCAGTCTCGCCCGCCACCTCGAGCAGGCGCTCAAGGCCGAGGTGCTCTACAAGCGCGACCGCGACTACGTGGTCCGCGACGGTGAGGTCGTGATCGTCGACGAGTTCACCGGGCGCCTCATGCCCGGCCGGCGCTGGTCCGAGGGCCTGCACCAGGCGGTTGAGGCCAAGGAGGGCGTCGCGGTCAAGAGCGAGCAGCGAACGCTCGCGACGGTCACCTTCCAGAACTACTTCCGCATGTACGACAAGCTCGCCGGCATGACCGGCACGGCCGAGACCGAGGCGGAGGAGTTCGCGAAGATCTACGGCCTCGAGGTGGTCGTCGTCCCCACCCACCGCGAGATGATCCGGGGCGACTACGCCGACCTCGTGTACGCCTCGCAGCAGGGGAAGTGGAACGCCGTCGTCGACGAGATCGCCGAGGAGCACGAGAAGGGCCGACCGGTCCTCGTCGGCACCGTCAGCGTCGAGGTCTCCGAGCGCCTGGCCGAGATGCTCAAGCGTCGCGGCATCAAGCACAACGTGCTGAACGCCAAGTTCCACGAGCGAGAGGCGGAGATCATCGCGCAGGCCGGTCGCTCCGGCGCCGTGACCATCGCCACGAACATGGCCGGCCGCGGGACCGACATCCTGCTGGGCGGCAACCCCGACTTCCTGGCCACGGAGCTGCTCCACAAGAAGGGCACGAACGTCCTCGAGGCCTCGCCCGAGGAATACGCGGAGGCGCTGGAGGAGGCCGAGGCCGTCTGCGCCGCCGACAAGGAGCG
>Ga0214468_1000753_pt1 | contig 10291 bp, 7 predicted proteins | sample RVTome_9_FD_187334 | JGI IMG/M metagenome (GOLD analysis project Ga0214468, IMG submission 187334) | Soil microbial communities from uranium-contaminated site in the Upper Colorado River Basin, Wyoming, United States - RVT155D38 HiSeq ...
TACTTCGTGCGCGGCGACATCACCAACGAGGCGGACCTCCGTCGTGCCGGCATCGACGAGGCGCACGCCGCCATCGTCTTCCCGGCCGATGGCTCGAACGACGCGGACATGAAGTCAATCCTGTGCGTCATGGCCGTCGAGGCCGTTGCACCAGGCGTCCGCACCGTGGCCGAGGTGAACAACCCGCAGCACGTCGACCACTTCCGGCGCGCCAAGGCCGATGAGGTGCTCGTCACCTCCCGCCTCGCCTCGCGCCTGCTCGCCCGGTCCGCGCTCTACCCTGGTCTCTCGGAGCTCGTGACCGACATGGTGTCGGGCGGGGTGGGGTCGGAGCTGTACCGCATCGCGATCCCAGAGGACATGTGCGGCCTGTCCGTCGACGAATTCTCGGCGCGCCTGCGCGCCGAGCATCGGGCCACCCTGCTGGCGGTGAGCCGCCGCGGCCAGGCGAGCATCAACCCGGCGGCGGACTTCAAGATGCAGCCCGGCGACGACGCGGTGGTGGTGGCCGAGTCGCTCGGCACGCTCGCCCCGCTCAGCCTCCAGCACGAATAGGCGGGAGCACCCATGAACGAGGGCGAGCGCGCCATGCGCCGGGCCTTCGAGCTCGGCCTGGCATACCTCGACAAGCTCGACGGCCGGCACGTGGGGCCAACGGTCGATGCGACGGAGATCGCGGATCGGATTGGCGGGCCGCTGCCCGAGGACGGTCGCGATGCGGTGGCCGTGGTTGAGGAACTCGCCGCGGCTGCCGAGCCGGGGCTGGTCGCGTCGCTCGGGCCGCGCTACTTCGGCTTCGTCGTGGGCGGCGCGTTGCCCGCGGCGCAGGCTGCTGACCTGCTGACCACCGCCTGGGGCCAGAACGCCGCGCTCCACGCGCTCTCGCCGGCGGCTGCCGCCGCGGAGGAGGTCGCGGGTCGCTGGATGCTGGAGCTCCTCGGCCTGCCGGGCGGCGCCAGCGTGGGCCTGCCGACCGGCGCCGGGCTGGGCAACGCGATCGGGATAGCCGCCGGTCGGCACCGGGTCCTCGAGCGCGCCGGCTGGGACGCCGAGGAACGCGGCCTGTACGGCGCCCCGGAGATCCGGGTCGTGCTCGGCGACGAGGCCCACGCCACCGTGCTCACCGCCCTCCAATACCTGGGGCTCGGGCGCGAGCGCGTCGTGCGAGTGGCATCCGACGCGCAGGGTCGCATGCGTGCCGAGCCCGCGTCCGAGGCGATCGCCGAATGGGACGGTCCGGTCATCATCGTCACCCAGGCCGGCAACGTGAACACCGGCGCCTTCGATCCCATACCGGCCCTCGCCGGCGCAGCCGAGGCGCACGGCAACGCCTGGCTCCACGTCGACGGCGCGTTCGGACTGTGGGCCTCGGTCTCGCCGCGGCTGCGCCATCTCGTGGACGGCGTGGCACGCGCCGACTCGTGGTCAACCGACGCGCACAAGTGGCTGAACGCCGGCTACGACTGCGGCTTCGTGGCGACCGCCGACCCGGCCGCGCACCGGGCTGCCATGGCCGGCAGCGGCGCGTACCTCATGCGGACTGACGCCCAGCGCGAGAACTGGGAGTGGACCCTCGACTCCTCGCGCCGGGCCCGGGGATTCGCGCTGTACGCGGCCATCCGCTCACTGGGCCGCGCCGGCGTCCGCGCGCTCGTGGAGCGCTGCTGCGACCTCGCGTCGCGCATGGCGGAGGGGCTGGCCGCGGCCGAGGGGGTGGAGGTCCTCAACGACGTCGTGCTGAACCAGGCGCTCGTTCGCTTCTCTGACGACGACGAGCGGACGCGGCAGGTCATCGCCCGCGTCCAGGCCGACGGGACGGCGTGGCTGGGCGGGACGGTGTGGCAGGGCCGGGCCGCGATGCGCATCAGTGTCTCGAACTGGTCGACCACCGAGGCCGATGCCGACGCCACGGTGGCGGCCATCCTCCGCGCGCACCACTCCTGATCGCCGGTCGCCTCCCCCACCCTGCCGTTCATTCGCGTGGCGAATGTCGAACGGACGCGGCGGGACACCAGGCGGTGCGGTATTCGCTCGGCGAGTACGTGGCGAGCTCGCGCAGCCGGCGGCAGGGCCGCGGAGCCCGGTTGCGCTACCGGGTGTGGTGTAATCCGCCCACAAGCCGAGCCGAGGATCACCATGACCGTCACGTCAACCGATCGGCTCACCGCCGACGAGATCCTGCGCCTGAACCGCGAGTACACCTTCTTCAGCTGGAGCGCGCAGGCCAAGATCAACCCCATCGTCATCGAGCGCGCCGAGGGGATCTACTTCTGGGATCCGGACGGCAAGCGCTACATCGACTTCAACAGCCAGCTGATGAGCGTGAACATCGGCCACGGTGACCGGCGGGTGGCCGACGCCATCGGTGAGCAGGCCCACAAGCTCGCCTTCGCCGCACCGCAGTTCGCGACCGAGGTCCGCGGACGGCTGGGCCAGATGCTCGCCGAGCTCACGCCCGGCGACCTGAACACCTTCTTCTTCACGCTGGGCGGGGCCGAGGCGAACGAGAACGCGCTGCGCATGGCGCGCATGGTCACCGGCCGCCAGAAGGTGATGGCCCGATACCGCAGCTACCACGGGGCGACGGCGGGGGCGATCAGCACCACCGGCGACCCGCGCCGCTGGGCCTCGGAGCCGGCGGTGCCCGGCGTGATCCGAGTGCTCGACCCGCAGCGCTACCCGTCCGGCGAGGCGGAGCCGCTTGACGCCCACCTCGCCTACCTCGACGAGGTCATCAACTACGAGGGCCCGAGCTCGATCGCGGCCTTCATCCTCGAGACGGTGGTCGGCACCAACGGGATCCTCATCCCGCCCGACGGCTACCTCGCGGGCGTGCGGGAGCTGTGCGACCGCTACGGGATCCTGCTCATCGCCGACGAGGTGATGGCCGGCTTCGGCCGCACCGGCCGCTGGTTCGCCGTGGACCACTGGAACGTGGTGCCCGACATGCTCACCATGGCCAAGGGGCTGACGAGCTCGTACCTGCCGCTCGGGGCGGTCGCCATGTCGGACCGCATCGCCGAGTTCTTCGCGGAGCGGACGTATTTCGGCGGCCTCACCTACTCGGCCCACCCGGTGAGCTGCGCCGCGGCGATCGCAGCGGTGAACGTCCTGCGCGACGACGACCTGGTCGGCAACGCCGCCCGGCTCGGCCCGGTCATGGCCCTCCAGCTCGCCGCACTGCAGGAGAAGCACCCCAGCGTCGGGGAGGTCCGGAACATCGGCCTGTTCGGGATCATTCAGCTCATCCGCCATCGCCAGACTCGGGAGCCGATGGCCCCCTTCAACGGCTCATCGCCCGAGATGTCGGCGCTCGACGCCCGCCTGAAGGCGGACGGCCTGTACACCATGCAGCACTGGGACAGCTTCTTCACGAACCCGCCGCTGTGCATCACCGAGGAGCAGCTGGCCGAGGCGTTCGCGATCATCGATGGAGCGCTCGAGGTGACCGACGCGACCGTCATCTGAAGACTTGCGCGGCGGGCGTAACGTAGTGCCGGCGCCACGCGCGCCTCGCGTCTGGACTGCGACAACGATCCTGGTCGTGCGCAGGCGCATCGGCCCAGATTGGCTGTCGCCGGGGGTATCGGAGGGTATGGGTACCGGAGGAGGCGGATGACAGCTGCTGCATACGAAGAGATCGTTCATCCCGATGGGCGCCATGAGCTGACGCCGCAGGCGCAGGCGGAAATCGAGCACAGTCCCCTGTTCAACCACGACCTGGCTCCGGTGCGCACCGAGGAGCGCAACTGGACGACGTACTCGTACATGGCTCTCTGGATCGGCATGTCGATCAACATCCCGAGCTGGGGCCTGGCCGCGGGCATGGTCTTCCTTGGCATGGACTGGCTGCAGGCCATCTTCACGGTCGCGCTCGGCAACCTGATCGTGCTCATCCCCATGCTGCTCAACAGCCATGCCGGCACGAAGTACGGCATCCCATTCCCCGTCTTCGCGCGGGCGTCGTTCGGCAACTACGGTGCCAACCTGCCGGCGCTCATCCGGGCCGGAGTGGCCTGCGGCTGGTTCGGCATCCAGACCTGGATCGGCGGCACCGCGATCTTCGTCCTGGTCGGCGCGATCCTCGGGGCGGACTCGTGGTGGGTAACGGCCGGCACCTTCAAGATCGGCTTCGGAGACGCTCAGCCCTGGACCATGTGGCTGAGCTTCGTGATCTTCTGGGCGATCAACCTGTACATCATCCTGCGCGGCATGAACACGCTCCGCATCTTCGAGTCGTGGGCGGCGCCGTTCCTGGTTGGCGTGGCCGTGCTGCTCACCGCCTGGATGCTCATCCAGGCGGGCGGCTTCGGCCCGATCTTCGAACAGGAAAGCCGGTTCGGCGGCTGGACCGGGGACTTCTGGAGGATCTTCTTCCCGTCCCTGATGGCGATGATCGCCTTCTGGTCGACGCTGAGCCTCAACATGCCGGACTTCACCCGCTTCGGGCGATCGCAGCGGGACCAGCTCGTCGGCCAGACCCTGGGCCTTCCCACCACCATGACCCTGTTCGCCGTCCTGGCGGTGCTCACCGCCTCGGCGACCTTCGTGGTCTACGGGGAGTACATCTGGGATCCGGTGGCCCTGGTGAACCGCTTCGATAACGCCCTCGTCATCGTGGTGGCCCTGCTGGCCGTTGCCCTGGCGACGTTGACCACGAACGTGGCCGCCAACCTGGTGAGCCCGTCGTACGACTTCAGCAACGCCTGGCCGAAGTTGATCAGCTTCCGGACCGGCGGGATCATCACCGCCATCGTCGGCGTGCTGATCCAGCCGTGGTATCTGTTCAGCGACCCGAACGTGTACATCTTCACCTGGCTCGGCTTCTACGGCGGCGCGACCGGCGCGATCGCCGGCGTGCTCATCGCCGACTACTGGCTCGTCCGCAAGACGGTCATCCGCCTCGGCGACCTGTACCGGCCATCCGGCATCTACCGCTACCTGAGCGGTTGGAACTGGCGGGCGGTCGTGGCGCTGGCCGTGGGCATGGTGCTCGCGGTTGGCGGTGCGTACTCGGCACGGGCGGCGGACGGCACGGCCACCGGGCCATTCCCGGAGGGCGGGCTGCTGTCGTTCCTCAAGTTCGAGCTGCCGTGGGGCGGCTACCTGTACGACTACAGCTGGGTCGTGGGCTTGATCGTGTCGCTGCTCGTCTATTGGGCGCTGGCCACGTTCATCCCCGAGCCGGAGCAGATGGAGGCGGAGGCTCCGGCCGCCGCCCCCGAGCCGGTCTGATCCCCCGGGCCGACGCGGCCCCAGCATCCAACGGCGAGGCCCCTCCCGAGCGGAGGGGCCTCGTTCCGGTGTACCGGTCGCGTTCAGATTGGGCGCGAAGCCGGCAGACCACCCCTAGGATGGCGCCGTGAACCTCTCCCTCTCGCTGTGGCAATGGGCGCTCCTCTTTGGCGTCTCCGCGCTGGTGGTCATGGCGGCAGGAACGTTCCTGGCGCGGGCCGGCGACTCGATCGCGACCCGCACCCGGCTCGGTGGCCTGTTCGTTGGCATGCTGCTGATGGCATCGGCCACGTCGCTGCCGGAGATCGTAACCGACGTCAGCGCGGCCCTCGCCGGCGCCCCGGACCTCGCCGTCGCCGATCTGTTCGGCAGCAGCATGGCGAACATGGCGATCCTGGGCCTCATCGACCTGACCTCCCGGCGGGCGGTCTGGCCCGGGGTCGAGCTCGGTCATGCTCGCCTGGGCTCGATCGCCATCGCCCTCACCGCGCTCGTCGTCCTGGGCGTCATCAGCCCCACGGGGATCCGCATCGGCTGGCTCGGCATCGAGCCGATCGTCGTGGCCATCGCGTACGTCGTCGCCGCCGCCTGGATCGGCCGGACCGACCCGGGTCGCGAGCGCGGCGTGGCCGCGGCCGGAGGGCCGCAGCCGGCGGATGAGATCATCGTGCCGGTCGGGTGGGGCCGCGGGAGCGGCACCTTGCGGGGCGACCTCCTCACCTTCGGGCTGGCGGCTGCCGCGATCTTCGTCTCGGGGCCCGCTTTGGCGATCTCGGCGCAGGGCATCGCCGAGGAGACCGGTATTGCCCAGACGTTCATCGGGATCACGCTGCTCGCCGTCGCCACGTCGCTGCCCGAGCTGGTGGCATCGATCGCAGCCGTGCGCATCGGCGCCCACGACCTGGCCGTCGGCAACTTGTTCGGCAGCAACGCCTTCAACATGACGGTCGTGCTCTGGGTCGACCTGGCACACACCGACGGCCCGGTCCTCGACGCGATCTCGGTGAGCCAGATGGTCCCGGGCATCGGCGCCATCCTCATGATGGCGATCGCGATCGGCGCGCTCGTGGGCGGCAGCGGCACCCGCCTGCGGCGCGGCGAGCCGGATGCCGTCCTCGTCATCCTCGCCTACTTCGGGCTGCTGGGGCTCTCCTACCTGGCGGGCGGCTGAGCGCTACGGCTCGGCGGGGCTCGCCACACCATCGTCATCTTCCGTACCGGCCGGTGGTCCGTCGGGGTGGGGGTCCGGAGGTCGCCCACGTCGCTCGGCGCGTCGCAGCAGGGCGGGAAGCAGTGGCGGAACGATGAGGGTGGTGAGGATCGCCATCCCAACGACGACCGAATAGATCTCGGAGTCGATCGCCCCCGCGGACAGGCCCAGTCCCGCCACCACGATGCCCACCTCCCCGCGCGGGACCATGCCCCAGCCAACGAGCACCCCGCGCCACAACCCTTGCCGCACGGCTCCGACGAAAGCGCCGATGAACTTCGAGCCGATAGCCAGGGCCGTGATACCGAGCAGGATCAGGATGGCCTCCAGATCGGCGAGGACGGCGAGGTCCACCTGTGCGCCGATGAAGCCGAAGAAGAACGGCGTGAAGAAGGCGGCCACCGGCGCCACCTCGGCCTCCAGGGCGTGGCGCTCGCTCGACTCGCCTACCACCATGCCGGCCAGGAACGCGCCGATGATGGCGGCCAGGCCGATGACGGCCGAGAGCGCCGCCAGGCCGAGCATGATGATCATCCCGGGAAGGAATGGGGTCTCGGCGAACTCGGGGTCGGTGAGCAGCGCCCGTCGGCGGCGGAGGATCCGCGTTCCGCCGATGAGGACGACCACGATGAACAGGACCGCGACCAGGATCAGCGACGCGATCCGCCCCGCCGAGACACCGCCGGCCGCGACGCCGGTGGCGACCGACAGGATCATGATCGCCAGCACGTCGTCGATGATTGCCGCGCCCAGGATGATCCGGCCGCTCTTCGTGTGCAGGCCGCCGAGATCGCGCAGGACGTTCGACGTGATGCCGACGCTCGTCGCGGTCATCGCGGCGGCGAGGAAGACGGCCTGCGCGAGGTCGCCGCCGGCCAGCTCGGCAGCGAGAAAGCCGGCCCCAAAGGGCAGCAGCACGCCGAGCGCTCCGACGGCGAGGGCGGTCACCCCGACGCGGAGCAGCTCGTGAAGCCGCGTCTCCACCCCGACCTGGAACAGCAGCAACACGACGCCGATCTCGGCGAAGAGCTCGGTCTCGGGATTCACCTGGTAGACGCCGAGGACGGCAGGACCGGCCACCACGCCACCGAGGATCTCGCCGACGACGGTGGGCTGCCCGAGGCGACGGAAGATCTCGTTACCGACCTTGGCCGCCACCAGGATGGCGAACAGCTGCAGCAGGATCTCGGCGAGATGCTCCATCGGACCTCCAATGCAGAGGGATGCAGAGGAGGCCACGCTTGGTCGCGCGGCCTCCACGGTGGCGCAGGTGCTGGGGGGCAGGTTCCATGCCCGCCGCGAGGCGGCAAACCCGAGCATAGGGCGCCGGTGGCGTCGCGGCAAACCCGCGCTGGATGTGCCCAACAGGCGGCTCGGTATGATCGGCCCATGAGAACCGCCCCGTCGTGAGTCGATGACCGGCAGCCTGGCGCTGACGCTGCTCGCCGCGCTCGGCGCCGCGCTCGTGCTCGGCACGCTGGCCCACCGGCTGCGTATGCCGCCGATGGTTGGCTACATCGCGGCGGGTTTCCTCGTCGGCCCGTTCACGCCCGGGCCGGTGGCGGACGTCGAGGAGGTGGAGGGCCTCGCCGAGATCGGCGTGGCCCTGCTCATGTTCAGCATCGGCCTCCGCTTCCGGCTCGTTGAGCTGCTCGACGCCGGGCGGCTGGTCACGATCGGCGCGCCGATCCAGGTCGCCACCAGCATGGGCCTCGGAACGGCTGCCGCCGCCCTGCTCGGGCGCAGCCTCGTCGAAGCGCTGTTCCTCGGCGCGGTGATCAGCGTCTGCTCGAGCGTCGTGCTGGTGAAGGTCGCCGGGGATACGACGCTGGAGACCACCCTCCATGGTCGGCTGGCGCTGTCGTGGTCGATCGCGCAGGACCTCATCACCGTCGTCCTCGTCGTGATCCTGTCGGCGATCGCCACCGACTCGGAGCAGCCGGTCCTCGACGCGCTGCTGGCCACCGCGGGGGCGGCGGCCTACGTGGTGGGCGTCCTCGTCGTCGGCTCGCGGGTCCTGCCGGCCGTGCTCCAGCGGGTCGCGGTGCTCGGCACGCGGGAGCTGTTCGTGGTGGCCATCGCGGTGGTGGCCATCGGCACGGCGGCGCTGGCCGGGACCGTCGGCGTGTCGGTGGCGCTCGGAGCCTTCGTGGCCGGCATGGCGATCTCCGAGTCGGACATCACCGCCAGCGTCCTCGGGGAGGTGGGGCCGTTGCGCGAGCTGTTCTCCACCATCTTCTTCGTCTCGGTGGGGATCCTCCTCAGCCCGGCCGCGGTGTGGGCAGCGCTGCCCACGGTGGCGCTCCTGCTCTTCCTCGTGATCGTTGGCAAGGCCGTGCCGGTGGCGGCCATCGTCCGGGCCGGTGGCCACCCATGGGGCGCCGCGACCCGCGCCGCCGGCCTCGTGGCGCAGAGCGGCGAGTTCAGCTTCGTGCTGGCCACGGTGGGCCTGGGGCTGGGTGTGCTCGACCGCACCCTGTTCAGCGTCGCGATGGGCGCCGTCGTCCTCTCGATCGTGCTCGCCGCGCCGGTCGCGCGGGGCGCGGCACTGCTCGGCGACCTGCTCGACCGCCGCTTCCCGGTCCGCGCCTACCCCGCGGACGACGACGGCCCCGCGGCCGGGCTGCGCCGGCACGTCGTGGTCGTCGGCTACGGGGTGGTGGGTCGCATGGTGGCGCGCGTGCTGGAGCGCCGCAACATCCCGTGGGTCGCGGTCGAAACCGACTACCGGCGCGCGATCGGGGCCCGGGAGCGTGGGCTGCCGGTGATCTTCGGGGACGCCGGCACGTCATCGGTCCTCGACTTCGCCCGAATCGACACGGCGAGCACGCTGGTGATCGCGATCCCCGATCCCGTGGCGGCCCGGCAGGCGGCTGCATACGCGGTGACCCGCAACGCTCGGCTGCACCTCGTGGCGCGAGCCCATTCCCTCGGTGACGCGGTCGACCTGCAGCGGATCGGCGTGCACCGCGTCATCAGCGCCGAGCGTCAGCTCGGCGACGAGCTCGTGCGGCACACGCTCATGCGCTACGGCGTGAGCGAACGCGAGATCGATACGATCCTGCGCCGCCGGGATTGACCGCCCGGAGTGAGTCAGGCTTCCCACGCCTCGCCGATGCGCTCCGCGAGCTCGTCGAGGCTGTCCACCGCCAGCACCGGCTCCACGGCGCCGGGCCGCTGGATGACGGCCCACGGCCCTCGACGGATCCACACCGCACGCATCCCCGCAGCAGTCGCCGGCTCGACGTCGTTGTCGATGCGGTCGCCGACGTAGGCAACCGTCGCCGGCTCCGGCTCGCCCAGCAGCTCGAGGATGCGGGCGAAGAAAGCCGGCTCCGGCTTGGCGACGCCGATCGCGTCCGACATGGCCAGCACGTCCGGGCCGATACCGAGCGCGCGCAGCTGCTCGGCGCGTACCGCCGGCTGGTTGGCCGCCACCGCCACGCGGTATCCGGCCGTCTCGAGCGCCGCCAGCGCACGGCGCGCGTCGGGGTAGAGATCCTCCTCGCGGAAGCCGCCGTACCTGGCTTCGACCGCCGGGATTTCGGCTCGCCAGTCGACCACGTCGAAGGCGGCGAAGACGTCGCGGTAGTCGCCGCCGCGTGCCAGGACGGCGCCCAGCGCGGCCATGAAGGTCAGGCGCGGGATGCCCAGCTCATCGGCCCAGGCTGACCAGACGCGGGTCTCGTCGATCAGCGTCTCGCCGACGTCCAGGCACACCCATCGGTCCTTCGAGGTCATGGGCCGATCCTACCCGGCGGTGCCGCAGGCTCGCCCGCCCGGAACCGGCGTTCTGCCGCGGGTTGTGCGTCGCTGGGCGCAACGCCAGCCGCCCGGGATGTGCCT
>Ga0214468_1000754_pt1 | contig 10284 bp, 9 predicted proteins | sample RVTome_9_FD_187334 | JGI IMG/M metagenome (GOLD analysis project Ga0214468, IMG submission 187334) | Soil microbial communities from uranium-contaminated site in the Upper Colorado River Basin, Wyoming, United States - RVT155D38 HiSeq ...
TCGGGGCCGCCGGACACCCGCAAACAGCGCGACTTTAAGCGCACGATGTCGGATATGTCAACGAGCGGCACGTTCCCTTGCAAGCGCAGACCCTCGAGCATAGGTCGAGAGTCGGCTCAGTCTCAAGTTAGGGTTGAGGCTCTGTCGGCGCGGTCGTGGTGGGCGGTACGGCGGGGTCGGTGACGGGGGCCCCGGTGACCGGGTCGACCGTCGTCTCGGGCGCTACCGCCTCGGTGTCGGTCGGCGCCACCGCCTCCGGCGGGACCGCTTCGACGGGCGGCGCGATCACCTCGCCCGCGGGCGCGACGGGCTCGATCGTCTCAACCGGGAGCCCGCCGGCGACCGGCCGCTCGGGCAGCCGCACGTCGATGTAGGTCGCACCGGCGGCATCGGCGTCGGCGAGCACGCGGACGGCTGCCGTCCACTTCTCGACGGCGTACTCGGCGTCGCCGAAGATCACCTCCGGGCCGTCCTCCAGCTCCACGACGATCCCCTGCTCGGGACCCTCGCTCACGCGATCGATGCGCTGTGCGAAGCCGGACGGCGCGGCCCCGGCGACGAGGAGGGCGCGGAGCGTCTGCGGGTCGGTCACGCGGCCGTCGGTGGCGGGCTTCTCCATTCGCAGGAGCGGGAGCCCCTCGGGCGGCCGTAGGCCGCGCAGCACGGTGCCGTCGCCCGCCACAGGCAGCGGCACGCCGTCCACCGGCACGAGCGCGGCCGCCGGGCGCTCCTCGACCTCGATCCGCAGCCCGTGGGGGAAGTCCGGCTCGACGTGGATCGAGCCGACGACGGGGAATGCTCGCGCCGCCTCCTCGAGCTCGTCGGTGCGCACGTGGAGCGTCGTCATGTCCCGGGCCATCGACTCGAGCATCGCCCGGATCCGGGCGCCGTCCTTGGTCGTCAGCCCCGTCACCTCGACGTCGTTGACCGCCACGAGCGACGAATCCCGCAGCCAGAAGTGGTACAGCGAGCCCAGCACGAGCGCGACGACCGCGGCCAGCACGAGCCGCCGCCGCGTGTGTGGGCGGAAGGACGGCCGCAGCGGCCGCGAGCCGATCCAGGCGGGGAGCCCGGAAATGGTGCGCGGGAGTGCGGTCAAGGTGCGCGGGAGCGCAGCGGCGAACTCTCTCACTACGCGTGAATTTCGCCCTCAAAGCGCGCAGTCCTACTGAACGGATTGCGGGGTAGGGGGTGCCGCGGGCGTCCGGCGCAGACGCTGGCGTAGTTAAGGCCCCTATAGGGGCCCTAAGTACGCAACGGTCCTCGAGCCGACCCCTACCCGGCCGCTGTTAGCGCCCGCGCGAGCTCATCGATGTTCCCTGCGCCGAGCGTGAGAAGCACGTCCCCTGCCCGCAGCTCCGTCCGCAGCAGGCGCTCGGCGTCCTCGCACCCCGGAGTCCAGTACACGGGTCGCCCGCCCGCGGCGTCCGCGGTCGCCGCCGCGACCAGCCAGCCGCTCACGCCCGGGAAGTCGGCGGCGTCCTCGCGCGCCGGGTAGACGTCGAGCACCACGGCTACGTCGGCGAGCGCGAGCGCCTTGCCGAAGTCGCGCGCGAGCGCCCGCGTGCGCGAGTACAGATGCGGCTGGAAGCAGGCCACGACGCGCTCCCCGCCGAGCGTGCGCGCCGCCTCGAGCGTCGCGCGCACCTCGGTCGGGTGGTGCGCGTAGTCGTCATATACCCGGCTGCCGGCGGGACCGGTGCCGTGCGGCTCGAAGCGGCGCGCCGCGCCCACGAAGGACTGCAGTGCGCGCGCCGATTCGGCCGGCTCGACACCCGCCTCGCGGCATGCGAGCGCCGCCACGAGGGCGTTCTGCGCGTTGTGGCGCCCGGGCACCGCAAGCTCGAACTCCACCCCGAGGGCGCTGAACCGCGACCCCAGCGGCAGGAGCTCGACGTCCGGCTCCTCGGGGTCGGCGATCACGACACGCGCGCCGGCTCTGAAGCGATCGAAGGCCTCCTCGAGCTCCCCCAGCGTGGCGAACGTCGTGTGGTGGTCGAGCTCGACGTTAGTGACGACCGCCACCTCCGGCGAGAGCTTCAGGAACGAGCGGTCGGACTCGTCCGCCTCGGCGACGAGCCACTCCCCCTCCCCCCACGCTGCGTTCGTGCCGGTCGAGCGGACCTCGCCGCCGATCAGGTAGCTCGGATCACGGCCCGTCTCGACGAGCACATGCGCAGCCATGCTCGCGGTGGTCGTCTTGCCGTGCGTGCCGGCGACCGCGATCGTCCGCCGCAGCCGTGTCGCCTCGCCGAGCAGGTCGCCGCGGTGCAGGACCGTCGCGCCGCGTTCGCGCGCGGCGGCGAGCTCGGGGTTGTCGTCGGCGATCGCGGTGGACACGACGACCTCGGCGCCGTCGGGCACGTTGGCGGCGTCGTGGCCGAGGACCGGCTCGATCCCCGCCTCGCGGAGCAGCCCGACGTAGCTCGACTCCGCCTGGTCCGAACCGGTGACCTCGGCGCCGAGGGCGCGTGCGACGAGGGCGAGCCCGCTCATCCCGGCGCCTCCGACGCCGATGAAGTGGAGCCGCCGGCCGGCCCATGGCGTCGACCTCATGGCGCTCGACCCCAGGGTCTGTCCCGGTAGGGAAGGTGCGCCCGGGGGGCAAGCGGGGCAAGGACACAGGGAGGGCGCATACCTAAACGGTATGCGCCCGACCGAGGACGCCGCACCGCGAAGCCATCCCGGTCGCCCCGGGTGTGCCTGGCCGCTACGGGACAGGCCCCTGAGCTATCGTCGCGGCCCGTGCTGAGGGCGTTTTCGCTGTTCCTCGTCGCCCTGCTCGCCGCGGGCTGCGGCTCGGACGACCGCAACAAGGACAGCGGAGCCGGGCCGGCTCCGCCCGGCGCCGGCCTGGTCCGGTTCGAGTCGGCGCGGATCGGGTTCACGTTCGAGTATCCCGACGACCTCACGGCCGAGAAGCGGCCTCGTGAGCGCGTACTCGCCCGCGTCGGCGTCGAGCGTGGCTCGCGCCTGAACGCGATCAAGGTCCGCCGCACGGCTCGCCGCGAGCTCGAGCCGGAGCGCTACCTGGACGAGTTCAAGCGCGACTTCGAGCGCACGGTCGGGGCCGTGGAGAAGCGGGAGGAGCGAATCGGCGAGCTCGACACGGGCGTGCTCGAGTTCGAGGACGCCGTCGAGCGCGGCCGCGAGATGGTCGACTTCACGTCGTCGTCGTACTTCTTCAAGGCTGCCGGGCGCACCTGGCAGATCGAGTGCATCGCCGACGCCGAGCACCGCGCGCAGATCGAGGCTGCGTGCCGGACAGCGCTCGAATCCGTGCAGTTCTGAGAGAACGCGCACAGCCGCTTGACGAAGCGGGAGGGCGACCGCATCATGTAAATCACGCGTGAAGGTCTCTGGCTCGACCTCGGCGGACCTGGCCGCCACCCCTGTTGCCGCGCCGCACGCGGGCTGGCGCAGCCTGGTCGAGCGCTCTGTCGCGGCGTCCGCCTCCGCTTCCGAGCGGCCGCTCATGCTGCTCGCCCAGATCCTGGCCTCGATCGCCGCCCTCGCTGTCTGCTTCACCGCATTCGGGTGGGTCCTGCTCGGCGACCAGGCGGCGTTCTACCGCGAGCTCATGCCGGGTACCTGGCTGAGCGCCGCGCTGCTCCTGTTCACCGCGGCGACCGCGCTCGCCATCCACCGGGCCGCCGGCGCACCCGGACGGCGCGACTTCTGGTCGCTGTCGGCGATCGTCTTCGTGGTGCTCGCGGTCGACGAGCTCGCGCAGCCGACCGTGTTCATCAGCAAGTGGCTCAAGTCCGAGCACCAGATCGCCGCGCCGGGGCCGTTCAACGACATCGACTCGATCCTCGTGGTCGCGCTGCTGGTCGGCTCCGTCGCGCTGCTCGCGCGCCACGCGCTAGTGCTGCTCCGGCATCGCCCGACGATCGTGCTGTTCGCCGTCGGCCTCGTGCTCGGCGCGCTGTCGCAGACGCTCGACTCGGTGGTCGAGCCGTCGCGCTGGGAGTTCGTCGCCGAGGAGTGCCTGAAGCTCTCGGCGATCCCGTTCGTGCTGGCCGGCTACCTGGCGGCGCTGAGGGATATCCGCGGCAGCGGCACCCGGCACGCCGTGAGCCAGCAGAGCGATGCGAGGAGCGCGCCGAAGGTCCAGCCGGCGAGCACGTCGGTCGGGTAGTGCGCGCCCAGTAGGACGCGGCTGAAGCCGACGGCGAGCACGAGCGCGGCCGCCAGGCTGGCGACCGCGATCCGGCTATGGCCGTGCCGCGACGCGCGGATAAGGATGAAGGCGATCGTCGCGTAGACGGCGACGCTGGTGGCCGAATGCGCACTGGGGAAGCTGAAGCCGTGCGCCTCGGCGGCCGTCGACGTCGTCTCCGGCCGCGGCCGCTCGACAAGCACCTTGATGAGCTGTACGGCGCCCTGTGTGACGGGATAGACGAGCGCGAGCGCGATCGCGCCGCGCCAGTGCCGGGTGATCAGCATGATCAGCGCCCCAACGATCGTGACGGCAAGCGCCGTGCGGGTGCTGGCCAGGTTCGCCAGGTGCTCGGCCCAACCCGTTGACTCACGCGTCATGTGCTGCTGCGCCTGGGCGCTTGCCTCGGCGTCGAGCTGGTGCACGCGGCCGAACTGCGTGACCGCGACTGTGATGGATGCCACGAGCGCGCACAGCGACCCCACGATCAGGACGCGGTGCGACAGCAGGAAGTTTCCAAGCCTCAGGTGCATGGTGGGTAGAGCGGAGGACTGCCGAAGGATTCGGCGCGGCGCGCCCCTTGCAGTAGGCACGTACCCATTTCCTCGACAAATGAACGCGGCTGCCCCTTCTACGTAGGAACGCTGTGGTACGTGAATTACTTGTGAACGAGTGTGAGAATCTCGTGAGCGATCCGCTCCGCGGCGTCCGGCCGAGCGAGCGCCAGTGCCGCCCGCCGCATTGTCCGCAGCCGCTCGGATGACACGAGAAGGGAGGCGACCTCGCGCGCAAGCCGCGGGCCGTCGAGCTCGTCGTCGGGCACGACGACCGCGGCGCCGCCGCGCTCCGTCCAGCGCGCGTTCTTCGTCTGGTGGTCCGCCGTCGCGTGCGGATAGGGCACGAGCACCGCGGGCAGGCCCGCCGCCAGCAGCTCGAACACCGACCCTCCGGCCCGCGCCGTCGCAAGGTCGGCTGCGGCGTACGCGTCCGCGAACGGCGTGATGAACGCGTGCAGCTTGTAGTGCTCGGGCCGTCCGAGCTCATCCAGCCGCCGTGCGAGCTCGGCGTGGTCGCGCCGCCCACACGCATGCAGCACCCAGCACGGCGCGGCGCTGCCGAACGCCTCGACCGCGGCCTCGTTCAGGCGCCGGGCGCCGAGCGATCCGCCGAAGACGAGCAGGCATCCGCGGTCGTCGTCGATTCCGAACCGCGCCCGCGCGGCGGCCCGGTCGGCGTCCACCAGGCCGGCGGGGATCGGCCGCCCGGTCACGACCCACTTCCCCCCCTTGCGCTCGGGAAGGTCGAACGCGAGGAAGACGCGCTTTGCGAACGGGGCGAGGAGCCGGTTGGCGATGCCGAGGTGGCTGTCCGCTTCGGTCAGCACGAGCGGCAGGCGGAGGCTCCGCGCGGCTAGCCCGGCCGGCGCCGCGACGTAGCCCCCGCCGCCGAGGACGATGTCCGCCTCCATCGCGCGCAGGATGCAGCGGGCGCGACCCGTCGCGCGGCCCGCCCAGAGCAGCGCGCGTACGGCCTTCAGCGCGTTGCGGCGGTCGAGCCCCGCCACGCGCAGCGGATGAAAGGGGTAGCCGGCGCTCGGCACGAGCTCCGCCTCGGCGCGCTCGCCGCCGAGGAACTCGACGTGCGCGCCCTCAGCCCGTAGCGCGTCGGCGACTGCCAGCGCCGGAACGACGTGACCGGCTGTCCCGCCGGCCGCGATTGCGACGCGAGTCATCGGAGCGGCCTCCGTCGATAGCCCTCAGCCCGCGGGTGCGGGTCGTCGCAACGCCGCCCGCCGCCGCGACGTTCAAGAGCAGCCCCATCGCCGCCAGGACGACGATCAGGTTCGAGTTCCCGTAGGAGATCAGCGGCAGCGGGATCCCGGTGAGCGGCGCCAGGCCCATCACCGCGAACATGTTCAGCGTGGCCTGGCACAGGATCAGCGCGGTGATGCCGGCCGCAAGCAGCTTCGCGTAGCGGTCGCGCGCGTGCTTCGCCGCCCGGAACCCGGCGTACGCGATCAGGCCATAGAGGCCAACGACGCTGGCGATCCCGACCAGGCCGAGCTCCTCGCCGATGATCGCGAGGATCATGTCCGTGTGGGCCTCCGGCAGGTAGAAGATCTTCTGGACCGACTCCCCGAGCCCGACGCCCACCGGCCCGCCTGAGCCGATCGCGATCATCGACTGGACGGACTGGAAACCGGTGTCGCCGGCGTCCGACCACGGGTCCAGGAACGCGGTGAGGCGCGCGCGACGGTAGGGCTCGATCAGAGCGAACACGAGCGCGAGCGCCGCCACGCCGCCCCCGATCGAGCCGAGCAGGCGCATCGGGGTCCCGGCGACGAACAGGAGCGTGCCGAGGGTGAAGCAGATCACCATCGCGGTGCCCATGTCCGGCTGCTTGAGCAGCAGGACGCAGGCCAGCCCGACGACGATCAGGAGCGGCTTCGAGAGCCCGCTGAAGCTCCTCGTAGCGCTCGGCCGCGCGGCCAGAAGCTGAGCACTGAAGAGGACCAGCGACAGCTTGAGCAGCTCCGAGGGCTGGAACTGGAGCGGACCGGCCCCCAGCCAGCGCGTCGCGCCGTTCACCGTTACTCCGAACCCCGGCAGCATCACGAGCGCGGTCAGCGCGAACGAGACGAGCAACAGCACCGGCGTGACGCCCTTGACGAGGCGCAGCCCGTGCCGCGACGCAAGGTGCAGCACGACGAGCCCGACGATCGCGAGCGCGACGTAGCGCTTCAGGTAGTACGAGGGGTCGCCCGAGCCGTCGAGCAGCGACTCCGCCGAGCTCGCCGAGTAGACCATGATCGCGCCGAGCGCGAGCAGGCAGAGAGTCGCCGTGTAGATCAGCGAGTACTCGAGCGGGGGCTTCGTGCGCGAGCGGCTGCGCGCCATCCGGCATTTCTTCGACGCGGCGGGCCCGATTCATCCTCGAGCCGGCGCCCATCTGCGCGCCAATCGCCGGAAGCGGTCGCCCCGCGCCTCGTAGTCGGCGAACTGGTCGAAGCTCGCGCATGCCGGCGACAGGAGCACGACGTCCCCGGGCTCGACGACGCGCGACGCCCGCATCACCGCCCGTTCGAGCTCGCCCGAGCGGACGAGCTGCACCCCGGTGTCGGCGAGGTCCGCCTCGAGCCGGTCCGCCGCCTCGCCGATCAGGTACACGGCCTTGCAGCGCGACGCGACCGGCTCGCGCAGCTCCTCGAAGCCGCCCCCCTTCAGGCTCCCGCCCGCGATCAGGTGCACGCCCCCCTCGAACGCCTCGATCCCGACGCGCGCCGACGCCGGGTTGGTCGCCTTCGAGTCGTTCACCCAGGTGACGCCGCTCGCGACCGCGACCTCCTCGAGCCGGTGCGGCACGCCCGCGAACGTGCGCAGCGCTTCGGCCACCGCGTCGGCGTCAAGCCCGCGGGCACGCGCCGCGGCGGAGGCCGCGGCCGCGTTCTCGAGGTTGTGCGAGCCGCGCAGGCGCACCTCCTCGGGCGGGATCGGCAGCGGGGGGAACGGCGGCCTGATCGCCACGTCGTCCGGGCCCTGGTTGGCGAAGATCCTGAGCTTGGCGTCGCGGTAGGCCTCGAAGGTCCCGTGGCGGTCGATGTGGTCGGCCTCGAGGTTGAGGAGCACCGCGCATTCGGGGGCGAACGCCATCGCGTCCTCGAGCTGGAAGCTCGAGCACTCGCAGACGATCACCGTGCCGGGGTCGATCGACCCGACGAGTGCCGACAGCGGCGTGCCCACGTTGCCGGCCACCGCAACGGGCACCCCGGCGGCGCGGTGCATGGCCCCGAGCAGCTCGACCGTCGTCGTCTTGCCGTTCGTGCCGGTGACCGCGACGAACTCGTTCGGCAGGAGGCGCCACGCGAGCTCCATCTCCCCCACCACGTCGAGCCCACGCCCGGCGGCCGCGCGGATCACGGGCACCTCCTTCGGCACGCCCGGACTCTTCACGACGGTCCTCACCCGGTCCAGCAGGTGCACGCCGTCGGTCTCGAGGTGCGCCTCGATCCCGATGGGCGCCTCCGGCCGTCCGGAGTCGACGCCGATCACGGTGCCGTGCGTACGCAGCATCTGCGCGGCGGCGGATCCCGACCGCGCCAGCCCCACGACGAGATATGGCCCCTCCGGAAGCGGCGGCCGCGGTTTCACTGGATCGACTGCTGGTACAGCGTGAAGCCGATCGCCGAGCAAATCGCCGCCACGATCCAGAACCGCAGGATTATCTTCGTCTCCGACCACGCCATCAGCTCGAAGTGGTGGTGGACGGGCGCCATCAGGAAGACGCGGCGGCGGAAGCGCTGGAATGCGATCACCTGGATCACGACGGACAGGGCCTCGATGACGAAGATCCCGCCGATCACGATCAGGAGCAGCTCCGTCTGCGTCATCACGGCGAGCGCGGCGATCGCGCCCCCCAGGCCGAGCGAGCCGGTGTCCCCCATGAAGATCGCCGCCGGGAACGAGTTGAACCAGAGGAAGCCGACGCAGGCGCCGACGAGGCAGGCCGAGAGCAGCGCGAGATCCTCCTGGCCGGTCGTGATGAACGTCATCGCCGTATAGGCGAGCAGCACGATCGCCGCCGAGCCGGCCGCCAGCCCGTCGAGCCCGTCGGTCAGGTTCACCCCGTTCGTAGTCCCCGCCAGCACAAGGAAGATCAGCACCGGGTAGAGGAGACCGAGGTCGACCGACGCGTCGATCGTGTGCACGCGCAGGATCTCCGGTAGGTGCACGTACTCGGTGGCGACCAGCCAGAGCCCGATCGCGATCACCGCCTGCGCGATCAGCTTGTAACGGCCGGACACCCCGAGCGAGCGGCGGTGGGTCACCTTCGTCCAGTCGTCGATGAACCCGAGCGCGCCGCTCGCGAGCGCGGTCCCGAGCACCGCGAGGCTGACGGCGCGGTACTCGCTCAGGATCAGGAACGGGACCGTGATCGAGAGCAGGATCAGGAGGCCGCCCATGGTCGGCGTGCCGGCCTTCTCATGGTGGCCCTCCGGCCCCTCCTCGCGGATGTGCTGCCCGAACTCCCGCTCGCGCATGAAGTCGATGAACTTCGGCCCCAGGAAGATGCAGATGAACAGCGAGCTCATCCCGCCGATGAGGATCTCGCCGAGCATCTACGCGAGCACCCTCTCAAGACCGACGGAGCGGGAGCCCTTCACGAGGACGCGATCGCCGGGCATCGCGATCTCCTCGAGCAGCGCACCCGCCTCCTCGGCTTCGCCGACCTGGTGCAGGTCGCCGCCGAACGCGTCCGCATACGGCAGCGCGAGCTCGCCGACGGTCACCAGGATGTCGATCCCGAGCGCGTCGGCGAGGTGTCCGATCTCGCGGTGGAAGCGGGGTCCGTCTTCGCCGAGCTCGGCCATCCCGCCCAGGACGGCGATCCGCCTCTCGGCGGGCGACGCGGCCAGGTGCTCGAGGGCCGCGCGCATCGACATCGGGTTGGCGTTGTAGCAGTCGTTCACGACGGTCACCCCGCCGGCAAGCTCGACGACCTCGCCGCGCAGCGACGAGAAGGCCACGTCGACCCGCCCCGACGGAGCGACCCCGAGCGCTGCCGCGGCCGCGACGGCCGCCACCGTGTTCGCCACGTTGTAGTCCTCGTCGAACGGCAGCTCGAGCTCTACCCGCTCGCGCCGCGACTGGATGACGGCCCGCCCGTCCTCGAACGACTCGAGCCGGACGTCACCACCCGGCCCGAACGTGATCGTCTCGACGTCGTCGCGCAGGTGCTCCTCGAGCAGTGGCTCACCCGCGGGGACGACCGCCGTGGCGCCTGGCCGCAGGTCGCGGATAAGCTCTGCCTTAGCCGCGGCGACCCGCTCGATCGTGCCGAGCAGCTCCAGATGGACCGGGCCGACGTTCACGATCAGGCCGACGTCGGGCTCGGCGATCGCCGCCAGCTCGGCGATCTGCCCCTCGCCGCGCATCGCCATCTCGAGCACGAGGACGTCGGTCCCCGGCTCGGCCTCGAGGATCGTCAGCGGCAACCCGATCTCGGTGTTCCAGTTCTCGCGGTTGCGGTGCACCCGCGTACGCGGGCCGAGCAGCGCCGCCAGGATGTCCTTCGTCGAGGTCTTGCCCGTGGACCCCGTCACACCGACCACGCGGCAGCCCAGT
>Ga0214468_1000757_pt1 | contig 10270 bp, 10 predicted proteins | sample RVTome_9_FD_187334 | JGI IMG/M metagenome (GOLD analysis project Ga0214468, IMG submission 187334) | Soil microbial communities from uranium-contaminated site in the Upper Colorado River Basin, Wyoming, United States - RVT155D38 HiSeq ...
GTCGCTGGCGGCGACGAGCTGCACCGGCGGATGCGCGAGGCGGCCGCGGAGCACCTACAGCAATCAGGTTCACACCGGACGGGTTATGGCCGGCCTCGGCATTCCGACCGAATCCTGGGACGCCAGCCGGCAGCCGACAACCCGGATTCATGGCCGTACTGGAAGCCAAGGGCTGACCTCGCGCGCATGAGCCTCGCGGAACAGGAGTCCGATCACTACTTCGTGCTTGCTCGCGAGGCGTTCATGCATGGCTCGGCGTTCCTGCGGCAGGTTGCGTCGCGCCTTTCGCGCCCGGGCCGACGAGTGGCTGTGCTCGGCAAGCAGGGCGGGCTCACATCAACCGGCGTCGGGCAGCTCGTGCGCCGTCGCGGACGGGGGCGGGGCTACCGGCTACATCAGGGCTAACTGGCACGCGGTGGCAACGACTCGCCCTGCGCCGCCTTGCGGGCACGCACGAACACGCTCTGCGCGATACGGTCGTGGCGCTCCTCCGGAACGCGTTCACGGAGCAGGTCCAGCAGGCCGTCGCCGAACAGCGGGTACAGGCCGCACTCCTCGATGCCGAACTCATGCAGCGCGTCGATGCCGATCTCGCCGAAGCCGGCACGGCGCAATCCCTTGTAGAGCGCCGTCGTCGAGAGCGCGCCCGAGAGGCAGCCGGCCCATGCCGCCGGGTGCGTCCTGATCTCGGGCGGCAAGTCGTCCTCCAGCACCAGGTCGACCACGGCAAGCCTTCCGCCGGGCCGGAGTACACGGAAGGCCTCGGACAGCACACGCACCTTGCGCGGGGATAGATTGATCACGCCGTTGCTGATCACCACGTCGGCCGATGCATCCGGCACCGGCAGCGCCTCGATCTCGCCCTGCACGTATCGGAGGTGGGTCGCGCGGCGCGCGGCCGTGGCGGCTCTCGCGCGATCCACCATCTCCGGCAGGAAGTCAACGCCGACGACGCTTCCGCTCGGCCCGACCGCCCGCGCCGCGAGCAGGCAGTCGATGCCGCCGCCGGAGCCGAGGTCGACCACGTCCTGCCCGACCTCCAGCGCGGCGTGACGCACCGGGTTGCCGACGCCGAGGGCGATGCGCACCGTCTCCTCGGGGAGGCCGTCGAGCTCCTCGGCCGAGTAGAAGCGCTCGGCCACGCGCCGGTCGGTCGGGCTTACCTGCGCGTACGTGCTGCGGACGGCGCCCCGGATCGCATCCTGCTGGAGGAAGTCGCCGCCGTCGACCGAGCCGACGTGAAGCCGTGGATGCGCCGCGCTCACACGCCACCTCGGGTCTCTGTCTCCCGCAACAGCTCATCGACGCGAGCACGGGTTTGCGGGGGCATCGGCTGCTCTCCAGCATCGGCAAGCGTCTTCCGCAACTCGCGGCTGAACTCGAGCTCGCCGCAGCAACGCTGGCAGATGCGGAGGTGCTGTTCCAGCTCCATCGTGTCATGCGCCTCCAGGTCGCGCGACAGGTAGGTCCACATGCGGGCAACCGCCTCTCGGCAATCAATCATCGTCGGCCACCTTCACTAATCGATTTCGCAACGCATAGTCCCAGAGCCCCCGCTCGAGCTGCTTGCGGCCGCGATGCAGCCGGGAGAGGAGGGTTCCGAGCGGGACGTCGAGGATGGCAGCGGCCTCTTTGCAGCTGAAGCCGTGGATGGTGGTTAGGATCAGCGCCGGACGGTGGACCGGGGTCATCCCGCGGAAGACGGCGTGCACGTCCGCGCTGCGGAAGAGTCGCAGGAAGTCGAGATGCAGCTCGTCCGAGTAGGGGAAGGGATCCTCGACCGCCAGGGTGTTGAACAGGCTGAAGTCATCGTCATCATCCGTGGACGCATCGAGCGACATGGTCGGCAGTTTGCGGCCGCGTGCGCGATGGCGATCACGCCACGCGTTCGTGGCGATCGTGAACAGCCAGGAGCGAACCCGATCCTTGTCGCGCAGGTCGTCGTGGGCGCGCAGTCCGCGCAGCAGCGTGTCCTGGAGAAGATCGTCGGCGTCCGCTGCCTGATCCGTGAGGCTCGCGCAGTACCCGTACAGCGCGTCCAGATGCGGCTCGACGAGCTGGGTGAACGTGTCCCTCCGCCCAGTGGGGGCGGCGGCCTCTTCGTTCCTCACGGCGACGGCCTGCACGATGGTCTGCACCTCCTTGCCTTCCTACCGAACGCAGTCATCGCTCATTCTTAGACGCCATTCGTGCCGAACTTATTCCCCACGCTACCTGGTGAACGCCGTGCAGGGAATCGACATTCGCCGGCCTCTAGAGCCCCGTGTCCTACTTCAGTCTCGTTCCTCGCTCATTGCGCTCGAGCGAGCTACCATCGACTCACTCGCGCGAGCGCTCCTTTGACGTGAACGGTTCCGGGACGGTCCGACGGAAACGGCGCCCCTTGCCGTGCTTGACGCCTCTTGTGGTCGTTTCAGCATGGCTTCCCATGTCGAGGACCTCGGCGGCAGGCAAGCTCCCCCGACGCACGGCTGGTAACTGACCGTTCCCCGCACAACCTCGACGCCAGCGGCGACCTCGCCGCGGATCACGAAACGAACCGTGCCCTCGTAGACGGAGAGGGCCATCCCCCTGAACCCGAGGTCCTTGCGGACCGGCTCGGGATAGTCCACCGCCGCCGCCTCGAGGCCCTCGACCTCGACCTCGACCTCGGTCGGGATCAGGGTTGGCTCTGTGGGGACATGGGGCTCAATGTGCGTGCCGGCGGGGATCTGCGCGGTCAGCGTCACCTCGACGCTGCGCCCCCGCCGCCGGCCGACGGCGTCCAGCACGATGGAGCCTGGCGGTGTCATTGCCCCTCCCCGCCGGTCAGCGCGTCGAGCGCCTGCGTCACGGCTGTCGCGCGGATGTCGAAGCGCTCCATGTTGAGGTACTCGGCGAAGCGGATCACCAGCTCCGAGTCGAGGATGAAGTGGGCGTTGATCACTGCCACCTCGGGCGGCAGACCCTCCTTCTTCGGCGCGAAGCGCTCCGAGACTTCCCCGTGCGCGTCGACCAGGAACGGCATCGTCCATCCGAAGCGATCCGGAAGCTGACGGGCGACCTCAGGCGATTCCTTGACGTCGACCACGACCGTCCTCAGGCCGCGGTCGCGGAAGGGTTCGGTGACCTCGGTCTCCAGGAACGGGGCCTCGGCGGTGCAATAGGGGCACCACGTCGTCGTGAAGTAGAGCAGCGTCCACTCCCCGGCGATGTCGCTCAAGCGCCTCGGCTTCCCGGAAACATCAGGTAGCTCGAAGTCGGCCACGCGATCGCCGACCTCGTAAGTCGCGATCGTCGCGGTCTCCATCGTTGCGTTCTGCATCTCCGTCTCCTTTGCATTGGTTGCCTCGGCCGGGGTGGCGATGCGACATGCCGCTCTGCCTCTCCCGGCTGCACCAGATAGGACGACCGCCACGACCTGGGTTATTCCGCTCCAAGCCGCAGGACGCTCGATCGCCGGAGTGTCCTTGAGCCCAATTTGCCGATGCACCACCGCCGCGACCGGCTGGACCGGCCGGATGCGACGCCTTGTGGGGCCCGACTCGGTGGGCGAGGCGTGACATCGCTGTCATGGCGCAAAGCTCGTCCCACCAAGGCCTGGATCGAGCGCGAGCGCTCGACAGGAAGCGAGCGCAGCGGCCGTGCGACGAGCAGGCAGGGAGCGGTCTCGGACCGATTCGCGATGCGCGCACCTGCGCGTCGTCGATGCTGGACAGCTGAGGTCGGTCGCGCAGAAGGCGCCGAAGCGGGGCTTGTCGAGACGGAGGTCGAGCGGAGCGACGACTCAGCCCCGTACAGTTCGGGTGACGCAGCGCCCTCGTTAAGGGAACCGATGCCGCCGGCGACCTCCGTCGCGATCCGCCCACCGTCCCGTCGGTCGCGCACGAGGTCGATGAGCGCCGGGGTCGTTGACCAGGCCCTGCTCGGCGTTCTTGGCAGGCGCTCAGCCGGTCAGGATCGGTGAATCCGGGCTAAGCGCAGCCTGGTGCGGTGGCCGCGTCTGGATGCAATATTCCGTCGCCTTCATCTCGTCTGTACCCGGGTAAAGACCGCCGGTGCGGACCGGTTCCGCAGCCGGGTGGTGGCACGCAGACGAGAAATCGGAGGTTGCAACATGCCAGAGAAGCCGCAGCTTCAAAGGTCATCGCTCCTGATGGCGATCAGCGGCGTCGCGTTCATCGGATACGGAGTGGTGTTCTTGATCTGGAACTTTGCCGGCGGCGGGTTCGAGCTTGGTGTCGAGACCCTGAACGGCGTGACGCGTGCCGAGCTGAGTGCGATTGATCCGGGGATTGTTCACTACATCAGCCATCTCCACGTAGCCACCGCCGCCTTCATCATTTCCACCGGGGCTGCGGTGACGGGCCTCACCTGGTATGGGGTCCGTCGAGGCTACCTATGGGCGTGGGTCACTGCGCTGATCGCCGCGGTGGTTGGGCTGGCGCTGGCGTTGCCGATGCACTGGCTGGACCTGTTCGCCTACGAGTGGCTTACCCACCTCGGTCCGATCTATCTCGCCACGATCGTGTTTGTCGTCGGCGCGGTATGGGCACTCCAGGGATTGCTGGCCGCGGAGCCTCGGACGTAGCGTCTCGGACCGGCTCTGACGGACTCGATGCTGCGTTCTCGATTTTGCGAGCCCCTGGGGATCCCCATCCACCGGCGGTGGGGCGGATCTCGACGGCGGAGAGGAGAAGGATGAACGAGCAGGTAGATGTGATCATCCTCGGGCTGGGTACAGGCGGCGAGGAGCTGGGGGGACGCCTGGCGATGGCCGGCCTGGAGGTCGTCGGCATTGAACCCGAACTGGTCGGCGGTGAGTGCCCCTACTGGGCCTGTATCCCTTCCAAGATGATGATCCGAGCCGCGAATCTACTGGCGGAGGCTCGACGGGTGAACGGCATCGCCGGTCGCGCGGACGTGACGGCGGACTGGGCACCGGTGGCGGCACGGATACGCGAGCAGGCAACCGCCGAATGGGATGACACGATCGCGGTGCAGCGTTTCGAGGGAAGGGATGGCCGTTTCGTCCGCGGGCAGGGTACGCTGACAAGCCCCCGGACTGTGACCGTCGGTGAGCAGAGCTTCAGCGCCAGGCGCGGAATCGTCATCGCCACGGGGTCGAAGCCCGTCGTGCCTCCGATCGCCGGCCTGGCCGACGTCAGCTACTGGACCAGCCGCGACGCCATCCGCGCCGAGGAGCTGCCTGAGTCGCTCATCGTTCTCGGCGGCGGCACGGCCGGCTGCGAGCTCGGCCAGGTCCTCTCTCGCTTCGGCGTTGACGTCACCATCGTCGAGTGCGGAGATCGACTGCTCGCAGCGGAAGATCCTGAAGTATCGAAGCTGCTGGCCTCGGTGTTCGACGCAGAGGGTATCGCCCTTCATCTCGGCGCACGTGCGGAGCGCGTGAAGCCTCGACGGAACTCGGTAGCGGTGGGGCTCGAGGATGGGACCGAGCTCGTCGCCGATCAGTTGCTGGTTTCCGTCGGTCGGGCGGTTGACGTCGACGGCCTCGGGCTTGGCGCCGCTGGCGTTGCGCTCGCGGATGGGTTCATCGAGGTGGACGACCATCTGCGGGCGGCAGATGGCATCTGGGCCATCGGCGACGTCACCGGAAAGGGTCTGTTCTCCCACGTGGCGCTGTACCAGGCGCCCATCGTGGAGGCCGACATCCTGGGCCAGGACCCAAATCCTGCCGACTACAGCTCGCTACCCCGCGTCACCTTCACCGATCCTGAGGTCGGCACGGTCGGCATGAGTGAGGCCGCGGCACGAGCCGCAGGTCTCGACGTGGCGGTCACGGTCAAGGACCTTCCGGCCACCTTCAGGGGATGGATCCACGGAACCGGGAACGCGGGCCTCATCAAACTGGTGGCGGATCTCAGGGCCGGCGTGCTGGTTGGGGCTACCTCGGTTGGCCCGCACGGCGGCGAGGTGCTCGGCCTCCTGACGGCCGCGGTACACGCCAAGATCCCACTTGAGGATCTTCGGCGCATGATCTACGCCTTTCCGACATTCCACGGCGGGGTTGGGGAAGCGTTGGGTGCCTACGCCAGGGCGCTCGTCCAGGTGCTCGATCCGGAGGCTGAACTACTCCTTCAGCCGTGACGACAATCCCGCCGAGCTCGCCGCCGATCTCCCATCAGCGGATGTCGTCACTCTCGACAGGGGTCATCTGCTGATACCCGTGCCTAGGCCCGTTGCTGCATGCCGCCGTTCGCTCGAAGCCGCGCTTGCTCGGCCTTGTCTGTCCCCGAGACGTCTGGTGGATGGTGGCGTTCATGCGTACCTGTGCTTCGACGAATCCCAGGATGTCGACGCCGCGCAAGCTGCGGCTCGTCCAGCTCCTGCCGACAAATGCTTTGTCGTTGCCTCGAACGGAGCCCAGACGAAACCTCCGGGCGCCGCAAACTCCGCCCGCTGGCCGTCCATCCCCAGAGTTCTGAGCGCCTTGACCACCCTCACCTCGAGCGGGTTGAGGGGCGGGGGCCAACCAGCACGCCGCCAAACGACGAGGATGCCCGAGGACGGCTCATCGGCGTCGATCCTCGGTCATGCTAACCCCCTTGATGCGACCTTGATCAGCCCATCGGTGCCAGCGTTCGGGCGAAACCCGCATCCAGCGAGCGGACGACGACACTGGCCTCGCCCAGCGAGACTGCCTTCTCGCGGAGCTGCAGGACAGCGGCCTCGCTCGGCTCGCCGAAGACCTCGATCTCTCGCAAGCTGATGAACTCCCCGACCCTGCGGAACTCGGAACCACCGATATTCAGGTGCAGCTCGAGTGACGCACTGTCGGGATGCACCGCGACAACCGTCATCGCGGCAGCCTCCTCGTCGATGGAGAAGCCGTAGGTGATGAGCTGTGGCTCCCGTTCCTCGATGAAGTCGGCCAGTTCGGACACGGCAACCCGCAACTGCGCCGCCTTCCCTGGCCTCACATCTGAGCGGTCGATGTAGACGATCGGCTTCGAACCGAGCCCACGGTCCAGCAGCAGTTCCGCCGCGCGGTGCCGCACCAGCGGATCGCGGATCCCCTGGGTTCGCTCGAGCAGCTTCCAGGGGCTCCGATGCTCGTGACGACTAACGGCGTCGAGGGCGATGGTCTCCGCCGCGGCGCGTGCGGTCGCCTCGATCTGCTCTTCGTCCATGGGCATTCGTCTCACCTCACTTTCATCGGCCGAGGATTTCAGCTGTGCGGTCGCGGATCGCGTCGAGGTTGGGCACCAGCACGTACGCGCCAGCCGGACCGGTGGACGGCGTGACGTAGCGCGGAGGATCCAGGACCTCGCCTCGAAGCGCCGACCAGTCCCCGTCGATCACCGTCTGTGCCAGGGGCGGTAGCTCGTCCCCCGAGATGTCGGTTCTGACTTGGCGGTCGATGACGTCGAGCAAGCTCGGAAGGGCGGCGACCAGGCCTTTCTCCTCGATGCGCCGTCTGAGGGCGTTCAGCAGCCGCTGCTGCCGACCGGCGCGGACGAAGTCGTCGTCACCAGGCCCAAGGCGGGACCGCACGTAGGCGAGGGCCAGGTCGCCATTCATGTGAAACGTCCCCGGGGCGAGGCTGAGTCCGCGCTGACCGGTGAACGGATCGCGATACTGGGGATCGTCGATGCGTTGGCGGACGTCCACTTCCACGCCCCCGAGCGCGTCGACGATCTGGCGGAGCCCACCGATGTCGACCGTCGCGACATGATCGATGCGCATGCCGACCAGGTCCGCGATGGTCTGCTTCAGCGTCTCGGTGCCGCCGCCGGGGAACTCCTCAGGCCGGTCGCGGGCGTATTGCCGCAGCGAGTTGAGCTTGGCGTTGTAGACGCGACCGTCTGGCAGCGGGACACCGTACAGGTCGCGCGGCACCGAAATCAGCACCGGCGCCGGATCGGTCGCGCCGAGGCTGGCGATCATGATCGTATCGGTCAGCACCATGTCGCGGCCAGCAGCCGCGTCAGTTCCGATGAGGAGCACGCTGAGCCGTCGGTCGAGCTCTACCGAGTCGATCTCGGTTTCGTCGCTGGGAGGCGGCGTGCTGCTGCCCGGGCCCTCCGTCGGGGGCGAGCGCGGGTGCGCCGCTCTCCCCTCTCCGCTGATCGTCGTCAGGCTAAGCGCCAGGCGGGCGCCATACCAGGCGGGGACCGCGTGCATGCCGAGGGTGACGATGAGGAGCAGCGCGGTCGCCCACGTCGCCGGCCCGCGCCATCGCAGACGCGACCGACCCAGGTGGGCGTGAACGACGGCGAAGAGGCGCCAGCCGAGCAGGAGCAGGTCGACGGTCACCAGGCCAATCAGGACCCGGACGTCGAGGAGCCAGACCGTTCCGCCAGCGCCGGTCATCAACGCGGCCAGCACACCGACCACAACGAGCGCCGGAATGGCGAGAAGGATGGCGAGGCGCGGCTGGCCGTTGAAGAGCTGTCCCAGTCCCGGCACGAGAAATGACAGCGCGGCGGCGAGCGACGCCTGCGCCGCCGACGAGAGTGCTCGACGCCCATGCCGGCCAGCGCTGGCGACGGCGCGGCTCATCGACCTTCGGTTTCCACGAGCTCCACGGTGAGAACCTCGCCGCTCAGCGCATCGACGATGGCTCGCAGCTCCTCGTCAGGCTCACTGAGACGCTGCACCACGTGCCAGCGGCCGCCGTCGAACCACAGATCCGACCCCGTCCAGCGTCTCTCGCGACTCGCGGCCAGGGCGCTCGCAAATCGGTCGTCGGCCAGGGCGGCGTCGGCGGCGTCACCCGGCGCCAGGTAGTCGCGGCCGCCGTCGACGACCTCCACTTCGGTGTCGAGCCTGATCTCTTCGGCAAATGGATCCGCGTCGAGGCTCGCAGCGCTCGTCCCGCGACCGGCGTAGGTGAAGGTCGCGGTCACCTCGTAGGTGCCGGGCAGCGCCGGCATCCCGTGCGGCCCGTCGCCGTCCCAAGCGACCTCGTGACGCTCGGAGCCGCCCGGCGCGATCTCGCTGATGACCAGGTCGGTGGTGCAGCCCATCTGCACCTCGGGATCGAGGTCGACCCACGGCGTGAAGCTCCGCTCGCGGTCAGTCTCGCGGACGAGCAGGTCCTTGAACGTGCCGCCGATTCCCTGCCAGTCGTCGCGCCCGTACGGGATGGAGCGGTCGTCCTCGGGTGCCGCCCGCACCGAGGCGACCCACACGCAGGTGCTCGAGTGTCCCCAGAACACCGGGTCCTCGGCGATGTTCTCGACCACGACGTGCGCCCAGATCCGGCCGCCGGGCGCGATCCGGTCGCGGTCGAGCCGCAGCGTCATCCGGATGTCGTCCTCCTCGGTGGTGGTCCGGACCGGGTTGTCCGGGCCGACGGCGACCTCCCCCTCGGCGTGGTTGAGCTCGGCGTACTCGACCGCCTCGTCGAGCAGGTAGCCACTGATCTCCTGCCCCTCGGTGCCATGCGCAACGGTCAGCACGTAGGCGCGGATCTCGTCGAGGCGCTCGCTGATGCGGGTCGGCGAGCCGCCGTGCGAGTTGCGCTCGACGACCTCCTCGATCGAGGCTTCGGCCTCGTCATGCAGCCCGACGATGATCTGGCCGCAGGCAAAGCGGTCGCCGTCGGGGCCGCAGATGTCGCCGGGCTCAAACAGCGCGAGCGACGCCATCATGCCGTCGAGCACGAAGCGGTTCTCGTCGTAGTCGCCGACGGTGTTGCCGGTGGTGAACACGAGGTCGCGGTCGTCGCCGAGGTCGATGACGTAGCGATAGACGCGCTCGTCCTCGTCGAGGAAACCCCCCGGCTCGTGCTCGTACTCCGCGACGAGGGCCGGCTGGCCGCCCACGGTCATCTCGTCGGAGGTCACGACCGCACCGGGAATGCCGAGTCCGGCGTCGCCCGGGGGGATGACGAGCACGTGGATCGCGACGCCCTCGGGAATCGGCTGCGCGCGGCTGACCGTGGTGGCGTCGAAGTGCTCGGGCGCGAAGGAGCGGCACTGTACGTGCGGCCCGATCTCGGACTCGAACGGCTGATTCCACCACCACGCATCGGGGAAGGCGATGCGGTACCCAACCGAGTCGTCCTCACAGGAATCGGGGTCGTCAAAGACGGATGCACCGAGAGGGCCAGGGCCCGGACTAGTGCTGATGTCCCCCATCGTTGGGGTGGTCGAGCCAACCGGCTCTGGGTCGGCTGACCGGCTCGCCGCGGTCGGGTGTGGCTCGCCGTCGCCGGCCGCGCAGCCACTCACCAGGAGGAAGGTGCCCAGGGCCGTCGCCGCGTGCCGTCCCAGGAGCCCGATCATTGGACCAGCTCACCGACGAGTACCACGGCGATAAA
>Ga0214468_1000758_pt1 | contig 10269 bp, 7 predicted proteins | sample RVTome_9_FD_187334 | JGI IMG/M metagenome (GOLD analysis project Ga0214468, IMG submission 187334) | Soil microbial communities from uranium-contaminated site in the Upper Colorado River Basin, Wyoming, United States - RVT155D38 HiSeq ...
CCCGCATAGAGCTGGCCCAGCTGCCCGTGCACCGCGTCCACCATCGCGCCGCGCACCGCGCGCGCCGTCTCCGATTCGATGACGCGGTCGCCGCCGCCGTCGCCGTAGCGCTCCAGGATGCGGTCCGTCAACCCGCCGCCCGGGTCAGCGGCATGAGCGCGCACGTCGGCGACGAGATAGGGCTGCGGCATGATGCCGTCGTTCGCGATCGTCGCCGCGAGCAGCGCCATCTGCACCGGCGTGACGCTGACTCGGCCCTGGCCGAACGAGGCCTGGGCGAGCTCCGCGCGGTCCTGGAAGGGGGTGCAGTCGCCCTCCGACTCCGCGGTCACGAACGAGGGGGCGACCGGCAGGCCGCGCGCCTGGCTGCCGATCCACAGCGGCTCGCAGAAGCCGAAGCGGCGTGCCATCTCGAGGTACGCTTCGGCGCCGATGTCGAGCCCGACATGCGCGAAGAAGATGTTGCTCGACACCTGGAGCGCCTCGGAGAGCGGCCAGAGCGCCGGCTGGATGCTGCCGAGATCGTGCTCGACCACCCGAAAGCCCTCGACCACGAAGCCCTCCCGCTCCTGCCGCGGCTGGTCGGGATAGGTCGTCTGCGGCGTGATGGCCCCCGTCTCGAGGCCGGCCGCGGCGGTGAGCACCTTCATGATCGAGCCGGGGGTATATCGGCCCTGGCGGGAACGCGCGACGAGCGGGTTGTCCCGACCCTCGCTGATGCGCTCCATCGCGTCCCCGGCGGCGGCAGGGTCGCCAGAGATCGGCGTGGCGTCGAAGGTCGGCGTCGAGGTCATGGCCAGGATCGCGCCGGTCGACGGGTCGATGGCCACCACGGCGCCGACATTGGATCCGAGTTGCGCAGCCGCGAAGTCCTGCAGCCGCCGGTCGATGGTGAGTGTCAGGTCGCGCGGCTGTGGCTGCCGGGCGAGGATGTCGTTCACGAGGTCGTTCAGCGGGTTCGGGTCGGCCCGCCCGGTGAGGATGTCGTCCCACGCCCGCTCGACGCCGGTCGTCCCGAAGCGGAGGCTCGCATAGCCGATGACATGGGTGAAGGCGGGGTCGGCGTACGTCCGCCGGCTGATCCCGTCCACCACCCGGCTCGACGCGAGCAACTCGCCGCGGGCGTCGAAGATCGAGCCGCGCAGCGCGCTGCGCCGGGCCGCGATGACCTGCGGGTTGTCACCGCGGGCGGCGAGCGCCGGCGCCTCGACGACCTGCCACCACGACAGGGCGATGGAGGTGATGGCGAAGGCGATGACGAGGTAGATGGCCAGGCGCCGCACGTTGGTGGCGATCACGGCGCGCGCGCCTCGTCCGGCCCCGCCACCGACGAGCGGTGGCTGATCGACAGCAGCAGGCCGACCACGACGAAGCTGGCGAGCAGGCTCGAGCCGCCGTACGACACGAACGGGAAGGTGATCCCGGTGAGCGGGATGAGCTTCACGTTGCCGGCCACGATGATGAGCGTCTGCAGCCCGAGGCTGGTGGTGAGGCCCACCGCCAGCATCGCGCTGAAGTCGTCACGCGCCAGCATCGCCACCCGCAGGCCGCGGAAGACGAGCGCCAGCGCCAGCGCCAGGACCGCGAATGCGCCGATGAGCCCGAGCTCCTCCGCCACCGCGGCGAAGATGAAGTCGGTCTCGAGGGCCGGGATCGGCAGCCGCCCGGCGATCGTCGGCAGCCCCTGGCCGAGACCCTCGCCGAACAGGCCACCCCGACCGAAGGCGTACAGCGCCTGGACGGTCTGGTAGCCGGCGTCGCTCACATCGGCGAAGGGGTCGATCCAGTTGTTGACCCGGATGCGCACGTGGTCGAAGAGGTTGTAGGCCACCGACGAGCCGGCCACGAAGAGGAGGATCCCGAGAAGCACATACGATCGGCGCCCGGTCGCCACGAACAGCATGGTGAGGAAGATTCCCAGGAACAGGAGCGCCGTCCCGAGGTCCCGCATGACGACGACGATGAGCATGACCATCACGAAGATGGCGATCATCGGCAGCAGGTAGGGCACCGGCGGGATCTTCAGGAAACCGATCCGCATCGTCGCGCCGGTGAGGAGCGCCCGCTTCTCGGCCAGGTAGCCGGCGATGAAGACGACGAGCACGATCTTGATCGCCTCGCCCGGCTGGAAGCGCACCGGCCCGGCCGCGATCCACAGACGTGCCCCGTTCTCCTCCACGCCGAACAGGAAGGTGAGCACGAGGAGCGCGGCGCCACCCAGCGCCCAGGTGTACTTGTAGTGGCGCAGGAAACCGTCGTCGTGGAGGCCGACGGCCACCACCAGCATGGCCGCCAGGCCGATGCCGAACCAGAGCAGCTGCGTCTCCGCCATGCCCAGCTCCAGCCCGAACAGCCCCGTCCCACGCAGGCCCTGCGGCAGCCGGTTCAGCATGACCAGCCCGATGCCCCCGATGGTCGCCACCAGCGGGAGCAGGAGCGGGTCCCCGCGGTGTCCGGCCAGGACGAGGACGAAGTGCGCGGCGAGCATCATCACCACGTAGATGGCGGCCAGGCCCAGCGGGCCCGGGTCCGCCGCACCGCTCTGCGCGATGTGGCTCACTGAGAAGCCCAGCGGGACGAGCAGGGCCAGGGGCAAGAGCATGCGCAGCTCCGGCCAGCGCCAGGCGACGCTCGGCGCCCGGCGCCGGAGGCGCGGCTCAGCGCTCAAGGCGCATCCGCACCCGGCCGATCGTCAGCTCGTCGCCATAGGACAGGGCCACGGGACGGTCGATCCGATGCCCGTTCACGTACGTGCCGTTCGTGCTGCCCTGGTCCTCGACGAACCAGCTCCGGCCGCGGAAGGTGAGCATGGCGTGGTTCGCGCTGACGAAGTCGTCCTCCACGAAGATGGTGTTGTTCACGTTGCGGCCGATGGAGTTGATCGGCCCCAGCGAGATGGTGCGGCCCTGCGGCGGCACGTCCTCCGGCGACTCGAGCACCGCCAGGCGACCGAGACCGGCCTGGCTGGCGAGCTGTGCCTGCTCGGCGCTGCGCAGGTCCCGGAGCAGCGAGCGGGCGAAGCCAAGGAGGATGAGATAGAGCAGCGCCACGAAGCCGAGCTGGAGGACGAGCAGCAGGACGCGAAGGATCTCGCCGGTCACCCGCGCACCTGGAACTCGATCTCGGTTGAGCCGATGCGGATGCGATCGCCCGGTCCGAGGGCGATCTCGCTTACCGGCTGGCCGTTCACGAACGAGCCGTTCCGGCTGCCGAGGTCGGCGAAGCTGTATGCGCCGTGCTGGAGCTTCAGCTGGCAATGGTGCCGGCTCACCAGCCCGTCGTCGACGATGACGTCGTTGTCGCTCGCGCGTCCGATGCTGATGAGCGGGCCGCCCAGGTCGAACTGCACCGGCGCCGCGCCATCGGTCTGGACGAGCAGGTAGGCGCGCGTGGCCGATGACGGGGAGGCGGGCTCCGCACCAGGCCGGGAGAAGACCATGGTGTCCGACGACGCCGGCAGCGGCTCGTCGGCGCGAAGGCGATCACCGGACTCGTCGACGACGTTGGCCGCCACGCGGACGTCCCCGCGCGGGACCGATGGATCGGCGGTGATCCGGACCCGCGGGCGGGCGACGAGGGTGTAGCGCTCATGGCGCGCCCGGGTCAGCACCCCATGCGCGAGGTCGTCCTCGAGCGAGCCGCGATAGCTCTCGAACCCGGAATAATCCGTGGGGTTGAGGTGGAGGTCATAGTGGTTCGGGACGATGACGCCGTCCTCGCGAAAGGACTTGCTGGTGTCCATGGCTCGCTCGATGCGCTTCGCGAGGGAGACGGGCTGAAGCGAGGCCCCGAGCCGTCCGGCAGGGGCCTCGAAGAGGCGCTCGAAAAAGGCCTCCAGCCTGGCCAGGATGCCCACCCGGCCGATGCTAGCACGGAGCGCCCGCACGCTCGGTCGAGGGCATCGGCACGGTACCCACGACGATCGGGGGAGTACCAACGCGCGTGTGGGTCCCCTTGAGGCGCGTGGCTATACTGGCCGTCCCTGATCGGCTGCCCCTGCATGGGACCCTCTGGAATCGACATGCCCGAAGCGCTCACCGAATCCTTTTGCGAACGCTGCGGCACTCGTTACGAGTTCGCCGCTCCGACCGAGCTGAACACGCTCCGAAAGACGCGTGGGCTGATCTCCGGCCTGCGCAACTACATCATGAGCCAGGACAGCCTGTCGGACGCCGTCGGCGACGCCATACGCTCCGAGGAGGAGACCCTGGCCTCGGCGCAGCTCGATGCCTTCCACGACTCGTTCAGCTTCTGCATCCAGTGCCGCCAGTACACCTGCGTGAACTGCTGGAACGACGAAGCCGGTCGCTGCCGCACCTGCGTCCCGATCGCCGGCACGGATGACCTCATCGAGCGCTTCGAGGCCTCCTTCAGCGCGCAGCACCCGGCGGTGGCGGAGGGGGTTGCCGAGCTCGACGGCGCCGACCTGAACCGGCGCCTGGGTGTCGAGGCCTGGCCGACGGAGGATCTCTCCGCGGCGGCAACGAATGGGAGCACCTCGCCGGAGTGGCCGGCCGAGCTCCCCGAGGCGGGCCCCGTCGGCGAGGAAGTGGAGCCCGCGGCGGCCGAGCCGGAGCCTGAGCCGGAGCCGGTGGGCGCCGAGGCCGAGCCGGCGCAGGAGCCGGAGCTGCAGCCGATGCCGCTCGCGACCATCCCCGCGGTACCCGAGCCCACCTGGCCTGACGTGCCAGTTGTGGCAGCCGAAGCGCCGCCCGCCGGGCCTGCCTGGGAAGGCGACGCCCCGTTCGCGCTGGAGCCCGAGGTCGAGCCGGAGCCGGTGGCCGCCGAAGTGGAGCCCGTGGCCGAGCCGGAGCCGGTGGCCGCCGAAGTGGAGCCTGTGGCCGAGCCGGTGGCCGCCGAAGTCGAGCCAGAGCCGGTTGTGCCGGCCCCACGGCCCATCATGCCGATCAGCGAGACGATCCTCCACATGCCACGATCCGCCCCGAGTGCCGAGCCGGAGCCAGAGGCGGTGCCGCTCGCTGCAGAGCAGGACGACCCGGCGCTAGCAGCGCGTCGCGCGCAGCTCGACTTGCTCGGTCTCGGCGATCCAGGCGAAGGTCCGGTTGGGGCCGGGGCGCAGAACGTGCTGCCGTATCGGTCCAGCGGCGCAGGTGTCCATCCTGCGGAGATGGCCGCGAGACAGGCAGCCGGCATGCCGGGCGCGCTCGGCGGCTCGTTCTGGGAGGCATCCGCGCGCGAGGTGGCCGGCGCCATGACGAACATCGGTGTGCAGGCCTGCGGCGAGTGCGGCCTGTCGCTGTCGGCTTCGGCCCGGTTCTGCCGCCGCTGCGGCACACCTCAGGCGCGCTCTGCCTGACGCCCGGCGCGAAATCCGAACCTAGTCGCTGCCGGCTGACGTCCCGCCCGACTTGCCGGCGCCCGGCGCTGGCTTCGGCTCGGTGCCGCTCGTGGTCCCGCCCCCGTCGGAAGACTTCGCCGAACCGGCATCATCCGCTTTCGCGCGCTTCGACCCGGCCGGGACCGACGCGGAGCTCGACGAGCGTGAGTCGGTCTTGTAGAACCCGGCGCCCTTGAAGATGATGCCCGCCGGATGGAGGATGCGGCGAAGCACGCCGCCACAGACCTCGCAGGTCGTGGGCCCATCCTCGGACATGGGATGGATGACTTCGATGATATGGCCGCAGCTGCGGCACTGGTAGTCGTAGGTCGGCACGGGGGTTCTTCCGAGTTCGGGAGCGGAGCCGCCGCTCGGCCCTCCATCGGATGTCGGCGTCGGGTCAGCCCGCGCCGCGCATCATGGCAGGCGCGCAACCCCGACGCAATGAGCCGCCGGACCGCGCGCGCGCGTGATCACGCGCTCGAAGCGCGGGATACGAGCGCCGACCACCACGTCCGACGAGCCGGCTCGACGCGGTTCGTGGAACCGCCCTCGGTCACGAGCCGAGCGACGTTGTGCAGGTCGGTGGTGATCTTCTCGCGCGGAAAGCGCGTGATGAGCGGCGCCCCCTCGTTCGAGGCGATGACGGCCTTGGGACCATTCGAGACGATCGTCGCGCTCACCTTGAGCTTCAGCGCCTCTTCGATGTCCGGGAGGCGGATGCCATGGTTCGCGCGATTGACGATGACGCTCACCACGTCACCCAGGCCGATCTCGCGGGCGAGCTCCAGAAACTGGGCGCTGTTCCGCAGCGGGCCGACCTCCGGGGTCACCACGAGGAAGATGTCGTTCGACACGCTGAGCATGGCCATCGTGCGGTCGTCGTAGCCGGGGTGGTTGTCGATCACGACGTACGCGTGATGGGTCCGCGCCCAGCGGACGGCGGCCAGCAGCAGGTCGACCGTCACGCGCTGTGACTCGGCGGCTTCGGTGCCCCAGGTGAGCACCCGCACGCCGCTGTCCTCATGCTGCGTCGTGGCGTGCTCGAAGGCGGCATCGGTCCACTCCTCGGGTGCCGAGTCGGCCAGGTCGGCCAGGCCCATGCGGTACGGCGCCGCCAGCACCGCGGTGACGTTCCCGACGCCGACGTCCGCATCGAGGAGCAGGACGGTGCCGCGGGTCTGCTCGCGGAGGGCGACGGCCAGGTTCACGGCCACGGTCGTCTTGCCCACGCCACCCTTCGGCGCGAAGACGCTGATGACCTGTGCCTCCCCGATCGTCGATCCTTCCTCGGTGACGCCCTCCGTCCAGCCACCCGAGTCGTTCGGGAGGTGGTGGCCGCCGCGGATCATGATCGCCTGGAGCCGGTAGACGAGCGCATCGGGCGGGATCGGCTTCACGGCGTACTCGTCGCGGGCCGCGCTGCCGTTCGCGGCGAACTCGGGGATGTCCTCACCAAAGACGAGCAGGGTCGGAACCGGCTCGCCGGCGTGGAGCGCGGCGTAGGTCGCGGCGCCCAGGTCGGCTGGCAGGTCGCAGTCGAGCACGGCCAGGTTCGGTCGGGTACCGTTCGGGCTGAGCTCGGTGACGAGGTCGAACCCGGCGCGCGCCAGCGCGTCGGCGTGGGGGCCGAAGTCCTCGCCCACGGCGAGAAGGACGGTCGGTCGCTGCATGGGGTCCCTCAGGTGCGTCAATCGGTCCAGACCGCACCACTATCAGCCGCACCCATCCGCACGACAATGGGACTCGGATTCGGTACCCCGGCGCCGAAAGTACTGCCCGCCCGGAGGCGGATCAGGCCCGGATCAGGCCCGGCTCATGCGCATGCCGCACTTCGGGCAGTAGAACGCGCCGGCGCTGCCCGCCTCGAAGCCGCAGTGCGCGCAGACCACGCCGCCCGGCCCGCCGCCGATCGCAGCGCGCGCCGAGTCGGCCGCCCCAAGGCTGTACCCGGTGGCGATGACCTGCTGATACAGTGAGCTGAGGATGCGCTGCCCGATTCGCTCGGTGTCTCCGCGCTGGCCCTTCCCGCCCCAGCCGAGTACGGCCCGCACGATGAGCTCGCCGGAGAGCTCGTCCCAGTGGCTGGCCAGGCCGCCCACGATCGCGTTGTAGTCGGGGTAGCCGGACGTGTCCGTCTCACCGTGGAGCAGGGCGCTGTAGAAGGTGTCGACCGTCATGTCGATGGCGTCGGTCATCTCGAGCACGTAGAGCGCATGCCGCCCGATGGGCCCGATCTCGCGCCGGGCGAGCACCCACTGCTGCATCTCGGTGAAGCGCTCCATGTTCGGGGCGGCGTCGGTGTACTCGATGGGCAGCGGCTCGATGACCTCGACCGGTGTCGTGGCCAGCGGCTCGATGATGGTGGGCAGCGCCTGGCGGACCGCGGGATCGGGCTGCATCCGTAGTCCGTCGCTCGAGCGCGCGAGGTACGCCAGCTTGAGCGAATACTGCTGTGCCGAAACGTCCTCGTACACGGGCTGCGGCGGTGGCGGTGGCGGTGCCTCCGCCTTCTTGTTGCGCCTCAGGAACGACATGGGCTCCCCTGGAATCATGTGGGTCAGCGCGGCGATTCTAGCAGCGGGCCCTCTGTCGCCCGCTCAGTCGTCGAGCTGGCGAAGCTGCGCCTCCAGCTCCGCAAGCCGATCGCGCTCCCGCCCAACCACCTCCGCCGGCGCGCGCTCCGTGAAGGCCGGGTTCGCGAGGAGCTCGTGCAGGCGGCTGACCCCACGTCGCAGGTGCTCCGCCTGCGCCTGGCGTCGTGAGGGCGCGTCGGGACGCTCGTCGTCGGTCGGGTACCAGGCCGCGCCGAGCGGCGAGGCCACGACCGCGGCTGGGCGCTGCCCCGCCGCGCCGGGCGAAAGGATCTCAACGGGGCGACCGCGTGCCAGCGCCTCGAGGTAGCGCCGACCCGTGGCGAGCGTCGTCGCCGAGGTCTCGTCGGCAGCGGCCACGACGAGGTGGCGCCAGCCACCCGGCGGCATGCCGCTCTCGGTGCGCAGGTTGCGCAGGCCGCGCACGAGCTCGATGAGGTCGCCGACGGACGCCTCGACGGCCGAGTCTCGCGGCCCCCCGGCGTGCCACGCGGCTCTGACGAGCAGCGGCTCCCCGTCGGTGGAGTCCGGGTCCGCCTCGTGGAGGAAGCTCCATGCCTGCTCGGTCACGAACGGCATGATGGGATGGAGCATGCGGAGCACCCCGGCCAGGCCCTGCGCGGCGGACCGCCAGACGCGCTCGCGCTCGCCGGGGGTGACGTCCTCCCGTCGCAGGTCCACCTTCGCCATCTCGATGAACCAGTCGCAGTACTCGCTCCACGCGAACTCATACGCGCCGGCCGCGTACCCGGACATGTCGAGCGCGTCGAGCTGCCGCGTCGCCCGTTCCTGCGCCCCGGCGAGGCGCGCGGCGATCCAGCGCTCCGCAAGGGTCGGCTCGCCCTCGGGCTCGGCCATGGGCTGCGGACGCGCGCCGAGCACGAAGCGCGCGGCGTTCCAGAGCTTGTTCGTGAAGTTCCGGGCGCCGTCGAGCTTCGCCGCGGTCAGCCGCTGGTCCATGCCCGGTGCCGTGCCGGTCACGAGCGCGAAGCGCAGCGCGTCGGCCCCGATCTGCTCGACCACCTCGAGCGGATCGACCACGTTCCCCTTCGTCTTGCTCATCTTCACGCCGCCCTCGCCCCGGACGATGCCGTGCAGGTAGACCGTGTGGAACGGCTCGACGCCGGTGCAGAACAGGCCGAGCATCATCATCCGGGCCACCCAGAAGAAGAGGATGTCCGGACCGGTCTCCAGCACGGAGGTCGGGTAGAAGCGACGCAGGTCCGGGGTGTCGTCCGGCCAGCCCATGGTGCTGAACGGCCACAGCCCGCTGCTGAACCAGGTGTCGAAGATGTCCGTCTCCCGGGCCAGCTCCGCCGCCGGCCGGCCGCACGCCGCACAGGCATCAGGCCCGTCCTCGGCGTCCGAGACGGTGATGTGCCCGTCCGGGCAGTACCAGGCCGGGATGCGGTGTCCCCACCACAGCTGACGGCCAACCGCCCAGTCGTGGATGTTCTCCATCCAGTGGGCGTAGACCTTCTCCTGGTGGTCGGGGATGATGCGCGTCCGTCCCTCCCGGACCGATGCCAGCGCGCGCTCTGCGAGCGGCTTCGCTCGGATGAACCACTGCACCGACAGCCGCGGCTCGATCACCGTCCCGCACCGGTCGCAGTGGCCAATCCCCATCGCGTGCTCACGACTTCCCGCGAGATCGCCGGCCGCCTCGAGCCGCGCCACGATCTGGCGCCGCGCGTCAAACCGGTCGAGCCCGGCGAGGTCGCCGCCGACCTCGTTGAGCCGGGCCTCCTCGTCGAGCACGTTCACCATGGGCAGCTGGTGGCGCTTGCCGATCTGGTAGTCGTCGAAATCGTGCGCCGGCGTGATCTTCACCGCGCCGGTCCCGAACTCGCGGTCGACCGCGTCGTCGGCGATGATCGGGACGCGCCGGTTCACGAACGGGATGATCGCCTCGCGGCCGACGAGGGCGCGGTAGCGCTCGTCATCGGGGTGCACCGCCACCGCCGTGTCGCCCAGGATCGTCTCCGGCCGCGTGGTGGCGACGCTGATCGTCTCATCGGGGCTCGGCTCGTCGCCGGCAGCGATGAGGTGGTACCGCACCGTCCACAGGGTCCCGGTCTCGTCGCGGTGCTCATTCTCCAGGTCGCTGATGGTGGTGCGGCAACGCGGGCACCAATTCACCAGTGCCTCGCCGCGATACGCCAGGCCGGCGTCCCATAGCCGCTTGAAGGCGACGCGCACCGCGCGCGCGGTGACGGGGTCCATCGTGAAACGCTCGCGGCTCCAGTCCGCGCTCGCGCCGAGGCGGTGCATCTGGCGGCCGATGACGCCGCGCGTCTCGTCCATGAACTGCCACATCCGCTCGAGATAGGGTTCCCG